>OGPG01001297.1_pt1 | contig 18335 bp, 15 predicted proteins | sample 1552851 | NCBI WGS metagenome assembly OGPG01 (sample SAMEA2579909, study PRJEB22360) | human gut metagenome | biome: human gut; feature: human-associated habitat; material: faeces | place: Denmark | collected 2008/2010 | reverse complement strand
CACTCACTCGAGAGGTGGTAAGTCTTGCCGGTCATGAAACAGCGGTCGAGATCGACCGCGATCTTGCGGCGTTTCTGCGCACACAGTTCACACCCGAAGAACTCACACTCATTGAGGCCGATGCGCTTACCCTCGACTGGAAAACGGTTCTGCCCGGCAAGCGTCTGCGTGTGCTGGGAAACCTGCCTTACAACATATCGTCTCCGCTTCTTTTTGCCCTTTTACCCGCCGCGGGGCGCATCATAGACCAGCACTTTATGCTGCAAAAGGAAGTCGTCGACCGTATGACTGCAGTGCCTGGCAGTAAGACCTACGGTCGTCTTTCTGTCATGCTCCAGTATCGCTACGTCATGCATAAGCTTTTTGACGTTCCGCCCGGCGCTTTCGTACCCGCTCCGAAAGTCACCAGCTCAATAGTACGCATGGTGCCCAAACCCGTAGAAAATCTCCCTGCAGTTGACATGTCGGTCTTCAGCGAGATCGTAGCCGCAGCATTCCAGCAGCGCCGCAAGATGCTACGCGGATCGCTTTCGGCTTTCCTTGATGAGTCGAGCATTATCTCTGCGGGAGTAGAACCCACGGCCCGTGCTGAAACACTATCAGTGGATGACTTCGTTCGGCTGGCTCCGGGAAGAGGTGCCCCGCGCCTGACTTATCGCCCGCCGCTGAACTCTTAAAAACGGTTTGCCTGACTGCATCGGGCAAACCGTTCGCATGGATGCTAGAGATCGTCCAACTTATCCGCAGCCTTCAGCGTGCGCATGCTTTCATGGATCTGCACGGCACCAGGATAAATCCGCTCCACCTCCGCCCAAAAGCGCGGAGAATGATTAAATTCCTTCAAGTGCGCCAGTTCATGGGCAATCACATATTCGATCTCTGTATCTGACCGAGCGATAAGGCGCCAGGACAAACGTATCGTATCTCGTGATGTGCAGCTGCCCCACCTTGTTTTGGCGCTCGACAACCGCCAAACGACAGGCAGCTTTGGCGCAGTTTCAATGACGCGCATCCAGCAGTCGTTGATAACCCGCCAGGCATATTTCTTCAGGGCCAAGGCCAGCGCCATCTTCACGGCGTCCTCATCAGCCCCTTTAGGCACCTTGAGCCAAACCTCCGTACGATCTCCCACCTTCATGATGACAGAGCGCTCCTGACCAAGGACAAGCACGGCCTGTCCGCCGCGGTAAGGAATAACACCGCCATCGCAATAACGACTGGCCGGAACGCCTTCAGCCGGTAAGTGTGCGAGCACCCAATCTGCATGCTCCTTCAGCACGGCCTCAACTCGCCGTTTCGTTGTACCCGGCGGACAACGAACTTCAACGCGTCCCGTCCAATAAATACTGATGGACTTTCGTCGGGGATTAGCCACCGTGACATAGGGGACCTGACGCCCGTTCAAGCTAACCGATGATGCATGAGGCAGCTGACGCTGCAGCGAAGCGCTCATTTCCTGAGGGATCTCCTAGTGCCCCGCATGCTGCGGCATGGCGTTCACGCGCCCTTCAATCCAAGCTTCCACTTCTGCAGTGACCGTATGCGGATCGCGCCCTTTGGTTTCAATCAGTGGTCCAATCTCAACATCAATGACGCCCGGACATTTACCAACACTGTTTTTCGGCCAGCAAATCGCTGCATTATGCGCAATGGGCAAAATCGGCAGACCGGCCGAACACGCAAAACGTGCGCCTCCCGTTTTCCAGCGAACATGTTCCCCCATCGGCACACGTGTGCCTTCAGGAAACAGTGTCACCCACCAACCGCGCTTTTCGAATTCGGGACCACGACGCATGAATTGTTCAAAAGCCTGTCGTCCTTTGCTGCGGTCAATAGCCATCATGTTCATGCTTGCAAGCGCCCAACCCAAACAAGGAATCCAATGAAGCGACTTCTTATAGATAAAGCACGGCGGATGCTTTAGAAAAGCACCCAGCCAAAACGGATCCCATGCCGACTGATGCTTTACGAGCACTACACAGGGAATGTCAGGCATGTTCTCCATCCCCTTAGCTCGCCATCGAACTCCGCAAATAACATCGAGCAACTTCAGAACGCATTTCGCCCAAGGCCGGCAAACTGCCTCGTAGCGACGCTCATAGCTCATGAACGGCCAGGAGCATAAAAGCAGCACTGTCAGGACGATGATCGAAATCGCCAGGAAAAAGTAAAAGATCCAACCTCGAAGATTGTTGGCGAAGGTCACTTTGGCAATCCTTTTTCAAAAGTATCCAGTCGAACTTTTCTAGATCCAGAAGCGGCGCGGGCCCGCATCGCCGATCCGATGACCTCTCTTTGGGAAAGTCTGCGGATGCGGCAGGCGGGCCCTGCTGTCGATGTCAAAAAAGCAGATCGACCAGCGTTACTTAGCCAGGCGAGAAATTTCTGCCACAGCGTTCATAACGCCATAAAGACGCTTAAGCAATGCCAGACGATTAGCGCGGAGCGCGAGATCCTCTGCATTCACCATTACTGTTTCAAAGAAAGCGTCGACCGGCGAACGCAGCGCAGCGATCGTAACGAGCATATCTTCAAAGCGGCCTTCAGCGTAGAGTGCTTCAGCGGCAGGTTCAACGGCGCGGAGTTCTTCGAAAAGATTCTTTTCAGCGGCCTCCTGAAGCAGCGCCGGATCAATCTTTTCACTTACCTCACCCTCAACTTTCTTGAGGATATTACCGATGCGCTTGTTGGCAGCCGTAAGCGCCTCTGCTTCCGGCAGATCCATAAAGGCACGCACGGCGCCGATGCGCTTCGGAATGTCGGCGAGCTTGTCAAGCCGCTTTGCAAGAACAGCATCAGCTTCCTGTGCCGTGGCGCCGCGCTCACGAAGCATGACGCGCAAACGATCGGCGAAGAACGTGAGCAGTTCCTGTCGATTATCGACGACGCCGGCAACATCCTTTTCGGCTTCCCAAGCAGCATCAATGAGAGCTGGCAGGCTCACATCAAGCTCCTTCTCAATGAGCATGCGCAGCACGCCCAGAGCGTGGCGGCGCAATGCAAACGGATCCTTTTCGCCCGTCGGGAGCTGACCGATGCCAAAGAGACCAATCAACGTCTCGAGCTTATCGGCAAGTGCCACGGCAAGGCTCACAGATGTCGACGGAAGCGCATCCCCCGCATAACGCGGCTGATAGTGCTCACGGATTGCAAGCGCAACATCCTTGGGCTCTTTGTCGTTTTCGGCATAGTACTCGCCCATAATGCCTTGCAGTTCAGGGAACTCACCCACCATCAAGGTCCGGAGGTCGGCCTTGGCAAGCATGGCAGCACGATCCGCTTCGGTCTTGTTGGCGCCAAGCAGGGCTGCCGCCGCAATGCGGCGAACACGAAGCATGCGCTCATACTGGCTGCCGAGCTTATTGTGGTAAACAACATGACGCAGACCCTCAACACGGCTTTCCAGCGTGTGCATGCGGTCCTGATCATAGAAGAACTTCGCGTCCGCAAGACGAGCACGAACCACACGGGCATTGCCTTCGGAAATGGCCTTGCCGCCGTCTTTGGCAATGAGCTGAGAAACGAGCAGGAAGCGGTTCATCAGCTTGCCGCTGCGATCCTCAAGTGCAAAGTACTTCTGGTTGAGCTGCATCGTAAGAATGAGACATTCTTGCGGAACCGCGAGAAATTCGCTTTCAAACTGGCTCTCATAAATCACCGGCCATTCCGTAAGCGCGGTAACTTCTTCCAGAAGGTCTTCAGGCATGATCGCTTCGGCATCAAGCGCAGCTGCGCGGCGCTTGAGCTCAGCTTCGATCACTGCACGGCGTTCATCGTAGCAAGGCATGACAAACGCAGCCTTCATCTGCTCAACATAGCTGTCAGCATTTTCAATGGCAATCGGCTCGCTCGTATGGAAGCGATGGCCGCGCGTCAGACGACCAGACTTCAGGCCGAAGAGTTCGACCGGTACAATTTCTGTACCCAAAAGCGCCGTCAGATGACGCACCGGACGCACGAAGGAAACCGTCGTTACACCGTCCGCGAGCTGATAGGTCATCACCTTGGGAATCGGCAGATGCTTCACAGCATATTCGAGCGCATGCTGAAGTCCTGAGGCCAGCTCAACACCCTGACGCACGCCTTCGTAATAAAGCTGTTCGTTCTTGCCGTCATCAACGCGCTCCAGATCCGTGACTGCACAGTTGATGCCGAGAGCCGCCATCTTCTTAACGAGTGCCGGCGTCGCCTGACCGTCTGCGCCGATACCCACCTTAACGGGCACGAGTTTTTGGCGGAACGTTTCGTCCGGACTCTTGGCAAGCACATCCGTAATGTGCACAGCCAGACGGCGCGAAGCGCCGTAGGCGGTAGTCACGCTGCTGTCGGCAAGGAAATGCGCATCAGTCAAACTCTTGCAAACACCTTCGGCAAAAGCTTCCGAAAGCTTGCGCAGCGCCTTCGGCGGAAGCTCTTCAGTCTGAAGTTCAACGAGAAGATTCGTCATTTTATTTTTCTCCATCCCTTGCGTTTCAACGGACTTCAGACTTCTTAAGCATCGGGAAGCCCAGGCGTTCGCGCGAGTCGTAGTAGCTCTGCGCAACACTGCGGGAAATCGTGCGGATGCGGGCAATGTAATGCGCGCGCTCTGTGACAGAAATGGCGCCGTGCGCGTCAAGGAGATTGAAGGTGTGCCCGGCCTTGAGCACCATTTCATAAGCCGGAAGCGCGAGGTTCAAATCCATCAAACGCTTGGCTTCACCTTCATAGAAATCAAACTGACCGAGCAGCTTGTCGCAGTCACTCTTTTCGAAGTTGTAAATTGACTGCTCGACTTCGTTTTGATGGAAGACGTCGCCGTACGTGAGGACGCGCTCAGAACCGTCAGGTTCCTTCCATGTCGTATACACCAAGTCGTACACGTTGTCGCAGTTTTGCAGGTACATCGTCAGGCGCTCAAGACCATAGGTAATTTCACCCGTGATCGGCTTGCATTCGAGACCGCCCACCTGCTGGAAATAGGTGAACTGCGTCACTTCCATCCCGTTCATCCAGACTTCCCAGCCGAGACCCCAGGCGCCGAGCGTCGGATTCTCCCAGTTGTCTTCGACGAAGCGGATATCGTTGACTTCCGTATCGACCCCCAATGCACGCAGCGAGCCCAGATAAAGGTCGACGATGTTCGTAGGAGCAGGCTTCAAAACCACTTGATACTGATGGTGCTGCTGCAGACGATTGGGATTTTCGCCGTAACGGCCGTCCTTCGGACGACGCGAGGGTTGAACATAAGCAGCGCGCCAGGGTTCGGGACCAAGAGCCCGCAGGAACGTCGCGGTGTGGGAGGTGCCGGCGCCGACTTCCAAGTCGGCTGCAGCAGCGCGCAGCCCTGCCGATTCCAGTATTCCTGCAGGCGCAGGATCACTTCCTGAAAAGTAATCATCGTTTTGTCCGCGCCGCCCTCTGCGGGCGGCGGCAAATTTGAAGGAAAGCGCTGCTCAAGAGCACGGCGCTCAACGCAAAAAGCTAATTATATCGACCTAAGGACCGATTCCCTTTGATTCGGCAGGGAAGCCATCGCAAAGAAATGCCTCAGCCCTCAGCCTGACGGCTTGTCCTATTTGACGAAAAATGACCGCGCAAACGCATCAGTGCCCAAAGCAGGAGGAGACACCCCCAGAAGATCCCCGTCGGAATATTTCCCCAGCGAACAAACGGCGTCGGATTGCCGATACCCGTCGGCAAGGACGCATCCAGCACAGCGCGTCCCGAAACAGGTGCCTGAAAGACAACCTCTGCGCGGGCATTTACTACCGCCGAGCGTCCATTCATGTTGACAGATGCCGCTGGCCGAGCAGAGGCCAGTGCAAGCAGTCTTGTCATGTCGAGGTGTTGCGGAATGATGGGGGGTGCAAACCACCCCAAATTGGCCGTCACGAAAAAGATACCTGGGTCCCTTTCTGGATCTGCCCAGAAGCTGCGGAGCACCTCACCATCGATATTTTCATAGCAGATCAATAGCCCCGCATAAATGCCGCGGCCGAGATTGAGATTGGGCTGCTCCGGCTTCCCGGGAGCAAGATCAGAAAGCGGAATACCTAAGAGATCAACAAACCAGCGGAACCCTGCCGGAATAAATTCCCCAAACGGCACGAGCTTACGTTTGTCCACGGTCGCAACACGATTTTCAGCATCCACAAAGAATGCACTGTTGTACCAGTTTCCTTCGGTTCCTCGGCGAAATCCGTTGAAGAGCACTGGTCCTTGAGCCGCAGCCGCAAAGTTCCCCATGGCTGCACGAAGGGCTGCACTCGGGCGAACGGAATCAGCCGACAGAATGCCTTCGGGCGTCAATACAACACGCGTCAGATCCTTTTGCGCTGCCTCCCAAGGCGTCTCCATCCATTTTGTCGTTTCGACGAGTCGAGTGACTGAGTCTGGACGTGTCCAGCCGTCAACCACCGGCAGATCCATCTGCACCAAACGAAGTGCCACGGCGGGTCCTGGCGTCGACCAAAGCTGTCGCCCGCTCCAAAACGAAAGTCCTAGTACAACAATTGCAATGCCGACAGCCAGAGCGGTTTCAGAGCCCTCCAAACGCCTGCGACGAAAAGCACTGAAAAGAAACGTCATCAAAGCGCCCACTCCAGTCAGCGAAAGCAAAAGCGCGAACGTTACCCCCATCGTCCCGCCCAATGGAGCTAACGATGCCCATGGCGTGTCGAGTGTGGCTAAAGCCGGTGTCAGCCAGCCAAAGTCCAATCCCCCAGCTCCGCGAAGCCATTCTGCAGCTGTAAGTGTCAGCGCGAGTGCAATCCATCGAAGCGCCTTGCGCGAAGGAGTGAGCCATATAGCCACCCACGCCGCTGCCGCCCAACAAAGCGCACAGACAGCCGCAAGCAGCACCTCTCCTACCCAAGCGAGCACGAGCGGCAAGCGACCGAACTCATGCATTGAGCGCACCGACCATTCCAATCCGATAGTGAAAGCCGCGAGTGCAAATAAAAACCCAAAGAACGCTGCCTGGGCCGGTCTTTGTGCAGAAACAATTAACCCCAGTCCGAAAAGCAGGGCCGTGAGCCCCCACAGATGTGCTGACCACGGAGCGAATGCCACCGCATAGATCGCTCCGCTGACAAGGCAAAGCACGCAGCGCGCAGCGATCGATTTCGTGCGAAAAAGTGTCAACGTCCGCATGCCTGGAAATTGAACCTTTAGGCGCGCTCAACCGTGAGCAACTGTACCTGACGGGCATCTGCGCGCTGAATGCGGAATCGATAACCCTTTTCTACAATCTCTTCGCCTATCTGCGGCACATGCTCGCATCGGTCAGTAATGAGACCGCCGATAGTTTCGCAGTATTCGTCAACCAAGTCTGCTCCGAAAAATGTGTTGAACTGCTCAATGGGCGTGACGGCGCGTACGCGCCAATGGTTGTCCTCAGCCACGATGTTGGTGCTGCTGTCGTCGTGATCAAACTCATCACTGATGTCGCCCACGATCTGTTCCAGCACATCTTCAATCGTAATCAGACCGGAGATACTGCCGAACTCATCAATGACCAGCGCGAGGTGGTTCCGAGTTTCCTTGAAATCACGCAGCAGCACATTCAGCGGCTGACTTTCCGGCACAAAACGCGCGGGACGAAGCAGTGACTTTACATTACGAGAGGGATCGAGCAAAAGCTGCAAGAGATCTTTGGCGTGAAGCACGCCGAGCACATTGTCGAGATCACCCTCAACAGCCGGCATCCGAGAATGTCCGGAGGCGATCACGGTACGGATCATTTCGTCGGTAGGCTTTTCCAAATCAACAGCATCCACCTGAGCGCGCGGCACCATCAGGTCATATGCACGCAGGCTGGAAACCTCAAGCGCGCCCTGCATCATGGAGAAGGTATCAGATCCGATCAGACCGTCCGCGCGCGCTTCAGAAAGTGCGCCAATGAGGTCTTGTTTAGCGTCGCCGGCATCTTCATCGGAACGAAAGGCCGAGGTCAGCCGGTCAAGAAAGCTTTTGTTTTTTTCTAAATGGGGTTCGGAGGACATGGAGTTTTCTGCGGCATGCGGAACTTTCATATTAACGGCATTTAGCACCGCTTCGCGAATTCCGCCGCCTCGTTTTAATCGTGGACCATACCAATGCGGTCGCTGTAGGGGTTGGGGAACCCAAGGCTCTCCATGATTTCGGTTTCGCGCGCCTCCATGACCTCCGCTTCCTCATCGTCCAGATGGTCGTAACCCTGCGCATGCAGCACGCCATGAATGAGAAGATGAGCCAAATGGTCGCGCAGCGGTTTTTGCTGTTCGGCTGCTTGACGCTCCAATACAGCTGGACAGATGACGATGTCTGCCATCACCACAGGCTCACGCTGATAGTCAAACGTCAGAACATTTGTCGCATAGTCTTTGCGGCGAAATTGATGATTGAGTTCGCGGCCTTCCTCTTCATCAACAAAGCGAACGGTGAATTCTCCGTCGAGCTCCAACGCGGCACGGATCCAGCGAGCCATCGTACTGCGATGCGGAAGCTTATCCTTGAACAATCCTGCTTGCTGCAGGTGAAGTGTCAATTCATGCATGATGCAAGTCCTTTTCTGCGGAGCGCGTTCCTTCTGCTTTACGATGCTCACGCTCTGCGCGCCGTTCAATCTCATCACGAACAGCTGCCGCATCATAAGCCTCAACAATGCGCGCCACCAGCGGGTGGCGCACAACATCACTCGAGCGAAAGTGCGTGAAGCTGATGCCGCGGACACCTTGGAGCACTCTTGCTGCTTCCTTTAGCCCGGAGAGCACGCCGCGAGGCAAGTCAATCTGCGTAATATCGCCCGTAATTACCGCTTTGGACCCGAACCCGATGCGCGTCAAAAACATTTTCATCTGCTCGCCCGTCGTATTCTGTGCTTCGTCGAGAATAACAAAGGCGTTGTTGAGCGTACGACCGCGCATATAAGCCAGCGGCGCCACCTCAATGGACTGTCGCTCCATCAGGCGCTGAACCTTGTCAAATCCCATCAGGTCAAAAAGCGCATCGTAAAGCGGCCGCAAATACGGATCTACCTTCTGCGAAAGATCCCCCGGCAGGAATCCCAGACGTTCGCCTGCTTCGACTGCCGGACGTGTCAAAACAATTCGTTCGACCGTTCCTCTCTCAAATGCATCAACAGCCGCCGCAACCGCCAGATAAGTTTTACCCGTACCAGCCGGACCGATGCCAAAGCTGATGTCATGACTGAGAATCGCCTGCAGATAAGCCCGCTGATTGGGTGTACGTCCTCGCAGATCGTGTCGACGAGTTTTGAGGAGCACCTCCCCAGCACTCACCTCATCAGCATTGGCCGTCTTTGCACGATGTTCGTCGTCTCCGCCCACAAAGTGCCACTGGATATCATTCGGCGTGAGTTCGGCTCCGGTACGCGCAACGCGATCAAGCAGCACCTCAAGCGCACGCAGCGCTCTATGCGCAGCATGCTTCTCGCCCGACACTCGAAACTGTTCGCCTCGACGGACGATTTTCACGCCCAGAATGGTTTCCATTTGCCGGAGATTCTCGTCGAGCGGACCGCATAAATGCGCGAGCGCCGTCTGACCAGCACTTGCGGAAAAAGACAGCTGTTCTATTGCAGCCGCCTTCGTATGCATCACTTCCTTAGTCATTGCGGAAATTCTCCCATTCTGAAGACGCTGCCGTTTAATCGACGAGTTCGCCGCCGAGCGTATGCGGAAACACTTCCGTAATTCGCACATTGGTCATCTGATTGATCAGCGACGGGTCTCCCGCAAAATTGACGATACGGTTGTTATCCGTGCGTGCCGAAAGCATCCCTTCACCGCGGCGGGCAGGCCCGACCACTAATACTCGTTCGATTTTACCGAGCATGTTACGGCTGATTTCTGCGGCGTTGTCATCGATTTTTCGCTGCAGTCGCTGCAAACGCTCGAGCTTCACGCTGTAAGGCGTTTCATCGGGCAGACGCGCAGCAGGCGTGCCAGGACGCGGACTATAGACAAAGCTAAAGCTAGCATCAAATCCAACATCATCAATCAGCCGCATCGTCTTCTCGAAATCTTCAGCCGTTTCTCCCGGGAATCCGACGATAAAGTCCGTCGCAATGGCAATACCTGGGCGTGCAGCCTTCAGACGGCGAATGATGGATTTGTATTCGAGCACTGAATAACCGCGCTTCATGGCCGTGAGAATTCGGTCGCTGCCGGCCTGTACGGGGAGGTGCACATGACTCACAAGCTTCGGCAGCTTGGTGTAGGCATCGATCAGACGCTGCGTAAACTCGCGCGGATGACTCGTCGTGTAGCGAATGCGTTCGATACCATCAATTTCACTCACGTATTCGAGCAGCATCGCGAAGTCTGCCGTATCGCCTTCTGGCGTCACACCCCGATAGGCATTGACATTCTGTCCGAGCAGCGTCACCTCTTTGACGCCTTGATCGGCAAGCTGCGCAACTTCTACCAAAACATCAACGAGCGGACGAGAGATTTCTTCACCGCGGGTATAAGGCACCACACAGTACGTGCAGTACTTTGAGCACCCCTCCATGATGGATACAAAAGCCGCAGCACCTTCTGCACGAGGCGCCGGCAAATGATCAAACTTCTCAATTTCAGGAAAGCTCACATCAACCTGCGGCTTGCCTGTTCGAGCACGCTCACCGAGCATTTCCGGCAGACGATGCATCGTCTGCGGTCCAAACACCACATCAACCCAAGGTGCGCGCTTCACAATGCCAGCACCTTCCTGACTAGCTACACATCCGCCCACAGCAATCATCATGTCCGGACGATCCCGTTTAGCCTCTCGAATGCGGCCTAAATCGGAGAAAACCTTCTCCTGAGCCTTTTCTCGGATTGAGCAAGTATTGAGGACAACCACATCAGCTTCATTCAGATCTTCAGTCTTTTCAAGCTGCATCGCTTCGCCTAGAAGGTCAACAATGCGGTTGGAGTCGTAGTCGTTCATTTGGCAGCCAAAGCTGCGCAGATAAAGTTTTTTCGCAGACACGGTTTATATCCGGTGGCGTTGCACCGCTGTATTCCATTCCCATCGATTTCGACAGGCATGGCAGCGGCAAAATGGCGGGGAATTCATTGACGGACGGAGAGAACCTCCGTCGATCCATATGGAAAAGCCCGAACCACTTTTAAGCGGACCGGGCTTTGAAATTTGGTGGCGCATCACGGATTCGAACCGCGGACACAAGGATTATGATTCCTCTGCTCTAACCGACTGAGCTAATGCGCCGAGAAGGAAATTATTGCCAATTTTAAGAATTTAGTCAATAGTGCCATTTCCTACAGAAACATTTTGTTTCATCTAATGTGTTAACACCACAACTGCCAGAAATGATGTGTTGGCCCGTGTCCCGCACCAACCTCAAGCTCATCAGCATGGGCAATTGCACCAGCAACATAGTCTTTGGCCGCCGCTACGGCCTTGGGCACATCATTCAAGCGCGCCAATTCTGCTGCAATCGCGGATGAAAGTGTGCAGCCCGTGCCATGCGTGTTCTCTGTGGCGATTCGAGGCGCAGAGAACCAATGACGTTCCGCCAGACTCATTAGGCAGTCATCGGACTCCTGTCCTTTTAAATGCCCGCCCTTCATCAACACCCAGTCGGCGCCGGTGGTTTTTAACAGAGCCTCGCCTTGAACCGTCATCTCTTCAAAAGTACTCGCCTCCGCTTGCCCTAAAAGATCCGCTGCTTCTGGAAGATTGGGCGTAATAACGGAAGCAAGCGGCAGCAACTCATGCTTAAGCGCCTCAAGCGCATCCCGGCGAAGCAGTCTGTCACCGCTTTTAGCGACCATCACCGGATCAACGACAATCCATTTCGGCGCGTAGCGGCGAAGCGCTGCAGCAACAACAGCGATAACTTCGCCATCATTGAGCATCCCCACCTTGACAGCATCAATAGTGAGATCCGAGAAAACGCTGTCAAGCTCCTCCTTTACGAAAGCGGCCGGAATCGGCAGCACACCTTGCACCCCCAACGTATTTTGGGCGGTAAGTGCTGTTGGCACACCCGCCGCATAAACGCCAAGAGCACTGATTGCTTTCACATCGGCGATCAGTCCTGCTCCCCCAGAGGGATCAATGCCTGCTATCGTCAGGACATTCGGGATTCGTTCTTGCGTGCATACGTCCATAGCTTTTCCAATACCGTCATCATGCGAGCCGTGGCGCCGGCGCATTTCTGCGCGAAATTTTTAGCTGCCGCCCCGGCTGCGTTACGTTCCTCTGGGTGCTTGAGCCACTGCTCCAGCTGAAGAACTGCTGCTTCCGCATCCATCGCCTGGACCATTCCGCCAGCGGCAATGCCTTCGCGGATAATGCGTTCAAAATTGAAAATCGACGGTCCAACCACGACGGGCGACCCAGCCATTGCCGGCTCCACAACGTTTTGCGAACCGAAAGGACCAAATGAACCGCCCATCACTGTCATGGAAGCCAACCCGCAGTAAAAGCTCATTTCTCCCATACTGTCGCCCACAACGATCTGAATGTCAGCGGGAAGGTCTTCCGCCGTTGAGAGTGTCGAGCGCCGAATCGTTTTAAGACCCGCCGATTCAAAAAGCTCTACCACGCGCTCAAAACGTTCCGGGTGACGCGGCACTACTACGACGAGAGTCTCTGCCAGCAATGCCGGATGCTTTTTAAAGCTTTCCAGAAAAGCGGCTTCTTCACCGTCTCGGGTGGAAGCCAAGAGCACTACCGGTCGCGAAAGCACAGTAAGCCAGGCCTTTGCTGCCGCCATTTGTGACGCATCAGGAACAATGTCGAACTTGACGCTGCCTGTGACTAAAACATCCTTGGCGCCAAGGCTTTCCAAGCGTGCCTTATCCTCGTCGCTTTGAGCCAGTACGGCAGCGAAGCTTCCGAAGGCCGGTCCCATGACTTCAATGGCCTTTTGAGCTTGCGCTCGCGACTTTTCACTTTCTCGTGCATTGGCAAGCACCACAGGAATCCCGTGAGCCGTCATTTCGTGCATGAGATTGGGCCACACTTCAGTTTCCATGATGACCCCGAGCGTCGGCCGTACTTGGCGGACAAATTTTTCAACAGCGTAAGGCGCATCATATGGGAGATAACACTGGCGGATCCGCTCGGGCGCCAATCTCACGAGGCGCTTTCCCGCCTCTCTGCCGGTCGGCGTCATGTGCGTCAGCACAACATCGCACTCCGGCCATGACTTCAGCATGGCCTCCAGAAGCGGCTTAGCAGCATTCGTTTCGCCGACACTCACCGCATGGATCCACACACGGGGACGTTCTGTGCGTAGCGGATACGTTCCCCAGGCGAAACGCTCATCCCAATAGTCTCGATAAGCTGGCTGCCGGCGCGAACGCCACATCAGATAGAGGCTCGCCAACGGCAACGCTACGGTAGAGACGGAACGATAAATGCCCGGAGTGATTTTCATGATTATTAGTTTGTCTCAGTAGCCATCACGCGATGCGCAGCGGCCAGAATATCTTCAACGCTCGGAATCTGCTTGATGCCGCCCAAGCTTTCCGCAGGGCCGTCGCCAATCAGGCGCAACGTAGCGGTCGGTGTCGCCACGAAGATCCCCACACTGGGGATACCCATCGCGGCAGCCAGATGTGTTAGCCCAGTATCGACCCCAATCATTAATTGCGCTTGCGCCAAACCAGCCGCCACATCCCTCAGTCTGGCCTTTGGCGCCACCGCTGCGCCGGGAATCCCGGCAGCTATTCGGCGACACCTGGCTTCCTCTTTGGCGCCTCCCCAATAAAGGACGGGCGAAATACCCTCCTTCGCGAGCGCGCACCCGAGCTTCATCCAATGGTCTTCGGGCCAAAGTTTCTCATCTCGACTTGTATTGACCGCAAATGCCGCCGTCCGTCCTGATGTTTGCAGCGGCGCGGTGCCGCAGGCTTTCAGTCCAAACACCGCATGTTCGGGATCAATTGTGTATCCCACCACCTGTGCGGCGGCCATCCGGTAGCGTTTTACGGCGCCCAATGCCTCGGGGAGATCGAGATGTTGCTGATAAAAAAAGGCTGCTAAGGGTTCGCGAATCGTCTGCCGCGTGTAGCCCACTGTCGGTGCTTTCGTCCAACGGGCAACAAGTCCCGAGCGAATCAGACCTTGAATATCAATGACAATGTCGTAATGTTCGGCCTGCAGCTCAGCTTTTAATGCACTGACCTCTCTGCGAGTTTTCACAGAGAACGGGGACTTGCGCCATCGGCGAAAGGCCGTGACGTAAACCTTTTCAACCGCCGGGGCAAGCGGGGGAATATCTGCGAAAGATTCCTCTGCCACCCAATCAATTCGCGCATCAGGCAACGCCTGTCGGATGTCATGGGCAACAGGAAGCGCGTGAATGATATCCCCCATCGAAGAGGACTTGATGATGAGGATCTTCTTCACTCGCGAGCTTCCTCAAGCAGCTTCTTAGGATCAGCGCCGGTTTCTGCGAACTTTGAGAGCCGTTTGCCAAGTTCGACACCGGGCTGATCAAACGGATTGATGTTGTATAACGTGCCGAGCATCGTTGTCTTGTGCTCATACATCGCCATCACGGCGCCAAGTCGCCGCGGCGTGACGGCATCAAGCACAATCGTTGACACGGCATTGAAATACGGAGCCTTCGGATCTCGAGCAACCAACGCTTCAGCCTGTGCCCGAGCATTGGCTAAAAGCACTCGATAGTGTTCGGCATAGCGATGTCCGGGCATTTCACTCCAAATGAGATCAATGCTCGTGCTGCCCGTCCCATCGCGCAGCCACTGATAAAAGCTGTGCTGAGCTTCATTGCCGTTGGAACCCCAGACGAGCATGCCCGTACGTCCTTTGAGGCGCTCGCCGTTGATGCCGTGGCTCTTGCCGAGCGATTCCATCTGCAGCTGCTGCAGCCACGGCACAAGTACACGCAAACGTTCGTCATAAGGCAACAAGCAGTGCGTCGGGATCTTCAGTACTGTTGAATTCCAATACGCTGTCAGTGCAAGCAGCGCAGGCAGGTTCTGATCGATAGAGGCTTCGAGCGAATGGCGATCCATTTCGTTTGCCCCCTGCAGGAACTCCTGGAAGGCTTCGGGGCCCAGCGCGATGATCGCGGGCAGCCCAATGCCTCCCCAAACGGAGAAGCGTCCGCCAACCCAGTTCCACATGGCGAACTGATTTTCAAGCGGCAGGCACATCATTTCAGCCGCGTGCGGATTAGCCGAAACCACCACCATATGGCGACTGTGGTCTGCACCAACTATGCCGTTGTCAAGAAGCCATTGATCAACCGCCGTAGCATTCACCTGCGTTTCTCGCGTACTGAAACTTTTTGACGAAACAATCACGAGCGTGGAACGCGGATTGCAGGCCGCCAAAATGCGATCCAAGAGCACCCCGTCAACGCTCGCCAAAAAGTGCAGATGAATATCTGGATTGGCTGTCTGCAATGCGTGCCAGACAGCCTTCGGTCCCATCTCGGAGCCGCCAATGCCGATATTGATCACATCCACAATACGGTCGCCGCGGCAGCCCAACCAACGGCCGTCACGCACTCGCTGTGCAAAATCAAAAAGTCGGCGACGTTCCTGAGACACCTCCGCGTAGCGCGGAGCAGACAAACTGAACGCGCGCAGCGACGTATGGAGCGCAGGACGTCCTTCACTGCCGTTGACGCACTCACCACGGATCATCCGTGCGTGAGCTCCGAGCAGATCTTTTTCAGCAGCGAATTTGAAGAGTCCCTCAAGATCGCCCTGCGTGAGTCGTTGACGAGAAAGATCAAGTTTGATGCCGCAAGCTACAGCCTGTGACGCATCTCCGGTGGCGCTTTCGCGCAGAAATGGAATCGAAGGGGAGGAAGACATGGACTTTTTTATTCGGGAATGACCAAATTGGGTTCGATACTGCGAAGCACTTCGATAAAGCGGGTTTTAACGCGTTTGAGCGCTTCGGGCGTATCGCCTTCAAAGCGCAGCACGACGACAGGCGTAGTATTGGATGAACGCGCTAAAGCAAAGCCATCCTTCCACTCAACACGCAGACCGTCGACCTTAATCACATCCGCCGCGTCGGTAAACTGCCCGGCTTCGGCGCGCAAACGTTCAATGAAGCGCTTGGGCTCTCCTTCTGCCATCGGGATCTGGAGCTCCGGAGTATTCACTGCATTAGGAAGTTTCGAAAGAACGCCTGACGGATCGTCGGTACGCGAAAGAATTTCCAAAAGGCGCACAGCGGCATAAAGTCCGTCGTCAAACCCCGTCCAACGCTCGTCATTGAAGAAAAGATGCCCCGACATTTCCCCTGCAAAGGGTGCATGCGTATCGCGCAGTTTTGCCTTCACCAGTGAGTGCCCCGTCGGACTGATCGTCGGAACGCCTCCTTTAGCTTTCACCCAGTCGACAAGCTTTCGTGAGCACTTAACGTCATACACAATGGGTTCACCCGGATGATGCTTCAGAATATCTTCGGCAAAAAGCATCATCAGGCGATCCGGGAAAATGATTTCGCCCTGCTTTGTAACAACCCCCAAACGATCACCGTCGCCATCCAATGCGAAGCCGTAGTCACAGTCCTCGGTCTTGACCGTTTTAATAAGGTCCTCCAAATTCTTAGGCTTGGAAGGGTCCGGATGGTGGAAAGGGAAGCGGCCGTCAGGGTCGCAGAAAAGCGGGACGACATCGACGGGAAGCTTCGAAAGCAGCTGCAGCATTACGGGGCCCGCAATTCCGCTGCCAGCATCGGCTGCTACCTTGAGTCGGCGCCCGATTTTGATGCCTGCAAGCGCTTTTTCAATATAGGGGGTGACTGCATCAACCTTCTCAACGACCCCCGGAACGGTAGCCTCAATCCAATCCTGCGCCTCCACTCGGCGACGAAGGTCCTGAATGGCATCGGCAAAAAGCGTAATTCCGGCGACCATCATCTTGAGGCCGTTCCACTCGGGCGGATTATGCGAACCCGTAACGGCCACACCAGTGCCGCAATTGAAATACTTCGTTGCATAGTAAAGGACCGGAGTCGGCACCGCCCCCACATCAAGCACCTTCATGCCGGTACTTGCAATCCCTTCGACCAGTGCGTTCATCAGCCGTTCGCCCGACAGACGGCCATCACGTCCCACGCAGAATGCCGACACATTGGCTTCCACCGCAAGGCTACCTAAAACCCGACCAACTGCTCGGGCTACGTCCTCCGTGAGCGTCTTATCGACGACACCACGAATGTCGTAAGCCTTGAAAATGGATGAATCAACCTGCATGAAAGGACTCCTTCTTTATTGAATGCAATTCACGAAGACCGCTTTGCACGTTTGCAGCGCAGACGATCCTATTTTGCGGCTGATATTTTAGTTGCCAATACGCAGCTCTCCAAGAGCGGATAAAAAAGACCGTTAACATCCATTCGCGGCTGTTATCGCCAAAATCAGCACGGGTGCGCGAAAATGCGCTCCCCGAACGGGGCATCAGACCGATACAATCGGCCACACAAATCCGTTAACGCCGCTTTTTTCGGAGTTCTGGAGTATCGAAGGTTGCCGTCAACAAGGGAAAACCTCAGACGCGGAATAACAACTTGCTCTACCGTATCGGCCAAAGGAACAATCCATGGATCTAGCTCAACTCAAGCGTGCACACGTCCTCGTTACTGGCGACGCCATGCTCGACCGCTATTGGTTCGGCGACGCCGAACGCATCTCTCCTGAAGCCCCTGTCCCCGTCGTTCGCGTCACTCGAACCGAAGAGCGTCTCGGCGGTGCGGCAAATGTCGCGCGCAACATAGCTACTGTAGGGGCATCGTCAACGCTTCTTTCTGTAGTAGGCAACGACGAAGCCGGACAAAGCATCGAAAAACTTCTGCGTGCAGAAGGCATCCAGCCTGAACTCGAACTCGACCCAGCGCTTAAAACCACGGTGAAGCTGCGCGTAGTCGCCAGGCAGCAGCAGCTCGTACGATGTGACTTTGAAGCAATGCCAGCAGAAGAAACGCTCAAGCGCCATCTCGGCACGTTCTCGAAACTGCTTACCACCAATCAAGCACTGGTACTTTCGGACTACGGCAAGGGCGGTCTATCTCATATTTCCACAATGATCGCCGAAGCCCGAGCGGTCAAACTTCCCATTCTCGTCGACCCCAAAGGCTGGATGTCCCCCCCCCCCCAAGGGGGGGCCCCCCCAGCCGCTATCACGGCGCCACTGTCATTACACCCAACCGCGCTGAGCTCCGGCAGGTTGTTGGCACCTGGACAAGCGAAGCCTCGCTTATCGAACGCGCACAGAATCTGCGCCAGGCACTTGAGCTTGACTATCTGCTCCTTACACGTTCCGAAGAAGGCATGACGCTTTTCGGTCCTCAAGGCCAACTTACTGTGCCGGCTCAGGCGCGTGAAGTCTACGATGTCTCCGGGG
>OGPG01001296.1_pt1 | contig 18341 bp, 16 predicted proteins | sample 1552851 | NCBI WGS metagenome assembly OGPG01 (sample SAMEA2579909, study PRJEB22360) | human gut metagenome | biome: human gut; feature: human-associated habitat; material: faeces | place: Denmark | collected 2008/2010 | reverse complement strand
TCAGCTGCACCCCCCCGCGGCCCAACCCCCGCCGTCAGCGGCGCTGCCTGCAGCATTCAGACCGTCGTCGCTTGCGGTGACATCGATCGTACCGCCGTTGATGGTGAGGTCGATGGCTTCAAGGCCCTCGCAGGACTCTTCCACCACGATGGTGCCGTCCTCGATTGTAAGGGTGTTATCTGCGTGCAGGCCGTCGTCGCCGGACTTTACGGTGATACCGCCGCCTGAAACGGTCATCGAATCGTTGCTGTGCAGGCTGTCGTCTGCGGAATCGACCGTGACGGTGCCGCCGGTGATGTCGAGCGCGGCTTCGGCCTTGATGCCCTTTGTAGACAGGGTTTCGTCCGCCGTTGTATTCTGTGCGCCGCCAAACATAGCATTGCCCGTTTTTTGCTCTCCATTCGCGCTGCCGCCGCCTGCGGTGACATTTACTTCGCCCGCGGAAATGAGAACACCGGTCTCCGCCTGAATGCCGTCCTGCTCGGCGGTGATGTTCACAGTGCCCCCGCCGATATAGACATAGCCTTTATCGGCCTCGGATTTGGTGGACTTGATGCCGTTGCCGGAAGCCGTGATATGGACGGTGCCGTCCTTAATGAGCACAGCGTCTTTGCCGATGAGGCCGTCGTCCGCCGAAGTGATATTCAAAACGCCGCCGGTGATTTTCAATTTATCTTCGCTCGTGATGCCGTCATTTGCATTGGAGTTGACGTTCAGCACGCCCGTGCCGTTAACGGAAAGGTCGCATTTGGCGAAAACCGCGGCGGTAAGCTCATCGTCGCCGTCCGTACCGGTGATAGTATCGGTCACGGTGCTTTCGGTGTTTTCGGGCAGGCTGATAATGACTTTATCGGCGTTTTTCGCGTAGATAGGCGCAGTCGTTGTGCAGGTGATGCTCGCGTTTTCGAGCACAAGGCGCACATCATCCTCGTCGCCGGCATCAATGATGACCTGGCCGTCCGTGAGCGTGCCGCTGAGAACATACATGCCCGCTTCCGTAATGGTGACCGTGCTGCCGGAAACCTTAACGCCGTCTGCTTCCTTTGGCGCGGAAAGGTCGATCTTCACGGTGTCTTCCGTACTGTAATCGATGTAGAAATCCTTATTTTTGAAGGAAAGATTTGCTTCGATGACGGAGCCGATGGTACCGTTCATCGCGCCGCCGGTAGAATCGGTCTCGTCTGCACCGCTTTCCTCAGAGGTGCTGGCCGTGCTCACGGTAGAGGAAGCGGAAGATACGGACGTAGACGATGTGGTCGACTGTGTGGAGGCACAACCCGCTAAGATCAGTGCGGAGAGAATGACAGCAAAGCGCAGGGTGTGTTTTTTCGTGGATAAACGATTCGGTTTCATAAAGGAAGGCTCCTTTCTTTACAGTTGTTCCACGGGAGTATGCGGCTGGCCGCAGCGTACTTCGAGATTGCCGTTGCGGCAGCGAAGCGCATCGAGAAATTCTTTTTCGTTACGGTCGTCCGCAAGGCGCACGCGATAGTGCAGCTTATAGAGGCTACCGAGGCTTGCGGTCTTGACTTCCGTAAGCTCTGCGTGGGTGGTGTATTCTTTGAAAATATCGTCGAACACCTCGGTGTAATCGAGCGATTCAGGGATGGTGATGCTAAGCTCTTTTTCGCCGCTGCGGTCTGCACCGATATGGAAGAAAACGAGCAGATACAGCACGGCGCACGCAATGACCGTGAAGAGCACGGAGAGCGCAATATAGCCGCTGCCGCAGGCGAGACCCACGGCCATGGCAACGAAGATGACGGAGATGTCTTTGGCGTTACCGGGTGCGGAGCGGAAACGGACAAGGCCGAACGCGCCGGCGACCGCAACGCCCGTGCCGACGTTGCCGTTGACGAGCATAATGACGGTCTGCACGGCAAACGGCAGTAAAATGACGGCGAGCACAAGGCTTTGCGTAAAGCGCGTGCGGCGCGTATACGTAAACGCGATGAGCGCGCCGCAAAGCAGCGCAACGAGAGAGCAAATCAAAAACGAAGATACGGTGATACCGGACGAGGTGAGGCTTGCAAACATGGTTTCCATGGGAATATCCTTTCTGAAATCAAATGAATTATTTAGGATGCATGCACGATGTGCGTGCCGTGGGTGTTATAGGCACTGGCATATTTAGAAAACGACGCGGGGTAAATTCTAAAGCGGCTCAGCATATCGGTGAGCCATGTGGGGAGACCGCCGCCGGCTTTGATTTCCATCAGCGTTTCGCCGGGCTCTAAAAGCAGTTGCCCATCGTCCCCCTGACGCAGGTCGGTATTTTCTTCTCTAAAGCGTATGTTGGTATCGAATGTGATGCGCAGGCCGCTGTCTTCGCGGCTGTAAAGTGCCACGCGGTCATAGCACAGCGCCATGGCGGACTTTAAATCGCCGTAATAGTGCAGTGACCACGCAATCTCTTTTGCAATCTGGCTGTTCTCTTTCGGCGCTTTGCCGTTTACAAGCCAGTCATACGCTTCGCCGTAGGGCATCACGATGCGGCGCTTGTAGACAATGCCCTGATATTTTTTCTTCAGCTCCACAAACGACGGGCTTTCCGCTTTCGGCACGCCGTAGGTACGCAAACGCAGCTTTTCTTTATAGACGGGCTTTTCGCCCGAAAGTCGCGCCAGCAAATGATTCGGGGTGTCAAAGTAAATGTTGCATATGGTGGAGCGCCCGTATTCATCGGGGCGCATATACGGCTCCAAAACCGCCCAGAGCGCCTCAAACTGTAAGGAATCGAGCAGATATTTTTGCTCTACGCGCTCAAATATGCCGGTATAGTCCGCCATGGCTTTCGCCCTCCTCTTTGTTTTGTTTCTTAAATTTTACTTACAAAATGTGATGAAAAGGTGATTACATTTTGAGCGTTAGCGGAGAAAACCGTGCAAAAGCAGGTGCTGTGCACCGTTCCTACAAAAACAGGTGTGTTCTGCTGTGCAAAAAGTCCATTGCGCCGCACATATACAAATGATAGAATGAGATAAACGCGTTTCTATGGAAAAACGCAACTTTGGGAGGATCTGTATGTACACACTCGATTATTTAAATTGCTTTATTGAAAACCTTGATCTGCCGGAAGCGAGCCGCGCTTCTCTGCGCGAGAACTGCGAGACGCTCGTGACGACACCCGGCGCGATTGACGAGCTGGTCTCTGCCGAGACGCTGCTCTTTAAAGATTACGGCATTGACGGCGCATACGGCGCGGAATGGAAGCCCATTGTGCCGCACATGGACGCGCTTTCGGAGCGGACAGGGCTGCACCGCCACGTGGTGGATTTCCTGTTCCTTGCGCTTGCAAGCGAACGTCTGCGCGAAAATTACAGAGCGGCGGGCCTGACGGACGAGCTGTTCTGGGACACCATCGCCGACCTGAAATTCAAGCTCATCGAGTGCCACGACGTATACGACATTTGGGGCACATTCGTCGCAAGCTGGTACCCGTGGTTCTACACGATGCACCGCTTTAAGCTGGGCCGTTTGCAGTATGAGGCCGTACACTTCTCCGGCGACACGCTCGTGACGGTCGGCGGTTACACGGTAAATCCCGGTGACACGGTTTACAACATGCACATTCCGTCCTGCGGTTCTTTGAACCGCGCGGCGCGCATCGAATCTTATAAAAAAGCCTACGAATTTTACAAAAAAGACCTCGATGGCAAGCCGATGGTATTCTGCTGCCACTCCTGGCTTTTGTTCCCGAAGAACCGCGAAATTCTGCCCGAGACGCTCAATACGGTCGATTTCATCGGTGACTTCTATATTTACGACAGCGAGGAATACGATGTGTTCCACGACAAGTGGCGTGTGTTCGCAAAGGACTTTGAGAAGCCGAACAGCGAGCTGCCGGAGGACACCACCCAGCGCCGCTGTTTTAAAAAATGGCTTCTGGACGGCAAAAAGACCGGCGCGGGCGCGGGCATCTTTATTTACGACGGCAAGGAATTCATCAAATAAGTAAATTTGCAGGATATTTTGCAAAAGCCTGCATTGTTATGCGCAAAAAGGCTTGACAGAAGTTTAATTAGCTGATATAATTTTGAATTGCTGATCGGTCATATAAATTCACGACTTGGGTGAATGTCTCTACCGGCCGCCTTGTGTGCCGACTATACCGAAGCCGCTTACGGGCTTCGTGTATACGTTCGGGCACAGGGCGGCCTTTTTATGTGCCGATTTACCCGAAACCGGGTCTTGCATAGAGTTGTATTTTGAAATTCATACGCAAATTCATCTGTCAGTTTTAGAAAGTTGGGGTCAAACATGAACACGGATATCGTCATCATCGGCGCCGGTCCTGCCGGCATTTTTACCGCGATGGAGCTTCTGCGCCGCGGCAGCAAGGAGAAAATTCTGCTGCTGGAAAAAGGCCGTTCCATTGAAACGCGCAAATGTCCTAAGGCCCAGACCGGCCACTGCATGAACTGCAAGCCGTACTGCCATATTACAACAGGCTTTTCCGGCGCGGGCGCGTTTTCGGACGGCAAGCTGTCCCTCAGCCCGGAAGTTGGCGGCGACCTGCCTCAGCTGATCGGCGAAGACACCGTACAGTCGCTTATTGAATACACGGATTCCATCTATCTGGAGTTCGGCGCGGACACGCGCGTGGAGGGCGTGAGCGAAAAGGAAGCCGTCAAAGAAATTCGCAAGCGTGCCATCCAGACCGGCCTGAAGCTCGTCGACTGCCCCATCCGTCACCTCGGCACAGAGAAGGCGCAGGAGATTTATTACGCGATTGAGCAATATCTTTTGAATAACGGCGTGGAGATTCGCTTCGGCTGCGCGTGCAGCGACCTCATTTTAAAGAACGACACCTGCATCGGCGTGCACGTTGCGGAGGGTCAAAACGAATACGACGTTTACGCGAAGCAGACCGTTGTGGCAGCCGGCCGACGCGGCGCGGATTGGTTTGATAAGCTCTGCGCCCGCCACGGCATCGCCCATGCGCCGGGCACAGTGGACATCGGCGTGCGCGTAGAGGTGCGCAACGAGGTCATGGAAACCGTAAACAACGTTCTGTATGAATCGAAGCTCATCGGCTACCCGAAGCCGTTTAAAAACAAGGTGCGCACATTCTGCCAGAACCCGGGCGGCTTTGTCAGCCAGGAAAATTACGATAACAACCTCGCCGTCGTGAACGGCCATTCCTATAAAGATAAAAAATCCGATAACACAAACCTCGCCATTTTGTGCTCCCACAACTTCAACGAGCCGTTCAATCAGCCGATCGAATACGCGCAGAAGGTGGGCGAGCTGACGAACATGCTGGGCGCGGGACACATTTTGGTGCAGCGCTACGGCGATATTCTGGACGGCAAGCGCACGTGGCAGAAAGAGCTTTCTCGCTCGAACCTGCGCCCCTCTCTGCCGGACGCGGTGGCGGGCGACATCACCTCTGCCATGCCGTACCGCGCCATGGTGAACATCATCAACTTCATTCAGGCAGTCGATCACGTCGTCCCGGGCTTCGCCGCCGTGGAGACGCTGCTCTATTCGCCGGAGCTGAAGTTTTACAGCAACCGCGTGAAGATGGACACGGACCTCAACACAAGCATTCACAACCTGCACTGCCTTGGCGACGCCAGCGGATGGACGCGCGGCCTGATGATGGCCTCTTGCATGGGCGTGCTCATGGGCAGAAAACTCGCAGAACAGGAAAACGCATAAGAGAACAAGATTGCACACATCGCAAGTTCACACATAAAGGAACGGGCCCCGCCGCGGCAATTCGGCAGAAGCCCGTTTTCTTTTTGGGCTTAGGGAAAAAGCAGAAGAATTTTCTTGCAGGCGCAGGGGGAATATGCTATACTGATTATGTATGAGTTTACATCATGACTACATTCAAAGAAAGATGGTTTTATAGATGAAATTAGGTATCGGAGTCCCCTACCTAAGTTTTCATATTTCCATTTTCCCTTATAAATGCCGATAAAACTAGATTTCATGCGCTTTTTCAGAATACCCAAAAGCATAAAAACGTATATATCTCAATGCCATCCCACGCAGAAATGGCGTAAAAATGGCGTAGTAGATTTTTGACGGTACAGCTGCGAAAAGAATACACACTACAAAAAACAATCACACCCGGAGATGGGAGCTAACCCCTCATCTCCGGGTGTTTTCTTTATTGGATATTAATGTTCTTGGGAGGTCTGTCGAATGATCGCGGATGTCGGAAGCGCCTTATTGGAAACTCCCCAAGGATATTTCTGAGAATCACTGCGATCGTACTGATATACAATAATTTCCGGATCATGATACTTACTGAATCCCTGAGATAAGAAAAAAGTAAAGTCACTAGAGGTCGATAGAACGAGATGTATTTTCTCGATATTTGCAGATGATACAATTTCACGCATTTTATTAAGTATTCCAGTCCTCAATCTATTCATAAGAGCATAAGAAACAATTGCTGCAAACGTGTCATTATGCGTTTTATATCCCACCCTGAACGCTGTTTATCACAACCACCTTGAATTCATCCCAAATTTAGATAAAATATAAACACGAAACAAGGAGGCGCGCGAATGATCACAGCAGAACATTTAAGCCGAAGCTTTTCGGGTAACGGTCTCAAGTTACGGGATTTGAACTTTCATATTGAAAAAGGAGATTGTGTTGGCTTGATCGGCCCAAATGGCAGTGGGAAGCGTTCGCTTATTCGGTTAATTCTCGGTATCTATAATCCGGACCATGGGAGACTGTGGGTCATGGGGAAGAATCCGAGTCTTATTTGCCGTACACCGCTGCAGATGAGCCGTATCGACCGGAACCGTATGACGTTCATTCTTCCCGAATCTTTACCTGATGAACGCGTGTCTGGAATCGTATCTCCAAAGAAAAACGCAATTTTCGATGCAGATGATTTTCTGAAGGAGTGTTTTGAAACATTAAAGCTTTCTGCGTTGCTTTCATCAAAGGTACATCAGCTGTCTCGCGGCGAACTCGCACGCGTTCGCTTTTATGAAGCAATCACTTCTATGCCCGAACTGCTTTTACTGTACGAGCCATTTGTCGGTGTGGACGCCTCAATGAAGGAACAGATGATTCGGATTTTACTGACAATGAACCAGAAGTATTCAACTACAATCCTATTAGCGGTGCAAAATCTGAATGATATGGATAAAATTTGCACTCGAGCTATCGTGTTAGATAAGGGAATATGTATATATTCAGGAGACTTATCTGATCTGCGTCATCGCTATTTACTGTCGAATCGGTTGGTTTTCCAAATTCTCGATGGAGTTCCCGACTTTCAGGATCTTCCAATACAACGATTCAGTTGGAATGATGGAGATTTGAAAATCACTTTCGATCCTGAATCAGTTCGGGCAGCGGACATTATTGATCATGTCCTGCACACCTGCAACGCGTCTGAAATACTTATTCACGAACCGCAGGTCGAAGATTTATTTCGCATATTATATTCAAGCAAAAAGGAGGATATGTTATGAATAGTATTGTGTTATGGTTCGATTTGGCACGACGATCATTTCGATCACAATCGGTCTATCGCATCAATGTATTAGTCAATCTGATTTACAGTTTCATGTCAGTACTTATCAATGTATCCGTTTGGAATGCGCTCTATGCGCAAAACGTCGACCCTGCAGCAACACTTTCAGAGGCAATTACATACAGTGTGATCTCCTCAACATTTTTGGTGGGAATGCAGCTTTGGCCCGGTGTCCGCATTGGTGATGCCGTTTATTCTGGAGAGGTTGGCCAGCAGATGGTTCGTCCCATGAACCTGCTCGCACAGCATGCGGCAATGGAATTAGGAGAGAAAATGTTTAATTTCTTCACATGCATTCTTCCCTGCATTGTAGCTGCAAAAATTGTATACAATGCACTCTTGTTTCCCGCCACACTCGCGGACGTTTTATTTTTTCTATTGAGTGCTCTTCTCGGAAATATGATCTTTTTACTTCTCAACACAATATTGGGCTATACGGCTTTCTGGCTTGGAAATGTTTGGTATATCCAATGGTTTTTGACAGCAGCAATGTATGTTTTTGGAGGAGAAATGGTTCCTTTTTGGTTTTTGCCGGACAAGTTGAATATCATTACATGGTTTATGCCGTTCCGCTGTGTTCTGTTTATACCGATGGAAATGTATTTAGGGCGTCTGTCTATGAATCAAATCATTTTCAATCTTTGTTTACAAGTACTGTGGCTCCTCGGTTTGTTGCTTTTGGAACGCTTTGTGTGGTATCGGGCACAAAAGAAAATCGTAGTTCAGGGCGGTTGACTAGAAAGGAGGTCCGTAATGTTCTATCTATTCTTGGCAAAACAATTTATTCGCACACAGTGGCGGTCTCAAAACGAGTATCGCTTTTCATTCATTATGGGTATCTTGGCTCAAGGTACAAACTTTGTGTTTCGGTATCTGGCTTTGTATCTTTTGGTTTCAAGGTTTGGATCTCTCAACGGATGGAATTCTCGAGAATTACTTCTGATCTATTCTTTCTCACAATTCACATACGCAATCGGTTCAACATTTACACATGACCTTTGCAGACAGCTTCCGAATCTTGCCCGCACTGGTGACCTGAACAGTTATCTGATTCGACCGGTACACTCACTTTTCCTTGCAATATTCACGAATTTCAATGTTGGATATATTACGCACTTTACAATATCTGCCACTGTAATGATTTTCAGCTTTATTTCTCTCGGTGTTACACTAAATCTTTGGGGCATACTTTGGCTAGTTATCACATTGGTATCGGGCGGCATTATCTCCGGATGCGTCTTTTTGATTTCCTCGCTTCCAAGTGTTGTAGCCATTGGCAATGTTTCTCTTAAGAACATTACATATGTTTTCAAGGATGTTGTTCAGTATCCGCTTTCTATTTTCGGCACACCTTTGCAAATCATTCTGACCGTTTTCATACCTCTTGGATTCACGACGTTTTATCCACTGCAGCCTTTACTTGGAAAACAGGACATGGGTATTTTTCCAGTGTTTATCCAATATTTGTCTCCTCTCGTTGCAATTGTGATGGTACTCTTACTACTCCTCGCTTGGAGGACAGTCATTAATAAATACGAAAGCACCGGAACATAAGAAAGGGGTTTATTATGGCTTATATAGAATTACATGATGTTGTTAAGGATTTCAAAATCAAAAATAGACGCAATGGCGCTTTTGGAAATGTGAAAAACTTTTTTGCACCGCAGTATCTAACGAAACGCGCGGTAGACCATATCTCTCTGGAAATTAATCGAGGTGAAATGGTCGGATATATCGGTCCGAATGGAGCGGGCAAATCTACGACAATCAAAATACTCACGGGTATTCTGTTGCCCACCAGCGGCTATGTAAAAGTTGGTAATCTTGAGCCGTACAAAAATCGAAAGCAGAACGCCTTACATATGGGTGCAGTCTTTGGACAGCGCTCTCAGCTCCTGTGGGATCTGCCGGTACAAGATGCACTGGACTTGTTTCGTGGGATGTACCGGATTGAAGAAAAGACCTACAAGAAAAATGTAGAGATGTTCTGCGATTTGCTTGGACTCGATCAATTCCTTATGCAACCTGCGCGTCAGCTGAGTTTAGGACAGAAAATGCGCGCAAATCTGGCACTCGCATTAATACATGATCCTGATGTAGTTTATTTGGATGAACCTACAATTGGTCTTGATGTCCTCGCAAAGGATAATATCCGCGCGTTTCTGCGGGAAATCAACAAAGAGAAAAACACGACGGTACTGTTGACAACACACGATATGACAGATATCGAGAGTGTATGCGACCGTTTAGTTCTGATCAATAGCGGTAGTGTTCTTTATGACGGCGGTCTCAACGCCTTCAAGGAACAGTACTCCAAAGGCTACAGTATCCGCGTAACTTTTGCCGATCCAAAAGAAGCGATTCAGGATACTAGATTTGAATTGATTGAAAAGAAAGACGCAGAGTCGATATACCATGTTTCTCAGTCGGATTTTCAGCCCGGAGAGGCACTTGCTTTTCTGGCAAGTCACTGCAAAATGCAGGATATCAGTATTATTGAAACACCTATCGAGGAAATTGTTAAAGCAATATACAAACACGAAGCATAACAAGAAGACAAGAGTGAACTGTAAAAATACGGTTCATTCTTGTCTTTTTTATTAATAATCATTTTTTTGACTGCTGTCTCAGCCTGCCGGCAGCATAACGTTCACACAGAAAACAAGGTCTTCTTCATAAATATCCAGCAAACCATTGTATTTTTCTATAATGGCTCGAATCTGCTTTATTCCCATGCCATGTTTTTCCGGTTCCGCATGTGTAGAATGCAGATCCGGGTTAACTGCCAAAACAGAGGAATTGATACTGTTTCGTACCGAAATAGCTTCATATCCGCGCTTTTTACTGATGGATACGGAAATTTGCCGCTTATCCGAGTTTGCTGCGGCGTGGATAGCATTGTCGAGTAGATTGGTTAATAGAGAAGAGAAGTCGACACTATCAATTTTTTGGAATTTAAGGTTCTCTATCTGCAGCTGCATATGTACCTGCATCTGCTGGGCTTGCTGCAGTTTTAAATTCAGAATGTAATTCAATAGCGCATTTCCACTGTCAATATAAGAGTACTCCAGATTAAGCTTGTCCAAAATCTGTGCAGTGTAAGTACGAGCTTCATCATACTTTTCATTTCCTAAAGACATAGCGATGACCATAAGATGGTTGCGCATATCATGCTTTAAGCGACGCGTATTTTCATGGATAGAACGCACATTTTCTTCTGTAGCACGCATTTTTTCCAAAGCTTCATCGGCTGTAGCTACCTTCTCGCGTAGCTGAATCGTTTCGTCCAGCAAAGCTTTATAATCTGCGTTCAGTCGTATAAATTCCTGTTCTAGTACTTTCTTTCGCATAGAATAACCTCTTTAGCGGAACGACCGCATGATTTGCTGCTTGGCATTCTCTGCCCAAGCGCGCCCAATGGGGAGCTCTGTTCCGTTTTCCAGCGTTATGCTGACCGTGTGCAGCAGGTGCACAGCGGAGCAATTTACCAGAAAGCCTTTGTGTATACGTACGAATCCGTGAGAATCAAACTGTTCCTGCATTTCACGCATGGTGGAACGACAGGAATAACAATCTGCCGCAGTATATATTTTTACGTAATTTCCATCAGCTTCGAGATGTGTGATGTCAGAGAACGGGAGTCGGACGGAAACGCTGCCAGAACGAAATGTAAAGGCATCGATCCTTGCGGATACTTCGTGTGCAGCACGGAGTAGTACACGTTCGAGATCCTCATGATAACGGCTTTTACGAACAAAATCAAATGGTTTGTACTGAAATGTTTCGTATACAAGAGATTCCTGATTCGTAATAAAGATCAAAAGAGCTCGATTGTTCCGCTGCAGCAATTCTCCGGCAATATCAAATCCGGTAAGACGCGGCATATCAATGTCCAGTAATATGAGTTCCGGCGCAAATGCTTCGAGCTCATCTATAAAGCAGTTAGGATCACTGGATACCAGCCACGTTGGAGAGATACCGGCACGCTTATAGCAAGCAGTACAGAACTTCTGCAGTTCATCAAGAATTATGGGTTCGTCATCACACATTGCAATTCTCATATGGCATCTCCTTTTCTAGTGATATGAATTAATTATAACTTATTAACCCCGAAGTGTCCAGCAGAAGCTTCTGAAAACCAAACGCGAGGATATTGGTGGAAAGGAATGAACTATCGCAACGAGTAAGGTTAATTCCATACGTAATCGCCATAGAAAATCAGCTACTTTCTACCGCTAAAAGAACTGGCAAGAGTCCCCCTCATCTTCCTATTCCCTTCTCTATAGATCTTCTCAGCCGCTTCTGCAGAAGAAAGGCCAATGGTTATGGCGGTCTCATAGAAGGTGGGAGACTTATATTTCCGGTTTTGCACCCTATGGCAATCCGGGCAGACCCCGGTGCGTATACGAATCACTTCCTGTTCCTGGTAGGAGAGTGCGTTGTAAGCAGAGAAAAGCGTTTCTGTCAACTCCTTTTGGACCAGTGTGCGAAGCGGTTCATATGTGTCATCTCCACAAATCTCTTCACAGCTTTCTTCGCCGTCATCGTCGGCATACTGCCGGTATGTCGGCACCAAAAAGCTGGTAAAACGCAAGGAGTTCGAAGAATATATCAGTCAGAGTCTGATCATCTAACATAAATCGCTAACGAAAGAAGAAAAGTTTCAAATTATGCCTTGAGAAAAAGAGCACTTTATGCTAAGATTAGAATTTAGTAGTGTGCTCTTTTCGCTCAGGCAGAAAGGAGTAAAACTATGGGCAAAAACCTCAAAGGCAAGGAATGTGGAAAAGGTATTCATCAAAGAAAAGACGGTCTGTACAGTGCAAGATTTGTTGACCGATTCGGAAAACGGCACGAGAAGTATTTTCAGACACTTCCCGAAGCGCGCAACTGGATTGAAGACAGCAAATACGCTGACAAACACGACGATGTTTTTGTTCCTACAGATATGACAGTCGATGAGTGGTTTAACTTCTGGATAGAAAACACTGTGGGCGATCTTGCTCCCAATACTCTCAGAAATTACAGGGAAAGGTACAAACATAATATCAAGCCCGTTATGGGTAAAATGCTTATCTCCAATGTTAAACCGATGCACTGCAAGAAGGTGCTTCTTGATATGGATGCAAACTATGCAGGCTCTACCATTCGGCAGACTTATATCGCCATGGGAACCATGTTCAAAGCAGCCAAGATGAATGATGTGATCGCTAAGCACCCTATGGACGGAGTTCGATATTCAAAGCCTGTGCGTGCGAAAGATGACATCAAATTCTTCACCCGTGAGGAACAAAGCAAATTTCTTGAAGCAGCCCGAAAATCACACAATTACGAGCAATACGCGCTGATTCTTGAAACCGGACTTCGTACCGGTGAGCTGATCGGACTGACATGGGATGCAATCGATTTTGAGCATCGGATGCTTACAGTAAACAAGGCACTCGAATTTCGCCATGCGCAGCAATTCTGGCGAGCGGGTCCTCCGAAAACCCAGCAAAGCTATCGGACGATTCCCTTGACAGACAGGGCGTACGACATATTCAAGAAATTATGGGATAACAGGCACGAGAGATATGAATCTCCTGCTTTATCTGAAACTCTTGAATATGTGGACAGACGCACGGGAATGATGGCTAAACTTGTGATGCGTGATCTTGTCTTCATCAACTGGCGCACCGGGCAACCGAACAAAAACAGTTCTTATGATACCCACCTCTACAAACTTTGCGATAAAGCCGGTATCAAGCGGGTATGTATGCATGCTCTGCGGCACACATACGCAACCCGTGCAATCGAAAGCGGTATGCCCCCTAAAATACTGCAAACCCTTCTGGGACACGCCAGCATAAAAACAACCATGGATAGATATGTTCATGTAACCGATGAATCCATGAATCAGGCGATGATCCAGTTCCAGCAAGATGCGGTCTATTAATCAGCCATTCGTAAATGGCGTAAAAAATGGCGTAGACAGTAAATCAGCGGGCAGAAAAAAACTAGTAAAAAAGTCGGTGCAATACCAAAAGCGCTGATTTCGGACATTTATCAGCAGTAAAATCCCCCTGAAAACGGGGGGTTCTGATAAAAACCGATATATTTTAATGCGAGAATGGCGTAAAAATGGCGTAAAATCCAAAAGCCAAATCGCAAAAACCCAGTAAATCCGGGAATTTTTCTAAGGAGAATGATAAATATGAAATTAGGTATCGTCGGTCTGCCGAACGTCGGCAAGAGCACACTTTTTAATGCGATCACGAATGCGGGGGCGCAGTCTGCGAACTACCCGTTCTGCACCATTGAGCCAAACGTGGGCGTTGTTGCCGTGCCGGACAAGCGCCTCGATAAGCTGGCAGAAATGTACGAGCCGGAAAAGTTCACCCCGGCGACGATCGAGTTTGTGGACATTGCGGGTCTTGTGAAGGGCGCGTCGAAGGGCGAGGGCCTCGGCAACAAGTTTCTCTCCAACATCCGCGAGGTGGACGCGGTGGTTCATGTGGTGCGCTGCTTCGAAAACGACGACATTATTCACGTCGAGGGCTCCATCGACCCGGCCCGCGACATTGAGACAATCGACCTTGAGCTGATTCTCTCCGACATCGAGGTGCTCGACCGCCGCATTGACAAGACGAAGAAGATGATTAAGGCGGACAAGAAGTACCAGAGCGAGCTGGAGTTCTTTGAGCGCGTACACGAGGCGCTGGATGCCGGAAAGCCCGCCCGCAGCGTGGCGTGTGACGAGGAGGAAGCCGAGCTGCTCGCTTCCGTCAACCTGCTGACGAACAAGCCCATCATTTTCGCCGCCAACATGAGCGAATCCGACTTTGCAAACGGCATTGAAAACAACCCCGGCTATCTCGCCGTGAAGAAGATCGCCGACGAGCAGCACGCTGCTGTGCTGCCGATCTGCGCGGAGATCGAAGCCGAAATTTCCGGCATGGACCCGGAGGAAAAGGAGCTTTTCCTCGCCGACATGGGTCTGACCGAATCCGGCCTTGACCGCCTCATCAACGCGTGCTACTCCCTGCTCGGTCTCATCTCCTACCTGACCGCCGGCAAGCCCGAGGTGCGCGCCTGGACGATTAAGAAGGGCACGAAGGCCCCGCAGGCTGCGGGCAAAATTCACAGCGATTTCGAGCGCGGCTTCATCCGTGCCGAGGTCATTGCATTTGACGATCTGATGGCATGCGGCACCATGGCGGCCGCGAAAGAAAAAGGCCTTGTACGCAGCGAAGGCAAGGAGTATGTAATGCAGGACGGCGACATCGTTCTGTTCCGCTTCAACGTTTAATCTTCAAACAAAAATTGCAAAGCCCTCCGCTTTCCGATTTTTCGGGAGGTGGAGGGCTTTTTGCAGGAATAAATCTTGTAATCTCTATTTGTTGTCTTCGCTGATGATGCGGTAATACACCTTAGCGGTGAGGGCATAGACGACCGCATAGAGCACGGAGAATACGAGGAACGATGCGACGGTGCAGGTGATAAACACCGTTTCGGAGCTGAGCATCATAGCGCGCAGAATAGCGCGGATGATGGGGTACGCGAACATCACGTGGATGCCGGCTGTGATGAGCGGCAGGAAGAAAACGGTCAAAATCTGCGTATGGATAGCGTGCTTTACTTCCTTTTGGCTGAGGCCGACCTGCTGCATGATGGCAAAGCGGTTCTTATCCTCCATACCTTCGGAAATCTGCTTATAGTAAATGATGAGCACGGCCGCCATGGTGAACACAAAGCCGAGCGAGATGCCCATAAAGAGGAAGCTGCCATACATGCTGCGAATTTCCTTCGTATTTTCGACACGGCACTCAAAATTGAAGTATCCGTCTTCGTCCCAGAATACGCTTTCTTCGTCCGGCATGATGGTCGTAACGTCTTCGCGGATCGCATCGTAAAACGTCTGTTGTTCCTCATCTCTCAGTTTGCCGAGCGAGATGCAGTAGTACTCGGTGGGCGTGATGACTTGACTTTTTTCCGCATAATCCGGCAGAACAACGACATACGGCTTAGAGACGTAAGCGTGATATCTGCCGCGCAGGTTAAAGGACTTCGGCGTGGGTAAAAGCGTATACGTCGTGCCCGCAAATGTCATGGTGTCCGGCATAGGTACGCCGTCTACACTCATATAAAGCGCCGTGCCCGGTTCCACGGTCACGTTTTCGCCTGTGATGCGGTTATAGGTCTCTGCGGAAAAAAACAGCACGTTACGCGTGATGGAGTCGACCTGCGCGGTGCCGTCTTTCATGAAGATTGCAGAGGAATGGTCTTCGGTTTCTTCTGTGGAATCGTAGCCGGTCAGGAATTCATAGGACGTATAGCTGCCGCCCGGAACACTTTTCAGCTCATCGGTCAGAAAGGCGTCCATGTCGATCATGTGGTTCGGGTCTTCCATACTCACCAGAACATCTGCCGGGTAGCGTGTGTGGATCATATCCTCGGCGCCAAACCACAGCGAGCAGGTGGAGGACAAAATGACGAGCACCATGGTGGAGAGAATGCAGATATTTGCAAGGCCGACGGCGTTTTGCTTCATGCGGTACAGCATGCCGGAAACACTGATGAAGTGGCTTGTTTTGTAATAATAATTTTTATTGCGGCGCAAAAGCTTTAAAAGCGCGATGCTGCCCGCCGTGAACAGGAAATACGTGCCGATAATGACGAGGAGGACGGCAACGAAAAACAGGGAGATGGCGAGGACAGGCTCACGGGAAGACAGAATGGAAAGCGCATAGCCGGAGCCGAGGCACAGCACGCCGAGAATGGCCATGAACGCTTTCGTCTTCGGCTCGCGCTCGCCGACGTTCGTGCCGTGCAGAAGCTCTATGGGGCGCGAAATGCGCACACGAAACACATTCGAGATATAAACCAAAACGTAGATTACGCCGAACACAACAGCAACGTACTGCAGGCTTTTCGGGATGATGTGAAAGCCGTAATTCGGCGTGATGCGTATCATTTTGGCAACGATGAGAAATGTGAGTTTATCAAGCAAAATGCCGACGGCGCAGCCGCCTACAATAACGATAAGCGCCGTGAAAAGCGTTTCCAACCCGATGACGCGGGCAATGTGGCCTTTGTTCATACCGAGCACATTATAGAGACCGAGTTCTTTTTTACGCTGCTTCATCAAAAAGCTGTTCGTGTAAAACAAAAATATGACGGCAAACAGCATGACGACGGTGCTGCCGAGCGTGAACATCATTTGCGACGTGGGACCGAGCTCCGTATTATTGGAAAGCGAATTTAAAATGTAACTGACCGCTGCCACAAAAACGCCCGCCAGCATAAACGGCACGTAGCTGCGGCGGTGCTTTTTGATGTTCTGCGCCGCCAAGCGCACATATAAGTTATTCATTTTCGTGCCTCCCGTTACGCGCCTGCCGCCATGGCGGTGAGGGTATCCGAAATACGGTGGAACATCTCTTCATTTGTGGAACCACCGCGGTAAATTTGGTGGAACACAACGCCGTCTTTGATGAACAGTACGCGGCCGGCATGGCTTGCGGCCTTAGTGGAGTGCGTGACCATCAAAATCGTCTGACCGGCGCGGTTAATCTCGCCAAAAAGCGATAAAAGGCTGTCGGACGCGCGGGAATCGAGTGCGCCGGTGGGTTCATCCGCAAGGAGAATCTGCGGTGAGGTGATGAGCGCACGCGCCACGGCGGCGAGGTCATTCTCGCCGACTGGCTGGAGGTCTGGCTGCGGGATTTTATCTGCCCGAACCGCGAAAAGACCACCGTCCACGGCTACGAGAACATCATCCGACTCCACCTTGTGCCCGCGCTGGGCGAGGTGAAGCTGCCGGAGCTGCAGCCGGCGCAGCTGCAGCGGTACTACGCGGAGCTGCTGGAAAAGGGACTCTCCCACAACACCGTGCGCAAGCACCATGTGCTGCTGCACACGGCGCTGGAGGCCGCCGTCCGGCAGGGACTGCTGCGGGAAAACGTGACGCGCTATGTCACACCGCCGGCCAAGGTGCTGCCAAGCCACCGCTACTACGATCCCGCGCAGCTGCGCGAGCTGTTTTGCCGCTGCGCAGGCACGGAGATCGAGCCCGCCGTCAAGCTGGCGGGCTATCTGGGGCTGCGGCGCAGCGAGATCTGCGGACTCAAATGGCGCTGTGTGGATCTGGACGCGAAGATCGTCACCGTCCGCGAGGTGCGAACCTCCGTGGGCGGAACGTTCATCGAGAAAAAGCCTAAGTCCTATTCCTCCGTGCGGCGGCTGTGCTACGATGGGGTGAGCGATCTGGAGAAGCTGCTCACGCGGCTGCACGACGAATGGGAGCGCGGGCAGCGCGAGCGCTGCGAACAGGAGCAGGTTATGAGCGATGGCTATGTGGCTGTCACGGAGCAGGGAAAGCCGTGGGACCCGAACGGCCTCGGGCGTCGCGTCGCGGCCTTCGTTGAGGAGAACGCCCTGCCGTCCATCTCGCTCCACGGCCTGCGCCACAGCTTTGCGAGCGTCGCCAACAGCCGCAGCGTGCCGATGTTCACCATCTCCAAGGCGCTCGGCCACAGCTCGACGAGCATCACGAGCGAGGTCTACACGCACCTTTTCGACGAGACGGTGCAGGATGTGGTAAACGTGGTGGCAAAGGCCATCGGGACGCGCGCTTAGAGAAGCGTCTCGATATCAAAGAGCGAGGCGAGCACCGCCCAGTTCTGAGGAAAGGGACGTGCAAGATTCCAGTACCCCACGCCCTGCAAATGGTATTCGTCCGCGAGGTGGAGCTTGGCTTCGATGCTGCGCGCATCCTCGAACCAGACGGCGTGCTCGCGCCCGCCGCGGTCGGTGTAGTGGTAATAGGGGGCCTGCGCGGCCGCGTCGT
>OGPG01001295.1_pt1 | contig 18341 bp, 13 predicted proteins | sample 1552851 | NCBI WGS metagenome assembly OGPG01 (sample SAMEA2579909, study PRJEB22360) | human gut metagenome | biome: human gut; feature: human-associated habitat; material: faeces | place: Denmark | collected 2008/2010 | reverse complement strand
GTGCGGGCCCCCGTCAATTCCTTTGAGTTTCAACCTTGCGGTCGTACTCCCCAGGTGGATTACTTATTGTGTTAACTGCGGCACTGAAGGGGTCAATCCTCCAACACCTAGTAATCATCGTTTACGGCATGGACTACCAGGGTATCTAATCCTGTTTGCTACCCATGCTTTCGAGCCTCAGCGTCAGTTGGTGCCCAGTAGACCGCCTTCGCCACTGGTGTTCCTCCCGATATCTACGCATTCCACCGCTACACCGGGAATTCCATCTACCTCTGCACTACTCAAGAAAAACAGTTTTGAAAGCAATTCATGGGTTGAGCCCATGGTTTTCACTTCCAACTTGTCTTCCCGCCTGCGCTCCCTTTACACCCAGTAATTCCGGACAACGCTTGCACCCTACGTTTTACCGCGGCTGCTGGCACGTAGTTAGCCGGTGCTTTCTTGTTAGGTACCGTCATTATCGTCCCTAACGACAGGAGTTTACAATCCGAAAACCTTCTTCCTCCACGCGGCGTCGCTGCATCAGGGTTTCCCCCATTGTGCAATATTCCCCACTGCTGCCTCCCGTAGGAGTCTGGGCCGTGTCTCAGTCCCAATGTGGCCGTTCAACCTCTCAGTCCGGCTACCAATCGTCGCCTTGGTGGGCCGTTACCTCACCAACTAGCTAATTGGACGCGAGTCCATCCTAAAGCGAATAAATCCTTTTCCCTCAGTGCCATGCGGTACCGTGGGCTTATGCGGTATTAGCAGTCGTTTCCAACTGTTGTCCCCCACTCTAGGGCAGGTTACTCACGCGTTACTCACCCGTTCGCCACTAAGCTTAAAAAGCAAGCTCTCTAAGCTCCGTTCGACTTGCATGTGTTAGGCGCGCCGCCAGCGTTCGTCCTGAGCCAGGATCAAACTCTTTATAAATGGTATTTATCACTCATAAAGTGTTAAATCAACTTCACTCAGACACAATCGCTTGCGTCCTGTATGAATTACTTGTTTGCCGATCTCTCGGCTTTGGAATTGTTTTTCGTGATTTTCCATCACGTTTAAGGTTCCACAAGTTTCAGTATTGTTCAATTTTCAAGGTCCTGCTTGCTCTCCTCTCGGACAGCTCAATCATTATATCAAAGGTCGTACTTTTTGTCAAGCACTTTTTTCGATATTTTTTTGAGCTTTCCAAACGCCTTTTTAAAAGCTTTCCACCCGCACGCTGTCCGGTTCCCCGCTGCGTTTTTGCTGGTACATCGCTTTTATTTGGCTTTTGAAGAGCTGCTGTCTTGCGCGACAGCTTATTTATAATACCACACTTTCAACCATTGTCAACACCTTTTTTCGATTTTTTCTATAATTTTTTCGATTTATTTTTGGGCAGGGTGCATATGGACGCTTTAACGCGGTTTCTCTATTCCTTTTCTTTTTGTCCCCGTTTTTTATCCTTTTCCCCCACATCTTCCTATAATACAAATAGCCTTCTCCATCCCCTGCTTCCCCATCTTTCCCAAATCATTTATCTTCCATACTTGCGCTTTGGGTCCAAAGCAAGTATACTAAAATCTGTGATTTAACAAAGAAATGATGGTGATCTTTCCATGCTGGCGATATACGAAACCGTCAACCGGCGCTTAACCCGCGCAGACGAAATTGAGGAAGGCACATGGATCTGCCTGACTGCCCCCAGCCAGGAGGAGATCCGCGAGGTTGCCGCCACCTTAGATATTGAGCCCGCTGATGTGCAGGCCGCCCTTGACCCAGAAGAATCCGCGCGTATCAGCCTGGAAGATGGTTATACCGTCATCATTGTGGATATACCCTTAAAGGTAGACGGCGCCGCCGAGGGCGTATACACCACCATTCCCCTTGGTATTCTGTTGACCCAGACCACCATCACCACGGTTTGCTCCGTAGATACCCCCGTATTGTCTGATTTCGCTTCCTGCCGGGTGCGCGGCTTTTCTACTAAAAAGAAGATGCGCTTTGTGTACCAGATTCTGTACCGCGCCGCCACGATGTACCAGCAGGAGCTGCGCCTGATCGACCGCCGCCGCCAGGAAATTGAGAAAAACCTGACCGGTACCCTGCGCGATAGTGACTTGATGGAGCTGCATGGGTTGGAATCCACCCTGGTATATTTCGCAACCTCACTGCGTGCCAACAGCACGGTTTTGGACCGGTTGACCCGCTACAAGCGGCTGGAACAGTACCCTGATGACATGGAACTACTGGACGATGTAATCGTTGAGATTCGGCAGGCCATTGAGATGACCAGCATCTACCGCGATGATATCAAGGGCACCCGCGAGCTGTTCAGCTCAATTTTGGATAACCGCCTGAACAATGCGATGAAGTACCTGACTTCCGTTACCCTGTTGATGGCTGTCCCGACCGTTATTTCCGGTTTGTATGGCATGAACGTGGACATTGACGGCATGCCGTTTTCCGGTTCTGATTATGGATTTGTCATTGTCTGCTTGCTTACGCTTGCTATTTGTGGGATCGCTGCCTGGGTACTGCACAAAAAACATATGCTCTGATTTGTATTGTTTGCCGCATCCCGCCCGCCGGGGTGCGTTTTTTACTTTTCTGCCTGTAACATTTGGGGGTGATTCCCCTATTATATAAATAGTAAGAGGAAAGCGAGGTGTGCCGCAATGACTGATGCCGACATTGTTACGCTGTACTGGGCACGGGACGAGCAGGCCATTGCACAGACCGCACAAAAGTTTGGCGCCTATTGCCGCAAGATTGCCATGAACCTGCTGGGCAGCCAGGAAGACGCCGAAGAATGCGAAAATGACACCTGGATGGCCGCCTGGAACAGCATGCCGCAAAACCGGCCGGACAAGCTTGCACCCTACCTGGGGCGCATTACCCGCAACCTGGCACTGGACCTGCGGGAGCGGCAAAATGCCAAAAAGCGCGGCGGCGGCCAGACCGAAACCGTGCTGGAAGAGCTGGAATTTTGCCTGCCCGCCGGAGACCACACCGCGCAGGAGGTAGAAAGCGCTGAAACAGCCCGCTCCATCAGCGCGTTTCTGCGCAGCCAGCCGGAGCAGGCACGCAACATCTTTATTCGGCGGTACTGGTACTGCGACGCCACCGCCGACATTGCCAAACGCTACGGTATTGGCGAAAGCAAGGTGCGCGTTACCCTGCACCGGATGCGCACCAAACTGAAAGCCTACTTAGAGAAAGAAGGTGTCTGCCTGTGAGCTCCCGCGATTTATTCCGCGCGATCGGACAAATTGATGATGATTTGATTGAATCTGCCAACAAAACCCCCGTAAAGCACACCATTCCGTTGCAATTCCGGCATTTTGTTCCGGCAGCAGCTTGTTTTTGTCTTGTTCTGTTAGGGGCGGTGATGGTCAGTCAGGACCGTTCCGCCGGGGTCAACCAGGCCGCCGAGACCGCTGATCTGAACGAAAGCGCCCCCGCCTATGAGGAATCCAACAGTCCCGATACCTTCAGCGCATTCAGCATGGAGGGCAGTGAACCAGATGCCGCCGCAGGCAGCGTTGCCGATGCCCCGTTGTCCTCCTCCCTGAAATCCGCAATGCAGGACAGCAGCCCCTTGCAGGCTCTGAGCGATATTTTGCTTGGCAGCGGCGCTTCCGGCAGTTCTTCCCTGCTGGCCCACAGTGCCGATGAGCTGTATTTCGGCGAAAGTCTAATTTTAGGCAGTTCCGCGGATGTTGTTCTCCCTGCCAGCCTGCCGGTCTACCGCAACAGCCTGCTGGATGCCGCCGACAATACCGATGCCATGAAAGCCCGTCTTCGCACGGTGCTGGATGCTCTTGGGCTGGATACCACACTGGCTGACACCGCCACGTTCAGTAGGGACAGCGCCGATACCATCTCCAAAACAGTATCTAATATAAAGGAATCCGCCGAGCAGAACGGGTGGGATGCAGATTCTTCCGTGCTGAATTATCTCTCTGATGCCGCACAGCTGCAGCTGAACATTCCCGAAAGCGACTGGCCCGGTGGGCTGACAATCACCGTCTCCAACGACCTGTGCACCAGTGTGGTCTGCAACAGCTCTGCCGAGGTGAAGACCTTTGCCGCCCTTGCGGAAGAGCGCGTGATTGCCGCCGACCTGCAAGAGAAATACGGTTCCCTCTTTACCTCTCTGCTTGGCGGTGAATATACCGATGTGACGGATGGAGGCGACAGCACGATCTACGGCCAGCCCTCTTCCCTCTTTGTCAAGTTCGCGGCGGATTCTTTCCATTACTTGCTGGTCAGCGTAGATACCGACGGCAATCTGTTGAGCCTGCATGAAACGGACCGCACCGTGGAGCCCCTGGGCGAATACACCAGCGTTTCCCGCGCCGAGGCTGACAAGCGGCTGGCCAACGGAGAGTTTTTGACCGACAGCTGCACGGCGGAAGCGGTTGACCCCGCCGCAGAGCCGGAGTGCCTTGCCAACCTGCGCCTGACCTATGTACAGGGGAGCGCCGCCTACTACCTGCCCATGTGGGAATACACGATTGATGAAGGCCCCGCTGCCCTGGGCGACGGCGATGATGTCGACCAGACGCTGCACACCTTTTCTGCTTACTATGTGCCCGCTGTGGAGCTGGACGAAATCGACGTCCTAAAGAACAAATAAAGCCAGCAAAACCATACCGCAGGCCGAACCGCAACACCAAAATGTTCCGGGGCACAGCCTGCGGTATTTGTGTTATTGCAAAATTGCGGGTTCTGCGTTATAGTAAAGACAACAACCTAACCGTTTTTATATAAGGAGGCCCGCCATGCCTACCGAACCGCAGAGCCAGCCGCTAGTCAGCATTATTGTTCCTGTTTACAACGCAGCAGACCATATTGCCCGCTGTATTGAGAGTATCCGCCGCCAGACCTACCGGAATTTGGAGATCATTCTGCTCAACGATGGCAGCAAGGATGTCAGCTATGCCGTCTGCCAGAGCTATGCCGGTATTGACCGCCGCATTGTGGTGATCGACAAAAACAACAGCGGAGTTTCCGCCACCCGCAACCTTGGCATGCAGGAAGCCCACGGCAAATACTTTCAGTTTGTGGATGCGGATGATTTCATCCAGCCCTATGCCACCGAGCTGCTGGTACAGAAAGCGGAAGCCAGCCACGCCGATATGGTGATTGCCCACTACAACCGCATTGAACCGCCGGTCAGCCTGCCCAAAACCATGCGGGATACCGTGGTGGAGCGTGTGCTGGACCCCATCCTGGATCCGCAGCACCGGGTGCAGACTTTCGGCTTTTTGATGGAAGGCCCCCTGAATAAAGACGCATTTGCCTGTGGCCTGATGCAGGAGCCCGCCAGCTTTTATTACGGCGTGATGTGGAACAAGCTCTACCGCGCCGACATTGTGCGTGAGCACCCCGATGTGCGCTGCAATGAGGAACTGGACTACAGCGAGGACCTGTATTTCAATCTAAGCTTTATCCGCTACGCCCAGCAGTTCTATGCGCTTTCCACCCCCATTTACAACTATGTGCAAAACCCAGACAGCGCTGTGCACCACCTGAACCCCTTTGATGTGCTGACCACTCGGTTTGAGCTGACCACCTATTACAAAGATCTGTTCAAGCACATTGGTCTGTATGAAGAAAACAAGTACCGCCTGAACAAGTTCTTCTTTGGTGTTGCGGAAAGCTGAAGCAATCCCGCATGATTCTATTACCGCCCCGGCAGAGTTTTTTGCCGAGGCGGATTTTATTTGGCTCTATATCACATATAGCGCGCACACTGCAGCAAAAATGCCCCGGACGAGAAACGTTTCTCGTCCGGGGCATCATGATTCTTATAAAAAACTCAGGATTCCTTCAGCATATGCTGGCTTTCGGCAAAAGCCACCAGCTTTTCAAAGGTTTCTGCGCTCAGGTCATGCTCGATCTTGCAGGCATCGTGGGAAGCAACGACAGGGTCCACACCCAGTGCAACAAAAAAGCGGGTCAGCTTTTTGTGGCGGCCATAAATCCGGGTGGCAATTTCCAGTCCCGGCGGCTCCAGGGTGATATACCCAGCACCATCCATCGAAATATAACCGGCCTGACGCAGATTTTTCATTGCAATGCTCACGCTCGGCTTGGTAACGCCCATCTCAGTAGCGATGTCGATGGAGCGGACTTCCCCGTTGCGTTCTGTCAGCATCAGGATCTTTTCCAGGTAATCCTCTGCGGATTCATAGATTTTCAACGACACTGCCTCCTTTGTGGACTTGCCATCTGTCATATTGCTATAAAATTATAGTGTTATCTTAACACATTTTTTCAATTTTGGCAAGTGTAATACTTTTTGTTTATCTTTCCGTTTTTTCTTTGCTTTTTGCGCGGATCCTCACGGTCAGGCATCATCCCGTGGTCTTGCTCTTATCGAACAACCCGCCAAAAAAGTTTGCCACGGTGCTGCCTGCTTTCTTCAAAAATTCGCGGAACGGTTCTCTTGTTTTTTCGTCAGCAGCCGTTGTTTCTTCCCGAGTTGCAGCTGGGGCTTCGGTTGCTCTTGGCATTTTGAGCGGGGCCGCAGTTTCCGGCGTGGCCGTTTTTGCTGTTTCGGGTGTAGCGGCGCTTTCCGGTGTTGCCGGAGCTGCACTTTCGGGGGTAGCCGTTTCCGGGGTAGCGGTCTCTGGAGTAGCAGCAGTTTCAGGCGTTGCGGGTTCAGCACTCTCCGACGTGGCTGTTTCCGGGGTCGACTGGGCAGCAGTCTCCGGGGTGACAGGAACCGCGCTTTCGGGTGTTGCAGCTGTTTCCGGGGTCGCCGGCGCAGCGCTCTCCGGCGTTGCCGTTTCCGGGGTCGACTGGGCAGCAGTCTCCGGGGTCGCGAGGGCTGCGCTTTCCGGCGTGGCGGCTTCCACAACATTAATGTTCACTTCGGCATAAAAATCCAGGTCCACACAGCTTACCAACACGGTTGCCGTGCCGGGGGTCACAGCGGTCACGTTGCCGTCCTGGTCTACTGCGGCCACACTGGGGTCAGTCGAAGCAATATGTACCACTGCATCGGTCACAGCTTGGGCAAACTCTGCCCGGTCCTGCGGCGTAATATCGGAAAGGCTGCCGGTAAACCGCAGCTCCCCGGCCAGCGCGCACTGCTGGCCAACGGCAAGCTGCACTTCATGCGGCAGGGCAAAATCTTCTGCACTGCACCCACACAACAGGCAAAGCGCTGCTGCCAGCGCGGCCAAAATCCAAATCCTGAACTTTTTCATACCGGTTTCCATTCCTTTCTGCGGCAGTGGTGCATACAGCTTAAAATGCGCCTTATCCTGCCAAAAAGCTTTCTGTAATAACGAACATCGCACGAAGTACAATTTTAGTCCCTCTCGGAGCGACATATATTTTCGATACGAACCTAAGGCAATACCGCACAATTCCCGCCTAACGGCTCAAGCACCGCTCCGGCGGCTGCGGCACGGCATCTGCGTTGCCAAAATGCTCGATAAGACATCCAGTATTATCTGCGCTTTTGGCTTAGCATCTGCCGTACCTCGCTCGCCGTATCGGCACTTAGAATTATGCGGTATTGCCCTATATTCCTGATGGCAGCAATAAGCACAGACACGGAATAGAACAAATAGAAAACCAGCCGCCGGCTTCAGGGATTTTCCCCTGCCCGGCGGCTGGTTTTGGTTTATTTTGCTTTATCCTGCCCGGATAAATATCAGCGGGTCAGCCCGCCTTTGCCGATAAACAGCAGGCGATCAGGCGATGACAAAGTGGTAGATCAGCGACACAGCAATGATGAGCGCACAGACCACTGCGGTGATGGGCGGTGCCCAATGGATGATACGCTCGGCCATTACATCGTCCTCGCTCTCCTCGTCATCGTCCGCATAACGGCCACGGCGGGATTCTTCGTCACCGTCGCTTTCCTCTTCCTCATCATCGAACATGCGGGTATGCTCGTCCTCTTCATCCTCTTCATCGGCAAACAGATGGCCTTTGGGGACATAGCGGCGCACGCGGTCCATTTCGGCGTTGGTTGCTTCGTCGTCCTCGTCCTCTTCTTCCGGTTCCTGGGCCGGGGCGGGCGGGGTGAACTGCGCGGTGGGCTCCTGGCTGATGGCTGCCTGAGCCGCGGCGGCGGTGGCAGCGGCCTGGGCGGCCTGGGCGGCTGCGGGGTCAACGCCATTGGCCACGGCGTTGATTTCGCGCTGCTGCTGTTCGGCGGCCTGCCGGGCTTCCTCCAGGATGCGGGTCAGGGTTGCCTTGATGTAAGCGCGGTCGCCGCCGCACTCGCTGCAGACGGAAACAGCTTCCTCGTTGGGGTGGAACGCGCCGCAGGCGCAGAACCAGCCGTTTTCGGTATCCTGCGGGACGCAGGTCAGCATCTTATTGTTGGTGCGGGTCTGAAGTGTGCGGGCAATAGAGCCAGGCAGCACACGGGGGGCCTGCAGGCGGACACGCTTATAATTACGCAGATCCACGCCGCGGCCGTTCAGGAAAGCACGGTCCTGCTCAATTTCCACGCTGGAAACCGGCGTATCGCTGACAAACACAGCGTCATCGGCACCAAACAGTCCGCCGGGCTGCACATTGAGCTGCTCATAATAGAAATCATCCTCGCACAGGATCTGACCAGAAGCATCTTTGCACTTGAAGTGGATGATAAAGCCGGTCAGCGGTTCTGTGCCAACATTCTTAAAGGTCAGGCAGACCGCAACTTCACCCGTGACATCCCCTTTCAGCAGCTCAACACGGACAAACTGGACCGGGCTGCCGGCAGTGTAATAATTGGCACGGGATTGCGCCATCAGGGAAAAATTTTGATCCATTGTGTTTCACCTTGCCTCAATTTTCATCAGACGGTTCGGAGGGCTGTTCCGGCGCGGCGGGCTGCTCTGCCGATGCAGGGGCTGCGGCAGGCGCGGGGGTATCCAGCCCAAAGGGTGCCAGGTTTTCGCCTTTCATCAGGGCGTCAAACTCTTCGCCGCTGATCTTTTCGCGTTCCATCAGCACACCGGCCACACGGTGCAGCTCAGTCATGTGCTCGGTCAAAATGCGGCGGGCCGTCTCGTAAGATTCATCCATGATATCACGGATCTCATTATCAATTTCGGACGCCGTATTTTCGGAATAGCCCTTACCCTGGCCAAAGTCTCGGCCAAGGAAGGTTTCGCCAGGGTCGGTGCCATAAACCACCGGGCCCATGCGCTCCGAGAAGCCATAGCGGGTCACCATGGCGCGGGCGGTATCCGTGGCACGCTGCAGGTCGTTGGAAGCACCGGTGGAGATATCATCCAGCCCCAGCTGCTCCGCCACACGGCCGCCCAACAGGCAGACAATATTCTCGTTCATGGCGGTCTTGGTCACATAGCTGGGGTCTTTTTCCGGCAGATACATGGTAAAGCCGCCTGCCGAACCACGCGGGATAATGCTGATCTGGTGCACGGGATCATGCGTTTTGCAGAAATAGCCGGTAATGGCATGGCCGGCCTCGTGGTAAGAGGTCAGGCGCTTTTCGGCATCGGTCACAACGCGGCTCTTCTTTTCGGGGCCAGCCACAACCTTGATGGAAGCTTCCTCGATTTCGGGTTCGGTGATGGCCTTTTTGCCCTTGCGCGCAGCCAGCAGGGCGGCTTCATTGACAAGGTTTTCCAGGTCGGCACCGGAGAAGCCCGCGGTGGACTTGGCGATGGTTTTCAGGCTGACATCGGGGCCAAGGGGCTTGTTCTTGGTGTGAACGCGCAGAATCTCCTCGCGGCCCTTCACATCCGGCAGACCAACATAAACCTGACGGTCAAAACGGCCGGGACGCAGCAGAGCCTTATCCAGAATATCGGCGCGGTTGGTGGCAGCCATCACGATAACGCCGTCGTTGGCGTCAAAGCCGTCCATCTCAACCAGCAGCTGGTTCAGGGTCTGCTCGCGCTCGTCATGCCCGCCGCCAAGGCCGGCACCACGCTGACGGCCCACGGCATCGATCTCATCAATAAAGATGATGGAGGGCATTGTCTTTTTGGCTTTTTCAAACAGATCGCGCACACGGGATGCGCCGACGCCGACATACATTTCCACAAAGTCGGAACCGGAGATGGCATAGAACGGAACGCCGGCCTCGCCTGCACAGGCACGGGCCAGCAGCGTTTTGCCGGTGCCCGGAGGGCCGACAAGCAGAACGCCGTGGGGAATGCGCGCCCCCAGGGAGTTGAACTTTTCCGGTGCTTTCAGGAACTGAACCACTTCCTGGAGTTCAGCCTTTTCTTCATCCGCACCGGCAACATCGGCAAAGGTTGCCTTGCGCTGGCCTTCCTGCTGGTCCTTGACCTTGGCACGGCCAACATTCATCAGGCCGCCGCCACCGGCACCGCCGCGGTACATGGACATGAAGAGCAGCACCACGCTGCCGATCATAAAGGCGTACAGGATGATCTCAAACCAGGGCACGTTGGTCTTAACGGCGACCATATCGTACTGCATGGGCGCATCCGGGTTGGCTGCATTATACTGGTCGATATAATCCTTAAGGTAGAATTGCAGGAAATAAGAAGGATATGGCAGCTTGTAGGTAATGACCGCTGCCCCGCCGTTCTTGGGGGCGTAAGCATCGGTGTCATCGCCGTAAATTTCTGCAAGCAGGCCATTGGATGTTTCGCTGGACGTGCCGGATTCCGGCAGCGGATGTTCACCTTCTTTCACGCTCATCTCGATAACGCCGGTGTTCAGGTCCAGGTTAAAGTAGGTGACCTGATTGGATTCAAAGTACCCCATGGCTTCGGACAACATCATGGTGCTCTTGCTTGAGGCAAACAGGCTGGAATAGCTGGAGATCATCACGAGTGCTGCCACCATCAGGACAGCGGCAATGATAATGCCGCTGAAACGCGGTTTGTGCTGCAAAAAATCAACTCCCTGTCAAAATCCGCCAAAACGGCGGGCGATTGGTTATTCTGCCAAGACAGAATTTTATTTGGAATATACTTCCGGTTTTAACACGCCGACATACGGCAGGTTGCGGTACTTTTCGTCATAGTCAAGGCCATAGCCCACAACAAATTCATCGGGCACTTCAAAACCGCAGTAGTCCGGCTCAATATCCACCTTGCGGCGGCTGGGCTTGCTGAGGATGGTGCACAGGCGCACGCTGTTGGGGCGGCGCAATTTCAGCATGGGCACCAAGTGAGACAACGTGACGCCAGTATCCAGAATATCCTCCACGATCAGAACATCCTTGCCGGAAAGATCCTGATCCAGGTCCTTGACGATCTTGACAAGGCCCGTAGAAGTGGTGTTGGCACCGCCATAGCTGGAAACCACCATAAAGTCAATGCTGCAGGGTTCCGTGATGGCGCGCATCAAATCGGCCATGAACACCACGGAGCCTTTCAGGATAGACACCAGCAACAAATCTTTGCCCTCGTAATCGCGGCTGATCTGTGCCCCCAATTCAGCCACCTTGGCCTGCAGCTGCTCTTCCGAAATCAAAACCTTGGCGATATCATTGTTCATATCATGCATGATCTGTTCCTCCAATATTATGATCTTGTTCCTGCTCCGGGGCCGCAGGCTGGCGGCTTTGCCGAATCAACAGGATCTGCTTTGTCCCATCATCCGGGGACAAACCGTCCGCAAAGCCTGCCCCCCACAGCCAAAGCACCTGGCTACCGCAGGCCAGCAGCGGCATCAGCGTCCGTTCAGCCACAGGAACTTTTGCCTCATTCAGATATTTTTTGAGCGTTTTGCCAACGTGACGTCCCGCCGGGCGGAACGTATCGCCGGGTTGGCGGGTCCTCACAAAAATATTCTTATTTATTTTAGCATAATCTGCACAATAGGTGTAGTCTTTTTTCAAAAATGATGGATTTTTCAAAAAAACTTCATAATTTAGTTGTTGAATCTCCAGCTCATAGCCCCCTGGCAGGCAGTAAACGCCGGTTTTTAGCAGCTGGTGCGGCGCGGGAATGGCTTCCGGCTGCATTTTTAGCACTGAGCGGCAGTACAAAATGCCGTTTGCCGCGGTCCAGCAGGCATCCGGCGTCAGCTGTACCGCACCGCTGCCCTGCCGAACAATGGCCGCAAGAGCCTGCACATATTTTTCTTCAGGGTCACGCGCGCGGGCTGCCAGCATGCGCAGGGCAGCAGCCAGCACCGGGGCATCCGCCGCGGCAAGAATCGGGATGCTGTACCCGCCCCCGCAGGCAGCCTGCGCCAGCAGTTTTTCGGCCAGGTTTTCCAGCCAGATGTTCAGCTCCTGCAGCTGGTTGCACAGCCGCCCCACGGCCCGCTCTGCCGCCGGATTGATGGTTTGCAGCGCCGGAACAGCATAATGGCGGATACGGTTGCGGGCATAGGCATCGCTGAAGTTGCTTTCGTCCTGAACATAGTGTTGCCCAAGGGCGGCGCAGTATGCCGTGGTATCGCTCCTTGTCAGGCACAAAAATGGGCGGCGGTACACGCCCCGTACCGCCGGAATACCCGCCATGCCGTGCAGGCCGGTACCGCGCGCCATGCGGAACAACACCGTTTCCGCCTGGTCAGATAACGTATGCGCTGTGGCAATGCAGGCATGCTGCCGTGCGGCCAGCGCATCAAACCAGGTATAGCGCAGGCTGCGCGCCCAGTTCTCGCTGGGGTTTGGGGGAATCTGCACCCCGCTGGCAGCGGCATCGTACAAAAAAAACGGCACATGATGCGTGCGGCAGAACTCCGCCACAAAGCGGGCATCCGCATGGGCAGCTTCGCCCCGGATTCCGTGGTCCACATGGGCCGCCATGACGGTGATGCCAAGTTCCGCTTTGCAGCGCAGCAGAAAACAGAGCAGCGCCATCGAATCTGCCCCGCCGGAGCAGGCAACGATGACACGGTCCCCCAACCGAAACAAACCCTGCCAGCGGCAATAGGCCAGCAAGGTTTGTTCCATCGTGTTTACTGGGTTTTGCAATGAATTGTCTGCGTCAGTACTGTTCATGGATCTCGTCCAGATTGCTGAACCGGGTATGGGCTCCATCCCAGCCAAGGCGGACCACACTGGTTTCGCCATGGCGGTTTTTGGCCACGATACATTCGGCTTCGTTTTCGTTCGCCTGTTCGGTTTCGCCGTTCTGGGAATTGTAATAGGCAGCGCGGTACAGGAAGAGCACCACGTCCGCATCCTGTTCGATAGAGCCGGAATCACGCAGGTCTGAAAGCTGAGGGCGGTGGTCCGAGCGACCCGCTGTTTTTTCGGCAGCACGGGAAAGCTGGGACAGCGCAATGACAGGAACGTTCAGTTCCTTGGCCATAATTTTCAGGTTCCGGGTGATATCGCTGATTTCCTGCACGCGGCTTTCGGTGCGCTTGGCGGACTGCATCAACTGCAAATAGTCGATGATGACCAGACCGATCTTATCCCGTTTGGGGTCCTGGTTGATCTGGCGGATTTTTGCCTTGATTTCCGGCACCGAAATACCGGAGGAATCATCCATGTAAATGGGAACGTTATACAACAGTGACGTTGCATTGGCAAAGTCGTTCCAGTCGGAGTTGTTCAGGCGGCCGGTGCGGAATGCCTGGCTGTCAATGCCTGCGGTGCTGGAAAGGATGCGGTCGGTCAGCTGTTCGCAGGTCATTTCCAAGCTGAAAATGACGGTCGGTATCTTTTGCAGGCGGGCCACATTGGTAGCAATGTTCAGCGCAAAACTGGTTTTGCCCATACCGGGGCGGGCCGCCAGAATAATCAGGTCCGAGCGGCCAAGGCCGGTCAGGATATTATCCAGATAGTTGAAGCCTGTGGGGATACCGGCAAATTTATCGCGGTCCGCACCGGACAGCTTTTGCATGGTATCAATAACTTCCAGGATAGACTCCTGAATGGTTTTAACGCCGGAGCGGTCCTGGCCGTTGCGGATATCGTACAGCTTTTGCTCGGCGCTTTCCAGCAGCAGGTCAGAATCGGATTCCTCGCTGGACTGCTGCAGGATATCGCGGGCTGCTTCGATCAGACGGCGGGTTTGATATTTTTCCTTGACGATCTTGATGTAAGAATCGACGTTGGAAATCGCCGGGACGGTTTCCGCAATGCGGGTAATGTACACTTTGGCATCATCTGCGCCCTTGAATACACCGTTCTGAGCCAGAGAGTCCACCAGAGTGATAACGTCCACCGCTTCGCTTTCGCTGAACAGGCGGCGCATTTCCTCATAGACGGCCCGGTTCTGCTCCGAATAGAACATATCGGGGTCCATCTCGGTGATCAGGCGGTTCAGGATGGTTTCATCCATCAGCGCTGCGCCAAGCACGCTTTGTTCCGCCTGCATGTTATACGGCAGCTGAATGCCCAGGCTGGACAAGCTTAATTCATTGTTTGCCATTCAGGCACCTCCCTGCCGTTTTTGTTGGAATGTAATTACAAGCCCCCCTGCCAATTACAGCGGAGCCTCCTCGACCTTGACCTTGAACGCGGCCACAACACCCACATGCAGGCGGACTTTGACATCATAACTGCCAAACTCCTTGATGCTGGCGGGCATTTCGATTTTTTTCTTGTCGATTTCGGTGCCGGTCAGCTTGTACAACTGTTCGGCAACTTCCTTTGCGGTCACTTTGCCGTGCAGCTTGCCGGAAGCGCCCCCCTTGACCTTGACAGAAACGATCTGGCCCTTGATCTTGGCAGCCAGTTCTTCAGCAGCAGCCTTAGCTTCGGCTTCATGGTGGGCTTTGGCTTCGCTCTTGGTGCGGGCGGTGTTCACAGCGTCAGCATCGGCCACTGCAGCCAGACCGCGCGGGAACAGGAAGTTGCGGGCGTAACCGTCCGACACTTCATGGATTTCATCCTTTTTACCAATGCTCTTGACATCCTGTTTGAGAATAACTTTCATCGTGGTGGTTCCCCTCTCTATGTAGTAATTGATATAATTTTCTGCCATTGGCAGGAATTCGCTGATAATTTAATTTGTTAAACTGCACCCACCAGTTCTTCCTGGCATTCCTGGTTGGCGCGGTATTCGTCGATCTGCGCGCGGATGCGGGCTTCGGCTTCCTTTACGGTACAATCACGCAGCTGGGCACCGGCCATCGTCAGGTGGCCGCCGCCGCCCAAGGGCTCCAGAATGACCTGTACGTTCAGCGCACCCATGCTGCGGGCGGAGATGTTGACACCGCCGTTTTTGGCGATTGCCACAAAGCTGGCATCCACGCCGTTGATGGTCAGCAGGTCATTGGCTGCCATGGGCAGAACCACACTCATGGCGGGGTCAAGCTCATCCGAAGTGGCGATAGCGCAGCCTTTGTAGAGGTAAGCGCCCTCCACAATAGCGGCGCGGGCTTCGTATTCTTCTTTGGAAATATTGAACAGGCGCTTGGTCGCGGCGGTTTCGGCCCCGCGGCTGCGCAGCCAGGCGGCAGCCTCAAAGGTACGCACGCCGACATGCAGCGCAAAACTGCGGGTATCCAGCATGATGCCAGACAGCAGCGCCTGGGCTTCCAACTGAGTGATGTTGTTTTGGGCGGGCATGAATTGCAGCAGTTCACACACCAGCTCGCTGGCGCTGGAAGCAAAGGGCTCATGATACAAAAGGATCGGGTTATCAATATGCCCTACCGCCATGCGGTGGTGGTCGATAACAACCACGCGGCTGCATTTTTCGTAAATCTTTTGGTCTTCCAGCAGGCGCTTTTGGTATGTATCGGTTACGATCAGCAGGGTTTTGGGGGTGATGAGCTTATAGGTTTCTTCCGGTTCAATAAAGTTGTGGTCCTCCCCCGCCTTGTTGAACACATCCAGCAGCTGGCCCGCCAGCGTTGCCTTGCTGCGCACTGCGATGACCGAAGGCACATCGCACATTTTGCACATGCGCAGCAAACCGATGGCGGAGCCGATGGCATCCAAATCGCTCTGGCGGTGGCCCATGATAATGACGCTGTCGCTCTGGCGGATCTGGTCTGCCAGGGCGTTGGCAATGATGCGGCTGCGCACATGGCTGCGCTTTTCGACACCATGGGAAATGCCGCCGAAGAACTCAAAGCCATCGACTGTTTTCACGGCAGCCTGGTCGCCGCCGCGGCCCAAGGCAATATCAATGCTTTCGCGGGCCATCTCCTGGCATTCCTGCATAGTAGCGCCGCCATGGCCTACGCCGATGGAAAGGGTGAGCATTCCGCCGGGGTGCAACGCACGCACTTTATCCAGAATATCAAAGCGTTCTTCCATCATCCAGCGGATATCCCGCTCTTCCACCACCGCAATATAGCGGCTGTTGGATACCTTGCGCAGGAAACCGGTCGTGCGGCCGATGTATTCTTCCAGCAGGGTGTTGATGGCCTCCAGCTCGTGCGCCTGCTCGGAGTCCTTCATATCGTTGAACAGCTCGTCATAGCTGTCCACCCCAATAATCAGGTAAGCCGGGCGGCTGGCAGTGTATTCATCCAGCGTGTTTTTGTAGAACGTATCGTTGACCAAAAACAGCAATGTGCCCGTTTTGCTGCTGCGGCTGGTTGTGGCATAGGCCGTGTAGCGGGGGCGCTTTGTGTAGCCGGTTTTCGTCAATGGTCAGGTCCTGGCCGTGGGCGCGGGCACAGACGGAAAGGTCAATGCCGGTCATCAGGCGGTCCGGTGCAGCCAGCAGGGCATCCTGCCCCGCCAGGATCTGCTCCCGGAAGGCCGGATTATACCACACCACGGAGCCTTCGGTAATCAGGGCAGTGGGGATGGAAAAATCCGCCAGCGAATACTGGGTCTTGCTGCCCTCAAAGTTGGTCCCGCACAGCATATCGGCCACAAAGCGCCGCAGCCGGCGGATGCCAAGCACCGCCACCACCAACGCAAACACTACAAGCAGCGCCGGTGCCAGCAGCCAGCGCGGGTTGCTGAACGCCAGCGGCACAGCCAGAGCGATGCACGCAACGAGCAGCAAAAAGATAATGACAAAGATATCACGTCTCAGCTTGTTTTTCATCATCGTCCCTCGGTGCCTGCAATGTGGGGCAGGCGGTCACGGTCAGATATGGTTTGGATCAAACTTCCATCAGAATGGGCAGAATCATGGGGCTGCGCTTGGTTTTGCGGTAGATATAGCTGGAAAGCGCCTCCCGCACGCGGGATTTCACGCTGGCCCAGTCGTGCATGTTATCCGCCATACTGCGGTCAAGGGCCATTTCAACCTGCACGCGGGCACCGTCCATCAGCTCCTCGCTTTCCCGCACATAGACAAAGCCGCGGGAAACCAGGTCCGGGCCGGAAAGCAGCTGGCCGGTGCTGCCATCCACGGCTGCGGTAACGATGATGATACCGTCCTCCGACAGGTGGTGGCGGTCACGCAGAACCACATTGCCCACATCGCCCACGCCATAGCCATCCACCATCACGGCACCGGCGGGCACAGTGCCCTCCACTGCCATGCCATCGCGGGAAAGGCGGATGTTCTGGCCATTTTCAGCAATATAAATATTCTGCTTGGGGATATAGCCCAGGTGCTCCGCCGTTTCGGCGTGGCGCTTGAGCTGCTTGAACTCGCCGTGAACCGGCAGGAAATACTGCGGGTGGGCAAGGGTCAGCATCAGCTTCTGCTCTTCCTGGCAGGCGTGGCCGGAAACATGGGTATCGTACATGTTTTCGTAAATGACCTCTGCGCCCAGGGCCAGAAGGCCGTTGACCACCTTGGTCACGGTCTTTTCGTTGCCGGGGATGGGGCGGGCCGAGATAATGATAAAGTCAGTGGGGCCGACCTTGACGGTACGGTGGCTGGCCTGCGCCATACGGGACAGAGCGGACAGCGGTTCGCCCTGGCTGCCGGTGGTGATAAGGACAACCTTTTCCGGCGGGTATTTGTTGATCTCCTCGATATCGATCAGCACATTATCCGGCGCATGCAGATATCCCAGCTCCCGCGCCATTTCGGTGTTGGAAACCATGCTGCGGCCATTGACGGCCACCTTGCGGCCATACTCAATGGCCAGGTCAATGATCTGCTGGATGCGGTAGATGTTGGAAGCAAAGGTTGCCACGATAATGCGGCGGTTTTTGGCGCGGGCAAACAGGCTGCGCACACCTTCGGCCACAGTCTGCTCGGTTGCCGTAAAGCCGGGGCGCTCCGCGTTGGTAGAATCCGCCAGCAAAGCCAGCACGCCGCGGCGGCCATACTCCGCAATGGTGGAAAGGTCGGTAACGGCATCGCCGGAAAGCGGCGTGTAGTCGATCTTGAAGTCGCCGGTATGCAGCACGATGCCTGCCGGGCAGTCAATGGCAAACGCCAGAGAATCCGGGATGGAGTGGTTGACATGGATGGGCTCCACCGTAAAGCAACCAAGGCGCACTTTCTGGCGGGGACGGATCTCATGGAACTCTGCACTGGAGGCAAGACCGTGCTCCTCCAGCTTGTTTTTGATCAGGCCAATGGTCAAACGTGCAGTGTAAATAGGCACGTTGAACTTTTTGAGCAGATACGGCAGGG
>OGPG01001283.1_pt1 | contig 18518 bp, 13 predicted proteins | sample 1552851 | NCBI WGS metagenome assembly OGPG01 (sample SAMEA2579909, study PRJEB22360) | human gut metagenome | biome: human gut; feature: human-associated habitat; material: faeces | place: Denmark | collected 2008/2010 | reverse complement strand
CCAGCGGGGTATATTCACTATATACCCCGCTGGGGTACCTTGTCAAGTAGATAATATAATATTTTTATATTATTTTATGCGAGAGTTTTTTACTATAGCAATTTTTAAAATTAAAGCGGATATCCGCATGAACAAAACCACCCTGAACAGTCAGAAAGAGAAACATTCCATGCTCTCCTTGCGGAGAGCGACCCGTGATCGCTGTATGTGAGGCGTGGGCCAAAGGATTTCTATCCACGCTCTCCTTGCGGAGAGCGACGGCCCAGGCCTTGTCGGTCACGGGGTCCGAATCGCAATTTCTATCCACGCTCTCCTTGCGGAGAGCGACAATTCGTAGCGCGATTGTATATGTATCGAAGCAATAAATTTCTATCCACGCTCTCCTTGCGGAGAGCGACGCGATCATATACCAGGCCGTACCGGTCGGTATTATTTCTATCCACGCTCTCCTTGCGGAGAGCGACAAACTTTGCGAACACATGAGTAAGACGGACGGTATTTCTATCCACGCTCTCCTTGCGGAGAGCGACATCGGCTGCAAGATGAACTAACCATTTCCATTCTTATTTCTATCCACGCTCTCCTTGCGGAGAGCGACATTGCAAAATTTGCATTTATGACGAATTTATCCCTATTTCTATCCACGCTCTCCTTGCGGAGAGCGACTTAATAAATGGGTCATTCACGATGGGGCCGGAAGAATTTCTATCCACGCTCTCCTTGCGGAGAGCGACCCTCATATTCGCAACACGTCACCCGGCCGTCCTTGTATTTCTATCCACGCTCTCCTTGCGGAGAGCGACGGTACACCAATTTCGGAAATTCCCGTGGGCTGGTGATTTCTATCCACGCTCTCCTTGCGGAGAGCGACATATGGTCGTATCAACGATATTTCGCGGTTGATATTTCTATCCACGCTCTCCTTGCGGAGAGCGACGCGACATCGACTTGACGGAGTTTAACGCAGCCGTATTTCTATCCACGCTCTCCTTGCGGAGAGCGACCATCCTGGTATCGTGAATACCGTCGCTAATAAGTCATTTCTATCCACGCTCTCCTTGCGGAGAGCGACGCTTCGCCTTTTCCTCTGTCACTTTGAACTCAAATTTCTATCCACGCTCTCCTTGCGGAGAGCGACGCAAATACTAATTTGCTGATCTTGGAGGCATCCGCATTTCTATCCACGCTCTCCTTGCGGAGAGCGACTTGGCTATTTACGGCGTAAAATGTGGCATTCCGTTCATTTCTATCCACGCTCTCCTTGCGGAGAGCGACGCCTCCTGGGCCCTTTTCCTGGGGTTGCCAGGATGATTTCTATCCACGCTCTCCTTGCGGAGAGCGACTATGTTTGATGATACTTTTGAAAAGACTTTGAAGATTTCTATCCACGCTCTCCTTGCGGAGAGCGACCCTTTTCGGCTTCTTGAGAGTCAAAACGCTCCAATATTTCTATCCACGCTCTCCTTGCGGAGAGCGACTAAGGAGGATATTAATATGGCAAGACCAAAATTACCATTTCTATCCACGCTCTCCTTGCGGAGAGCGACAGTAGATTGATCGGGGTTGATACCGGACGCGAGAATTTCTATCCACGCTCTCCTTGCGGAGAGCGACTAGATAAGCAGATTGCACAGCTTACGGAGCAAGCATTTCTATCCACGCTCTCCTTGCGGAGAGCGACCACCCAGATGCAGGCAGCATTTAAGGGCCCGGAAATTTCTATCCACGCTCTCCTTGCGGAGAGCGACCTTTAAGATACTCGGAGCAATCCGCGCCACCGAACATTTCTATCCACGCTCTCCTTGCGGAGAGCGACAATCGTTATGGCCGTCCTATTGATGTTCAGTTTGTATTTCTATCCACGCTCTCCTTGCGGAGAGCGACATCCTTAACGACATACTTAGATACCTCTTCGATAATTTCTATCCACGCTCTCCTTGCGGAGAGCGACCCCCCGTTCGTGACATAATTCAATGGGAGGGAATATTTCTATCCACGCTCTCCTTGCGGAGAGCGACGAGCCCTAACGCTGACTGGAGATGGCCGGAGTAATTTCTATCCACGCTCTCCTTGCGGAGAGCGACAGAAACCAAGGCAAACGAGGACAGATACAAGCAATTTCTATCCACGCTCTCCTTGCGGAGAGCGACCTATGGGTTTGGATGGGAGGTTTAAGCTGTGATATTTCTATCCACGCTCTCCTTGCGGAGAGCGACATTACTTTGCCTGTCCTTTTTGTGAAAAATGTATTATTTCTATCCACGCTCTCCTTGCGGAGAGCGACTGTTCTTGTTGTTCCGTCTGGTTGCTGGCTTCCTATTTCTATCCACGCTCTCCTTGCGGAGAGCGACCGCGTTGTCACTGCCTTTTGGGGCAGTGTGGATAATTTCTATCCACGCTCTCCTTGCGGAGAGCGACAACAAGAATCTACTTCTGAAGAGGTCGAGATTTATATTTCTATCCACGCTCTCCTTGCGGAGAGCGACCGAGCACACCAACAACGGTAGTAACGCTAATCTGCATTTCTATCCACGCTCTCCTTGCGGAGAGCGACGCTCCGGCGCAGGAAGATGTATAACGACACATGGATTTCTATCCACGCTCTCCTTGCGGAGAGCGACCCGTCACTTTGGATTTCAAATCCCTCTGCCACTATTTCTATCCACGCTCTCCTTGCGGAGAGCGACCTCTAAATCCTCGTGTGTTTCTGTTTGCGCTCTTTGAATTTCTATCCACGCTCTCCTTGCGGAGAGCGACGTGGTGGGATATTAAAGACAATCAGTAAACGATTAATTTCTATCCACGCTCTCCTTGCGGAGAGCGACCCATTTACGGAACACGATGTCAATTCGGCTCTAATTTCTATCCACGCTCTCCTTGCGGAGAGCGACTTTGCGGGGCGGCTTCCATCGCGGCGCGGTATTGCCATTTCTATCCACGCTCTCCTTGCGGAGAGCGACCTCTCCGGCCTGGTAGGTGCGCCACTCGCACAAGATTTCTATCCACGCTCTCCTTGCGGAGAGCGACCATAGGTTTGCGTTGTGTGGGTGTCTTCCTCGGTATTTCTATCCACGCTCTCCTTGCGGAGAGCGACTGGCGAACCTGCGCGGCCTGTACAGCGAAGCAATATTTCTATCCACGCTCTCCTTGCGGAGAGCGACTCGCATACTTTCAACCTCACGCGCTTTCAGTGTTATTTCTATCCACGCTCTCCTTGCGGAGAGCGACTCGCTTCCAGTGTGGTGCTATCCAACACAATAAAGATTTCTATCCACGCTCTCCTTGCGGAGAGCGACCGCCGTACTTTTCGCAACCAGCAACGTTGTTCAAATTTCTATCCACGCTCTCCTTGCGGAGAGCGACAGCGCCAGCTTGACGCGGTAACGGCTGCATACATGATTTCTATCCACGCTCTCCTTGCGGAGAGCGACGGGGTTTGCAACCAAAAGCCCCCACAGGCCCGAAAATTTCTATCCACGCTCTCCTTGCGGAGAGCGACCGGCATTATTACTACATTTGCAATAATCGCCGGGCATTTCTATCCACGCTCTCCTTGCGGAGAGCGACCGTCGCCTTGTGTGGTTATGAACGTGCGGCGGGATTTCTATCCACGCTCTCCTTGCGGAGAGCGACGATGTCAACGGGGTCCAGGGGTACCGGACCTTGATTTCTATCCACGCTCTCCTTGCGGAGAGCGACTGCAGCGGCAGATCGAATTCGAGCGGTATTCAGACATTTCTATCCACGCTCTCCTTGCGGAGAGCGACGCATACTGCATCAATGATGTGCGGTGCATTGTAATTTCTATCCACGCTCTCCTTGCGGAGAGCGACTCGGCTAATGCTTTGCCCATTACATCACCAATAACATTTCTATCCACGCTCTCCTTGCGGAGAGCGACAAGATAATGTCCGTCTGATGTTCATGTTTGTCACGATTTCTATCCACGCTCTCCTTGCGGAGAGCGACGCCTGTCTTATTATTTCCGTAAGTACCTGTTTTTAATTTCTATCCACGCTCTCCTTGCGGAGAGCGACTGCAGGCAGAGAGTTCAACGTTGCGGTCCTTAAATTTCTATCCACGCTCTCCTTGCGGAGAGCGACGTTTAAGGGGGCCCACGGCCACATAAGCGGTGACATTTCTATCCACGCTCTCCTTGCGGAGAGCGACCACTATTTTTGCGGTGCGTCCCTATGATGCGCCGATATTTCTATCCACGCTCTCCTTGCGGAGAGCGACGTACACTATGACAACTATAATCTGCATTGCGTTATTTCTATCCACGCTCTCCTTGCGGAGAGCGACGGTAAACGGGATTGCGGTAAAATCATTGCTGGCCAATTTCTATCCACGCTCTCCTTGCGGAGAGCGACGCATAATGGTTGCCTGCCCGGTATCGCTGGTGGAAATTTCTATCCACGCTCTCCTTGCGGAGAGCGACGATGCGATAAATTTTTGCAGGCATCCCCTGCTGGATTTCTATCCACGCTCTCCTTGCGGAGAGCGACAAGCTGACAGCGTGTCAAACTGGACTGCTACTTGATTTCTATCCACGCTCTCCTTGCGGAGAGCGACGCACTATGACAATTACAATCTGCACTGCGTCGAGATTTCTATCCACGCTCTCCTTGCGGAGAGCGACCTTTTTGAGTATATTCAGGCCGGTACAGGCATTTTATTTCTATCCACGCTCTCCTTGCGGAGAGCGACCACTTGCTGTGCTTGCTATTCTCCAGCACTGCCGATTTCTATCCACGCTCTCCTTGCGGAGAGCGACACGGCAAGAAACACATCAATAGCCGGCCGAATCACAATTTCTATCCACGCTCTCCTTGCGGAGAGCGACGAATGAGGATAGATACGGGCAACAGTATTGGAGATTTCTATCCACGCTCTCCTTGCGGAGAGCGACGCGTTGATACGGTATCTCATTAATACGTATCATAATTTCTATCCACGCTCTCCTTGCGGAGAGCGACGGAAGGTTCCGCTGTTGGGTATTAAGTGACATCATTTCTATCCACGCTCTCCTTGCGGAGAGCGACCGCTCAAAAATGCTATCACGGCAGTCCCACAGCAGATTTCTATCCACGCTCTCCTTGCGGAGAGCGACCAACCACGGCAAACGAGGCACTGCAAAAAGTTAAGATTTCTATCCACGCTCTCCTTGCGGAGAGCGACCACCATAGACACGGCCTCCAGAAACAGGTACTTGCATTTCTATCCACGCTCTCCTTGCGGAGAGCGACTCCAGTCAACCCACAGCTGCGCTTTGTCAATCCGATTTCTATCCACGCTCTCCTTGCGGAGAGCGACCCATTTTCGCGGTCAGACCCTATGATGCGCCCATATTTCTATCCACGCTCTCCTTGCGGAGAGCGACCCGGCCGATCTGTAAATATGGGCTGCCCTTGATATTTCTATCCACGCTCTCCTTGCGGAGAGCGACGCGAACAGGCTATCACGGCCGAGCAGACCGCCCGCATTTCTATCCACGCTCTCCTTGCGGAGAGCGACTCATTGTCTATAGTATAACTGATAAATGTGAACTATTTCTATCCACGCTCTCCTTGCGGAGAGCGACGGTCGGTATCAAATACCGTCACACCGCCATCCCCATTTCTATCCACGCTCTCCTTGCGGAGAGCGACTGCAATGCCGCCGGCCACAGCACCGACCGCGGTCTATTTCTATCCACGCTCTCCTTGCGGAGAGCGACGGTTTGCCACGATGGAGTGCGTGGGGTTGTAAAATTTCTATCCACGCTCTCCTTGCGGAGAGCGACCCGTTACGGGGTCAGAGTCGCAAAAATTGATCTTGCATTTCTATCCACGCTCTCCTTGCGGAGAGCGACGATCTGGTTGGACAGATGGAGCACAAAAGAGGACCAATTTCTATCCACGCTCTCCTTGCGGAGAGCGACATCGCTTGCCCGGTACCACGCCGTGGGCGTGCTATTTCTATCCACGCTCTCCTTGCGGAGAGCGACTAACGTCCGTATTACCCACAATCCCGGCCCCTGCTATTTCTATCCACGCTCTCCTTGCGGAGAGCGACAACATTGCCCAGCACCCCCGACATCTGCGCCGGATTTCTATCCACGCTCTCCTTGCGGAGAGCGACCCCGCGCCTGGCCCGTGTAGTCCCCACGCCCATATTTCTATCCACGCTCTCCTTGCGGAGAGCGACGACATCGCTTGTGGTGATCGGCACAAATTGTGTCATTTCTATCCACGCTCTCCTTGCGGAGAGCGACGCCATGGTCCTCGTTGTTATCCTCGACGATCTCATATTTCTATCCACGCTCTCCTTGCGGAGAGCGACGTAAACTTTTGCCTGCTGGTATATTAAAGGAGATATTTCTATCCACGCTCTCCTTGCGGAGAGCGACACTACCGTGTTACACTGGTACCACATCAGCAAAATTTCTATCCACGCTCTCCTTGCGGAGAGCGACCACAAATTCTGGGCCTTGCAACGGGCGACTACTACATTTCTATCCACGCTCTCCTTGCGGAGAGCGACCATGGGCTATATTCTTTAGTTGCAACCACCCCATCATTTCTATCCACGCTCTCCTTGCGGAGAGCGACATAATACAAAAAATAACTGTATTGACTATTGCATTTCTATCCACGCTCTCCTTGCGGAGAGCGACGTTTTCGCCAACTTCAAAGGGTTCTTTTGGTGGGTAATTTCTATCCACGCTCTCCTTGCGGAGAGCGACCTTGGGCGCGGGGAAGTCGTGTAACGTATGTCGAATTTCTATCCACGCTCTCCTTGCGGAGAGCGACAGGCTACCAACGGCCTTGCGGACACCCCACCACATATTTCTATCCACGCTCTCCTTGCGGAGAGCGACGGCTGCTTCGGCCGCTTTGCAGTTGATCCCCCTCATTTCTATCCACGCTCTCCTTGCGGAGAGCGACAAAAGCATATTCAAAAATAATGTTCTTTGCTCTTTATTTCTATCCACGCTCTCCTTGCGGAGAGCGACGAGGCCTACCGGCAGGCCAGCCTATCACACCGGATTTCTATCCACGCTCTCCTTGCGGAGAGCGACGCAGAGATATTGCAAGTATGCCCGATGATGTCCGTATTTCTATCCACGCTCTCCTTGCGGAGAGCGACCGGTTCGGCTGCGGTAATATACTCGTAATGTCCATTTCTATCCACGCTCTCCTTGCGGAGAGCGACCCCGCCTGGCTTCCATATTTTCCGATGGAGCAAAGATTTCTATCCACGCTCTCCTTGCGGAGAGCGACCCGTTTGAAAAGTTTGAAGGAATAATGGTAACAAAGATTTCTATCCACGCTCTCCTTGCGGAGAGCGACTGGAGCAATCAGCCAGTTACAATGCATACTTGGCAATTTCTATCCACGCTCTCCTTGCGGAGAGCGACTAGTGCACGCCCTGATATTCGCCAACCCTATGCTATTTCTATCCACGCTCTCCTTGCGGAGAGCGACATGTTTGAGGTTTTGGCTGGTTCAGCCACGTTTATTTCTATCCACGCTCTCCTTGCGGAGAGCGACAATATCTTGTGCGCGGTCAGCGTCCAAGTTGGGAGATTTCTATCCACGCTCTCCTTGCGGAGAGCGACCAACTGTACATCGATAGGACGGCCAAAACGGTTGTATTTCTATCCACGCTCTCCTTGCGGAGAGCGACCATTAAGCCAATCTTCGGCAAAATCAACACCCGAGATTTCTATCCACGCTCTCCTTGCGGAGAGCGACATAATCAATAACGTAATCAATCGACTCGACAAGATATTTCTATCCACGCTCTCCTTGCGGAGAGCGACTAGCTCTGTTAATACAGCCGACAAGGAAGCTAGATTTCTATCCACGCTCTCCTTGCGGAGAGCGACAGTGCACGCCCTGATATTCGCCAACTCTATGCTATTTCTATCCACGCTCTCCTTGCGGAGAGCGACTAGTGCACGCCCTGATATTCGCCAACCCTGTGCTATTTCTATCCACGCTCTCCTTGCGGAGAGCGACAGCAAAAGTGCACAAAACAGTGGGGCACTTTTGCGCATATGAAACAAATTTTATGGAGATTGCATCTTCATGCTGACAGGCAAGGCTGTATTTTACCCTTTCTGCCCCTGTTTTTTCCATATTTTCTGGTGCGAAGGAACCGGGAATTTTATGATTGCCTTCCCCTCGCACTAAGCAAACAAGATTCCATCCTGATCAAAATCCGGGTGCAGACCCACATGCTCGACTTTGCTTTTGTAATGGTTTCCCAGTTGATAAAAGCGCAGGCTGTCCGATTCCGAATCGATCAGTTCGGTCAATTTTGCTTTGAACATCGTGTATTGCGCGGCATCCAGCAGGCACTCAAATACGGAGTTTTGCACCCGCTGGCCGTAGTCTACACAGACTTTTGCTACTTTGCGCAGCCTGCGACGACCGGCGGCTGTTTCGGTGTTGACATCATAGGTTACAAGCACCAACATAACGGCACCTCACTTCCAGAAAAACGGTGGGTACACTTCCAGGTCGCCGCGCAGAGCACGGGCCAGCAAAAGCGCCTGAACATAGGGCACCAGCCCCCAGGGCAGTTTTTCTTTCAAAAACGGATGGGTGATCTCTTCCTTCTTTTTGTTCTGCCATGCGGTCAGGAAAGCTTTGCGGCCATCATCCGTCAGCAGTACGGCACCATTTTCCTGTTTTTGCAGGTGTTTTGCCGTGATGATCTTTTGATTGATGCAGCTGATGACCAGCCGGTCTGCATAAACCGCCCGCAGTTCTTCCATCAGGTCAAGTGCCAGACTTTTGCGGCCGGGGCGCGGGCGGTGCATAAAGCCAACATAAGGGTCCAGGCCCACAGCGGTCAAGGCGGATGCACACTCCCGCGCCAGCATGCTGTAGGCAAACGAAAGCAGCGCATTCACATTGTCCAGCGGTGGACGGCGGCTGCGGCCCTCAAACACAAAATCCTGCTTTTGCTGCAGAATCAGGTCATTCAGGCAGTCAAAGTAGCGCTGGGCTGCCTCGCCTTCCAGGCCGCGCAGCTGTTCCGGATCATCGCTGGTCTGTATCAGCGGCAGCGCGGCGGCCAGCTGGGTGGAGGTGCGTTTCAGTTTTTCGACCGGGACACGCTGGGGATGATCGCGGGTTGCGCGTTCCAGCACCCAGCGTGCGTTATACACTTTACCAAGGATAAAGCTCCGGGCATAGCGACAGCTCTGGGCCGGGTCATCCGACACGCGGTACTGCGTCTGACGCAGCAGCACATTGCCGCGTTCTTCCCCCACGGTGCGGGCCTGAAATCTGCCATACGGGTCAAAAAAGCAAAGGTCAATGCCCCGCCGGGCACAAGCTCCCATCAAAGCGGGGCTGGCACCTGCGTAAGTAAAGCAGACGATGCCTTCCAGCGTATGCAGGGCATAGCGGTGGGTTTCCTGCTTATTGCGGATAACAACAAGGTTTTCGCCATCCAATGTCAGGTAAGCGTCCTCATTGATGACAAACAGGGTGTTGAGCAGCTTTCTCATGGCGCGCCCTCCTCAATATGCTCCCGCAGATACGCCGCCGGGTCTGCCTGCTGATACAGCGCCGGCAGGCAAAGCTCTTTCAGTGAGCAGGCATTGCAATGCTTGCCGGGTTTGCTTTTTGGGGTATAGCCGCGCGCAAACAGGCGGTTCATCTCATCCGCCATGGTCTGCGCGGTGCTGCGCAGTTCCGGTGTCAGGGAAACATGTTCCCGCTGCCGGGTTTCTTCATAAAAGATTTCCCCTTCCGGCACCTCGCACACCAGCATTTCTTCCAGCGCCATGGCCTGTGCACAGAGCTGCAAACGGTCGGCATCGTTTACCTTGCTGCGGCCATGCTTATATTCCACGGGCATGGGCTGCCACAGGCCGCGGCGGCCCTGCAATGACACGCCGTTTGGATCCTTGTGAAACTCTACCACATCGCAGTCGCCGGTCAGTTTTAAGCGGTGGCTGACGACCCTCATACCGCGGGCGATCAGCAAATCGCCGCGTTTTTCCGTCAGGGTAACATCATGGCAGCGGGTATGCTGCAGGCGGCCTTCGGCGGTGCGTTGGTTTTCGGACCATTGTTGTTCCAGGTGTATGAGCGCCCACTGACGGCGGCAAAAGCTGAAATGCTGGATACCGGACATCAGCAGGTAATCATCTGGGGAAGCCATTACGACAGCCTCTCGCACGTTACCCCTGCGGGAAGATTTTCATCCACCGTTACCACATAGTCATGGTAACTGCGCGGGAAGGCTACCCCTTCGGCACGCGTGACATGCACTGCATCAAACAGTTTATAGGACGGCGCATTGCCCAGCTCCGAATCATGCTTGAACACGATCAGTTCCCGAACTGCCATTTTGCCGCGGGCTGCACTGTGGTCATTTTCAAACATATTCAGGATTGCCTGCCACAGCAGCTGCAGGTCATCCTCTGAGAATCCTGTAGTTTTGCGGGCAAGGTTGGCAGAAATGTAACCCTCTGCACGGTACAAGCCATACGGGATCACATACTTGCGGCCCATCTCAGTGCCTTTTCGCTCTGCATCCGCTTCCGTTGTAATGGCAATACGGGTAATGGTCACTTCCTGCGGGAGAACAGGGTCTACCGAGCGTGCAAAGCTCAACTGAACAGGGCCGCGTACCTGCCCGCAATTCAGTGCGCCTTTTACAAAGGTTGTCATAACGGCGCCAAAGGTACGGATATCATAAAAGTTCTGGCACATAAAATCTCGGATTTTACGGTCCAGTTCCGGGTCACCTTTCTTGGCGACTTTCAGGGCATCCTTGGCATCAGCATCAATGCCCAAGTATTCGAGTGCTTTTTTATCGCTGCGGTTCAGGGGGACCTGATCTTTAATGTAAATCTGGTATCCTGCTTCATCTTCTTTGGCCACTTCGACATAGTTGCGAATCTTACGCTTCAAGCAGACATCTGTAACAATGCCATATCCCGTTTCCGGGTCAACGCGCGGCATGTTGCCTGCATCCGGATCGCCGTTCGGATTTCCATTTTCAACGTCAAACAGAATTACAAAATCATACCGGTTTTTGATTGCCTGTGCCATTGTTATTCCTCCACTTTCTTTGTATAGCGTTCCTGTGTCTGATGGTAATAGCCAAGGATAAAAGCGCCTTGTTCCGGCAAGGTCAGCCGTGCGGGAAAGCTTCCTTCCAGTTTTCCGCCCGCCAGCGCAGCGATCTGCTTATCGTAATAAATCTTTTGTGGCTTGCTCATTTTTTGCATATGCTTTTGCGCCAGCATCAGAATTGTCGGGAATACAGTAGCTGGGGTGGATGCCGCCGCATTAAAATACCTGTCCTTGATGGTTGTATTGATATCCGGGTTTACCGCCATCTGGATTGCTTCCAGCACAGCAAAAAGCTGACCCATAACATACGGTTGATAATTTGTTTCCTTGTTATTTTCCACAGTTAATACCTCCTTTGGGCAACGGGGATCTTCATTACGCAGGTAGTATGCTTTTATAATAGCGGCACGGCCGCGTGTTACTTTTTGCTCTGCGCGGATACGCATCATAACGCCATCCAGCAGGGTTGCCGGGTACCTTGTATTATTCAGGATTGCACGCAAGACATCGCCTGCCAGCTGCGGTGCTGCCGATGGGTTGCGGGAATTGGTGTTGACGGTTTCCTGCAGCAGCCAATACACCCCCAGCTGCGGGAATTTATCATAAGCGGGGCGCACAATCTCTAAGCGGTCATAATGCTTCTGCACATTATCAAGCAGCGTTTGAAATGTATCCTGCCAGAAAAAGCGAACCGAGAGGCGCGCCGCATTAGGGGCCAAGCCAAGCACATAAAAGTGCCTTTGTGGGTCAAGTGTCACGTTCTGCCACTCTACACTCTGTCCATGGACCAGCTTGTCCACTGCATTTCGCACATCGCTTTCGCTGACAGGCGCATCCATGGCAAACAATGCATCCATTGCTACCTGCTGGTAGGCGGTCTCACCACCTGCTGCCCAGCAGACAATGGTGGTATCGCCCACGCGCTGAACATGTTCCCTGTCTGCCAGCAGATAGTTTAATGCCTGTGCATAGGCAAAGGCCGCATAACTGCCAACCGGCGCATTGCCCCCCTGTTCATGTCCGTATGAGCAAAAAGCGTCCGCATTAAAAGAAACAATCGATGCGCCGGAAGGCTGTGCCCCGGTCACGCCTTTAATCGCCGGGTGCAGGCGGGCAAGCGGTGCCTTTTGCCCTGTAACCAGGCATCGGATTTCCGGTGCATCCGTGTTCTTATCACACTGCCGCTGCCAGGCTTCCTGTATTTCCGGATCGTCCTGAACATAGTTTTCCCGAATCAGAAATACCAGATTGCCACCCTTGTAAAGTTCCTTGAGACTTTGTTCCAGCGCTGGATTCTGCTCCGCCGCCTTGGGGTCCCAGTTTATAAAAAAGTTCCGCACTGCCTGTGCCGCCTGACCGGGAACATTTTGTAAAATGGCAAGATGCAGCTCCTTTGCAGCGGCAAAGCACTGCATTGCACGCTCCGGTTTGCCTTTTCCGTCAATGCCGAGCATGTAAGCACTGTTATCACACAAAAAATTGGCTGCCACACCACTAGAGCGTTTAACCTGTTCCGGAACTTGCAGCTGACATGGAGCAAGCACTGTTTTTTTACCGCGCTTCTCCTCTTGCTGCAAGGGGTGCAATGCCATCAGTTGGCCGTTTTCATCCAGTTCCAAAGCCCAACTGACTTTTGCGCTTGTCCAACCGGGGCGCGTGATTTTGCCATTGGCCAGCAAATCTTCATAGTATTGTACCAAAGCCTGTAAAATCATCGGTACACCTCGCAGTCTGCCACATTCAACACACCATGTTCCAATTTTGCATGGAAATACATCGGGGTTATGTTCTGCGGGTCAGTGTAGTCAAAGTCATATATCATGAATCCCAAATCCCGTGTTTCCTCAATGGTCGGGATTGGCCCGCCGGGCCATGTGCGGAATGCGGCAGGAAATTCACGGCACCCAAGATAGGGAGTATGAAAACACTGACCCCTGGACATGCGCCGGGTAACAATATCCTGGAACTTTCCCGGATTGTCGCTCGGTGCCGCACGGTCAGTCATCTCAAATTCTGCCTCAATCACATAATGAACGTCCTGCAACACCATGGCTGCACGCTGAACGATCTGCTGGGGCGTGGCAAGGTAAAGCTCTTTCCCTGTTCCCTGCATCGCGCTGCGTACATCGGAACAAAGAATTTTGCTTTTTACTTCGTTCCGACGGATGTTGGTAAAGCGGATTGGGTTCATAACATAGATTTTCCGGATTTTCCACCGTAAGCCGGGGTGGTAATAGATTGCTTCTACTATGCCGCGTGCCGCGGAAGGGGTGAGGACTTCATATGAAACCCTTTCGACTTTTAGCTCAGGCCTCGAGAGCAAAGCATAATTCCCCCATACTTCCAGCTGGATCATCTGCATCAACTCCTTTGCATTTCTATTTTCAGTTGTTTTTAATTTATAAAGTATTGTTATAGCTTCAATATACGCTACTTTGCACCAAATGTCAATCCTTTTATCATGTATACTTTTTGTTTGCTTTTCATCCGGTTTTCTTTTATAATAAGTTGCGTCGGCAGCTTATGCCGTGGATAGAAATAGTTGATTTTACTTTAGCGCACAAAAACGGCAGGGCAGGCTCCCTGCCGCTTTTGCTTTATGCAAACCAGGCTGCTCCCGTTTCAGCTTCCATAGCAAGGCCCGTGTTGTTATCGTAAAGGCTTCCGTCCGTTAATTCCCATATGCCTTCACTGATTTGGCAAACTGCCCCGGCATTCTCCAGCGTTTTCAGATGATCCGGGTAAACCGGAACACCATATTGCCCCAGTTGACGGAACAAAGTTTTGCTTACCTCTCCTGCACGCAATCGTGCAAGCAAATGTTCCCCTTTCCCTTGGGGAATGTATACGGTCACAGCAGGTGTTTCAATTAAGCGGAACCTCTCTGCCGCTGTTGCAAAGGGGAAAATGCGCCCTTCCATATCCTGCTCGAACCCTTGCAGAATTTGCTGTTCATCCAGTCTTTTATCTCCTTTTAAGGTACGGTAAAACAGAAAGTATGTTTCAATTGCTTCCAGAGATGCCAGATCTGCATATTTTTTCAGGACGCTTTGCGTTGCGGATACATTCTGTTCCAGCATGCGCGGTACATGCTGCCCTTCCAATGTGAAAATCTGTACCAAGCTCTGCTCCGCCGGGCGTCTTCCCTCTCGATTGCAGCGCCCCGCCGCCTGCAAAATGGAATCCAGACCTGCTTCCTCGCGGTACACAGCCGGGAAATCCACATCAACACCCGCTTCGATCAAAGAAGTTGATATCACACGGCAGGGCAGCCCATCTTTTAAGCGTTCCCGGATTTCCTGCAATAACTGTTTGCGATGGGCTGGGTATAGCAATGTTGTCAGGCAGTAGCTGCCCTCTTTGGGCAGGTTATTGTATAATTCCTGTGCTGTTTTTCTCCGGTTTACAATACACAGCACTTGTTCCTGCGCTGCCAGTTCTGCACCAAGCTGGCTTTGTTCCAACTCTCCGCGCATTTTTAGCGTTGTACGCCGGAATGCCTGATATTGCTCTTTGGGATGTGGGCAAAGTTCCGTCATCTGCAGCCCAGGCGCCAGTTCATCAAACAAGGGCTGCAAAGCTGGTTGTGTGGCCGTGCAAAGCACCGCTGCTGCGCGGTAATGCTGTACCAGCTGCGCGATTGCCGCAACGCAGGGGCGCAAATAAGGAACCGGCAGGTTTTGTGCTTCGTCAAAAATGACCACGCTATTTGCAATGTTATGTAATTTACGGCATTGTGACGCATGGTTGCCGTAAAGTGATTCAAAGAATTGCACGGATGTGGTAACCACCACCGGAGCATCCCAGTTTTCCGCCGCCAATGCTTTGCGGTAGGCTGCCGGCTCATCATCTTCCTTGGCAGAGTAGTCCACCCCTGAATGGTGTTCCAAAACATTTTCTGCTCCTAATATTTCCGAAAACACATCCGCGGTCTGGTCAATAATGGATGTATAAGGGATCACATAAATAACCCGGTCCATATGGTTCTTTACAGCTAGCGAAAGCGCAAATGCCAATGACGCTACCGTTTTTCCCCCGCCTGTAGGAACGGTCAGGGAATAAAGGCCGCGCCGCCCTGTTTGCCCTGCCGTTGTACAGGCACTCAAAATTGAACTGCGGCGCTGATTCAAGGTTCCCTGGGGATGGCTCCATTTTGCGGTATATTGGTTCAACCTTTTCAGCAGTTCATCCATTGTCTGGCCTTGTCCGCGCGGTTTAGGGCTGCTCATAAAGTTTTCCGTATCCAGATAGTCCGCATCGACCAGGCAGGAATACAACATCCGGGTATAAAATGCCTGTGTAAAACGATTTTCCTTCATCATTTCCGGCTGGGGCGGTATGGACGGCAGTTTAATCTCATTCGTCCATTGGGTATAGGGTTCAACGCTCTTTTTCAATCGCCCAAACATTGTCGCATCCTGCGCGGTATCGCTTCGGCCTCCTCCATCCGGCAGGCCGCTATGGTGTCCCGCAATAGCAAAAGCCAGTGGGATTTGACCATATCGAGCAGCCACCTGTGCACCAGCCGTTGAGTGATCCACTTTCTCTCCACCTTGCAGACGCTTTTGAAACTTTGTACTATATTTGCCAATATCATGCAGTAATCCAAGCCAAGTTCCCTGTTGCTGGGCATCAAAGGCTGCTGCAAATTGCCCACATAGGATTGCCGTTCCCTGCAAATGGTCCGCTACCGTTTGGACGCGGGTTCCGTCTTCACTGATATGAGCCAGCATCTTTTTCTCCTGGTGCATAATCAAACTCCCTTCTGTTTTGCTTTTTTCTATTATAGCAGATCACTCATCCCATAATTCGGACTTTCACTCCAGTTCTGCAATCTTTGTCATACTATCCAAATTTATCCATGTAGAATTGTTAGCTATTCCCATTAGCAGATATTTTTGATAAAATAAGATATTATAGGGTTTATGAATTCACTTTCTTATATTACTTCTTCATCTTACCGAAAAATCATTTACGCAAGGAGTGAAAAGCCATGAAAAGGAAGTTATTCTCATTTTCCGCCAGTGTTATCACCGCAATAATGCTTACCGCTTGTGCTGCAGCGCCAGAAAATAAACCTGCTTCCTCCGCTGCTCTTTCCCCGACCAGTGAAGCTGTTGCCACAGCTATACCATCCACTAGCAATGCCAACTGGAAGTTACCGCCGCAATATGATTTTGACGAGATGATTCCTCTCTTCTCCCGCGAAACCCACACTGCCGGTTACGCCGCTGCCCGAAATCTGTACGCTGTGCGCAAGGGCGAACGCTGGAGCCTGTTTAATGCTGCCAACTGTAATGCTTTTCTGGAAGATTTGTCAGAAAGCATCCCGTACCTGTATGGTGAGCAGGAGCTCTCCATTGGGGTAGATGATACATACGATTACCAGAAGCTGAATGCCCTGGAAGAACAGATTAACCAGGAGCTGGTTGCCCAACAAATGCCTTTTACAACCATGCTGGGCGGGCACGGCGGGTATGGCATCCAGTGGATTTTAGGTGACAGCCAGATTTACCGTTCTGCTATTGGTGTCTATACATTTAGTGGCACGCCCATCGAACAGGTGTATGCTCCTGATTTGGTTGGCATCCAGCAAGGCATTTGGGATGATGAATATGCCGGTTATCTTGTTGACAATTCTGCACCTTTTGCCGTTGCGGATAAAAACGGTACAATTTTAACCGATTTCGACTACCAGGATGCCTGCATGGCCGGTGAATCTTTAATCGCGGTAAAGGATGCAGCCGGTAACTGGGGATATTGCGACCAAAGCGGTGCTTTAGTAATCCCCTGCATTTATCAGCCGCAGATGAGTTTGTCCATCATGAACGAAACTGTTGAATATCCTTACGCAGACTTATCCGGCATGGTAGTTGTGAAAACCCAGTCCGGACAAAAGCTAGTTCTGGATGTTTACGGCAATGAGATAATTTCCGCTGGGCAATATGAAGATTTAGCCCCCGCACGCGATGGCTGCGTATGGGCAAAACAGAATGGCCTTTGGGGCTTGCTGCAAGTACAGGATTATACCGAAAACAATGCCAACGTTATTCTGCCGGATGGATGCGTTGCACCAGATGTAACGCTTAGCCGAATTGATAGCCTTTGTACCTACACCACTGCTGATCATGGGCTGGTTATGCGTAAAGGTCCCGGTACAAATTATGAAAAAATGGATAATATCCCCTACGGTATCATCGTATGGGAATGCGGCTATAGCAGCAATGTGCCTGACTGGGTTGTTGTATATTACAATGGGATTTATGGTTGGGTCAGTGATGAATACTTGGCTGCCACTATTTATTCCACCAGTAAATAATAAATAAAAAAGCAGGTGTTCATGTAGAAACGATATCGTCCTCCACGTGAATACCTGCTTTTTATAGCTTCTTTTATTATATCTGTTCTGTGCCGCTATTTGTCTCTGTATGAAATAAATAGCCGCTATATGCATTTGAATGAAGTGTTCTGTTTGTTTGCTTTTTACCTAAAAGAATCGCGTAGGAGGCTCTCTTAACTAAAGAGCCGACCTCTCACACCACCGTGCGTACCGACCGGTACACGGCGGTTCAGCCGCATAAGTGCAAGGACTCGTAGTAGCGCCTGAGGATACTAAAATATCCTGCTTCTGCGAGTCTTTCGTTTGCAATGGAACCTTTTAATACAGGACTACCGGCGATACGCCAATAACCCAGTCTGGAATTGCCCCACTGGTACTATTCCAAAATTCTTCGTTTGAGTTTCATTACTCATCGATATAATCTTTATCGAACCACTCGCCTAGCGAGTGGTTTTAGATATACAAAAAAGCACCTTAGCTTACGTTAAGGTGCTTTTCCTGGTGACCCGTGCGGGAATCGAACCCACGTTAACGGCGTGAGAGGCCGCTGTCTTAACCGCTTGACCAACGGGCCACAAAAACCAAGAGTTGTGGCTCTTGGTCAGCTTCTGGTGCACCATCAGGGACTCGAACCCGGGACACCCTGATTAAGAGTCAGGTGCTCTACCAACTGAGCTAATGGTGCATATACCCTGAAAACTGAATAAAGGGAGAAGCAAGAGATCAATGGGAGAAGAAAGCGCAATCTTGAACCAAGAAGGATTATGGTCAAGCCCTCGACCTATTAGTACTGCCAAGCTGAACACGTTACCGTGCTTACACATGCAGCCTATCAACCTTGTAGTCTACAAGGGGTCTTACTAGCTTACGCTATGGGATATCTAATCTTGGAGTCGGCTTCACGCTTAGATGCTTTCAGCGTTTATCCGTTCCGCACATAGTTGCCCAGCTGTGCCACTGGCGTGACAACTGGTGCGCCAGAGGTGCGTCCATCCCGGTCCTCTCGTACTAAGGACAGCTCTCCTCAAATATCCTGCGCCCACGACAGATAGGGACCGAACTGTCTCACGACGTTCTGAACCCAGCTCGCG
>OGPG01001280.1_pt1 | contig 18552 bp, 18 predicted proteins | sample 1552851 | NCBI WGS metagenome assembly OGPG01 (sample SAMEA2579909, study PRJEB22360) | human gut metagenome | biome: human gut; feature: human-associated habitat; material: faeces | place: Denmark | collected 2008/2010 | reverse complement strand
GGCGTGCAAAGTCGCCAGACGCTCTTTGTGCGGTATTGCCTTAGGGAAACACGGAATAAAGCTTGTGCAATGCTGCCTTTACTTGGATTTCTTTACAGCTGCAACAATCGCCTTTACGATCTGTACCAGAATCATAGAGCCAAAGCTGAAACCATAAATTGCACCGATCAGTACACCGGACATGCCGTTTTCGATCTGAAACAATCCATGCAGTGCCGGAATCCACAGCACAGCGTTAATGAGTACCATGCCTGCTGCAAACGCCAGAATCGCAAACGGATTATTCCACAGACGCTTGGAAAAGATCACCGGCTTCTCTGCCTTGCAGCTGAAACCGTGGAACAGACGTGCCATGCACAGTGTGGCAAATGCCATGGTCATAGCTGCACCGGCATTGTGTGCTCCCTGATAGAAATAGCCCAGCAGGAACGCACCAATGGTGGCGATACTGATAATCACGCCGGAATAGCCCACCTTTGCCAGAAAGCCCTTGGTGAGGATCGACTCATTCGCCGGACGAGGCTTTCTCTTCATCACGTCATCGGAATGGGGTTCCAGTCCCAGTGCAATTGCCGGCAGAGAGTCTGTCAGCAGATTGATAAACAGCAGGTGGATCGGAGCAAAAGGCACCGGCAGCCCTGCCAGCGAGCAGAACAGCACTGTAATGATACCCGCCAGATTGCCGGACAGCAGGAACAGAATTGCCTTCTTGATGTTCTCGTAGATATTTCTGCCATTCTTCACTGCCTTGACAATGGTTGCGAAATTGTCGTCCGTCAGAATCATTGCCGCAGCGTCCTTGGAAACCTCTGTACCGGTGATGCCCATTGCCACGCCTACATCAGCCTGTTTCAGTGCCGGTGCATCGTTGACACCGTCACCGGTCATGGCAACGATATTGCCACGCTTCTGCCATGCACGGACAATGCGAATCTTATGCTCCGGTGTCACACGGGCATAAACCGATTTGTCTGCCACAAAGTCCACCAGCTGCTCGTCGGTGTAAGCGTCCAGTGCCGCACCCTCTACAGCTTCTTCCGGCTTTTCCAGAATGCCGATCTCCTTGGCGATCGCCGAGGCAGTGACAATGTGGTCACCGGTGATCATTACCGGCTTGATTCCGGCAGATCTGCACTCTGCAACTGCCTGTTTGGATTCCTCACGGGGCGGGTCCATTTCAGCGATCAGTCCCAGATAGGTCAGGTCGTTTTCGTCCTCAATGCTCAGCGTATCACCGGAAAACGGCTTTGCCGCAAAACAGAGTACACGCAGACCTTGTTTCGACAATTCTTCCACCTGTTCCACAATTTCCTGCTTCTCTGCATCAGAACATGTCATGCGGTTCAGCAGCACGTCTGTTGCACCTTTGGTGTACATTTTCCGCACATCACCGTGCTGGTTCAGGGTAGACATCAGCTTGCGGTCGGAGTCAAAGGGAATCTCGCTGATGCGGGCATGTTCCCCACGCATTTTCTCATCGGACAGCCCGCAGTTCTGGGCAAACCGCACCAGAGCCGTTTCCGTCGGGTCACCGATCTCGGTGCCGTCCTGACATGTGGCATCACTGCACAGCACGGAAGCCAGAATCAGCTCCTGTTCCTCCGGATTTTCCGGACTGACATCTTCGGCGGCAATGATATGATCCTGCACCACGATTTTCCGGACGGTCATCTTGTTCTGTGTCAGAGTACCGGTTTTATCCGAACAAATGACGGAAACAGAACCCAGTCCCTCGACTGCCTGTAGCTTTCGCATAATGGCGTGTTCCTGCGACATCTTCTGAGTACCAAACGACAGCACGATTGTGACAATGGAACTCAACGCCTCCGGAATCGCTGCAACTGCCAGAGCAATGGCAAACATCAGGGAATCCATAACTGCACTGAAATTGATCACATCAACGCGAATCATGCTCAGCACGAACACCAGTGCACAGACGATCATGATACCGATAGAAAGCCGCTTGCCGAACTGGTCCAGTGTGATTTGCAGCGGGGTTTTCCGAGCCTCTGCGTTCTGGATCAAGGAAGCGATCTTCCCCACTTCGGTCTGCATGCCCACTTCTGTAACCACGTACACACCGCGTCCGTAGGTGACAAATCCACCGGAATACACCATATTCTTCCGGTCTGCCAGCGGCACTTCATCTGTAATGGTGTCCAGAGATTTTTCCACATTGGTGCTTTCGCCGGTGAGGGCACTTTCGTTTGTCTGAAGTGATGCACAGTCGATCAGTCTGCCGTCCGCGGGGATCTGGTCGCCGGCTTCCAGCAGGACTACGTCACCAACAGTGATCTCCTCTGCCGGCAGGATTGCTGTCTGTCCGTCACGGAGCACCTTTGCCGTAGGCGACGACAGCTTTTTCAGATTGGAGAGCGACTTTTCCGCCTTGACAGTCTGCACCGTTCCCAGAATCGCATTCATGGTGATTACGGCGATAATGACAATGAAGCTTTCCAGATCGCCGGTAAATGCAGAGATCAGGGCGGCGATGATCAGAATAATGACCAGAAAATCCTTGAACTGTTCCAGAAAAATCAGCCACGTCGGCTTTTTTTTCGCCTCTGCAATGGCATTTTTCCCATACTGTTCCAGATGTTTCGCCGCAGTTTCCGACGATAGTCCCTCTGGACATGTGCCTAACTCCTGACAGAGTTCTTCGGGTTTCTGCCGATAATGTTCGTTCATGTACAACATTCCTTTCCTTTGTAGCATACGGGGCGGACAGGCACGGACAGAAAAAAACGGCAAGACCATACGGAACCGACAGCTTTCCTGTCAAACGTGCTCCGTAAAAGTCTTGCCGTTTAGATATGAAGCGGGTCATTTTCTCAAACGACCGTACTGACGCCGCATAAACAGGAGAATCTCCTGCCAGCTACTCTCTTTTACTCTTATATTATACCCAACTTCATGAATCTTGTCAAGTAAAAAGAAAAAAGTTCACAAAAGAGCCGATGACACGCTTCCGCATCATCGGCTCTTTCTATATGATATTGCTGTCTGTGACAGACGTTTTTAGTCGTTTACCTTGCGGGTATAATCCGGCAGCAGCTTCGGAGAAACTTCGTCCGGCTGGATACCAGCGTCAGCCAGTTCCTTTTCGAACTTTGCAACGTGATCCAGAGTCAGCTTGCCGACTTCAACAGTCTTTGCCTTTGCAGCAGCGTACTTACCAGCGTTACGACCGAATACGATAACGTCCAGCAGAGAGTTACCCATCAGTCTGTTTTCACCGTGTACACCACCAGCAGCTTCGCCGGCAACGAACAGGTTTTCTACGCAGGTCTGGCTGTCTGTGCCAACCTTGACACCACCGTTCTGGTAGTGCAGAGTCGGATAGATCAGCATCGGCTGCTTCCGAATGTCGATGCCATACTTCAGGAACATTCTCAGCATTGCCGGAATCCGCTTTTCGATCGTGCCTTCGCCGTGAATAATGTCGATCATCGGAGCGTCCAGCCATACACCCTGACCACCGGTCGGAGTGTCTACCTGCTTGCCGCGGCGGCATTCACGAATAACGGTAGATGCGGTAACGTCACGAGTTTCCAGCGGGTTCATGAAAACTTCGCCGTCTACGTTTACCAGCTTTGCACCCAGAGAACGAACCTTTTCGGTAACCAGTGCACCGAAGATCTGTTCCGGGAATGCAGCACCGGTCGGGTGATACTGCAGGGTGTACTGCTCACGCAGCGGAGCACCCACACGATAAGCCAGCACCAGACCGTCTGCGGTTGCACCGTAGTGGTTGGAAGTCGGGAAGCCCTGATAGTGCATTCTGCCTGCACCGCCGGTAGCAATGATAACAACCTTTGCCTTGGCGATCAGGATCTCGCCGGTTTCCATGTTCATCAGAACGGCACCGGCACAGTGACCCTTGTCGTCCATGATCAGTTCGATTGCAGAAGTGAAATCCACTACCGGAATCTTACGGTTCAGCACTTCGTCACGCAGGGTACGCATGATCTCTGCACCGGAGTAGTCCTTCGCAGCGTGCATTCTCTTACGGGAAGTACCGCCGCCGTGGGTGGTGATCATGTTGCCTTCTGCGTCCTTATCGAACTCAACGCCCAGATCCTGCAGCCATTCAATGCCCTCCGGAGCCTCGGTAACCAGCTTATAAACCAGTTCCTTGTCCGCAGCAAAGTGACCACCGCCGTAGCAGTCGAGGAAGTGCTGTGCCGGAGAATCGTTCGGCTTATCCGCAGCCTGAATGCCGCCTTCTGCCATCATGGTGTTTGCATCACCGATACGCAGCTTGGTTACGATCATAACCTTTTCGCCGGCATTGTCCGCTTCGATCGCAGCAGATGCACCAGCACCGCCGCCGCCGATGATGAGCACGTCGGTTTCATAATCCGGACAGGAAAGATCCGGCAGGTTGTCCTTCAGGCGGCTGTCAGACTGGAGCATTTTTACCAGTTCCTTCGGAGCCTTTTCGCCCTTGTTCGGACCAACAGTCAGCACGTCGAACTGATCTTCGCGATAGTCCGGGTGGTTTTCTTTCAGAACCTGATCCTTTTCCTCTGCGGTCATTCTTCTCGGTTCCATTGCAGCATTTTCTGCACGCTTTGCTTCTACCTTCTTAATGGATTCCAGCATTTCTTCCGTATACATGATACCGCACCTCCTTACTTTTCAATCTCACGATTGTTGTACTTTTCACGAATCTCCGCATCGCTCAGTGCCATATTTGCACGGATTGCTTCTTCGCACTTGCCTTCTTTGATTTCCTTGACACGATCTGCCAGATGCTGACATTTCGGTTCAATGTACTTACCGTTCAGGCGGCGAGCCAGCATTGCAACCTGCGGGTGCGAGATACCAGCCGGACAGCGGGAAGAACATACGCCGCACATAACGCAGTCGAAAGATTCTTCTGCACACTTTGCATATTCCGCACGCTGTGCATATGCGATATACTGCATAACGTTCAGACCCTGTGTACAAGCATTGGTACAAGCGTTACAGCCGATGCAGGAATAGATTTCCGGATAGTTCTTCATCATTACGGTTTCGTCCGGACGAACCTCGTTGATGTCATAGATCTCCTTGATCAGCGGGAAGAACGGCAGCTGTGTGATGTACATGCCTTCTACCACCTGTGTGGAGCATGCCAGACAGGTGTGCAGTTCTCTGTCACCCTTGATCCGGTAAATTGTTGCACAGGCACCGCAGAAACCATTTCGGCAGCCGCAGCCGCGAACCAGTTTATAGCCAGCGTATTCCAAAGCCTTCATGATGGTCAGACTGGCAGGAACCTCATACTTTTTGCCCATCACGAACACATTAACCATCTGTTCCATGTGAATTCTCCTTTACCATTAATATTCGTTCGGCAGTTCGGACAGCTCATCAAAGCGGAATACCGGACCGTCCTTGCAGACGTACTTGTCACCGATATTGCAGCGTCCGCACTTGCCGATACCGCATTTCATACGCAGTTCCATTGTGGTATAGACCTGTTCTTCTTGGAAGCCCAGTTCTTTCAGACCGTCCAGTGTGAACTTGATCATGATCGGAGGTCCGCAGATCAGAACAGTACGGTTCAGGTCCGGCTTCAGTTCCTTGACATAGTTCGGAATAAAGCCAACGTGACCGTCCCAGCCCTCCTGTTCACGGTCGATGGTCAGATCCACCTTGCAGTCCTGACTCCATTCGTCCAGAATTTCCTGATAGTCTACCAGATCGTCCTTGGAACGGGAGCCATAAATGATATGCAGAGAACCATAAGCGTCAGGATTCTCACGCTTTTTGTCACGGCAATAGTTGATGACGGAACGCAGCGGAGCCAGACCGATACCGCCGGCGATAAACAGCAGGTCCTTTCCCTTCAGACCATAGTTGCCGTTTTCCGGTGTCGGAACGGTTTCCACCGGAAAGTTCTTTCCCAGCGGACCTCTGACGGTGACTTCCTGTCCAACGTCCATCATGTGCAGCCAGCTTGTCAGACAGCCGCACTTCTTGATTGAAAATTCCATGAATTCCTTGTTTGTCGGAGAAGATGTAATGGAGAACATACCTTCGCCAATGCCCGGAATGGAAACCATCGCACACTGACCGGGCATATGCTCGAACAGTTTGTTTCCGTCCAGACCGACCACGCGGAATGTCTTGACATCGGGAGTATCCTGACGAATGTCAGTTACCACGCCGACCTTCGGAATCAATGCTTCTTGTTTCATGCGTTACCCTCCCCTAAAGTCTTCATGACCTTTACAATGTTCATGGAAATCGGGCAGCTCTTCATGCAGCGACCGCAGCCAACGCAGCCAAATACGCCGTCGTTGTTTGCCGGATAGTAAACCAGCTTATGCATGAACCGCTGACGGAAACGCTCCAGCTGTGTGGGACGCGGCTGACCGCCGGCTGTCTTGGTAAAGTCAGCGTACATACAGCTGTCCCAGCAGCGGAACCGCTGTACGCCGTGACCGGTGTCATAGTCGCGAATGTCATAGCACTGACAGGTCGGACACACGAAAGTACAGGTGCCGCAGCCCAGACATGCTTCTGACAGGCTTGCCCACTTATCGGAACTGAACAGTTCCATCAGCTTATCTCCGCCAAAGGAGTCGGTAGAGAGGTTCTTCAGCGGCAGCTTTTCCAGAATTGCCTTGGTCTTTGCCTTGGATTCTTCCGCAGCATCGTCTGCGGCATCTTCCAGCATCGGCAAAGAAGCCAGCAGAGCCTCACCCTTTTCGGTGTTTGCCTGCATCAGCACTGCATCATCTGTCAGCCAGCAGCTGACATCGCCAGCCGGTTCTGCGGCATCGATACCGAATACCGAGCAGAAGCAGGTTTCACTGGGCTTGCTGCAGGACATGGTCATTACCACGCCGTGTTCCCGACGGTTCTGATAGTAGGTATCTACCGGTTCCGACAGATACACGCTGTCCAGGATCTTGAAGCTTGCCGCATCACAGGCACGCACGCCGAAGATCACAAAGTCCTCGCACTCAGTACGAATATCATCGACTTCGATCTTCTTGCCGTTGACCTTGAAGTTGACCATGTTTTCTACCTGCGGGAAGAAAAAGTCCTTGGCACTGCGGACAGTGTTGACTGCCTCTGCAGCATACTTTGCTTCCGGTGTCCAGACGCTGTACTTTACACCGCGTTTTTCATCGGTGCCGTCAGCAACCGGCAGATAGAGTTTCTTTGCTTCTGCGATGGCAGCGAACAAAGCGTCCAGATTTTCTCGAGATACTTTTTTCATCACTTGCTGCCTCCTTTATAAACCACATTCGGCTCGCAGTCTTCCTTGGTGAAGTTCACCAGCGGTGCACGGCTGCCTTCCTCTGCACCAGCCTGATATTCACCATAATAGGTGTTAATATCCTTGATGAACTTCCGGTTCAGCAGGTGCAGCGGAATGTGCTGCGGACATACTCTGGAGCACTCACCGCAGTCGGTACAGCGACCTGCTACGTGGAATGCACGAATAATGTGGAACATGTTTTCTTCGAAGGAGTCTGCTGCTGCCTTCTGGGAAACACCAGATGCCGGATTGTCAAAGACGCACTGTTCGCAGCTACATGCCGGACAGATGTTGCGGCAGGCGTTGCAGCGAATGCAGCGGGACAGTTCCCCACGCCAGAATGCGAATCTTTCTTCCGGTGTCATAGCCTCCAGCTTTGCGACCATATCGAAACGACCGGACTCCGGATTTTCCTCACCGTTTTCGCCCAGCATCTCATCGTAGACAACAACCTTGTGGCTCTTGCAGACTTCGCAGCGTTCCAGCAGGCAGTCCTTCTTGCTGACAGAAACTTCACCGTACATGGTTTCCGCCTTTACGGTGTCACCGTCAGTGGTGATGCCCAGAATGCCTTCCGCACCGGCTTCACGTACCTTATCCGGATCCAGCTTGCCGTCACAGGGAACGCCGATGATGTAAACGTTTTCCCGCTTGATGCGGTGTTCTGTCAGCAGCTGGTTGAAGCTATAGGAATCACACGGCTTCAGGAAAACCAGTGTCTTGCCCTCCAGCTTAGACAGTTTGATCAGATACTTCGACAGATTGCTGCCGCAGAAATCGTGATATACAAAATCCTTTTCCAAAGCTTCTGCAGAATCGAACACAGCCGGTGTGGGATCATAGACAAACTCACCGTTTTTCCAGCCCAGCACACGAACAACTGTACCGTCTGCCAACAGCTCGGAGGCTCTTTTCATCATTTCGCTTTGCATCTCAGATCCTCCAGTCTTTTGTTCTCGCCCAGTGCAGTGACAGTTTCTACAAACTCATTCATGGTTGCAGCGAACTTTGCACCTTCTGCGGCGGATACCCATTCTACACGGGTACGCTCTTTCTCGATACCCAGATAATCCAGCATCGAGAACAGCAGTGTCATTCTGCGGCGGGCATAGTAGTTACCAGTGGTATAGTGGCAGTCACCCGGGTGACAGCCGCAGAGGATCACACCGTCTGCACCACGCTGGAATGCACGCAGAATAAAGAGTGGATTGACACGGCAGGAGCAAGGTACACGAATGATCTTGACATCTGCCGGATAATTTGAACGGTTTGTACCCGCAAGGTCCGCACCTGCATAAGAACACCAGTTACAGCAGAATGCGACGATTTTCGGTTTAAATTCCTGATTTACTTGCATATTGCATCTACCTCCGCCATAATCTGACCGGTTGCGAAGCCCTTCAGATCCATTGCACCGGACGGGCATGCAACGGTACAAGCACCGCAGCCCTGACATACTGCCTCATTGACAACTGCTACGCGGCGAATCATCGAGCCGTCCTGACGGCGGCTGAAGTCCTTCTCCTCATAAGTAATTGCACCGTATGGGCAGACATTTGCACAAGACGAGCAGCCATTGCACTTCATGGGATCCGAATGGGATACGCACGGGTTGCAGGACAGCTTGTCCTTTGCCAGCAGACCGATAACCTTAGAAGCAGCGGCACCAGCCTGTGCAACGGTTTCCGGAATATCCTTCGGTCCCTGACAAACGCCGGAAAGGAATACACCGGCTGTCGGGGATTCTACCGGACGCAGCTTTGCGTGAGCTTCTGTGAAGAAGTCATTGGTATCCATGCTTGCAGTCAGCATGGTTGCCAGCGGACGGGCACTCTTGTCTGCTTCGATCGCGGCAGCCAGAACGACCATATCTGCCTTGATGTGCAGCTGTTCATTGGAGATCAGATCAGAAGCCTGAACGTCCAGTGTGCCGTCAGACTGCGGAGCAACCTTGCCGACCATACCCTTAATATAATGTACGCCATACTGTTCTACGGCACGGCGATAGAACTCATCATAGTTCTTGCCCGGTGTACGAACGTCGATGTAGAATACATAGACATCGGTATCCGGATACTTTTCACGGCACAGCATTGCGTGCTTTGCGGTATACATACAGCAGATCTTGGAGCAGTATTCCTTACCGCAGCCATGCTGAGAACCGGATTCACGGCTGCCGACGCACTGTACGAATACCAGTGTCTTCGGCTGCTTGCCGTCGGACAGACGCTGCAAATGACCTTCTGTCGGACCGTCTGCCTTCAGGATCCGCTCGAATTCCAGAGAAGTGACAACGTCCTTGCTCTGGGAATATGCGAATTCGTCATAGCCGTCAATGTTGATCGGATTGTAACCGGTAGCGGCAACGATTGCACCGTACTTTTCTTCTACGAAAGTTTCCTTCTGCTCGTAGTCGATCGCACCGGCAGAGCAAACTGTCGAACACAGACCGCACTTGCCCTTGGTGAGCTTGATGCAGCGTGTGGAGTCCAGAACAGCAACGTTCGGGATCGCCTGTGCAAACGGGATATATGCAGCGTGACGGTTGCTCAGTCCCAGATTGTAAGCGTCCGGAATGTTCTTTACCGGACATTTTTCCGTACATGCACCGCAGCCGGTACACTTATCTTCATCGACAAAACGAGCCTTACGGCGAATCTTGACGCTGAAGTTGCCCACGAAACCGGTCACTGCTTCTACTTCACTGTAGGAGTAGATCGTGATCTTATCGTTCTGTGCACATTCTACCATTTTCGGTGTCAGGATACAGGACGAGCAGTCCAGTGTCGGGAATGTCTTATCGATCTGTGTCATCTTACCGCCGATGGTCGGTTCCTTTTCGACGATGTCTACCGGATAGCCGGCTTCTGCAATATCAAGTGCAGATTGTTCGCCCCGTTTTGTCGGCGCGGTCGGGCTCCCTGCGATCCCGCCGCCGATGACCAGAGCACGCTTGGTTACCGGACTTTCGCCGGCGATCAGCGGGGTATTCAGCAGAACCTTTGCAATTGCTGCACGTCCGAGGACGATTGCCTTTGCGGTTGCCTCCGGAATATCCTTGTGGATCCACGAGCACTGTTCACGAATATTTGCGACTTCCAGCATGTAGGGGTTCAGGCCTGCTGCTGCAACAGTCTTACGGAAAGTTGCCTCATGCATACGGGGCGAACATGAACATACAACAACGCCCTCCAGCTGATACTCCTTGATCGCATCTTTGATTATGTTTTGGCCTGCCTCTGAGCACATATAGGGATAGTCGGTCGCATAAACGACTGCCGGCTCTTTTCCAAGAGTTTCAGCAACAGTTTTTACGTCGACGGTCGCCGCAATGTTCGTACCGCAGTGGCATACAAAAACACCTATTCTCCGCATTTTTATGCCTCCTTATTTGCTGTATTTCCGGAATGCACTGACGATTGCCTGCTGCGGCAAATCGTCGTCCAGCATTTCGGGAATCTGCTCCGATTTCAGGTGATTCTGTCCCTGCTGACGGATTACCGCCAGTCTGACTGCTTCCACCAGTTTTGCCGGTTCCACGTCACGCGGGCAGCGTTCTACGCAGGCAAAGCAGGACAGGCATGTATAAATGGACTTCGATGCCATCAGCTTTTCGATGTCACCTTTTTCCACCATATATACAAACTGATGCGGATGATATTCCATTGCATCATAAGACGGACAGGTACCGCTGCACTTTCCGCAACGCATACACTTCAGCGGATTCACGCCGCTGGTCGTCAGAACGAGTTCTTTCAAATCTGCCATTTTCGTTCCTCCTTATTTCAGACCGAGTGCTTCCGCCAGCAGCTCGGTAAAGTATACGACCGGCAGATCCGAAACGCCGGAATTCTTCTGGAGGTTGTACAGACAAAGCGGACATGCGGTGATCACCATTTCTGCACCGTGGTCCTTGGCACTGGTCATCACCTTGTTGCTTCTGGACTCTGCCACAGACTTTTCGTCCAGTGTCAGATAGCCGCCGCAGCATTCGTTCCGCATCGGATACAGTACCGGTGTTGCACCAATTGCACGGATAAAGTCTTCCAGAATCTTCGGATTCTCCGGATTATCCATCTGCATGGTCTTTCCCGGACGGAGCAGAAGACATCCGTAATATGCGGCGATCTTCTTGCCCTTCAGCGGATTTACCACTTTCTTTTTCAGTTCATCGAAGCCGACCTTGTCCCGCAGTACTTCCAGATAATGCAGAACTTCGGTTTCGCCCTGATACGGCTCTGCCAGCTTCAGATAATTGTTTGCTTTCAGAACAATGTTGTCATCGGTCTGCATATCATGGTTGACCTGCTTGATGACATTATGACAGGCAGAACAAAGGGTAACCAGAGGCTGTCCCAGTTCCTTTGCTTTTGCCAGTGCACGAATCGATGAGAGCTTGGTTGCGATCTCATTCTTCGCCATTGGATACACACCGCCGCAGCACTGCCAGTCCGGAAGTTCTTCCAGAGTAAAGCCCAGTGCTTCAGCAGAGATCCGAGCATAGTGATCGAGGTCTTTCGCCTTGGTCTTCAGTGTACAGCCCGGAAAATAACTGTATGTCATAGCAAAACTACCTTTCCTTCCTGTTTTTTTGCACCGAAGTGCAGACGGTTCACGCCATCTCCTCGGGATGGAATACTTCGTCGAACCGTTCAGCTGTCAGGAATCCCAGCTCTACGCAGGCTTCCTTCAGCGAGATGTTGTCATGGAACGCCTTCTTTGCAGTTTTTGCAGCATTCTCATAACCGATGTAGGGGTTCAGTGCGGTTACCAGCATCAGAGAATTGTGCAGGTTATGGTGCATCTTTTCGCGGTTTGCACAGATGCCCACTGCACAGTTCTTATTGAAGGAGACAATGGACTCTGCCAGCAGACGTGCAGACTGCAGGAAGTTATACGCACAAACCGGCATAAATACGTTCAGCTCAAAGTTACCCTGAGAAGCTGCCATGCCGACTGCCACGTCGTTGCCCATTACCTGAACAGCAACCATCGTTGCCTGTTCGCACTGTGTCGGATTGACCTTGCCCGGCATGATGGAAGAACCCGGTTCGTTTTCCGGAATGGTAATTTCACCCAGACCATCTCTCGGACCGCTTGCCAGCCAGCGAACGTCGTTGGCGATCTTCATCATATCCGCAGCCAGAGCCTTCAGGGCACCGTGTGCAAATACGATCTCATCCTTGCTGGTCAGTGCGTGGAATTTGTTGGAAGCGGTGACGAAGTCCTTGCCGGTCAGTTCAGAAACTGCCTTGGCAACTTCTACGTCAAAGCCCTCCGGTGCATTCAGACCGGTACCAACTGCAGTGCCGCCCAGTGCCAGTGTCTTCAGGTACGGCAACGCAGAAACGAGCATCTCGCGATCACGCTCGAGAGAAGTACGCCAGCCGCTGATCTCCTGCGAGAACTGGATCGGTGTTGCATCCTGCAGGTGGGTTCTGCCGCTTTTTACAATGCCCTTGTGTTCTTCTTCCAGACGGCGGAAGGTAGCCACCAATTCGTCAATTGCCGGCAGTACCTTATCCTCTACAGCCAGAACAGCAGAGATATGCATTGCAGTGGGGAATGTGTCGTTAGAAGACTGACTCATATTGACATCGTCATTCGGGTGCAGGATCTTCTTTCCGGCAACTTCATTACCGCGGTTTGCGATAACTTCGTTGGCGTTCATGTTGGACTGTGTGCCGCTGCCCGTCTGCCATACAACCAGCGGAAAATGCTCGTTCAGGCTGCCGGAGATCACTTCGTCACAGGCAGTGGAGATTGCAGAAAGCTTCTCCTCTGTCATACGCTCCGGACGGAGCTTGTGGTTTGCCATAGCGGCAGCCTTTTTCAGGATACCGAAAGCGTGTGTGATCTCGCGGGGCATGGTTTCAATGCCCACACCGATCAGGAAGTTCTCGTGGCTGCGTTCTGTCTGTGCTGCCCAGTACTTATCGGCGGGCACCTTTACTTCGCCCATCGAATCGTGTTCAATGCGATACTCCATGTTCATCTCTCCTATTTTGAAATTTTGATGATGGTGATTGTGTCTGTTTCTGCTGTACGGCAGAAACGCTTTTGTGTCCGGTAAAAAGACTGTCCTGCCCTCGGCTGCAGTCCGTCAGTTCGGGCTGCTTGTCCGCAGTCTTTCTGCGGTTCCACAGCCGGATCCCCGTGCCGATGCAATGCACCCTTTCACGGAAACATACTTTTATGACAGAACAGCCTTTCTTCGCTGTCGGAACCGCTGAAAGCGGCTCCTGATCCCGTCCTGTCCGAACGTCATTTTCACGGCGGCACGGCACAAAAAAATCTGCTGTACAACACGGCACAGCACCGCCATAGCGAAACTGTCTGTGACAGTTTCCGACAGAAAAATCAAGAATTCTCCCCGAAAGCCGTCGCTTTTCGAGAGAAAAACTACATGATGTACTATCTATGATATTATAACATATTCCGCCTGATTTTTCAAGGGACAATCGCAAATTTTGTATGAACAAGCGGCATAACAGCCTCCGGTGTCGATTCCCGAATGGTAAAATTTCTGTCACACGACAGCATTCGGGAAATTTCATGTCATTTTGCATTATACCATTTCTTTGTGAAAAAATCAACAGCTTTTGAAACACCTCATGTTTTGCAAAGTTTTTCGCGGAAATACGCTGTTTTTTTGTCATGCCCCTTTGAAAAAACTTTGTTTCCCGAAACGAGAATGTGGTTTTTCATAGTTAGTATAAGCTAACTATGATTTTACAGAAATCGCAGCCGATTTTCCGCCGGTTTGAAAAGTTGTCCGGTTTCTTCAAAAAATCTAACGAATCCCCTTGTCTTTTCCTGAAAAGCGTGGTATAATGCAGTTGTTCCGAAAAACAGAACAACGGAGGTATACCCCTATGGAAACATTCCACAACCGGCTACAGCAGGCGATGCAGCAAAAACACATGACGCAGTCTGACTTGTGTGCCAAAACCGGCATTTCCCGTTCCACCATGAGCCAGTATTGTTCCGGCTCTTTCCGCCCGAAAGAGAGCAAGCTGCGGCTGCTGGCGAAGGCTCTCGGCGTAAAGGAAGCGTGGCTGCTGGGCTATGACAGCCCCGAAGAACCGCCTGTTTCATGGGAGGACTATCCTAATCTTCGCCCGATTCAGCTGAAACGCTTTCCGCTGCTGGGTGAGATCGCCTGCGGCGAACCGATCTTTGCACAGGAAGATCGGGAGACCTTTCTGATCGCTGATGCAGAAATTGCTGCGGACTTCTGTCTGCTGGCACGGGGCGACAGCATGATCGGAGCACGGATCTACGACGGCGATGCGGTGTTTATCCGCAGCCAGCCCATGGTGGAAAACGGCGAGATCGCGGCTGTAATCATTGACGACGAAGCCACGCTGAAACGGGTCTACTACGACAGAAAGCACGCACGCTTACAGCTGGTACCGGAAAATCCGGCATACTCTCCGCTGGTCTATGTGGGAGAAGAACTGGACAATATCCGCATACTGGGAAAAGCAGTCGGATTCATGAGTATTTTCTAAGGCAGCACCGTGCAAAGTTCGCCAAACGGCTTTGTGCAGTATCACCCGAAAGCAAAAACCGGCAGACAGTTGGAAAAACTGTCTGCCGGTTTGTTTTGAAATCGCTAGGGGGTGTTGACACTATAATGATATGCGAATTTTGTGAGGTGATTTTTCTCCGTTCTAGGCAAAAATTCGCAGGCGTGCTTTCGCACGGCAAGGATTTTTAACGACGAACGGGAAAAAATCACCCCAAAAGGCACGTGTCAGGCTTAGTGTCAACACCCCCTAGAGTATGTTCCCCTAGGGGAACCGCTGAATATTTCATAGAACGGACGTGAAACCTGTGCAAACTACCCTGCAAAATCTTTCATTCAGTCTGAATGCCACCATTCCGATCTTTCTCATGATGGTATTCGGCGGTCTGATGAAAAAAGTCGGACTGCTGGACGACCACACCACCGCCAAGCTGAACCAGTTTGTCTTTAAAGCACTGCTGCCGGTACTGCTGTTCATGGACTTGTCCAAGGCAGATTTTCAGACAGTGTGGGACGGCAAATTCGTGCTGTTCTGCTTTTTTGCCACACTGCTTAGTATCGGCATTGCCTTTCTCCTGTCCCTGCCGCGAAAAGACTGGGCAGAACGGGGCGAGATCATTCAGGCATCTTACCGCAGCAGTGCCGCCATTCTGGGGATCGCCTTTGTCAACAACATCTACGGACACGCCACCATGGCTGCCCTGATGATCGTGGGAACGGTACCCCTGTACAACATCGCCGCCGTCATCATTCTATCCCTGACGGCACCCCACGACGGTGACTCTCCCAACGCCAAGAAGCTGCTGCTGCGAACTCTGAAAGACGTGGTGACCAATCCCATTATTCTGGGAATCGCGGTGGGCATGCTCTGGTCTGTCCTGCACATTCCGCAGCCGACGATTCTGCAAAAGTCGGTTTCCTATCTGGGAAATATGGCGACACCGCTGGCACTGATTGCACTGGGAGCATCGTTCCGGCTGGAGAACGCCAAGGGCAAGCTGGGGCTGACGCTGGGCATTTCTGCCGCAAAGCTGTTCCTGTTCTGTGCCCTGTTCCTGCCGGCAGCGATCTGGCTGGGATTCCGCACGGAAAAGCTGATCGCCATTCTGGTGATGCTGGGAAGTGCCACCACATGCAGCTGTTTTGTCATGGCGAAAAATATGAAGCATGACGGCACCATTACCGCCTGTGCCGTGATGATGACCACCTTGCTCAGTGCGTTTTCGCTGACGATGTGGCTGTTTGTGATGAAAAGTCTGGGGTATATTTGACAGTCGTTCGGAAAAATGCTATACTAATGTTAAGGCATATGTCATTCATACCACCACTTAAAAAGGGGGCTTTTTTATGACACAAATACAAGAGCAGGCAATTGCACTGATCCGCCAGCTGCCTGACAGCAAAATCCAAGCAATTATCACATTGGCGGCTGATGAGCTCCAGCTAACACAGCTGCAAGGAAGTTCTCATGCTATGCAAAAAAAGCAGGCATTCGCCGAATTAGAAGAACTGCATCTGAACTTTCCTGAAAACTTTGATGCAGAATCAGAATTACGGGAGGCTTTGGAAGAAAAATATGGTCGTCTTGATTGATGCAAATATTATTTTAGATTATATTTTAAAGCGAGAGCCTTTTTATGCTGATGCACAAAAAGTAATGCAATTGTGCAGCACAGAAACCGTTGACGGCTATATTGCACTGCACACAATCACAACAATCTGGTATCTGCTTCGCAAACTTCCAGATGCAGTTAGAAGAAATGCTTTAACAGCAATCTGCAATTTGTTGCAAGTTACTGGTACAACACACGAAGAAGTTCTTCATGCAATCCAAATGACCACATTTAAAGATTTTGAAGATTGCATTCAAAGCAAATGTGCAAAATCTACAAATGCAGATTACATCATTACAAGAAATGTTTCTGATTTTTTAGAATCTGAGATTCCTGTTCTAACACCGCAGGCATTTTGCAGTATGTTCTAAACGCTTTTATTGCTTTGTCAAATCCCAATTAGGAAGAAGATAGTAGATTTTATCTGACATTGTTTCATAGAAATTCTGTTCATAAAAGTCTGTGATTTGCCATTTTCCATTCTGTTTTTCTATTTTAAATTTTGTTCCCACTTTAGGACCGCCTTGATTGTCTGTCATTATATTGCCGTTCTTGTCAACAACATCGAAGTGAATCACAACCCAAATGTATCCGGAATGAAAATTATGCAGCGTGTATGTGCGATGAATATCTATGTTTTGCATTTTATAGCTCTCTAAATATTCTTCGATTGACATTTCACGTGTAGGGGAATAATACAGCCGATAATCATCAAAAATTTGATTCCAGTGATATTCTTCATATTTCACTTGATTTTCGTCCAGCAATAGACGTTCTTCCATAGCAAGTTCATGTTCTGACATCACATAATATGTATCATTCTGTACAGCATTTTCGATTTCCAAAACAACGGCATTTGTACTTTGCTGCATCATTATCCATATCGTTGTAATTCCAAACGCCAAAAGTACGATAATAAAAATTATCACTTTACTTTTTTTGCAACATCTTCGCATTTCCTCACCATTATCCTTACCACATCAAAATCCAAACCGCCGGCACGCAGATTTTTCTGTACGCCGGCGGTTTGCTCATTTATCCGATTTTCTCCGGCTCACACTTCATTTTCCTGCAATTCCTGAAAGAATGTGAAATAATCCTGCCGCTTTTCATTGGTGAATGCGATCGCCGTCCGCGGGTGCTGGTTCAGGTAACCGGTCAGCAGGTACTGAATGTCATAGCCCCAGACAACGCCGTCATTTTTCAGCTTCTGCATTTCGTCCTGCAAAAACCGCAGCACCGGCTTGATGTCATACTTCGGATTTTTCAGAAATCCCATCAGCAGTTCCATTGCACAGTTTCCGGCACCGCGTCCCATGGCAGCCATGGTTGCGTCCAGATAGCTGACACCCATCATAGCACACTCGGTGGTGTTGGCAAACGCCAGCTGCTGGTTATTATGGGCGTGGATACCGATCTTCTTGCCGTATTTTTCGCCGGCTTCCAGATACCGCTGTGCCAGCTGACGCATTTGCAGCGGATACAGCGAACCGTAGCTGTCTACCAGATAGATGACTTCCACGCTGCTCTTGCCCAGCATTTCCAGTGCTTCTTCCAGTTCCGATTCCTGTGCCTTGGAAACTGCCATGATGTTCACTGTGGTGTGATAGCCCTTTTTCGTACAGGTTTCGATCATGTCAATGGCTGCGGGAATGGTGTTGATATAGGTGGCGATCCGCACCATATCCAGAATGCTGTCCTTCTTGTCCGGCAGATCCCGTGCCACGTTGGCACGTCCTACGTCTGCCATAACTGCCAGCTGCATCTTCGGGTCGAGAATGTCGATCAGCACCTTCTGAATGGCATCTTCATGGCAGAACTTCCACTTGCCGAACTTGGATTCCTCGAACAGCTCCGGATCTGCCAGATAGCCGATTTCCATCACATCGACACCGGCACGTACATTGGTCAGATACAGCTTCCGGACAAAGTCGTCTGTAAACTCAAAGTTGTTTACCAGTCCGCCGTCCCGAATGGTAGCGTCCAGCACTTTGATGTCCGGACGATAGGAGATCATGGTACCCTTTATCATATCGCTCATTGGAGATTCCTCATTTCTGTGTCATTTTCCACAGCCGTCGTGACTGCTTTTCTTTAGGCAATACCGCACAAAGATTGTGCGACAGATGCGTCGTCAAATTTTTCGT
>OGPG01001276.1_pt1 | contig 18616 bp, 15 predicted proteins | sample 1552851 | NCBI WGS metagenome assembly OGPG01 (sample SAMEA2579909, study PRJEB22360) | human gut metagenome | biome: human gut; feature: human-associated habitat; material: faeces | place: Denmark | collected 2008/2010 | reverse complement strand
CTTTGCGGAAAAGGGGCAGCAGAGCCGTATGAGCATCAACGTCGTCTCCTTCGGCTACAAGTACGGCGTGCCGCTCGAGGCCGATCTGGTGTTCGACGTGCGCTTCATGCCGAACCCCTACTATGTGCCGGAGTTAAAAAGGCTGACCGGGCTGGATGTGGCGGTGCGCGACTATGTGATGAACGCGGCGGCCACGGAGGAATTCTGGCGGCGTCTGACGCCGATAGTGGATTATTTACTGCCCCAGTACCGACAGGAGGGGCGGACAGAGCTGGTACTGGCTGTAGGCTGCACCGGCGGTCGGCACCGATCTGTGGCTGTGGCGCACCGGCTGGCGGCATACATTGACGCGCTGGGCTTTTCCGTGGCGGAAAGCCACAGGGATATGGGGCGGTAAGTGTGTTCCGCACCTGCGGTCGGAGCAAAAACAGGAGACGATGTATGAGCAAATACGATAAACTCTGGGAATATGTGTTCGGGGATGGGCGGAATCGATTTACGCTGATATTTGAGGAAATAGGACGTATTGCCGGTGTGCCCATCGACCACGCCTTCCTAACGTATAAAAAGGAGCTGGCGGCATACGGCTACCGGGTGGAAAAGATATCCATGAAGGCAAAAACGGTGGCTTTCCGCCGTGCGGAACAGTGAGGTGAAGGGTCATGATCTCATTTGCGGGAAAGGTAAAAAATGAGCTGTGCCGCGTGGGGATAGGCCGCCAGTGCTGCGCCCGGGCCGAGGGCTACGGTGTGCTGCTGTACGGCAACACGTTCACGCCCGGAGAGATACGGATCATCACGGAGAACGGAGACTTCGCCGCACGGCTGCCAAAGCTGTTTCAGAAAGCTTTTGGGGTGAAATTCGACCGGGTACCGGAGGAAACGAACGGCAAAGGAAAGCTGATCTTCGGCATCACAGCGCCGGAAAAGCTGGAAAAGATCATCAACACACTTGGCTATGATGCGAGGCAGCTGACGGCGCTGCACGTGAACTTCGGAATACTGGAGGAGGACTGCTGCCGGACGGCGTTCCTGCGGGGGGCATTTTTGGCGGGAGGCAGCGTCACCGACCCGGAGAAACGGTATCATCTGGAGCTGGCCACCAGCCATGTGCCGGCCAGCCGGGAGGTGCAGGCGCTGATGGAGGAGATGGGGTTCCTGCCACGTTCCATACGGCGCGGCGCGGATGCACTTCTGTACTTCAAGCAGTCAGAGCACATCGAGGACTTTCTGACGAAGATCGGCGCACCGGCGGCGGCCATGGACATCATGACGGCGAAGGTGGACAAGGAGATACGCAACGGTGCCAACCGGGCTATGAACTGCGATATGGCCAACGTAAACAAGACATTGGACGCGGCGCAGGAGCAGGTAGGCGCCATCGAGAAGCTGCGCCGCAGCGCCCGGTGGGATACGCTGCCGGAAAAGCTGCGGCAAACCGCGGCGCTGCGGCTGGAATATCCGGAGTTGTCGCTGGTACAGCTGGCAGAGAAGTGCGACCCGCCGGTAACAAAGTCGTGCATGAACCATCGAATGAGAAAGTTGATGGAGGAGGCTAAAGAGCTATGAACATGAGAGAACGGTGCGAACGCGCGGAGGCGTACAGAAAAAACGGGGCCAACTGCGCCCAGGCGCTGCTGGCGGCATTCGCAGATGTAATGGGTATTACGGAGACCCAGGCACTGGCTGTCGGTGCGGGGTTAGGCGGCGGCGTGCGAAGCGGGAACATCTGCGGCGCGGTAAACGCGCCGGTGATGATCCTGGGCTGCGCGTTTCCGGAAATGGCCGCCAGCAAGGCGAAATCCGCGGAGATCACCAAGGAATACCAGCGGCGGTTTATGGAGAGATTTAAGCATCTCAACTGCCGGGAACTGCTGGCGGAGAAGGAATTGCAGCCCACTGACACGGCCATGGCACTGGCGGCGGGGGATCACTGCGGGCTGCTTATTCTCAGCGCGGCGGAGATACTGTGCGGGATGATAGGGGAGAAGTAAAGGAGAACAGGTATGGGATTTGTGCATCTGCATGTACATACGGAATACAGTCTGCTGGACGGTGCGTGCCGGATACGGGATCTGCCGAAGCTGGTAAAGGAGCTGGGGCAGACGGCCTGCGCTATTACCGACCACGGCGTCATGTACGGCGCAGTGGACTTTTACCGCGCCTGCAAGGCGGAGGGCATTCATCCCATCATCGGGTGCGAGGTATATGTGGCGCGTCGGACACGGTTCGACAAGCAGCATGAGTTCGATGCGGAGTCTCGGCATCTGGTGCTGCTGTGCAAGAACGAGACGGGGTACCGAAACCTATCATACATGGTGTCGCAGGCGTATATCGAGGGGTTCTATATCAAGCCGCGTATCGATATGGAGCTGCTGCGCACCCATTCCGACGGGCTGATCGCCCTGTCGGCCTGTTTGGCAGGAGAAATTCCCAAGCGGCTGATGAATGGTGACTACAACGGGGCCAAGGCATATGCACTGGAGATGCGGGGAATTTTCGGTGAGGACTTTTACCTGGAATTACAGGACCACGGCATCGCCGAGCAGACCGAGGTGAACCGGGGTCTTTTGCGGCTGCACAACGAAACGGGGATACCCCTGGTGTGTACCAATGATGCCCACTATCTGCGGAAGGAGGATGCAGAAAACCACGACGTGCTGCTGTGTATCCAGACCGGCAAGACGGTGGATGACGAGAACCGAATGCGGTATGAGCCGCGGAATTTTTATATCCGTTCCACAGAGGAGATGGAGACGCTGTTCGCCGGATATCCGGACGCGGTGGCCAACACGGAAAAGATCGCGGAAAAATGTCAGCTGGAGTTCACCTTCGGCAAATACCATCTTCCGGAATTCAAGCTGCCGGAGGGGTACGACTCGCCTACATATCTGCGGAAACTATGTGATGAGGGGTTTGCTCAGCGGTACGGTCAGGCAAAGCCGGAATATCGGAAGCAGCTGGATTATGAGCTGGATATGATCGAGAAAATGGGCTTTACGGACTATTTCCTCATTGTGTCGGACTTTGTGCGGTACGCCAAGAGCCGGGGAATACCGGTGGGACCAGGGCGCGGCAGCGCGGCCGGATCTATGGTGTCTTACTGCCTGGAGATCACGGACATCGACCCCATGAAGTACGATCTGTACTTCGAGCGTTTCCTGAACCCGGAGCGTGTGTCTATGCCGGATATCGACATGGACTTCGGCGACACGCGGCGGGGTGAGGTGGTGGAATATGTCCGCAAAAAGTACGGCGACGACCATGTAGCCCAGATCGTGACCTTCGGTACCATGGCCGCCCGAGCAGCCATACGGGATGTGGGCCGGGCGCTGAACATGACCTACGCCGAGGTGGATGTTGTGGCGAAGCTGGTACCGGCAGGGCCGGGGGCGTTGCATATTACCTTGCAGGAGGCGCTGAAGCTATCGAAGCAGTTGGCGGATATGTACCGGGAGGACCCGAAGGTCAAAAAGCTCATCGACACAGCCATGGCACTGGAGGGGATGCCGCGGCACGCCTCTACCCACGCGGCGGGCGTGGTCATCACAAAACTGCCGGTGTATGAATATGTGCCGCTGGCACGGAACGACGACGCGGTGGTGTGCCAGTATGTGATGACGACACTGGAGGAGCTGGGCCTGCTGAAAATGGACTTTCTGGGGCTGCGGAACCTGACGGTGCTGGATGACGCCGTGAAGATGGTGCAGCAGCGGGAGCCAGAGTTCGCGCTGAGCAAAATACCGGACGACGACGCGGAGACCTATGACATGATCTCCCGAGGACAGACGGCGGGCGTGTTCCAGATCGAGTCCACGGGCATGACCGGTGTGTGCGTGGGGCTGAAGCCACAGAGTATTGAGGATATCACCGCCGTGATCGCGCTGTACCGTCCGGGACCAATGGAGTCCATTCCGAGGTTTATCGCCTGCAAGCACGACCCGAAGCTGGTGACGTATAAGCACCCAAGGCTGGTGCCTATCCTGTCGGTCACCTACGGGTGCATCGTGTACCAGGAGCAGGTCATCCGCATTTTCCAGGAGCTGGGCGGCTTTTCGCTGGGGCAGGCGGACATGGTGCGCCGGGCCATCAGCAAGAAGAAGGCCAAGGAGATCGAGAAGGAGCGTCAGGCCTTCGTATACGGCGATGCGGAACGAGGAATCAAGGGCTGTATCGCCAACGGTATCGACGAGAAGACAGCGCAGGCCATCTACGACGAGATATACGACTTTGCCAACTATGCTTTCAACAAGGCTCACGCGGTGAGCTACGCGGTGGTGGCGTATCAGACGGCGTATTTCAAGTGTCATTACACCAAGGAGTATATGGCCGCGCTGCTGACCAGCGTGCTGGACAACAGCGACAAGGTGGCGGGGTATATCGGGGAGTGCCGCGACTGCGGCATTGCGCTGCTGCCGCCGGACGTGAACCGGTCCAGCGACCGGTTCACCGTGGAGCCGGGCGGCATACGGTTCGGCCTGGTGGCCATCAAGAACATCGGACGGGGCTTTATCCAATCGGTGGTCCGGGAGCGGGAGCAGGGCGGCAGCTTTACGTCTTTGCAGGATTTCTGCGACCGGATGTACGACTGCGGCGACATGAACAAGCGGGCGGTGGAGAACCTTATCCGCAGCGGCGCCTTCGACAGCATGGGGGCGCGGCGGTCGCAGCTGCTGGCGGTGTATGAGAAGGTGCTGGACGGCATCGGCAACGTGCGGCGGCGGAACGTGGAGGGCCAGATCGATTTCTTCGGCATGAGCGCCGCCAACAGCACCGTGGAGACGGTGGTGATGCCGGACATTCCGGAGTTTACCGCCACGGAGCGGATGCACATGGAGAAGGAGACCACGGGGCTGTATCTGTCCGGGCACCCCATGGTGGGCTATCGCGCTGCGGCCCGTAGCAGCGGGGCAGTGACGCTGAATGAGATACTGGAGGATGTGTCCTCTGAAGAGGGCCCCACACGGTTCGCCGACGGGATGCCGGTGACGGTGGCGGGCATCGTGGCGTCCAGCAAGACCAGGCCCACCAAGAACGGCTCGCTGATGGCCTATGTGGTGCTGGAGGACGAGACAGCCAGCATGGAGCTGCTATGCTTCAGCCGGGTGCTGGACAAGTGCGCCAGCTATCTGGCGGTAAATAGCCCGGTACTCATCAAGGGACGGCTGAGCCTGCGGGACGAAAAGCCGCCGCAGATCATGCCGGACGTGGTATTCCCCATGAACGGCAGTGAACTGCCGGAGGGACAAAAGGCCCCGGAAAACGGCGCTGCCGCCGTATACCTGCGGGTGAAGAGCATCGATGACCCGGCGTTCAGCCATCTGCTGTTGGTGGCGACCATGTTCGAAGGAAAGGTGCCGCTGAAGATACGCATTGCCGACACCGGCAAGCTGTGGGGCGGCTTCTGCCTGGACCACCCGGCGTTTTTGAAGGAGTGCCGGGAATGGCTTGGACCGGAGAACGTGGTGGTGCGAAGGAAGGAAAAGAGCGAATGAGTGTCAGAGTGCGGCCTGCGGGCCGCACCCTTTTTGCCTTTTGGGCATAGAGTGGAATGAAAGAGGCCGTCTTTCACTACTTATTGGGAGGTCATTCTATGCCTGAAAATGTAATGCCGGGACCGGTCTGCGACCTGGGGAACGTCCGGGAGGCCGTGTGCATCCATACGCGGAAGATATTTGACTCATGCAGGGATAAGGACTGCGTGGAGGACCTGCGCTTTTACCCCACGGCGGCGGCGCAGGAGGTGCTCAGCACATCGCAGATGATCAAGGGCGGCACAGCGGAGCTGCTGTACGTCTACACCGATGTGGAGCCGGTGACGTTCAACCGGGGGTTCTATTCGGTGGATATGCGCTTCTACTACCGGGTGACTTTACAGGTGTGTACCGGCACGCCGCGATACACTGAGGTGGAAGGCCTGTGCGTGTTCGACAAGCGGTGTATCCTGTTCGGTAGCGAAGGAAACGCCAAGATATTCTCCTCGGACACGGTGTTCGACGAGTTGGATGTGCCGGGACGGATACGGACCAATCTGCCTATCGCCGTGGTGGAAGCCGTGGACCCGATCGTGCTGGATACCCGTGTAGCGGAGGTACCGGTCCCTGTCTCGACAGGCAGTTGTTTGTCGGAGATCCCGTCCTTTGTGGCGCAGAGCTTCAGTGGAGAGCTGGTGTTCGACGACAGTGCAGCACGGCGGCTGTATGTGACGCTGGGGCAGTTCACGCTGGTGCGGCTGGAACGCGATACACAGCTGCTGGTGCCGGTATATGACTACTGTGTGCCCCAGAGCGAGTGTGACTGCGGCAGTCAGGAGGATCCCTGCGGGCTGTTCCGCAGTGTGGCGTTCCCCATGAACGAGTTTTTCCCGCCCAACGCGGTGGAGACGCCCTGTGACTATAACAGCACCAAGAACTACTGTGCGTGCCATTGAGAAGCAGAACAGAGGACGGCGAGAGCCGTCCTCTACTTTTTTTCGCGGGGTTTCGCTTTACAAGCGGGCAAAAATTGCGTATAATACCAAAAAAGGAGGTGGACGATGTGGGTATCGCGTTCATTCAGGACAAGCTGGAGATCAAGTTCCTGATCCTGTACATCGCGTCGCGGCTGACGGAACCGGTAGACGGAGCCGACTTGCAGGACATGACCATGTGCGACGAGGGCATCGACTACTTTGATTATGCGGAGTGTCTGAGTGACCTGGTGAAGACAGAGCATCTGCGTGTCACGGAAGACGGGCAGTATGTTATCACGAAAAAGGGACGGAGAAACAGCGGTATCTGCGAGAGCAGCCTGCCATACTCCGTAAGACAGCTGTCGGATAGGCATATTGCAGCTTGGAACAAGGCGGCGGTGCGGCGGCAGCAGGTGCAGGGACGGGTGACGCCGCGTGAAAACGGGACGTTCACCGTGGAGCTGCGGCTGCGGGACGATGTGGATAGCCTGATGACGTTGGATCTGATGGTGGCCGATAAGGCCGACGCCGAGGCGTTGGCGGAACGGTTCCGGAGGGAGCCGGAGAAGGTATACACGCAGATCGTTGCGGCGCTTCGCGGAAAATAAGAAAGAAAAAGCCTCCCCGACCGGGGAGGCTTTTTGCGAGGAGAGTGAGTTCTGTACAGAATTACAATGTTTTGGATCACACGCTGAAAAGAATATCCGCATAGGTGGGATACGGCCACGCCTTGGCGTCCACCAGCGATTCCAGCCGGCCGATCAGCTCGCCGGCCTTCTGGGTGCGGGTAACGATCTCGCAGCGGTAGTACCGTGCGGCGTCGATACCGCCGTCCGCGGCGGGGGCATCACTGAGGGCAGCGTGCAACGCCTCGCAGGTATCAAACAGCTTCTCACCCAGGTCGGTAACACGCTGGGCCAGAGTCTTTTCCATGCGGGCGGACAAGGCCGGGACACTGTTCTCCTTGTGAAAGGCCGTCTGGGTTAGGCGGTCGGCGTAAGCACTGGCGGCGGGGAGAATATGACGCTGGACCATGTCCAGCAGGGTGCTGGCCTCAATGGCAGACACCTTGCAGTAGTTTTCCAGATGAATCTCGTACCGGGCACGCATCTCCGTCTCGGTGAGGATGGCGTGCCTGGTGAAAAGCTCTACATTCTTCCGGTCGATGTAGGCAGGCATACAGTCCACCGTGTCCCGCAGGTTAGCCAGGCCCCGGCGCTTGGCCTCCTGCACCCACGACTCATCGTAGCCGTTGCCGTTGAAGATGATGCGCTGGTGGGCGGTGAAGGTGTCGTGCAGCAGCTTCTGGAGGGCGGACTGGAAGTCATCTGCCTTTTCCAGAATGTCGGCGAACTGGCGCAGCTCCTCGGCCATGATGGTGTTCAGCACCACATTGGGGCTGGCGATGGACTGAGAGGAGCCCAGCATACGGAACTCGAATTTGTTACCGGTAAAGGCCAGGGGAGAGGTGCGGTTGCGGTCTGTGGTGTCCTGGGGTATCTCCGGCAAAGTGTCCACGCCGATGGTGAGCTTTTTCTTGGTGATGTCCACATACTCAGTGCCCTGAATGATGGCATCAAGAATAGCCGTTAATTCATCGCCCAGAAAGATGGAGATGATGGCGGGAGGGGCCTCGTTGCCGCCCAGACGGTGGTCGTTGCCGGGATAGGACACGCAGCAGCGCAGCATTTCCTGGTACTCGTCAACGCCCTTGATAAAAGCGGCTAGAAACAGCAGGAACTGGGCGTTCTGGCTGGGGGTGCTGCCGGGCTTCAGCAGGTTCTCGCCGGTGTCAGTGGCCAGGGACCAGTTGTCGTGCTTGCCGCTGCCGTTGACGCCCGCAAAGGGCTTTTCATGGAGCAGGCACACCAAACCGTGGCGGGCGGCTACCTTTTTCAGCAGTTCCATGGTCAGCTGGTTTTTGTCACAGGCGCTGTTGGCATCGGAGTAGATGGGCGCGATCTCGTGCTGGGCAGGCGCAACCTCGTTGTGCTCCGTCTTGGCCAGCACGCCCAGCTTCCACAGCTCCTGATCCAGCTCCCGCATGAACGCGGCTACCCGGGGTTTGATGGCGCCGTAATAGTGGTCGTCCAGCTCCTGCCCCTTGGAGGGACGGGCACCGAACAGCGTGCGGCCGCACAGCTTCAGATCCTCGCGCTGGCGGTATACCTTCTCGTCGATCAGGAAGTACTCCTGCTCAGGGCCTACCTGTGGCGTGACATGCTGCGCCTCGGTGTTGCCGAACAGCCGCAGGATACGGATGCACTCCCTGTCCAGCACACGCATAGAGCGCAGCAGAGGCGTTTTCTTGTCCAGCGTCTGCCCACTGTACGAGCAGAAAATGGTAGGGATATACAGTGTCTCGTCCTTGACGAAGGCGTAAGACGTGGGGTCCCATGCAGTGTAGCCGCGGGCCTCAAACGTGGCGCGGAGACCGCCGGAGGGGAAGGAGGAGGCGTCCGCCTCGCCCTTGCTGAGTTCTTTGGCGCTCAGCTCCATGACCACGCCGTCTTTGCCGTCGCGGGTAATGAAGCTGTCGTGTTTTTCGGCGGTAACGCCGGTCATAGGCTGGAACCAGTGGGTGTAATGGGTAGCACCCTTCTCAATGGCCCAGTCCTTCATGGCGTTGGCGATCTCGCCGGCGGTGGTACGATCCAGCGGCGTTCCCTGGGCCAGGCATTGCTGCCATTTCTGGTATGCGGCGGCGGGGAGACGCTGCTGCATCTGCTGCTCACCAAACACCATTTTGCCAAACAGAGCGGGAACGTTCGTGGTCTTTTCACACATTGCGGGATCAATCCTTTCAAAATCAAGTACGCGGCGGTGCCGCGGGAAAAACAAACCGTATGGGAAACGGGGCTTACATGAACAGCTGCATAGCCAGCGGAGTGACATAGGCCTCCATCACAGCGGCCAGGGCCAGCAGTGGTACCACCAGCAATCCCACCACGCGAAGCAGGTCCAGAAGCAGGGGCTTCATCATACCTTTTTCGTTGCAGCGGATGTATCGATTGATATTTCTGCACAGGCAGAGTCCGGCGGCCAGACTGAGCAGCAGGGCGGGGACCTCAAAGATGCCGTGAGGCACAAGACCGGCCAACAGCAGAAGCCACTGGCCATCCATCAGTGCGGCAAGCATACCGATGATCGCGGCATTGAGGCCCAGGGACAGGGCGGGCAGATACAGGAATGGTATAAAACCATAGAGCACGGTCATCACCATAGCCCGAAGGTTGTTGCCGAACAGGGCCAGCGCGCTGAAGCTGCCATCATCGCGGATAATACCGGCGTCTGCAATGCTCTCGTTGAAGGTGCGTATAATGGTTACGGGAACATCGGGGACAAGCCTTCCGACAATGTAAGCCAGCACGGTCAGTGCCAAAAAAGCAAGGGCAGTTATGCCGACAAATCGGCCGTATTCCCTGTGCCAGAAAGCGGCGATGGCACGAAGCTGCTTTTTCATGCCAGCTTCTCCAGGCCGGCGCGGAGACGGCGGAGCGTTTCATCACGGCCCAGGATGCGGCAGATCTCCACTGCGCCGCCGGGGGTGACCAGCTTGCCGGCAGCAGCGATACGTACCGGCCACATGAGGGTGGCATTCTTGACACCCAATTGTTCAGCTAAGGCGATCAGGCCATCGTGGATGGCCTCGTCCGTCCACTGGGGCAGCGCCGCCAGCATGGGAATAGCCGCCTCCAGCATGGCCTTGCAGACCTCCGGGTTCGTCTTGGATTTCTTGTTGGTGAAGAATTCCACGTCGTACTCCGGGCACGCATCGAAGAAGTCTACCTTCTCCGGGATGTCTGTAAGACGCTCGCAGCGCGCCTGCAGCAGCGCGGCGATGGCCGCCACGTCAAAGTCGCCCTTGACGCTCTGGCGGATGTAGGGCTCGGCTGCCTTGGCGAAGTCCTCCGGGGACATGGCACGCAGGTAGACGGCGTTGAAATGATCCAGCTTGGCCTTGTCGAAGATGGCGGGAGATTTGGAAATACCGGTCAGATCAAACGCCTTGACAAGCGCATCAAGAGAGAAGATCTCCTGCTCCGCCAGCTCACCCTTGGGACTCCAGCCCAGCAGAGCAACGTAGTTGAGAATGGCATCGGTCAGATAACCCTCTGCCTTCAGGTCCTCATAGCTGGGGTCGCCGTGGCGCTTGGACATCTTGTTCTGCGCGTCCCGCATGACGGGGGAGCAGTGGACATAGGTGGGTACCTCCCAGCCGAAAGCGTGGTAAAGAAGGTCGTACTTGGGCGCGGAGGACAGATACTCGCTGCCGCGTACCACATGGGTGATGCCCATCAGGTGGTCGTCGATCACATTGGCAAAGTTGTAAGTGGGCAGACCGTCCCGTTTCAGCAGTACCTGGTCATCCAGGGTGCTGTTTTCCACGGTGATATCGCCGAACACGGCATCGTGAAACGTGGTGGTGCCCTCCCTGGGGATGCGCTGGCGGATGACGTAAGGCTCGCCCGCCTCCACGCGGCGCAGCGTGTCCTCCAGCAGCAGGTCGCGGCAGGGATCATCGGCGCGGTCGAAATCGCCGGTGTCCTCCTCGGAGGCACACTTCTCGCAGAAACAGTAATAGGCGCCGCCCTTTTCCGCCAGCAAGCGGGCGTATTTGCCGTAGGTATCCCGACGTTGGGACTGGATATAGGGAGCCACGGGACCGCCGATGTCGGGGCCCTCGTCATGGTTCAGATGGCACTCGGTCATGGTGCGGTAGATGACGTCGGTAGCTCCCTCCACCAGCCGCCCCTGGTCGGTATCCTCGATACGGAGGATAAACGTGCCGCCATGACTGCGGGCAATGAGCCAGGTATACAGGGCGGTACGCAGATTGCCGATGTGCATATAACCGGTAGGGGAGGGCGCAAAGCGGGTGCGGACCTTGCCCGTGGGGATCTTGGCTTCCATCTCGGTAAAATAAGCGGCGTCAGACATAGGGGTGGACCTCCGTTACTTGATAAAAATACTATAATAGTATACTGGTTTTACGGGAAAAGTCAATGCTTACAGAGGATTTCGCAGAATGTCCAAATGTTTGGAATGTTTCTTGCAATTTGTGGGGAGATTTGGTATAATGACTGCGAAGCGGCCATGATACATGGATCGCCATTTCGTTTTACCCGCCGCAAGGCACGACTATAACACAGAAAGGAACATCGTCACTATGATCTACACGACGGAAGTACAGCATATGTGTCCTGTCGCCAAGGGCGCTTATCACGGTCCGGCTCCCATTCCCGAGGAGGGCAAGTGGGTACAGGCCAAGCAGATCGGGGATATTTCCGGCTTTACCCACGGTATCGGCTGGTGTGCACCCCAGCAGGGTGCCTGCAAGCTGACGCTGAATGTGAAGAACGGCGTTATCGAGGAGGCGCTGGTGGAGACCATCGGCTGCTCTGGTATGACCCACTCCGCCGCCATGGCTTCCGAGATCCTGATCGGCAAGACTATTCTGGAGGCGCTGAACACCGACCTGGTGTGCGATGCCATCAACACCGCCATGCGCGAGCTGTTCCTGCAGATCGTCTATGGCCGCACTCAGTCCGCTTTCTCCGAGGACGGTCTTGCTGTGGGCGCGTCTCTGGAGGACTTGGGCAAGGGCCTGCGCTCTCAGGTGGGCACCATGTTCGGCACCCGCGAAAAGGGTCCCCGCTATCTGGAGATGGCCGAGGGCTATTGCAGCAAGCTGGCTTTGAACGACAAGGATGAGATCATCGGCTATGAGTTCATCAGTCTGGGCAAGATGATGGACGCCGTGAAGAAGGGCGTGGACGCCAACGAGGCCCTGAAGAACGCCACCGGCCACTACGGCCAGTGGGACAACGCGGCGAAGTATATCGACCCGCGCCAGGAATAAGAGAAGGAGGACGACAAAATGGCTCTGTTTGAAAGTTACGAAAGACGTATCGACAAGATCAACGGCGTCCTCGCGCAGTACGGTATCGGCTCCGTGGAGGAGTGCCGCGAGCTCTGCAAGGCGAAGGGCTTCGACCCCTATGAGATCGTCAAGGGCATTCAGCCCATCTGCTTTGAGAACGCCTGCTGGGCATACACCGTGGGTGCGGCCATCGCGCTGAAGTCCGGTGTCAAGACCGCTGCGGATGCCGCCCGCAAGATCGGCGAAGGTCTGCAGTCTTTCTGCATCGACGGTTCTGTGGCCGAGGACCGCAAGGTGGGTCTGGGCCACGGTAATCTGGGCGCCATGCTGCTGAGCGACGAGTCCAAGTGCTTCGCTTTCCTTGCTGGTCACGAGTCCTTTGCCGCTGCCGAGGGTGCAATCGGCATCGTGCGCAATGCCAACAAGGCCCGGAAAGAGCCCCTGCGGGTCATCCTGAACGGTTTGGGCAAGGACGCTGCGCAGATCATCAGCCGCATCAACGGCTTCACTTATGTGCAGACTCAGTTTGACTATTTCACCGGCAAGCTGAACATCGTCCGCGAGATTCGGTATTCCGAGACCGAGCGCGCCGATGTCCGCTGCTATGGCGCCGATGATGTCCGCGAGGGTGTGGCTATCATGCACCATGAGGGCGTGGACGTGTCTATCACCGGCAACTCCACCAACCCTACTCGCTTCCAGCACCCTGTGGCCGGCACTTACAAAAAGGAGTGCATCGAACAGGGGAAGAAGTACTTCTCCGTGGCCTCCGGCGGCGGCACCGGCCGTACGCTGCATCCGGACAATATGGCCGCCGGTCCCGCTTCCTACGGCATGACCGACACCATGGGCCGTATGCACAGCGACGCGCAGTTTGCCGGCTCCAGCTCCGTCCCTGCGCATGTGGAGATGATGGGCTTCCTGGGCATGGGCAACAACCCTATGGTCGGTGCGACCGTGGCCGTGGCCGTGGCTGTGGCGGAAGCTGTGAAGTAATTTTAATTTACAGTAAAACACCCCTCGACGAGCTGTCGAGGGGTGTTTTTTTATGTGCATAGACTTCAGCACTTGCCGAAAAAGCCGCACAGCAGCTTCAGCAGGGAAGCGCAGTCAAAATTGCAGAACATATACTGTGACCTCCTATGTTTTGTTTTCCCTTGCAAGGACGGTCATATTGTAACTATATTGTAACCATTTTGCAAATGCAAATACTGGAAGTCACAGGATCAGCAGTAGGCCGATGGCGATAAGCAGTTCCTCGTCGGCTTTCTGCCTGGAGAGATAGAACAGCAGGAACAACAGCAGCAGATCGCCGGCGTCTAAATCGCCGAGGTGCAGCTTTTCCAGCAGGTCGTTGAAGAAGCCGCGCTCCGGTGCACCGTGCTCCGGTGGCGGCGGAGGAGGACCTTTCGGCGGCGGATCGGAACGGGGCGGGGGCGCTTCGTCCACGGGAACGCGGGTATAGATGCCATCGTCGCCGCGAATGTAGCGGTTATACAGGCAGACCTCCCCCTTCCGTCAAAAAGCGCTTGCCGATAGTGATAAGCCGCGCCAGCCTGGCGGCGCGCTCCACCTTATTCTGTTTGCCGTCCTTCAGAAACGGCCGCAGGGCGTAGAGCAATTGGGTGGTCTGGCTGGTGTCGTGGGTCAGCTCCTGCAGCAGGGGCAGGTATCTGGCGATGGCCTGCGGATCGATGCCGCCCAGCGGTGCAGGCGGCGGGACCGCCTGAGGAGGTGACGGAGGAGATGGCGGTGTGTTCTCTCCACCCATGGATCCGGAGAGCTGCTGCGCCAACTGCATGATCTGCGCCATACTGCCGGGGTCGGACAGCAGCGCGTTAAGTTTTTCATTGACGTCGTCCACGCTGTGTCCTCCTTTCCGTTACTGTTGAAGCTTGTTTTCCAGCCGCTGCACCAGCTCCGCGCCCTGTGGGCTGGACAGTACACGAGAGAGCATGGCGCTCAAAGCTGCCGTGTCACCGGAGGCAGCCTGGCGCGCTGCTTGACCCAGTGCGGCGCTGTTGCCGCCGGAGAGCATATTCAGCAGTGCTTGGCCGTCCTGTGACTGCATGACAGACTTCAATGCACGGGGGTCGCTTTTCAGCTTGTTGACAATATCCTGTTCATTCATGGAATGACCTCCTTATAGGGTTCGTTACAGGTATATCCTATGTATGCGGGACGAAAAAAGTGCCTGTCAGCCTCGGCTGGCAGGCACAACATTTTCATTTTACAGGGCGATACAGGAGCGGAGATAGACGTGCCCCGCGTCCTGCTCCGTCTACCCAAGGACGAAGCCGATACCTGCCTTCGCCTTAGATCGTATCGCGGAGTACCTGATACATTTTTGGCGTACCAACTTGGGGTATCGAGCAATGCCTGATGACAGCTGGACAAGGGCGGCTGTTTATGCAGGATGCTTTGCATAAACAGTTGGAAATACAGTTGTAAATCAGGTACAAATGTGATACAATAATGTGCCAATTAAGATTAGGAGTATAGGCGTTTATGCCTACCTGTATAATACCCGTATGATACCTGTGTGATAAAGGACGGAGACAGATTTGATTTTAGAGACGATCAACAGCCCGGCAGACGTGAAATGTCTGTCCGAGGAGCAGACGGCCACGCTGTGCCGGGAGCTGCGGAGCTTTCTGGTGGAGCAGGTATCCCGCACCGGCGGGCACCTGGCATCCAACCTGGGCGTGGTAGAGCTGACGGTGGCGATCCACAGGGTGTTCGACACAGCCACGGACCGGCTGGTGCTGGATGTAGGGCACCAATGCTACGTACACAAGGCACTGACCGGCCGACGGGAGTTGTTCGATACGCTGCGGCAGTTCGGTGGACTGTCAGGCTTTCCCAAGCCCTATGAGAGTGTGCACGACGCCTTTATGGCGGGGCACGCGTCGGATTCGGTGTCGGTAGCGCTGGGCATGGCGCGGGCACGGACGCTGCTGGGACAGGACTACCAAGTCGTGGCCGTTATCGGCGACGGTGCGCTGGGCGGCGGGCTGAGCTTTGAGGGCCTCAACGACGCCGGCGGCAGCGGCGAACCACTGGTGGTCATTCTGAACGATAACGGAATGTCCATCGACCGGAATGTAGGCGGGCTGTCCAAGCAGCTGTCGAAGATGCGGACGGACCCGGAGTATTACGAATTCAAGAAGCGTTACCGCAAGGCACTGGAGAAGCTGCCGGCGGGCCGAACACTGTATGAGTGGAGCCACGAGGTAAAAACAGCGCTGAAAAAGACGCTGCTGCCGCCGGTGAGCACTGTGTTTGAGGATATGGGCTTTGCGTACATGGGACCGGTGGACGGCCACGACGTACAGCGGCTGACGGCGGTATTGCAGGCGGCCAAAGAGGCCGGGCGCCCGGTGCTGGTACACGTCCACACCGTGAAGGGCAGCGGATACGACTATGCACTGCGGGAGCCGGAGAAATTCCACGGCGTAGGGCCCTTTGATCCGGCCACCGGAAAGGTACGGCAGGCAGGCAAAGAAACGTTCTCCCATGTGTTCGGCGAGACACTGCGGCAGCTGGCGCGGGAGGACAGGCGCGTGTGCGCCATCACCGCCGCCATGGCCGACGGCACAGGTCTGACAGGCTTTGCACGGGAGTTCCCGCGGCGATTCTTTGACGTGGGTATCGCGGAGGGACACGGCGTGGCTATGGCCGGCGGTATGGCCAAGCAGGGGCTGATACCGGTGTTTGCCGTGTATGACAGCTTCTTGCAGCGGGGCTACGATATGCTGGTGCAGGATATGGCGCTGGAGAAGCTCCATGTGGTGCTGGCGGTGGACCGCTGCGGCATCGTGGGCGCAGACGGCGAGACACACCACGGCTGCCTGGACTACCTGAGCCAGATACCGGGCATGACGGTGCTCGCGCCCGCCAGCTTTGCCGAGCTGCGGCAGATGCTGAAGCTAACCCCGCAGCTGCTGCAATCCATGGAACTTCTGCAAATGAACACGCAGGAACTGGCAGAATATCTGTCCCAAGCAACAGAGGAAAATCCTCTCTATAATTCCTGTCTGTCATATTCCATTACCTCCGCAAGCTGCTTCTCCACCAGCTTCTCTGTGTTCTCGTCCTGGATCTTGCGGTAGAGGACCTCCATCTTGCCCTTGGTCATCATGTCCTCGGCTGTCTCCATATCGATTCCCCTTGACGCGAAGTAGAATAAAGTATCCTCGTCAAGTTCACCGATGGTCGCTCCATGTGATCCCTCCACATTTTCCTCTGCACAGAGGATAAGCGGTATAGTCTTGTTCACCACATCATCGCCGAGCAGCAGTACATTCTCAGTCTCAGCGCCCTTCGAATCCGATGAACCTGTCTTGAAATCTATCGAACCTCTGAATATCTTCTCCGCAGCATCCTTAAGTGTTCCATCCACCTGTATGTTGCAGTTGGTCTTCTTGCCTATATGGTTAACCACAAGGTTGATATCTATGACCTGCTTCTTCTGGCCAAGGTAACCTATATCCATGTTGGTTGAAGCACGCTTACCAATGAGCTCAGTTCTCACGCCGTTGTACAGATTGCCCTTGCCGATAAATATCTGAAGCACATCTAGCTGCCCATTCTCCGCACACTCACTTCCCACGTCGTTGAGTATGGTCGTGTTCTCATCCTGCATAAATATCTGTACAAGACGTATGTGTGCGTCCTTCTCTATATTAAAACGCGTACGGAATGCCAGGCTGCCGCCCTCCGCATTCTCGCCAAATGTCTCTATGACTGTCATGTCTGAACCTGCATCTGCCTGCACGTAAGCATAACCGCTGCTGCCATTTGCCCCGGTTCCATTTATCAGCACGTGCACTGTCTGCCCTTTATTGGTCTCGTCCGCAACGAGTACACTTCCTGCTGCCTGCTGTGCGAAGAGTACGTCCGCATCTCTTCCTGCACCAGTCTCTATTCCATCGAAATCAGAAGCCTGCTTATCAGCTTCCTTGCCGCCATCTATCTTCACACTGCATCCCGCCATGTCCGGATTCCAGTTAAGTGCTGTGTCGTTCATGCGAAGCCAGTACCATGTCTTTGCCGGGAGCTTGTTGATCTTCATCTCGTTATTGTTCTCCATGTCACCGCACCTCCTTAACCTATGCTGCCCTTCATCTCAAGACGGATAAGATTATTCATCTCCATTGCATACTCAAGTGGAAGCTCCTTAGATACATTATCAGCAAATCCTGAAACAATCATTGCTCTCGCATCATCTTCCGGAATTCCTCTTGACATAAGATAAAATACAGCATCATCACTGATTCGTCCAATTGTTGCCTCATGTCCTACATCCGCATCATTAACACGGATATCCATAGCCGGAATTGTATCAGATCTTGAAATATCATCTATCATAAGTGACTGACATGAAACTGATGATTTACTCTTCTTAGCCTTGGTAGTCATTGTTACCGCACTTCTGAAAGTACTGATTCCGCCACCCTTAGATATTGACTTAGTACTTACAACTGATGTTGTACCTGGTGCATTATGAACTACCTTCATACCTGTATCAAGGTTCTGTCCTGCTCCTGCAAATGTAATTCCTGTGAATTCACAGCTTGAGCGTTCTCCATTAAGGATACTCATAGGATACAGATATGATACATGCGAACCAAATGAGCCTGAAACCCATTCAATCTTACCACCTTCAGCAACAGTTGCTCTCTTAGTGTTAAGATTATACATATTCTTGCTCCAGTTCTCAATTGTTGAGTAACGAAGCTTTGCATTCTTAGCCACAAAAAGTTCAACCGCACCTGCATGAAGATTGGCAACATTATATTTAGGTGCTGAACATCCTTCAATAAAGTGAAGACTTGCACCCTCATCAACAATAATAAGTGTATGCTCAAACTGACCTGCTCCTGCAGCATTAAGTCTGAAATATGACTGCAGAGGAATCTCAAGATTAACTCCCTTTGGTACATACACAAATGAACCACCAGACCATACAGCTCCGTGAAGTGCTGCGAACTTATGATCCTGTGGTGTAATAAGCTTCATAAAATGCTCATGTACCATATCTGCATATTCACCTGTAAGGGCACTTTCCATATCAGTGTATACAACACCCTGGTCAGCAACCTCCTTACGGACATTATGGTATACAAGCTCTGAGTCGTACTGTGCTCCAACTCCGGCTAACGACTCTCTCTCCGCCTTAGGAATACCTAATCTGTCAAATGTATCCTTAATCTCTTCTGGTACATCATTCCAGTCACCCTTCATATTCGTATTGGCACGAACATAAGTAGCAATATTATC
>OGPG01001274.1_pt1 | contig 18638 bp, 10 predicted proteins | sample 1552851 | NCBI WGS metagenome assembly OGPG01 (sample SAMEA2579909, study PRJEB22360) | human gut metagenome | biome: human gut; feature: human-associated habitat; material: faeces | place: Denmark | collected 2008/2010 | reverse complement strand
CCAGTACGGGGAGTATATAGGGCGAAGCATTGCTATAACGGTCGATGATGTGCTGCAGCTGCGGCTCGATGCGCATCGAGAGCATCTGCCCCGTTTTGTGGCGTGCATAGGTCAATACGCCGTCATGGATGTCGCTGTTGCGCAGGTAGACCATATCTACGAACGACATGCCGCGGGTGAAGAAACTGAACATGAAGATGTCGCGTGCGAGGGAGTACTTGGGATGCAGCCGTGCATATCCGTTTGATGGTTTCGCGTGAGAGCGCCCGTTTGCGCGTTACGGTCTGCCTGACGGTCAGATGGGTGAAGGGATTGGGAAATGAGGCCGGTATGAGCCGTTTTTTTACGGATCGGTTGTAGACTGCCCTCAGGTTGCGCAGGTGGAACGTCACCGTGTTGGTTGTCACGCCCCGTGCCCTGAGCCAGCGTTCGTAACGCTCTGCCCAGCGGGCCGAGAGGTGTTGCGACGTCAGGTGCTGGCCGTCGAGGAAACTCAGCAGCAGCCTGTATGACGACCGGTAGTTCGCAGCCGAGCCTTTGCGCCCGGCTTTCTCGTAGTCGGAGATGTGTTTCGAGAAACACGACATGAAGTCGAATTCATAATTACGGGTGCGTGTCATCCTGGCCGGGTATGGCCCGACAACCGGATGCCGCCCCGTAAAGGCGGAATCTGGCGAATACATAATCAAGTAAATTTAATAAGAAGAGTTGGTCACTGGGTGCAAAGATACAAAATTATAGCCAATTATCCGCATTTATGTCGATGATATTGTGTGCTTTAGTGGCCTTTGAAGCGTATTTGCAGGGACTGTCATTTATATATAATATACTGATAATGCAATATTTAATGCCCGGATTTGCCTCCGGATCCATCTCCTGTTTTATTTATCTGAAATTTAGCGGACTAAATGAAATATTCACCCCGGAAACCGGTTTCCGTCGCGGTCATGTCCGGCACGGTAACGGTTTATGATGATTATTCGCTTTCGGCCTCCCCTCCCCGCTTCCTGCCGGATACGAAAAAGCCGCTCCCCTGTCAGGAGCGGCCATGGAGGAGGTATGGGGGCTGCTGCCGTCAGCCGCACATATAGACGCATCCGTAAATCAGCCCTGCGGCGAGTGCGCCCAGTACGGGCCCCGTTACGGGTACCCAGCTGTAACCCCACCCGCTCGTGCCCTTCCCCCTGATGGGCAGGATGCTGTGGGCCACACGCGGAGGCAGGTCGCGCGCCGGGTTGATGGCATAGCCCGTCGTGCCGCCCAGCGACATGCCGATGGCCATGATGAGCATCGTCACCGGAAGGCTTCCCAGACTTCCCATCCCGATTTCGGGGGTGTTCTGCTCGTTGCCGATGGCGAGGATCACGAACACCAGCAGGAACGTGCCGACCACCTCGCAGAAGAGGTTGCGCGGTTTGTCCATGATGGCGGGCATCGTGCAGAAGACACCTAGCTTCGCCGCGGGGTCGTCCGTCGCGTCGAAATGGTCCTTATAATAAAGGTAGACCACGACGGCGCCGCAGAATCCGCCCAGCAGCTGCGCGGCGACGTATCCCGGGACGTACGCCCACGGGAACGACCCCGCCACGGCCAGTCCCACCGAGACCGCAGGATTGAGGTGCGCGCCCGAATAAGGCCCTGCGATCAGCACGCCGCACATCACGGCCAGTCCCCAGGCGATCGTAATCACGATCCAGCCGCCGTCGAAACCTTTCGATCGTTTGAGGACGGTCGATGCGACCACCCCGTCGCCCAGCAGTACGAGCACCAGCGTTCCGATGAACTCGAACAGGCATTTGGTGAACAAGCTAATTTCCATATCCGCTTTCGTTTTAGTCGTTTTTCTCGCGCAAAACCCGCCGCACGGCGTCTTCCCAGCCGGCGACGGCCTTTGCGATCTGCGTGCGGTCGGCCGCGGGTTCGAAAATATGCTCCGCCTGCCACTGCTTCCTGATCTCCCCGACGCTTTCCCAATACCCCACGGCCAGCCCCGCCAGGTAGGCGGCGCCCAGCGCCGTGGTCTCCGTCACGCGGGGACGGATGACCTTCGTCGCGAGCAGGTCGGCCTGGAACTGCATCAGCAGGTCGTTGCGCGCCGCCCCGCCGTCGACCTTCAGTTCCACCAGCGAGACTCCGGCGTCGCGCTGCATCGCGCCCACGATGTCCAGCGTCTGGTAGGCGATGCCCTCCAGCGCCGCGCGGGCTATGTGCGCAGCCGTCGTTCCGCGGCTGATGCCGCTGATCGCGCCCCGGGCGTACTGGTCCCAGTGCGGGGCCGCCAGTCCCGTCAGCGCGGGCACGAAGTAGACGCCTCCGGTGTCGGGAACCGACGCCGCCAGCGCCTCCACCTCCGACGAGGAGCGGATGATCCCCAGCCCGTCGCGCAGCCACTGCACCACCGATCCGCCGACGAAGATGCTCCCTTCGAGGGCGTAGTTGACCTTGTCGCCGATCTTCCAGGCGATGGTCGTCAGCAGGTTGTTTTTCGAGGCGATGGGCTTTTCGCCGCTGTTCATCAGCAGGAAGCAGCCCGTGCCGTAGGTGTTTTTCACCGATCCCGGCTCGACGCACATCTGTCCGAACAGGGCCGCCTGCTGGTCGCCGGCGATACCCGCGATGGGGACTTTGTGGGCGAAGATCGTGGTTTTCGTCGCTCCGTAAACCTCGCTCGACGAGCGCACCTCGGGCATCATCGACGCCGGAATGTCGAACAGCTTCAGCAACTCCTCGTCCCATTGCAGCGTGCGGATGTTGAACAGCATCGTGCGTGAGGCGTTGCTCGGGTCGGTCACGTGCACTTCGCCGCGCGTCAGCCGCCAGATCAGCCATGTGTCGACCGTTCCGAACATCAGCTTGCCCTTCTCGGCCCGCTCCCGCGCGCCCGGCACGTTGTCCAGAATCCATTTGATCTTCGTGGCGCTGAAATAGGCGTCGATGATCAGGCCCGTCTTTTCGCGGATCCACTCGGTTTTTCCTTCGGCCTTCAGCGAGTCGCAGTACTCCGAGGTCCGGCGGTCCTGCCACACGATGGCGTTGTAGACCGGTTCCTCCGTTTCGCGGTCCCACACGATCGTCGTCTCGCGCTGGTTGGTGATGCCTATTCCGGCTATGTTCAGCCCGTTGATGTCGATGGCCGCGATGGCTTCGGCGATCACCGACGCCTGCGACGACCAGATTTCGTGCGGATTGTGCTCCACCCATCCCGGTTTGGGGAAATACTGGGTGAACTCCCGCTGGGCCATCGAGCAAATCTGCCCCTTGCGGTCGAAAACGATCGCGCGGGAACTGCTCGTTCCCTGATCCAATGACAAAATGTACTGCTCCATATTTTTTCGGTTTAATCGTTGCGCCGGAATCCGGCCAGGCGGTCCCCGGGCCGTCCGATTACAAATCTATGAAAAAATTCCGGGATTCGAAACGAAACCGGCGGGTTTTTTATCGAAACTTTTCGGGAGGCTGTTTTCGGGAATATTCCGCCTGACGGGTCCGCCGACCCGCTGCCCCGATCCATCGGTCCGTTCCCCGGCCTGCTCCGCTCCTTCGGGAAAGACGTTCGCCGGGTCCCGGTTGAAGAAGCCTGCCGCTCCCCTCTGCCGTACCGAACAAGGGGTTGCCTCCGGAAAGGCAACCCCTTGCAGGCATATTGATATTTCGCCAATTACAGCACCGTCACATTTTCCGCCGGGGTGTACATATCGGGCAGGTCGCTGCAAAAGAAAGAGTTCTCCTGATTGTACATCTTCACGAAATCACGCTCCGAAGGGTGCCCGGGGAACACCGAGAAATAGTGCGTCCCGCTCTCCATCGGGTCGTACTTGTTGCGCCACGTCACCACCATGCTCACACGGCGTCCCGTCAGCGGAGCATGGATGTTCGTGGTCCAGTAGTCGGTCGCCGTGAAGCCTTCGACGCCCGTCTCGGTTACGCCGCACGGCTTGAGTTTGGCCAGCGAAACCTTCGAAATGGCTTTCAGATTCGTCACGAAAACCGCATTGTTGATACCCTGATAGCAGTCCATGCCTACGAAATCGACCCATTCGTCGCCCGGCCAGCGGAAGTAGAAGTCATCGACGGTCTTCGCGCTGTCCATCTGCGGGGAGATGGCGTAGATGAAATTATGCACGCCCTTCGTGTCGCGCAGATACTTCACCGTGAATTTCCACAGGTTGATGAACTCTTCGGTCGTCGTGCACGACGCGCCCCACCAGGACCAGGTCTGCGTATGTTCGTGGAACGGGCGGAAAATCACGGGAATCAGCTTGCCGTCGCTGCCCCGCAGGTTGTGTGCGATGTCGGCCAGGCGGTCGAGCCACTCCTTGAATTTCCTATTCGTGGCGCTGCCCTCCGTCAGAATCTCTGCGGCCACCCGATTGCTGGAGTTGTCCCACGAATCGCCGCCGGTAAGCGGATTGTTGATGTGAATGCACGACGTGAGCACCATGCCGCGGTCGTAAGCCTCCCGGCAGCAGCGCAGCCGCAGTGCCTGGGCATCCGGGTCCGAAGCGTGGCGATCGTCGATATGCTCCGCAAAATCGAAACTGTATACGGCGGGATAGTCGCCGCAGACGGCCTTCGTGTCGGAACCGCCTTCGGTGCCGTACCACGTGCGGCCGTACATCAGGTCATCGTGGTGACCGAACATGAACCCCTTGCTCTGGATGGCCCAGAGGTTCGAATAGAGCGCTTTGGTCTCTTCGGTGGCATTCGGGTCCGACAGCGTGAGGGTCACGGGATCGCTCTCCCCCTCCTTTTTCGGCCCTTCGCTGTCATCGCTGCACGCCACGCCGGAAAGCAGCAGCGCCAATAACACAAACGGAATTCTTTTCATGGTTTCAGGTATTTGATTATTCGACATTGGTCAACAGAACGAAGCTTTCGGCGGGAACCGTCGTGCGGAAACGCTTCCCCGCAATGCCGCGTTCGCACGGTGCGGGAAATCCGTTTGCGTCGCACGCCCGGTCGCTCTCCGTATAACGGTAAAGAACGCCTCCGGCAAAGTCTCCGGGCAGGACAATCTCAAGGGTGCACGGCTCCTGCGAGAAGTTGACCGCAGCGACGCTGTATGCCGCATCCTTGCGGGCTGCCGCCACGCGCAGCCCCTCGCGCTGCGGGACCTCGCAGGCGAGGATGTCGCACCCGGCGGGAAAATGACGGCACATCAGCGACCAGGTGTAGTACCAGGGCCGCAGTTCCTCCTGCGAAGCGTCGCCGAAGACCTCCTCGCCGAGGATGTTCCACATTCCCCAGATCTTCACGTCCTCCGTGCGGCCCGAATCGCCGTTCGAATGCATGGCGTCGTCGAGCATCCACGCCGCCACCCCCGAAAGGCCGTTGTTCATCACCTCCATCGCCAGCAGCGGCATATCCAGCCCGTAGAAATAGTCGTAGCAGAGCATGTTGCAGTCCGAGCCTTTGGTGAAGGGATGCCCGGCGACCCGACGGTCGTACTCGGCTTTCAGCAGCGAATCCTCCGGCGCCGAGTACTTGTACCCGGCCTCGCCGAGAATCAGTTTTTTCCCGGCCGGAACTTCGGCGCGGATGCGGCGCAGCTTTTCGGCATAAGCCCCGCTGCGCACCTCGTGCTGGCCGGGATAGGCATGCACGTCGTAGATGCCGATCTGCGCGCCGAGGTCCTGCGCGCTCCGGGCCACCCATCCCGCCGTGTCGTACTCCGACGCCGGGTTTTTGTAACTCATCACCACGTCGGGCGCCGCAAGCGACACCTTTCGTTTCAGGTCCGGATACCGGGCCATTTCGGCGTCGAAACGCTGCGCCATCGAGCGCCACAGGTCGTAATCGCCGTCGGTCGAGGCCCAGTTGCCGTCGGGTTCGTTGAAGATGATGAAATGGCGGATGCAGTCGAACCCGAGGTCGCAGACCAGAAAATTCAGGTAATCGACCGACATCTCCACCCATTGCTGCGAATCCTTCATCGCCCACGTCGGCGGATTGTATTCACCGTAGGCCACCGTGATGCCGGTGTCCTGACAATATTGCAGCAGGCGGCGGAGCGACGCGAGGTTGCGCATGCGGTCGTAACGGCCCGTCGCGGCATCGTAATAGCGGTAGGGGCTGTTGATCATGCAGCGCACATAACCCGGGCGCATGAAATCGAGGCGTTCGGAGAGCTTCGCCCAATCGGCGTCGCTCACCTCCGCGCCCCACGCTTCGGCTTCGTCGTAAGGGTCCCACTCGACGCCGTTGCCGACGTAATCCGAACTGATGACCCGGTCGGTCACTTCGACCCGGAGGGCCTGCCCCGCATCGCAGGCGGAGAACAGTACGGCCGCGGCAAGCGCGGGTGTCAGAAATCTTTTCATAATCAATCGTTTTGTTCGGTCAGTAAAATCATCGACTCTCCGGGCATATCGTACTCCGCGCCGGAGCGGAAATCAATCCGCAGGCCGGTGGCGTTGGGCAACAGCGTGTGGTCGCCCTCCGTGCGCATCAGCCCCTCGCCGTAGCGATAGCGGGTTGCCTGCCTGAACCGCTCCCAGCCCGGACACTCGATCCGCACGCGGCGCGGTTCGCGCGACACGTTCACGACGGCGACGGTGCGCCGTCCGTCTTTCACGGCGGCGACGGCCTTGACCCCTGCGGCACCCCGCACGTCGGCTGCGAAGAAGTCGCTTCCCGGCCGCAGCGTGCGGCACAGCAGCGACCAGGCATAATACCACGGGCGCACCCGTTCCTCGCCGGCTCCGAAAATCTCGTCGCCGAAGATGTTCCAGAAACCCCATATCTTGAGTTTGTCGGGCGCCTCCTTGAAGTGCATCGCATCGTCGAGCATCCACGCGATGCAGCCCGAATAGCCCGCATGAATCGTCTGGAACAACGCATCGGCCATGTCCGTGCCGTACATAGGGTCGTATACGAACATCTGCGAATCGTCCGTCGAGGCGTTCGGATGCGCTGCGGCCCGGCGCAGGTTCTCGGCCTGCAAAAGCGAATCGGCCGGCTCGACGAACTTGAAGCCGATCTCCCCCATCACGATCTTCTTCCCGGCGGGAACCTCCCTGCGGTAAGCCTCCAGGATACGGGCGTACTCCCCCGAGTTGACCGTGCATTTCGACGGATAGGTGTGGATGTCGTACAGGCCGATCCTGTCGCCCAGCTCATCGCGGCTGCGGCTCACCCACCACGCCTCTTCGGGTCCCCAGATCGCGGCGTCGGGACCGACCAGCTCCACTTTCCCGGCAAGCCCCTCGGCGTCGAGCCGCCCGCGGAAATAACTCACGGCCTTCGCCCACAGGTCGAAATCGCCGTCGGCCGCCGACCAGAAGCCGTTGGGTTCGTTGACGAGGTTGTAGTAACGGATGCAGTCATAGCCCTTTTCGCCGACCAGCCAGGCGACATAGGCCGCGGCGTGGTCCAGCAGCGTGCGGTTGACCGTCCCGGCCCGGGCGTCCATGAGCGATCCGCCCCAGTCGCCGAACATCACCGTCACGCCGTGCGACTGGCAGTAGCCGAGTATGTGCGAGAGGTGTTCGAATCCGCGCATGCGATCGAGCCGTCCGTTGCGCACGACCGAGGTCGTGTTGGTCATCACGCGGATAAAGGCCGGCCGCATGAAATCGAGCCGGGCATAGAGTTTCGCCCAGTCGGCATCGCTGATTTCGACGCGCCCCTGTCCGTAATCGAGGGCATAAGGGTCCCACTGGACCCCGTTGCCGATATAGCCGCGATTGACGACGCTGTCGGCGTCGATACGCACCACGGCGTCGCATTTCCCGGCGGATTCTCCCGCACAGGCCCCCAGCAGCGCCGCCATGCATGCGAGCAGAAGGTTTCCGAAGTTTTTCATAGGCATCGGTTATAAGTCCGCATGCAGGCCGGACCTGCATGCGGACGTTATCGGATCATTCGCCGGCTTCCGCCTGCTTGTTGAAGAGCATCACGTAGTTGCGCGGCCCGACGGCGAACCGGTCGTAATCGGTCCAGGGATAGGCCCCCTGCGTCGTCTGCCCGGGCAGAGCGAAGTCGAAGGCGATTCCGGGAACGCTGAGCGTCGAGGAGCCGTAGCTGTAATCCCCCTCCCGCAGGAGCTTCGCCGTGATGGAGACGATTCCCGAGGTGAACACCACGGTTCCGGCTTCGGCGTCATATACGTAGGCGCTTTTGCCGTGGGGCAGCAGGCCGTAATATTTGGTCAGGTCGAGAGCGCCCGTTCCCTCCTTGTTATAGTCGGCTTTGAGGATGTAATTCCAGTATCCGCCGTCCTCACCGGGCAGGTATTCGCACTCGCCCGTCTCGCGGCCGGCGTCGTCGGTGCCCGTGGCGGTCATTGCCAGGATGTTGTCGGACTCCTTCCCGATCGAATCGTCCCACACCCAGCTCTTGTCCACCGGGTTGACGAACGCGGGGTCGGCCGAACCGCCGTAGACCGTCAGACGGCCTACGGAGTAGGTTCCGGCGAGCGAGGTCTCCTCCGGATCTGGCTCCGGTTCCGGTTCGGGATCGACCGGCTCCTCGATCGTCTTCGACGCCTCGGGAACCTCGAAACCGGCCGGCTGCTTCACGATCTCGATGTAATACGTCACCGGATTGCGGGCGAAGACCCCGTAATCGTTGTAGGTGTTGTTCCAGTCCTCCGTGCCTTTCAGGTTGAATTTGAAGGCCTCGGATTCGAGCGTCAGCGGAATCGGCGGCACATTGGGCATCTGGTAGGTGCCCTTCGGCACGAGCGTGCAGGAGGTCTTGTTCCCGTCGGCATCGGTGAAGGTGATCGTCCCGTCGGAATAGTTGCGCAGCCAGGTGCTTTCGCCCTTGGGAATCTGACGGTAGAACTGCGTCAGGTCCACCGGCTTTCCGGTGTCGGGGTTCGACGCTCCGGCAAAGACGCAGTCCCAGTTTTTGGCGTCCTCGCCGGCCCAGTTCATGCAGGTTCCGGTCGTATTGCCGTCGGCGAGAATCTCTCCGAGCGTGAACACCAGATAGTTGTCCATCTCGGCGGCGGGTCCCCGGCCTTCGCCGTTCCAGCACCACGACTTGTCGGTGGGTTTGTAGAGCTTCGTACAGTCGTAAGCGGCGCCCGTGCCTCCGTAGACCCAGAGGTTGCTGATCGTATACGTCCCGGTCAGCGTCTCCGTGAACTCGGTCATTTCGAGCGTATAGGTGCGCGATTCGCCGTTGGGAGAGGTCACGACGATCTGCGGATCGCCCTTCGTGAAGTCGATCGTCCCGCCCGAGGCGACATTGGCCGTGGCCTTATAGGAGAGCGTCAGCGTTTCGACCCGGACCTTCGACATGTCCGCGACCATGTCCGACGCCAGTTGCAGCTCGATGACGCCCGTTTCGGAATCGGTCTCCGTGATGGTTGGCGTTCCGGCCTGACCCTCGAACTTGACGTCGATGATCGACCGCTCGTGGTTCCAGCCGCCGTCGGCGACATCTTCCCACGGATCATCCTTGCAGGATGCGAAGCAAAGCAGGACGAAAGCGCTCAGCAAATATTTCAGCTTGTTCATAATTCTGCGTTTTCTTAAAAGGTTAAAGATTCGGGTTCAGGTCGGACTCGACGGACGGGATCGGATAGAACACCATCTGCTCGGCGCTCAGCCCCTGTCCCTTGGCTTCGGCGATGTCCGTGTGCAGGCGGTTCCAGCGGCGCAGGTCATAGCAGCGGTTTCCCTCGAAAGCCAGTTCGAAACGGCGCTCGTCCATCACGCGCTCCCGGAACGTCTCCTTGTCCAGCCCCGGCTCCAGATCGCCCAGCCCGGCGCGGTTGCGGATGAAGTTCACCAGTTCATACGCCTTGACCGTAGGTCCGGCAGCTTCGGCATAGGTCAATGCGACGTCCGAATAGCGGAGCAGGTAGGGACGCGTGGAGGTTTTGTCTCCCGAGAAATTCGGGTCGATGAATTTGCGGCAGAACGGATAGTTCAGTTTGCCGTCGGCCGTCGAAGCCACCACATTGCCCGCGGCGTCGTACACCTTGTCGACGATCAGCCAGTCGTGACGGCGGTCGCCCGAGGCGAACGCATCGTAGAACGACAGCGCGGTCCGGTACTCGCCCCAGCCGTCGTGGGTCGGGACCATCTGGTCGGAATCGCCCTGCTTGAGATAGATCGTGGCTCCCGAAACATAGGGCAGGTACATTTTCGAGATCTTCGAATACTGCCCCTCCGATTCTCCCGTGCGGTCCATCGACATGATGAAGATATGCTCGGGTCCGGCCGGCCGCTCGACGTCGTAAATATCGAGCAGGTTGTCGTCGAAACGGAAGACCGTCTGCTCGGGATTGTCGACCACCAGCCCGGCGTATTTCACCGCCTCGGCATAGTATTCGTCCACGTCGTGCGACATGGCGGCGTACTGGGGCACGCCGTGCTCCTTGGCCGATGCGATGTAGAGATAAGCCTTGGCCAGCATTCCGTAGGCCGCGGCGCGGTCCGCACGGCCCGTTTCGGGCGCCGCGAAGAACGGCAGCAGCGTACCGGCGGTCTTGAAGTCCTCGATGACGAGCTTCCACATGGCGTCGAGCGACTCGGCGGCGGGGACGGCCGTATCTTCGAGCGTCTCGACAGGCGTCGTGTGGACGGGCACGCAGCCGAAGTTGCGCGCGAGGTTGAAATACGAATAGGCGCGCATGAAATAGGCCTCGCCGAGGAAGCGGTTCCTGCGGCCCTCGTCGATGTTCATCCCCGGCACCTTCTTGATCACGGCGTTGGCACGGTTGATCGTGATGTAGGAGTACTTGTAGAAATTGCCGAGCGTGGTGTTGGTCTTGAAATTGTTGATCTTCCATCCGTCCAGTTCCTTGTTGGCCGCCGCGGCGTCGCCTTTCGGCTCCATGTCGTCGGTGTTCATGTCGCCCAGGAAGACGATCGAACGCGAATATTCGATGTAATTGATCGCGTCGTAGATATAGTTCACGGCCGACTCGGCGTCCGCCTCCGTCTTGTAGAAGTTGTCCTCGGAGTAGAAGCCGTAGGGATACTCGTCCAGATTGCAGGCCGCCAGGAGAGAGGCTCCCCCGAACGCAAGTATAAGGTGTTTGATTTTCATGGTTGGCAATGTTTAGAAGGTGAAGTCGGCTCCGAACGTCCATTTGCGCAAGCGCGGATAGCCGCCCGAATAGATACCCGTCATCCCCACTTCGGGATCGTAGCCCTCGAAGCCGGTGAAGGTATAGAGATTGTCGGCACTGACGTAGAGGCGTATCTTGCGTGCCGCATCCTTCTTCGAGAAGGGGATCGAATATCCCAGCGTCATGGTCTGGATGCGCACGAACGAACCGTCCTCGACCCACCAGTCGGAGAGCTTGGTCTGGCGGTTGGCGTTCAGCCGCGGGTAGGAATTGGTCGGATTGTCGGCCGTCCAGCGCATCGGCATATTGCTCGGCTGGTCGAAACGCTTGGTGTTCAGCACGTCGTTGCCGAAGACGCCGTTGAAGAAGATGCTGAAGTCGAAACGACGCCACGAAACGTCGATGCCCAGCGAGGCCATCCAGTCGGGATTCGGGTCGCCGATGATGCACATGTCGTTCTCGTCGACGGTCTCCAATCCGTCGCCGTCGTAAATGTCCACATACTTGAACTCACCCGGCTGGGCGTCGTCGCCCGAAAGGCCGGCGCTCAGGCCCTCGGCCAGCGACTGCACGATGCCGTCGGTCCTGTATCCGTAAAAGACGTACATCGGCTGCCCTACGGCGAGGATATTCGTATAGGCGCGGAACTGTTCGCTCTGGTTGCCGTAATATTCATACTGCATGCCGGTGCGCAGGTCGGTTTTCAGACCGGTCTGCACGGCGTTTCCGAGGCTGAGCACCTTGTTGCGGTTGCGCGAGAAGACGAAGGTGCCGCCCACGCGCCAGTCGCGGTTCTGGAACGCCACGCCGTCGATCGTCAGTTCGATGCCGCGGTTGCGGATCTCGCCGTCGTTGACCCACATCTTGTCGTAACCCGACGAAGGCGCGATGTTGCGCTCGCGCAGCAGGTCCGAGGTGCGCTTGTCGTACCAGTCGAAAGTCACGTTCAGACGGTTGCCGAAGAACGACATGTCCAGTCCGAGGTCGACCTGCGCGGTGGTCTCCCATTTCAGCCCCTTGTTCGGGATGCCGCTCCAAAGCGCATAGATGCCGTCCTGCCCCGTGGTGCCCGACTGATAGCCGGGTCCGATGGCCGTCACCCACTTGCCTCCGTTGAAATACTTGTGCTGTCCGTAGCGGCTCAGCGTCTGGTAGGCCGAAATACCCTGGTTGCCCGAAATACCGTAGGAGGCGCGGATCTTCAGCACGTCGAAAACGTTCAGGTTCCGGATGAACCGCTCCTCGTGCATCTTCCAGCTGAACGCCCCCGAGGGGAAGAAGGCCCACTTGTTGTTGGAGCCGAATTTCGAAGAACCGTCGGCGCGGGCCGTGAAGGTGAAGAGGAACCGGTTGTCGAACGTGTAGTTGATACGCGTGAGGGCCGACACCAGCTCGGTCTTGTAGGAGCCGTTGCCGATCGAATAGGTCTCCGAATCGCCCGCGGCGAGGTTCTCGTTGCCCAGCGATTCGTTGATGAAGCCCTTGGCGGCCAGCGACGAACTGCGCGACTGGTAGTTCTCGTAAGAGTAACCGCCCATCACCGTCAGCCGGTGCTTTTCAGCGAAAGTCCGATCGAACGTGGCGTAAGCCTCGAAAACGATGTTGTCGTCCTTCCAGTTGTCGATCGACCCGTAACCGTCGTTGAACACGCCCGTCTCGGAATACTTCTTCGGGAAATATTTGTCGGTGATCTGTTCGCCGTGCTTGTAGTTGAACTGCGCCATGACGTTCAGGCAGGGAAGCACGTCCCAGTTCACCGAAGCGAACGAGATGATGTCTAACCCCTTCGAATCGTTCTTCTGCAAATTGGTCAGGGCCAGCGGATGCGAATAGTCCTGGGCACCGTACAGCCAGTAATCGCCGTTGTCGTCGTAGACCGGGAAGATCGGGTTGCGCCAGTAGGCCAGTCCGCCGTTGTTGTGACGCTTGTTGCTGGTGATGTTGGCGCTGGCCTTCATGCGCAGGTTGTCCAGCAGCTTGTGCTCGACCGAGAAATTACCGCCGTATTTGCGGTAGGTGTCCTCGATGTACATGCCGTTGTCGAGGTAGTAGTTGGCGCTGGCCTGGAACATCGTGCGGTCGTTGCTGCTCTGCACCTGTACGGTGGTGTTGTTCGACACGGGCGTCGGGCGGAAGACCAGGTCGTCCCAGCGCGTGTTGGTCGTCCAGGTCGTCTGCAACTCCGCAATCGAGGGATAATAGACGCCGTTGGCATTGGTCGCTCCGATGTAGGTCGGCGTCAGTCCGGCGTTGATGCTGCTTTCGTTCGAGAGCATCGCCATCAGCACGGGATCGCGCCAGAGGTTCAGCTCGGAGCTGAATCCCGAAACGGTCGTCTGCTGGCGCAGCGTGATGCGCGTCACGTTCTCCTGCGCCTTGCGCGTGGTGATGAGGATCACGCCGTTGGCTCCGCGCGAACCGTAGATGGCCGATGCCGAGGCATCCTTGAGCACCTCCATCGAAACGATGTCCTGCGGGTTGATTTGTTTCAGGTCGCCGGCATCGCCCCAGGGGAATCCGTCGATGACCACCAGCGGAGCGTTCGAACCGTTGAGCGACGAGTTGCCGCGGATGCGGACCGTCGACGAGGCGCCGGGGGCCTGCGAGGAGTTGACCACCTGCACGCCGGCCACGCGGCCCTGCAACAGCCCGTCGATCGAGTTGGCCGGGATGTCGGTGAGTTTCTCGGCCTTGACCGAGGCCACGGAACCCGTCAGGTCGCTCTTCTTGACCTGTCCGTAACCCACGACCACCACTTCGTCCACGGCCGTGGCCTCCTCGACCAGCACGATGTTGAAAGAGGTGCGGCCGCCGACCTCCACCGTCTGCGTTTTATAGCCGATGAAATTGACGGCAAGGCGGGCATCCGAAGCCACTCCGGTCAATGAAAAGGCTCCGTCGGCCCCGGTTGTGGTTCCTTTCGTCGTGCCGACGACGACAACCGACGCGCCCGTTACGGCGGCGCCGTTCTGATCCACGACCTTGCCCGTCACGGTCATGCTCCGTGATGCGGACTGGGCGCGGACGTCTCCCGTCCCCCACAGGCAGACCGCCAGCAGGGAGAGAACGATCAGGTAAAATTTCATTTTCATAAGTTTTAGATTAGAGTAGTTTATTGATACGGTCCGGGGCGGTTCCGGGAACTGCACCGGACACTGCAAAGTAACATGCTGCTACGGAAGAACTGTTTTAGAAAATCGCTGATTGATTATACTTTTATGAAAACAAACCGCAAAAGGGCTATTCGCAACGGCATTTCTCCGTCAAATAATTTAATAATTCCTCCAGCCGGCAGGTCGCAACGCCTACATATTTGTCCGCTCCGCCGTAATAGACGTACAGCACGCCGTCGACGACCACATTGCCGGTCGGGAAGACGCAATGGCTGTAAAAACCTTCGGTTTCATAGAAAAATTCGGGTTCGAGGATCGGTTCCGGCGTCCGGGCCAGCACCCGCAGTGGATTCTCCCGGTCGAGCAGCAGCGCCCCGACGCGGTATTCGGCCGTGCCGCCGTCGGCAACTCCGTGGTAGAGCGTCAGCCACCCTGCCTCGGTCAGGATCGGCGGCGTGCTTCCGCCGATCTTCTCCTCCCAGGTTCCTTCGCGGCCGGCGATAAGCAGATGGCTGGGCTTGTCCTCCCATGCCAGCAGGTCGTCGGAGAACTTCAGCCAGATCGAAGGGTATTTCACCCCGTAACGTTCGCCCACGAACTGTTTGGGACGGTGCATCATGGCGAACTTCCCGCCGATTTTCTCCGGGAAAAGGATCACGTCCCGATCGTCGAGCACGGGCGACGTAAGCCGCCCCAGCCGGCGGAAATTCCGGAAGTCGGTCGTCACGGCAAGCCCCGTATTTCCCAGATTCTGCGCCATGGCGGCCGGCGCATAAGCTCCGCATCGGGGCAGACGCACCACGTCGTGCGCGAAAGTCCAGTACTGCCCGGGGGCATGGGCGCGGTAGGCGTAGGTAATGTAAAACTCATTGTCGAACTTCACGATGCGCGGATCTTCGACGCACCCTCCGTCGGGACCGTCCGCGCTGGGACCGAATACCGGCGAATCGCCGACACGGCGGGAGTCGAAGGCGTTCTCGCTGACGGCCAGCCCCAAACGGATGACATGTTCCTTGTCGTCGCCGGCGGCGCGGTAGAGCATGTAAAACCGGCCGTCGTCGTAGATGACCCCCGGGTTGCAGGTTACGAGATTCTCCCAGGCATTGGCCGGATTGGGAGCGATGATCGGATTTTTTTCGTATTTCTTCAGTTTCATATCAACGGAATATTATGAGAATAAGCATACACAGAACCAGCAGCACTCCGCCCCATACGCGGTAGTTGCGCCACCAGGAAACCTCCGCGAGCGAGCGGGTTTCAGCCCGGAAATCCGCCGCCGAAAAGGTCGTGTCGATCAGTTTGTCGGGCCGGGGCGCGGGAGCCGTACGGCTTACGGCCCAGATCACCGACAGGCTGAAGACCAGCAGGAACGGCACGATCAGCAGAAAGTGCATCCCGCCGAAGATCTCCGTGCGCCAGAGGAGCATCGCCGCCGCGACGACCAGTCCGGCGATCAGCCCCGCAAAGGCTCCCCGCCCGTTGGCGCGGCGCGAGAAAACGCCCATCAGGAAAGCCGCCACGACGGGAGGCGCAATGTAGGAGAGCATCTCCTGGTAATATTTGAGCAGCGAACCGAAACGTCCGATCTGCGGAGCCCAGAGGGCGGCGATCACGATGATGACCAGCGAAGCCAGCTTGCCGACGCGCACCAGCTTGCGTTCGTCGGCCCGCTTGTCGATCTTGGCGTAGAAATCCATCGTGAAGAGCGTCGACGTGGAGTTCAGAATGGCGCTCAGCGTCGACGTCAGCGCGGCGAGCAGCGCCGAAAGCATGATCCCCAGTAACCCCGTGGGCAGCAGGCGCAGCACCATCGTCGGATAGATCATGTCGGGTTTCTCGATGCCCGGGAAGAGATGGCGGGCGATAACGCCCGGAAAGACGATGATGAACAGGGTGGCCAGCGTCAGCGCTCCGGCGAACATCACCCCTTTGCGGCCCTCGTCGACGCTCCGCGCGCTCAACACGCGCTGTACGAGCGTCTGGTTGTTGGCCCAGAAATAGATGCCCAGCACCGGCATGCCGACGATCAGCCCCAGCCAGGGCGTGGCCGTATCGGTCAGCGGGCGAATCAGTCTGACGCTCATGTCGCCGCTTTCGAACAGCGACGCGAGGTAGTCGAACCCGCCGTTGGCGAAGCAGGCTCCCGTCAGGATCACCGACCCGACGATCAGAATCACCGCCTGGATCAGTTCGGCGTTGATCGCCGACGAAAGACCGCCCGGGATGGTGTACGAAGCCGCCAGCACGGCGAAGATGATGATGATGAGCTGCAAGTCCGCCTCCGGGAACAACAACTTGATGATCAGCGCGGCGGCATACAGCGCCCCGGCCGCATCGAGAAAGATGTTGCCCACGATGCAGATTCCGGAAAAGTAGTAGCGCGACCGCTTGTCGAAGCGTCGTTCGAGAAACTCGGGAATCGTGAATATCCCCGAACGGATGTAGAGCGGCAGCAGGAACGTGGCGAAAAACACCATCACCACGACACCTGTGAGGTTGTAGTTGAACACGGCCACTCCGGTGTGGTAGGCGTCGCCCGACTGGCCGATGAGCGTCGTACTGGAGATGCTCGCGGCGAAAAGCGACAGACCCACGATCCACCACGGCATCGTGCGGCCGGCCAGAAAATAGGACCCGGCGTCGGAACTCTTGCCGTTGCGCAATCCCCACCATATTATAAATATAAGGTAAAGGACGATAATCGCGCAGTCGACAAAATTAATCGCAATCGAATTCATGTAAGTCGTTTTAGGATTTTTTTACTAATGCAAAGATATGTACCCGAAAATTTACCGGATTGTATAAGTCGGTTAAACAAGTATACTTTTTTGAATTATTCATGGAGCTTTCTGAATTATTCCTATTTTTGTACCGGACCTGAAACCCTTACCGGACATGAAAGAGATACAGCAGGAGATCACCCCGATCACGAACGAGGACCTTTTCATCATCCTCAACCACCCCAACGCGCATTTCGACTATCCGATCCACTGCCATCCGGAATACGAGATCAATCTGGTGATGAACACCAGGGGATCGCGCATCGTGGGCGATTCCACCGAGGATTTCGGCCCGCTGGACCTGGTGATGACCGGTCCCTATGTGCCGCACGTGTGGAAATCGCCCCTGAAAACCAACCACGTCATCACCATCCAGTTCTCGGGCGACCTGATCGACTTCCCGATCGTCAACAAACGCCTGTTTCTCCCCATCCGGCAACTGCTGCTCGACTCCCGGCAGGGGCTTTCGTTCACAGGTCCCGAACAGTTGAGCGTCCGGGACCGGATTCTTGAACTCACGCGCATGCAGGGATTTCAGTCGGCGACCGCTTTTCTGGACATTCTCAACGCGCTGGCCACGGCCAACCGCAAGGTGCTTATGAGCAATCTCTGCGACTCGAAGAACATTGTCCACACCTCCAAATCGCGCCGCATCGCCAAAGTCTGCGACTACATCGAGAAAAACCTCTGCCAGAACATCCGGCTCACCGACGTGGCCGGGTTGGTCAACATGTCGGAATCGGCCTTTTCGCACTTTTTCAAGAAGCGCACGAACATCTCCTACATCACCTTCGTCAACAACATGCGCATCTCCAAGGCCTGCCAGCTGCTTGCCAACACGACGCTCAGCGCCTCGGAGATCTGCTACGCCTGCGGCTTCAACAACAAGTCGAATTTCATCCGCATCTTCACCAAAAAGAAAAACATGACCCCGATCGAATACCGCGAATACATCTCCCAGATGCTCATCAAATACTGATCTACCCTTCATCTTATGAAAAACTTCAAACCAATCCTTACCGCTATGTCCCTCTGCATGGCCCTCGCCGCAGCCGCAGCCCCCGTCCGTCAACACCTGCACGACGACTGGCAGTTCCGTCAGGCGCGGCTCAACAACTGGTATCCGGCCACGGTCCCCGGCACGGTGCACACCGACCTGATGGCCAACCGGATCATCGAAGACCCCTATTTCCGCCTCAACGAGCGCGGCGTACAGTGGGTCGACAAGGAAGACTGGATCTACGAAACGCATTTCGAGGCCGACGCCGGCCTGCTCGCCCGCGAGCGGATCGAACTGGTCTTCGAAGGGCTCGACACCTATGCCGACGTCTACCTCAACGACGAGAAGGTGCTCGCCGCCGACAACATGTTCCGCCGCTGGCGCACGGAGGTCAAACGGCTGCTCCGTCCGGGCGAAAACACCCTGAAAGTCTATTTCCACTCGCCGATCAAGGTCGACCTGCCCAAATACGACTCGCTGCCCTACCGTTACGAGGCCGTCAACGATCAGTCGGCCAACGGCGGGCTTTTCGACAAACGCGTCAGCGTCTTCGCCCGCAAGGCGGGTTACCACTACGGCTGGGACTGGGGTCCGCGCCTGGTGACCTCGGGCATCTGGCGTCCGGTCTATCTGGAGGGCTGGAGCGGCGCCCGCATCAGCGATGTCTTCTACCGCCAGCAGGAGGTTACGGCCAGGCGCGCCCGGGGGCTGTCGGA
>OGPG01001273.1_pt1 | contig 18648 bp, 19 predicted proteins | sample 1552851 | NCBI WGS metagenome assembly OGPG01 (sample SAMEA2579909, study PRJEB22360) | human gut metagenome | biome: human gut; feature: human-associated habitat; material: faeces | place: Denmark | collected 2008/2010 | reverse complement strand
TAGCCAGTGCAACCGCACTGATCCGCATGACAAAAGAAGCACGGCTCGCCCACCCGGAAAGTGCGCTGAACGTGCTGGCCGCAAAGCCGGAAGACGTGAACGGTCGCACGGCTTTTGATGCCGCAGCGCAGGGGGATGCCGCCGCACAGCAGGTTGTGGATACCTACATTCATTATCTTGCGGTAGGCATTGCCAACCTGATCAACATCTTTTTCCCGGAGGTCATCGGGCTGTCCGGCGGTGTAGCCAATCAGGGTGAAAACCTGCTGAAGCCGCTGCGTGCCGCCGTGGAGCCCATGGTGTTCGGACATGATTTTGCCCAAAAACATACCCGCATTACAGCCTGCACGCTGGGCTACCGCGCAGGGGTCATCGGTGCAGCCCTGCTGGCCAAAAGCCGCATGGAATGAGGAAAATTAAGATGGACATCAAAAAAGAATATGAGCGATGGTTTGCTAATGCAACGGCAGATGCCGATGTTGCCGCCGAACTGAAAACGCTGGATGATGCAAAAGTCGAGGATGCATTCTACCGTGACCTTGCCTTTGGCACGGGTGGTCTGCGCGGCGTAATCGGTGCGGGTACTAACCGCATGAATATTTACACGGTCGCAAAAGCATCGCAGGGCTTGGCTGACTATCTGAAGAAAAACTTTGCAGAACCTTCTGTGGCAATCGGCTATGACAGCCGCATCAAGAGCGACGTGTTCGCAAAAGTTGCCGCTGGTGTGTTTGCAGCAAATGGAGTGAAAGTCAATATCTGGCCTGTTCTGATGCCTGTTCCTACAGTGTCCTTTGCGACCCGTTATCTGCATACCTCTGCGGGTGTCATGGTCACCGCTTCCCACAACCCCGGCAAATAAAACGGCTACAAGGTTTACGGCGCAGATGGCTGCCAGATTACCACTGAGGCTGCTGCGGAGATTCTTGCCGAAATCGAGAAGCTGGACATTTTTGCAGACGTCAAGACTAGCGATTTTGAAGCAGGTGTTACAAGCGGCAACATCCAGTACATCCCGGACGAAGTCTATACCGCATTTGTGAATGAGGTCAAGAATCAGTCTGTCCTGTTTGGCGAAGAAGTCAATAAGGATGTGGCTATTGTTTACAGCCCGCTGAACGGCACCGGCCTGAAGCCTGTGACCCGCACACTGAAGGAGATGGGCTACACCAACATCACCGTGGTCAAGGAGCAGGAGCAGCCGGACGGGAACTTCCCGACTTGCCCGTACCCGAATCCGGAGATTAAAGAAGCTATGGCACTGGGCATGGAGTATGCCAAAAAGTGCAATGCGGATTTACTGCTTGCCACCGACCCGGACTGCGATCGTGTGGGCATTGCAGTCAAGAACAAGGCGGGTAAATATGAACTGCTGACCGGAAACCAGACAGGTATGCTGTTACTGGATTATATTTGCTGCCAGCGTGTGAAACACGGCAAGATGCCCACTGACCCGGTTATGATCAAAACCATCGTGACGATGGATATGGGCGAGCAAATCGCTACCCATTATGGTTTGCGGACAATCAATGTGCTGACGGGATTCAAGTTTATCGGTGAGCAGATTGGCAAGCTGGAAAAGCAGGGCAGGGCAGACAGCTATGTGTTCGGCTTTGAGGAAAGCTACGGCTACCTGACCGGCTCCTACGTCCGCGATAAGGACGGCGTGGACGGTGCTTACATGATCTGCGAGATGTTCAGCTACTACGCCACCAAGGGCATCAGCCTGCTGGATAAGCTGGACGAGCTGTACAAGACCTATGGCTACTGCCTGAACACCCTGCACAGCTACGAGTTCGACGGCAGCGCCGGTTTTGCCAAGATGCAGAGCATTATGCAGGCATTCCGCGGCAATATCAAAGCGTTTGGCGGTAAGAAGGTTGTAAAGCTGCTGGATTATGCTTATGGCCTGGACGGGCTGCCCAAGTCTGAAGTGCTGAAGTTCCTGCTGGAAGATAACTGCTCTATTGTCGTGCGTCCCTCCGGCACGGAGCCGAAACTGAAAATTTACATTTCTGTCAGTGCCGAAAACAGAGAAGCTGCTGAAAAGGTCGAATGTGAAATTGTGAAAGACGCCGAGAAGTGGTTTGCTTAAAGTGAAGATTTTAGCGCCCTGTGCTGAGCGCCATAACCTATTTTGGTGCAGCTGCGACCGCACGGGGCATCGGCGGCATAGCCGAGGCTGGAATGCGGTGTTTCTACTCTGGCTGGGCATGACACAGTCAGCGTTTATTGTGTGCTATTTTTTGCGAGAACAGGAAACAGAAGATGCCTGAGTAAAAAATGAAATTTTGAGGTAAAGGAGATCCATATGAATATACTGAAATTGACTCCCAGCTGCAAGGATTACCTGTGGGGCGGCAGCCGCCTGCGCAGTGACTTTGGCATCAAGAGCGATCTGAACCCGCTGGCCGAGGCGTGGGTGCTTTCCTGCCACCCGGACGGTCCCAGCTATCTGGCGGACGGCACAACGCTGGCGGACTATGTGACCGCCCACCCGGGCTGCCTTGGCACCGACTGCGAGAAGTTTGAACAGTTCCCAATCCTGACAAAGTTCATTGACGCAAAGAACAATCTGTCCATTCAGGTACACCCCTCCAACGAGTACGCGCTGAAAAACGAGCATCAGTACGGCAAGACCGAAATGTGGTATGTGCTGGACTGTGAGCCGGGTGCCTTCCTGTACTATGGCTTTGACCATGAAATCTCCAAGGCGGAGTTTGAGGAGCGCATCAAGAATAACACCCTGACCGAGGTGTTGAACGCCGTGCCGGTGCACAAGGGTGACTGCTTCTTTATTCCGGCCGGCACGCTGCACGCCATTTGCAAGGGCATTGTCATTGCCGAGGTACAGCAGAACTCCAACGTGACCTACCGTGTGTACGATTACGGCCGTGTGGGGGCGGACGGCAAGCCCCGCGCCCTGCACGTGGAGAAGGCGTTGGACGTGACCCTGCGCACCCCGCCTGTCAAGCATGACTTCGGCAGCCATCTGGCGCAGGGTGAATATTTCACCGTGGATGCCAAGAACGGCGCGTTTGAGGACACAGCGGACGAGAAGAGCTTTGTTTCGCTGCTCGTCACAGACGGCGAGGGTGAGCTGACCTGCGGTGGTGAGACCGTGGTCGTCAAGAAAGGCGACAGCTTCTTCCTGCCCGCAGGCAGCGGCAGCTATGCCGTGCGCGGTACCTGTCAGACCTTGGTGACAAGGGTGTGAAGTAAGACTATTCGCTTGGCAGCGAACATCGGGATAGAAAAACACCGCAACTTAGAAATCAATCTGTGCTGGATACGCAAGCAAAACAGATGAAAAAAGTTTATAAAAGCAAGATGGTAAGGATACACATAATAATAGGTGAAGTAATATAAGGCAATACCGCATAATTCTAAGTACCGATACGGCGAGCGAGGTGCGGCCGCCGGAACGGTGCTTAAGCCGTCAGGCGGGAATTGTGCGGTATTGCTATAAATTTTATGCTGTACCTGATACATTGCAAACAGCAGAAAAACTAGTACAGAGATATTTCATTGAAGAACTTACACTGAATCTTTCTGTATGAGACAGGAACTTTTCCGCTATTGGCATATAGTCGGAATAAAAAACTTCTAATGCAAAACACCGCTGATTCCTTTACTGAAATCGGCGGGGTTTTTTTAACTTCAAAAATTCACAAAAAGTTCAAATAATTAGTGCAAGGTTTTTGCACTAATTACATTTAAGATGGGGTTTAGAGAAATGAGAGGAGGTGATGGAGTGTCTGACGTCGAAATACGCCGCAATGAAATTATTGAGCTTTTATATACATATAAAAAATATAGCATCGATGATTTTGCGAAACGGTTCGGCGTTTCTCGCCGCACAATCAATTATGATATTGTTTACCTTATGGACTTTTACGAAATTGACACGAAGCCCGGTCCGCATGGAGGAATTTCTCTTATAGACCGCAGACCCAATTCTCATACAGCATACTTAAAACCGATAGAAATTGAGTGGCTTCGCAGGAAGTACAATGAGGCAGAAACAGAAGAAGATCGTATGGCGGCACACTCCATTCTCCGACGCTTTTCTCTTTAGCGGATATAGTCCGTTCCCCAGCACCTTGACAACTGAATACCCAGCATAACAGGTACGTTCCTTTTCCGGCAGACCCGATGGGCGGTTTGGCAAAACCATATGTTGCCAAGGAAAAGGCTATAATGATACACCTGCAGCCTCCCGCGTCAGAGGGGGTGACCGAGCCGGAGTTGTAAGCAGTAAGACTCCGGCAAAGTCAGTGAACGGCCATTGCCAGTGGCCTGCCTGTTGTGTTCCCGGTGTCAGGGGTGCGGGCGGCAAATGTGGCACAGTTTCTTAACTATCTACTTTTGCCGTTTAGGGCAAATCGTGGGCAGCAGGACCCCAAGCGCCTGCTGCCCATCATTTTGCTTTAAACGGGATGGAAAACAGGGGTGTAAAATGCAAACCTATCCAACGGGCTATGCGGAATCCCACCACATAGCCGAACAGATTTTCCGGGAGATTTTACCTCGGCACGGCATGGCGGTGCGCGAGGAACAAATCGCGCTTTGCCATGAAGTTTTAGATACCTTATATAATAAGGAAATTTCCCTGTGCGAAGCAGGTGTAGGCACCGGCAAAACGCTGGCTTACCTCGTGGGCGGAACGCGATGCCGTGCGCGGGGCGGCCGCACCACAGCACCTCGCCCGAATCGGCGGCCAGCCCACCGGTGATGATGCCGATCAGCGTGCTTTTGCCCGCGCCGTTCGGCCCCAAAAGGCCATACAGGCCCGGGCCGAGGGTGATGGACACCCCGGCCAGAGCCTGTTTGGTTTTCGGTTTGCCCTGCCCGCGGCGGTGCAGCAGCGGGGCGGGCAGCAGATAGGTTTTGCGCAGATCGTTCAGTTCCAGTTGCATGGCAGATGTACGCTTTCTTTGTGCAGGGTTTTTATGCTTTGCCTGCATGGTAGCACCGGGTTATTTCGGAGTTGTTGTTGGGGGGGTGACTCTGCTCTGCACAGATTTGTGGGTGTTTTTCCCTGCCCGCAGCGGTGTGGCAGCAGATATGTTTTGCGCTAATCGCACAAAGTAAGATTCATAATCAGCTAAAGCTCAGCGCCTTGCTTTTGGCCATGCGTTCAAAATCAAATTTGTATCCACATGATTACTCATAATATTTGAATCTTAGATAGTTAGGCCGGCTATTCCAGTAATCTTCTTTCCTGATGAGTACATAATCCTCGAAACTTTGCTCATAGGTGAAAGGGGTCCCATCCGTCCCGTAATCGTTTCTTTTTCGTGTGAATTTTCCAACACGAACAAGGAAATCTTTTTCGCCCTCTGCAAATATTCCCACAAAGACATCTTCTCCGTTTTCTTTTGCATAAAGATTCAATGGGGCAATCTGCATTGTATCTAAATCAACAGAAGCATAAGTACCTTTGTACAGGGCTTCGTTCGCTAAATAAAGAATTAAATGTGAATCCCTAACCTCACAACTTATCATTGTACGAGAGGGAAGAAAATCTTCATACTCATCAGTTTCGAGGCTTTCAAGATGAACATCATGGAGAATATCATAGCGGTAAACGGCGGCAGATTTTTCTTTTGTGTAATACATAATGCCATCATAAATCGTGTAGCTCGTGATATTGGATTCCTTTTCATCGCCGAGTAAGTTGTCTCTCAACACTCTTTCTTGCGATATACTTATCCATTCTGTTTTTGTGGGGTCAGATTTTGACGTTATGGTAGCAATAAAAGAATCATCACAAGTTCCGACCAGATTAGCAACAACGTCATCGTTCCACTCATATAAAATTTCATATCCCGAAAGATTTCTTCCGAATTTTACTAAAGCGGACTTCACCTCCGCTTTTTGCGGGTCGACAATGGACACAATTGTGAAAAGGGCATCCGTTCCATTGCCTGCAACGCCTCCAAACCAATTGAAAACCACATTCGACCCGTATTCCTGAATTTTTCTGTCGGAACCATCCAATGCCATGCTGTAGATTCTGGCCGTGGGGTCATTACCCGAGACCGAGGCATCTGTATAAGGCTGTCCGTTTTTTATAACATACAGATAGTTCCCTACAACAAAGCACCTTGCGCCACCCTTAAAGGATGGGATGTAGGCGGTACTTGCAGGATCATGCCCCAAATTTGCGTCAGCAGATAACCTGATGCATTCCTGCGTTAAGTAATCATAATAAATAATATCTGCGGATGCGTCCGGGTAAGGATCTAAACTATAACACCCGTTTGCTGTTTCACCGCCCACAGTCATGGCAATTCCCTGTTGTGCGGTAAGCATATGCAGTTCTTCGCCGGAAGACGGAACAGTTTTCGCCGCATCCTCATCAATAATTGTTGGCGCTGGCGTTGCAGACTCTGTGGCGGCAACCTCGGAATTATAACCGTATTCTTCCGAGCAACCAGCCAAAAAGTGGCTCATGAGAAGAAGCAGGGACAGAATTTCAATTGAGAATCTTGCGGCTTTTTTCATATTTCTCAACCATAAAGTCAGGTGAAAACATTATAAGGAACATCATCGTGTTTGTTTCAAGGCGGATATGTTCAGCATCTGCGTGCCGATGCTTGAGCCTTAGATGTGGATGGCGGTTCTTTGGAACAACTTCATTATACCAAAAAGTTTTCACATTCGCCACGTTTCGGCAGTATTTCAAGAGTTCCATGCAGCAAAAGACGAGTTTTGCCCAAAAATTGTGAATACGCTTCAAATCAGCTACGTCAGCAGACCCAAGCCGAATCTCATGCCGCGGTAAGCAAAATTCACATCGTACCGTACCTACGCGGCCAGTCACCGCCGGCTGCTTTTCAAATTCATCGGTCATGTGACGGTAACAGCCACGCGCACGACCTCGTCAGGTACGCTGCGGAACGCGATGGCGTGCGCTGGGCGGGCAGCAGGTAAGTTTTGCGCAGATCGTTCAGTGTAAGTTGCATGGCAGAGGTACGCTTTCTTTTGTGCAGGCTCTTTAGGCTTTGCCCGCATGGTAGCACCGGATTGTTGCGGAGTTGTTGCAAGGGGGGTGTATTGACTCTGCTCTGAGACGCTTTAGTTTTACCTTGCCCTGCCAGAGTCGGCTTGGCAGCGGGTAGATTTTACGCGGAGAGGTGAGTTCTACCATTACGACACATTAGAACCATCTTCAATAAAAGAGACTTTCCGCAATTCTGCTACATCAGAATTTAAATATCCCTCTTTACTTATAATAGAATATTCAAATCCATAGTGCTCTACATTATTGGTTTGACTATCCGTGATGAGAAGCAGATCGGTTGCACTTTGTCCAAGTATAATGGGAATTGTACGGTCTTCCGCAATTTCCTGCTTGATGTTTAGTTCTTTTACCTCTTTTGTCTGTGTATTGATTGCGTAACAGTTCTCGATTGCAACCGGGTACTCCACATTTGGATGTTGCTCATAGTGTCGAATTGACATTAAAAGCCATTCATCAAATTTTCCGTCTATATAGGCGCTGTTTCCATCTGTAGAAATAAAATCGGCAACCTCATCAATATTACTGTCTTGTACGCTGATTCGTATCAGCTTTTTGGTGTCTACATCGTAAAAATATAGCCCATCGGCCATTAACAGCTGTTGAATGTTTCCTGTATATTCGTAAAAAGATTCGCAGCAGTTTCCGCCAATCGGAATTTTTTCCCATTGGTGGAAAGTTGAACGAGCAATCTCATCGGAAATTTCGCTCCATTCCTTACCGGGAAAATCGCTTTCAGTTTTGGTTTGTTGAGAAGAATGTAAAACTGCATATCCGGTTTCTGTAACCCCTAAAAATTCCGGCTGTATTCCGTCTGTTGTATCTTCCACATACAAATCCACGCGCTCGCCCGTATTTAAGTCGATCATACATAAAGTAAAAGTGGATTCCAACGTGTCCGGCAACTGCTCAAGTGTTGTCAGTGAGCAGATAAGGGATTCTCCGTTGGTACAAAACACATCGCCAAGACGTTCCCCATTGTTAAATGTAATAAGTGTTTTACGGTTGCTTCCATCCAGAGATGCGGCATCAATTCGAGAAAGTGACTGCTTTCCCTCTTCTCCACCATAGGTGCGATGGATAAGTAAAAGATGATCACTTGAAATGAGGGGAAATACGCCAGCATTCTCCGCAGATATCCAAGAAGTACATCCTTCATTGTCATGAGCACAACCAGGTGCATTACATAAATATATTTCTTTTTGCGATGAATAGTCAATGTAAGTGACATTGGCGGACCCGTCGTCTCTAGCACGTGTTTCATAATAGCCGCTCTCTCCGCCACAACCCAAAACAGAATAGTAGGGGCGCGTAAGATTTTTAAATCCTGTCGCGGTAGGCTCGGTATTTTTGTTATCTGCTTCTACGTTGGAATCCGAGGAAGTCGCACTACTGTTGGAGTATGTACTCGGTGACGGCCTACCTGTACAGGCAGTTAAAATGCATAGGACGATTCCCATGGAAAGTGTTTTGATGAATACTTCTTTCATAAGAAATCAGCCAATCCTTTCTTTGCGTTACGCATTGGTAGGATTGCTCGTCCAACGGCAAATCCTACCATAAGTATTATAAGGGCTTGTGTTCTGGCTTGTCATTGTGACGCCAAAATTAGCATACGTTCCCGTTTGATATGCTAAAGTCAATTTGCCGTAGGTTAAAACACAATCATTGTAATCATTTCCCATGGCAGAGGCTCTCCGTGTGGCGAAAAGGCAAATACATAAAAAGAAATCGGGCCATTATGAATCAAAAGCTATCGTTAGAAATCGGATGAAAATTATCACGCGAGTGAAAATAGTCATCTTGTGAGAGCAATGCGTATTTTGGAATCAAAACATTTTCCATCGTGTTGTCATCGGCAACGGCGATATTGACGGATGTGTAATCGTAGACAACACAAAATTGATCTTTTACTACGGTTAACGATGTAAGGAAATTCCCTTGAGAATCTTTCAAATTCATCTCTTCGGAAAACTCACCGTTTTCGAGATTTAATACTCGATAGTGTGGCAGAAAATACCCCTCTTTGCTCACATAAGATGTTTCGTAAAGCAGGTATTTCCCATATGGTCCTCTGCAATCAGGACGATGCTCATCATCCGGCTGCTCTGCATAAGGGGAACAGTCAAAACATTTTTCCTCGCCGGTAAGTAAATTCCGCATTTTTAGAGAAGCTGTTTGATAGTCATACTCGAAAAGTGTGTCGACGGAAACAAAAGCCCCTGTTTTTGAAGTCTCATTGCTATAGAAAGGTGTACTCGCAAGAACCGCGGCCGTGTCATATCCTGGATAAAGGTAATAGAAGTGCTGTTCGCTTTCGCTTGCCTGATAAACTATAAAACAGTCCCCGCAAGCCGAATAGAGGCCATAATCTGTTATATCTATCAACGGATCTATTTCCGCTGTTTTTACATTTAATTTGCTTAAGGTCTTTTTTTCCGTTATCCCGCCCGACGATTCGGATACCTCTGACAAAACAAAATACAATGACGAATTTGTTTCATCTGTATAAAAAGCAGGGCCGATGCTCTGTCCGCTTTGGGCACTGAATAACAATTTCTTGTTTTCTCCGTTCGCATCAGCAATCCAAATGCAAGCAGGGTGGTTTGATGACTCGCCGTTTTGCACAAGAAGAATTGAATTCCCAAGTTGTAAAATTCCGGGGAGAAAACCGCTTTCATCAATTTGCAGCCAGGCAGTGCAGCTATCATTTGAGTGTGTACAATTTGGTGTATCGCATAAAGGTATCTGCTGCATTGTCTCAAAATCAATATAAAAAATGTTGCCATACCCATTAGCAATCGAATCTACAGTATACATCCCTTGCTCAGAGCTCGGAACACAAAGCGATAATTTATGTTCAGCTGTTGAGGGGGCAACTATATCATCAGATGCCATTTGCGATGATGGCGTTGGCGTTGCTTCGCCGACATTGCAGGAGCATCCGACTAAAAGCAAAGACAAGGTTCCAATTGCCAACAGATTAAAATGTTTCATTCTGTTCTCTCGATCTGCTACAAATGCATTATATTTTACAGAAAAGACGGACCCCTGCTTTAGTAGAAACGACTTTTTTTAGAATCGGATGAGATGAAGTGTTTTCATAAAGCAAGGATGCTTGCGTATCAGCCGATTTTTTCAAAATCGCGGTAGTTGGCATTTCCTGACCAATAGTCCGCTTTGGAAATCAGCGCATAGCGCCTCTCGCCGGTCGAGACGTATTTAGACGCACCATCGTCTGCCTGCACAGCGGCAGTATCTTGCACTCCGGCTTCCACGAGATAGGTGTCGGCATCTTTCGCTGCAACGACAGCGCAAGCGGTATCTTTATCATAGAGCGAGTAGGTCAATGTCCATGGGGAAGGTTCCTTGTCGCTTTCCAATACATAAAATCCGTCCGCATATTGTGAGTCTGCACCGGCATTTGAGCATTGCTCAAATAGTAGTTTGCCATCGTCGGCATAGTAAAGGTTCACATAGCTGACTGCCTGATCGGGCACCGTGTACCCCGCCAATTCGGTGTCTTGCCCAGTGGAAAGGTCAAGGAGATGAAAATGATCGCCCTTTTGATAAACCAGCGTTTGACCGTAAACGGCGGCAGGTTGCAACACGCTGGAAGATTCTGTATAGAGAACGGCTTGCTCCCCAGTGACCGGGTCATAGGTGAACCATTCCGAGTTGTCGCCGGACGTGCTTTTCAAAAGCAGTTTATCACCTACAACGCCTTTGATCCATGTGCTGTCCATGGAGAACATCTTTTCGCAGGTTCCGGCAGTTGGGTCGATGCGTACCAGAAAGCTTTTCATTGAGTTGTCGGAGGTTTCCCACATACAGGCATAAATAAAATCCCCGTCTGTGACCATTGGGCGCAGAAACTCTTGGTTGGCTGCAAAGGTGATCTTTTCGGTTCGGTCGGAACCGTCTAACCCCATCGTTTCGATGCGCGGCAGGGTTGCGTTTTCTTCGGCATGAACATTGCCCGGATAAAACAGCACCAGATTTTGACCGACAATTTCCGGCACGATGCCGCCCGCCGAATAGGGAAGATACCCGTTACAGGCGGCTGTATTGTGCGCACAGTTCGGTTGGGAGCATAGTAAAATCTGCTGCATGGTGTCGTAATCGCAATACATCAGCGAGGTGGAATCGTCACTTCGGACTGCTGCGCTCACAAAATAAAAGCCCTTTGCGCCTGCGGCACCGTAAGACCAGCCATCATTACTTTGCAAAAGTGTCAGCGGTTTGGAGACAATGTCCGATGCAGCTTGCGATTCTGCTCCGCCTTGTTCAGAGGTTACAGTGACGTTCTTGGCACTGTCATGCGATGAACAGGAAACCAAGACCATCATTCCAAAGAGCGCTGCCACATATAAAAATTTGTTTTTATTCATAACAACTTCCCTCAAAGTATTCTAAAATGGACAGACACAAACTATGTCTGCCCATTTTGTATCGGGTTTGTTTCGGGACGGATATTCAAAACGCCTGTGCACCGGCATTTCGATGGGATCTTGCGGGATGCACCGCATCCTCTTGGCTCACCCACATTCTATCACGCTCCGGCAAAGATTTCCAATAAACTGGCGAAATTGCAAAATTTCGTGCACAACTGCAAAAAAAGACCGGGTGCGTGAAAGCGTCCGGCCTTTTCCGTATCGTCAGAGCATTATTTCAAAAACTGTGCGACCCGCTTAAACACCAGTTCCTGCCGTTCCGGCGTCGGAGTGCTTTTGGGGTTGCCCCGGCGGCCTTTGTTCTGTTGGCGCAGCGCACGGGTAAGCTCGGTCATCAAATTGATCTGCTCGTCGGTCAGACCGTCAACCGAAACGACCGCGGCTTTCTCGCCACAGGCAAGATAATCGATTGAAACCCCGAAGCAATCCGCCATGCAGGCGGCGGTCTGCAAATTGGGATAGATGCGCCCGTTCTCGTATTTGGCGATGGATGCTTCGCCCGGCTTTTGGCCTGCATCGGTGATTTTTTTCGCCAGCGTCGCCTGAGAGTACCCTTTTTCTATGCGCAGACGTTTAAGCCTGCCTGCAAAATCCATCATCATCTGCGTCAACCTCCTACTTCTTATGGTGTATCGGTTGACAGGGGACAAATATTCAGATACTATGATTTATAACATCGCATTTGTCTATAACGGGGCAATTTGGCTTGACAACGAAAGGGGGCGCGTTATTTTGGATACAATTTCAAACGCTAAAAATCCAACGATGGAAGCCGGTGACGGTATGCTGCACATCCTGCTGTGTGACGATGACGCGATATTTACCGAAGCACTGAAACGACTGATCGAAGCACAGCCGGAGTTTAACCGCCGTTATATGCAGATCGAATGCGTCCATGACCCCAACGCACTGAAAAAGGCAGCCGTGCAAAAGGCTGACATGATCTTTCTGGACATTGATATGGGCGATGTGAACGGCATTGCGCTGGCGCGGCAGATACGCACGATCCGCAAGGATGCGGTTTTGATCTTTGTGACAAACTACGGCGAATATGCCGCCGAGGGATAGGAGGTAAGCGCGTTCCGCTTTTTGCCCAAGCTGCAGCTGGCCGAAAAACTGCCGGGCTATTTCCGGCAGGCGTTGGCGGCTTGCCGCAGCCGCACCCGCACGCTGAATGTTCTGTGCGACGGCGAGGGTACGAACATCGTGCTCGACGAGTTGGTCTACGTCGGAACCGAGGAACGGATGCTGATCTTTCATCGTGCGGAACCGGCAGCGCCGCTGAAAAGCCGCATGAGCCTGCGCACGCTGGAAGAAAAACTGGCGGAGGAGGGATTTTTGCGCATCCACAACAGCTTCTTGGTCAATATGAGCTATATTGCTGCCCTGCAAACAAGCGGCGTTACGTTGACTACCGGTCAGGTGCTTCCCGTCAGCCTGCACGGGTATAAAGCAATCAAAATGAAATACATGGCATGGAGAGGGCGCGGCTGATGGGGTATGTATTGAGTATTTTGATGAACGCCCTGCGAACTTGGCTACTCACAAAACTGTGGGACAGCTTTTTTACAAGACGTTTTAACGGGAAACAATTCTGGGCATATTGGCTGTTATGGACTGCCATTATCACAGTCGTTCTAAATGTGTTGCCAAACGATTATGACTATAGCAATATTATCCGCTTCTTGATTGAAATTGCGCACGAGTATGCTATGAACTTGATGTTATATCGAAGCAGATGGGACCGTCGCTTGTTTGTTGTAATAACGGGCTATGCCTGCTTTTTTTCTATTTCAGTACTGCCCGAAAAGGCATGGCTGCTTTATTCGGGTATGACGCGGACGGAGTATGTATATAATAAGCCGTTGTACACCACGTTTCTCTTTTTGCGGTGGCTGTGCCTTGTGGCATTTGTTATGCTGGTTCGGCATTTCCACACACCGCCGCAAGAAAACGGAAAGCCGCGCGCATGGATACAGACATCAACACTGTTCCCACTGTGTACACTATTTGTGCTATACCGGGTGTACAACGCAGGAAGTGCCGCAGGCGAAAATGACGCATGGACGTTTTGCCTGCTTGTGATGTGCGCGGTTGATATGGTCGCGCTGTTTCTGCTGGATCAGCTGGAATCCACCGCGCAAATGCGCGAAGCGCTGGCCGTTGCGCACCAGCGCGCCGAGGTGCAGAGCGCCAACGTCAAGGCATTGAGCAATTCCTACACGGCACAGCGCAAAATGACGCACGAGTTCCGCGGCTATCTGTTTGCACTCTCGGATATGCTGGCCAACGGCGATACAGTGGCCGCGCAGACCTATCTTGACGAATTGAAGGTGCGCCAGACCGAGCGCATCCTGCTGGTGAATACGCACAATCCGATCATCGACGCGATTCTCAATCAAAAGGGCTATGCGGCCAAAGAACAGGACATCGATCTGCATTTCGAGATCAACGACCTTTCCGACGTAGCGATCCCGTCGGTCGATCTGACGGTCATGATGAGTAATTTGTTGGACAACGCCATCGAAGCCTGCGAAAAGCTGGAAAAGCAAGAGCGCCGCATGACCGTAAAGGCGATTTATAACAAAAGCGATAACCCGCCGACGCTGTTTTTCTCGGTCGAAAATGCCAGCAAGCCGGTCAAAATTTTCGGCGACCATATCCCCACCACCAAGCCGGAGCCGGAATTGCACGGCTTTGGTCTGCCAAATGTGATGGATATCCTGCACAAATATGACGTTTTTTATTTGATGGATTATAAAGACGGCTCTTTCTTATTCTGCCTTGAATGGGCGGATGCCGCCAACGAAAAAGCCGTTGCTGCTGCACAAAAATAGGCAAAACTTGCAGTTGCGCACGGAATTTTGCAGTTTCGCCGTTTTTCTGGACTTTGCGGACAAATCGGTTTATCGTATTCAGCAAGGGGGCGCACAGCATGGAACACCTTGCCGAAACGATGACCGATTTTTTGCTTCGGCATAAGTATATCACCGAGGAACAGGCCGAGTGGTGCCACTATATGCTGGTCAAAAAAATGATGAGCATCACCTCGCTTGTGCTGCTGCCCTTGGGGGCGCTGATCGTCGGCTGGGGCGGTGCGCTGTTTTACACGTTTGTGTTTCGCTTTCTGCGGGAACGCACCGGCGGCTACCACGCAAAAACGCCGCATGGCTGCCTGCTTAGCTCCGTCTGCTGCCAGTCTGTGATGCTGTTTTTATCGACGCGGATGCCCGACCTGGTCGTCTCGGCGTTTGTCGCATGGTTTTCCTGCCTGTCGATCGCTCTGTTCGGCCCCGCCAATCACCCGGAGCTGCATCTGAGCGAGAAAGAGCTGAAAGCACTCCAGCCGCGTATTTACATTCGGCTTCTGATCGTGGCCGCGCTTACGACAGTGCTTTTATTTGTCCGCCCCGACTGGGGAGCCTGCGCAGCGTTCGGTATTTTTGCAGTCGCGCTGCTGCTTGGAATTTCGTTACGAGGCTATGGTGCACAATAGCTTTATAATAAACCAGACACAGTGATCCAAAAGGAGAAAAATCATGAACATAAAAGAATCCCTGCCCCATGCACTGGGCCGCAAGACCCTCGATGCTATGATTCGCCGCGAGTATGGCGGCTGGCGCGGCCACCCGCCGATAACGCCTTATAATCTTTACCAGCCCCACCGCCCCGAAAAGCCGCTGCCCAAACCGCAGGACAAAAAGTAAATCTCACGCTGCAGTTCTAAGCCCGTCGCATCTCAAATGCGGCGGGCTTTTTTATGCCTGCTTCTCGAAAAATTCACAAAAAGTTCAAATAATTAGAGAACATTTTCTGCGCTATTAGCCTTTAAGATGATGAGCAAGGGAAAAACGAGCAGAAAAGAGGTGAGAGTGTGTCAAGTGCCGATCGACGCCAAGCCGAAATATTAGAACTGTTGTATATGCATGAAAAATGCAATGTCAACGATTTTGTCGAGCGTTTCGGAGTCAGCAGACGTACCATTACCTCAGATATTGTAGTACTTACTCGCAAGCACAATATCAAGTCGAAGTCCGGTCCTCACGGTGGAATAGAAATAGACAGGGACCTAAAAACCGATGAAGTGCCATACCTAACAGATTTTGAAACTTCATGGTTGAAACGGAAATATGACGAAGCTGAAATCGAAGAAGATCGCATAGCGGCACACTCCATTCTCCGGCGTTTTTCTCTTTAGCGGATATAGTCCGTTCCCCAGCACCTTGACAACCGAATACCCAGCATAACAGGTACATTCCTTTCCCGGCAAGCCCCAGTGGGCGGTCCGGCAAACCGGAATTGCGGCGGGAAAGACCATAATGATACGCCAGCAGCCTCCCGCGTCAGAGGGGGTGACCGAGCCAGAGTTGTAAGCAGTAAGACTCCGGCGGAGTCAGTGAACGACCATCGCCAGTGGTCTGCCTGTTGTGTTCCCGGTGTCAGGGGTGCGGGCGGCAAATGTGGCACAGTTTCTTAACTATCTACTTTTGCCGTTTAGGGCAAATCGTGGGCAGCAGGACCCCAAGCGCCTGCTGCCCATCATTTTGCTTTAAACGGGATGGAAAACAGGGGTGTAAAATGCAAACCTATCCAACGGGCTATGCGGAATCCCACCACATAGCCGAACAGATTTTCCGGGAGATTTTACCCCGGCACGGTATGGCAGTGCGCGAGGAACAAATCGCGCTTTGCCATGAAGTTTTAGATACTTTATATAATAAGGAAATTTCCCTGTGCGAAGCAGGCGTAGGCATCGGCAAGACGCTTGCTTATCTTGTCGCCTGTGTTCTGTGGCAGATGAACCGTCCCGAACGGATGAAACTGCCTATCGTTATTTCCACTTCCGGCGTTGCTTTGCAGGACGCCATTATCAACGACTATTTGCCGAATCTATCAGCAATTCTGCTGGAAGAAAGAATTATCCAAGCACCGCTTGCAGCAGTTATCCGCAAGGGCAAAGAGCGTTTTGTCTGCGATGCCCGCCTTACCGAAAGAGCATCGCTGGTGCAGCCAAGCAGAAAACGGCAGACCAACAGTCTGAACATTGCTGCGCACATTTTGGACATGGATCATATTCCGGAGCTTTCCCGGTATGACCGCTGCCGGATCTGTGTGCCGCAGTCCTGCCCGCGCGATTGCTTCATGCGGTTGGATTGCCGCTACCAGCAGTATCTGCGGGATTCCATGAAACCCGACATCCAAATTTGCAATCACAATTATTTGCTGGCAGACGCATCGCACCGACTTGAAGATAGACCTCTGCTCCTGCGCAGCTATCAGGCACTGGTAGTGGACGAGGCGCACAAGCTGCCCGATGCCGCCCGCCAGATGTACACAGAAACCTTATCCCCGCACAACATGGATGAATTGTGCCTTTTATTACAACAGGCGCACTACAAGGATTTTGCCAGACAGCTGCGGACGGCGTTCCTTACGCTGTCGTTCTCCTGCACGCAGGGGGTTTCCAAGCTGCGAAGAAAAGTGAGCGAACCGTTCGTGCTTACGCCGTTCCGCCGCGCTGCGCTCATCGACTGTATAGCACTGTTGCAAAATGCTGGCGGATTGCCGGATGTGCCGCGATACCTGCTGAACAGGCTGGGAGAAGCAGAAAGTCTCCTGCGCCTTTTTCTTTTGGAGGTGCCGACGCGCATCCTTTACATCGACTACGATGCCGATGGTCAGCCCACATTCTGCGCAGCCAGCAGCCGCGTACCGCAGTTGCTTCGCAGTGCGCTGTGGAACACCCGCGAACCCGCGATTCTGACCTCCGGCACATTGGCTGCAGCCGGAGATTTCAGCCACACGGAACAGCTTTTGGGGCTGGCGGCTTATCGACCCTTGCGTCATTTCCGAGCAGATTCTCCGTTTAACTACAAGAAAAAATGTCTGTTGTACTTTCCGCCTCGCGTAAAAATGCAAATGGACAACCGTAAAATGTCAGAAGAAATCGTCCGATTGGTGGATGCTTGCCACGGTCATGCGCTGGTGCTGTTCACGTCTTACCGCCAAATGGCCGAAGTCCGCGCGCTGACGGACGGTCAGTGGACATACCCGACCTATCAGGCATGGCGCAACGGCGGCAAAATCATCCAACAATTCAAACAATCCGGCAACGGCGTACTGTTCGCGGCAGGCTCCTGCTGGGAGGGTATCGACTTTCCTGGTGATATGGTGTCACTGCTGATCATCGCCAAGCTGCCGTTTCCAATTCCCGACCCGGTCAGCGACTATGAGCGCCAGCAGTACCCGAACCTGCGCGACTACATAAACGCCGAAATCATCCCCGAAATGCAGAAGAAGCTACGGCAGGGTTTTGGTCGTGCCATCCGTACCGAGCAGGACTCCTGCGTGGTGGCGATTCTGGACGAGCGCGCGGGCATCGGCGGCAAGTACCATGACGCCGCGCTGGCAGCACTGCCGACTTGCCCAACCACCGAGAAAATCGAAGATGTGCAGCAATTCATCCGGGAGCAGAAGCGCCCGGATTACTTTTTGTAAAAGAGGGCTATGCTATGAACCTTATGCGAAACCACGATGTCTGGATTTATGTGCGCTGCGCCAACAGCGATCCGCGCATTGCCTTTGACCGGCTGTATGACCTTATCGACGAAGCCGCCGGACACGGTTTTCTTGTGCGCGGCACATCTTTTGACCATTGCAGCGGAAACACCTTGAAAGACCGCATCGGTCTGCGAACCATGCTGGACGCAGTAGAGAACGGTCGGGTCGAAGCCGTGATGGTGCGTGATTTGGAGCAGATCAGCCGCAACAGCTACATACTGGTGGGAGTTATTGAAATTCTGCGTCAGAATGATGTCTATCTTATTACCACCGAATGTGACCTGAACACCGAGCTCATTAACAGTGGTCTTGAACGCTTTGTCGGTGACCGCTTCACGCGGGCTTCGTTCGGTAAGCCACGCTTTGATGTTCGACTCCCGCTTATGGATCAATTCTGAGGTGTGCCCATGAAAGAATACAAAATTTGGGCGTTCGCCCGCAGTGCCGCACCGAACCTGCCCGCATTGGAAGAACAGCTTGCCGATGTCATGCGCGAAGCCGACAGGCGCGGCTACATCATTGTGAATTCCTGCATGGAGCAGAAATACGGCACCGAATTTTGGCGTCCGGCCTTGTTCGCCATGCTTACTGCTGTGCAGCAGGGGC
>OGPG01001270.1_pt1 | contig 18674 bp, 19 predicted proteins | sample 1552851 | NCBI WGS metagenome assembly OGPG01 (sample SAMEA2579909, study PRJEB22360) | human gut metagenome | biome: human gut; feature: human-associated habitat; material: faeces | place: Denmark | collected 2008/2010 | reverse complement strand
GCTTTTTAATATTTAATTTTTCTGGTCTCACCCCTGAGGTATCTGTATTTGATATAATGAAGTAATTTTTTCTCTCCATGATCATTCAGAATACGAAGAAGTGCCTCAAGTTCTTTCTTTGTCTGCGGATGGATAAACCAGAGCTTTTCTTTACTTTTCAGGAAATAATCCAGCGGCTGACTGTCATCATAAGCATCTCCCAGATAATTTCTGGATGCACTGATACGGTCGACTACCATCTCTGCTACGTATTTTCGCGGCATCTGTGCACCCATGATCACATGCTCGCCATCAATGGAATAATCTACCCAGTGTTCAAAATGATGTTTATTGCGCCCCTTGTGATGCAGCCACGAAGTAGATACACCTATGTCTTCTCGCTCTGCATTATTCGGACTTCTCGTTCCCTGATAGTATCTGCATCCCACGAGAAATTCTGTCGGAGAATACTTTGAAAGATCGTGAAGCAGTCCCTGCTTATATAACCCTATACGGAAACAATATTTCATTACAAGTAGTTTATGCCTCGTTATCGTTTTGAAGTGGAGCCACGGATGCATGTTCTGATTCCTCCTGCCTTGCTGTCAGCACCACGATCGTTCGTGGATTGATCTTGACAGATTTTTTGTATGGTTCCTCCTGTTCACGGAACCACGGTTCTCCCATCTCGGATGTGTCTGCTATCTTTTTCCAGTTCATTCCCTCCGGAAGATTCGGGAGTGCAATATTACGTTTTTCCCAGTGAAAATTCATCCCTATATAAAGGAAATCATCTTCTGTGCCATCGTCCTTCTGTGCATAGGCACCGCAGTACATGATACCAAGGAGGCGGCTCGTATTATCACGGTTTAAAAACCATGCGCGCTCTCCGTGCACAGAAACATCAGGGAAACCTTTTGCCATATAATCTACACCTCGCATTTCCTTCGGCATATGGAGAATCGGATGATTTTTGCGAAAAGCGATTGCCTCCTTCACAAAAGAAGATAGTCCGGTATGTCTTCTGGCATTTTTCCAGTCGGTCCATCCGGTCGGATTGTCCTGACACCATACATTGTTGTTGCCATCCTGTGAATTTGCAAATTCATCTCCGCCATAGATCATTGGTGTACCCTGACTGAGCAACAGCATCAGAAACGCATTACGCATCTGCTGTTCTCTCATCCTGCGTACCGCCGTCTTTCGCGTACTGCCTTCTACTCCGCAGTTCCATGAATAATTAAATTCACTGCCATCCCGGTTATCCTCGCCATTGGCTTCATTGTGACGATAATTATAAGAAACAGTATCATACAGCGTAAAACCATCCTGCGTCGCCATATAATTAACTGTACCAAAATTCCCGGTATTTCTTCGCACATGGAACTCTGCGCCGGAGATCATTCCTTCATCACTCTTAAGGAAACGTCTCATATCAAGCATAAATCCGGCATTATATTCTGCAAGCATATTTTCTGCATCTGCTTCCCCTGAAACATTTGAAAACAGCTTTTTTGTTCCATAAAGGATTGGGTCATGCTCGATCACATCCTGCTGCACCCCATCTCCCAGCAGATGAAAGCCGTCTACATGATAATAAAGTTTCCAGAACCACAGTGAGCGTATCATCTGTAAGGAAGGTGTTCCCTTAGGGAAATACATTTCCATAATGCACTCTATCCCTGCTTTGTGCAATGCCCGGATCATATCGCGAAACTCTCTGTCCGGTTCCTTCGTTGCACAGTAAGATTCTTTCGGTGCAAAATAAAATCCCCTGGTATATCCCCAGTAATTTATTCTGTCATCGGATTTCTTACGAACTGCCAGATTCACAGCATGATCTGCCTGTACACATTCCTGAAATTCATATGCCGGCATCAGTTCTACCGCATTGATCCCAAGCTCTTTCCAGTACGGAATCATCTCAGTAAGTCCTGCAAAAGTACCTCTTTTTCGAAGTGCAAGCTTCGCCTGTCTGGTATATCCACGTACATGTATTTTGTAAAGGATCATTTCACTGTACGGAATCTCCGGTGCGGTGTCCCCCTCCCAGTCATATTCTTTTTCTGAAAGAAATGCACAGCGAACCTCATGTTCATCTTTCGATAACGGCGCACCAAATTTCTCGCGCCCACGGATTACGCAAGCAAAAGGATCCTGTACGATTTTTCCATCTATACGGAAATTATATTCATACCGTTCCGGTCTCAACCCGGTTACCAGCATCGCACACATCCTGCCGGTGCGATACTCCTCTGTAAAAGGAAGCTCTGTTTCCGGTTCCGCAGCCCCCTTTCGATATAATACCAGTGAAGCTTCTGTATCACCTGAAACCTCCACTGCAAAATTAATGCCGTTTTTCTTTTTGTTTACACCGGGGACTACCGGATCTCCCTTATACGCACAGATTCTGTTCTTTTTTTCCATTCCCGGTTCTCCTTGTCACTTTATTTCGCTCAGATCCATTATTTCTCAAAATCAATATCCAGCTCTACCGGACAATGATCTGAGCCCATAATTTCTGTATGGATCGATGCATCCTGAAGTCTGTCTTTCAACGACGGAGATACAATAAAATAATCGATTCTCCATCCTGCATTCTTTTCACGTGCCTTAAATCGATAAGACCACCAGGAATAGATTCCTTCTTTATCCGGATAGAAATAGCGGAAAGTATCAACAAATCCACTTTCCAGCATACGTGAAAAACATGCTCGTTCTTCATCGGTAAAACCTGCATTTTTGCGATTGGTCTTCGGATTCTTCAGATCGATCTCCTGATGCGCCACATTCATATCACCGCAGCAGATCACAGGCTTCTTTTCCTGCAATTTCAGAAGATAGGCCAGAAAATCCCGTTCCCATTCCATTCTGTATTCCAGGCGACGCAGTTCGCTCTGGGAATTCGGCGTATATACCGTAACAAAATAAAATTCTTCAAATTCAAGTGTGATCACACGGCCTTCTTTGTCGTGTTCTTCTATCCCGATTCCATTTACTACCGACAATGGCTCTTTCTTTGTAAATACGGCTGTGCCGGAATACCCTCTGCGGTTCGCATAATTCCAGTACTGGTAATACCCCGGAAGCTCCAGCTCAACCTGTCCCTGCTGGCATTTCGTCTCCTGCAGACAGAAAATATCTGCATCCAGCTCCTTAAATCTATCCTCAAAACCCTTTGTAATACAGGCTCTGATTCCATTTACATTCCATGAAATCAATTTCATTGTCTCATTTACTCCTTCAAATCGATCAAATGTCTGATATTTCCATTATACATGATTCACGATACAGTTTAAACACATTTTTTTATTTTCTTCTCACGCATTTTCTCTGTCTTTTCTCCGGCATTTTTGCTTTCCCGTTGTATTCGCTTCTGTTATCTGTTAAAATAGACTGATAATGAAAACAAAGTGAGGAAAATCAAATGAGTGACGAACTGAAAAATGGCTGTACGCCAAGCGACTGTGCTTCCTGCGGACTGGACTGCGGCAGCAATTCTTCCACCGAAAACCATAATACCATCACCCTGACTCTGGACGATGACACAGAGATCGAATGCGCAATTCTGACTGTCTTCCCGGTAGATGCCCAGGAATATATTGCCCTGCTTCCACTTGACGAAAACGGACAGAATCAGGACGGAGAAGTTTATCTTTACAAATTCTCCCGTACCGAGAAAGGTGATCCGATCCTTGCAAACATCGAATCCGATGACGAATATGCAAAAGCTGCCGAAGCTTTTGATATCGTACTGGACAATGCACGTAAAGCAGAAGCTGCCGGTGCACCGCTCAAATAATTTATTTTATCTTAAAGAAAACGGAGGTTTCCGCCATTATCGGCTGAAACCTCCATTTTAATTACGTCTTATTTCTTTTCTGTGGTGCTTCCGAATCCACCATTGCGGACTCCGGTTGCTTCATCATCTACCGTGATTCCATACTCTACAAAGATTCCCTGCATAAAGCCTGTACCGGCTGCAATGCTGACAGTTTTATCTTCGTTGCTGTCATTTGTGATCTTTGAGAAAATATGACCTTCATTATCCGAATAGAAATAATCACTGTCAATGATTCCCACTGTATTATTTAACTGCAGACGGAATTTGAATCCAAGTCCGCTTCTCGGGTAACATTTCAGTACCCAGTCCTGTTCCATTTCCACGCGGATACCAGTCGGGATCTTTGCAGTCTCTCCCGGGGCCAGTGTAATATCAACAGGGGCAAAAAAATCATATCCGGCACTTCCGGCGGTTGCCCTTAATGGAAGACGGATGTTTTCGTAAACAGATAAAATTTCTTTCTCATCTGCTGTCGGAAAGGTATCTTTCCAGTCCTTTGCAAACTGTGCAGGACTTACTTTATGAAATTTTGCGATTCGTCTCATGCTTCCTCCTGTGCCTCATTATATAACAGGTATTTTGCTTTTGATCTGCAATTTAAGCTTGCTTAATTTGCACAATGTAAAACAATTTTTCCCTCGCGAAGTGTCGCGGGAACATTAATGACACGCTGATTGGAAGATCCTTTCCATCGAAGAGAGGTATCTGCTTTGTCAGCCTGAAACTCTCCATCTACACAGACATCCAGATACTGTACGACTGCTTCATTCTGAATTTCTTCCCATGTAGAACCGGTATACAGCCAGATTGTCTTGTTCGGGTATCTTTCACGGATTTTTTTTGCCAAAGCGGTAACTGCTGAAATGTTCGATGGATGCAGTGGATCACCTCCTGAGAAAGTGATCCCACTGACATAATCTTTATCCAGCTCTGTAAATATCTCGGTTTCCTCCGCTTCTGTAAATGCAAGTCCACCATTTGGATCCCAGGTAATCGGATTCTGGCAATCCCGACAGCAGTGATTGCAGCCGGCAACCCACAGAACGACCCGAAGCCCGTCTCCGTTCAGCATATCATCTTTGGTTATATTATGATATCTCATATTTATGCTTCTTCCGGTACATCCTTAATACTGAAACTCATTCTTCCCATCTTGTCTTTACCAAGGCAGATAACTTTTACCTTGTCACCAAGAGTCAGAACATCTTCTACACGGTTGATTCTGTGATCACTGATCTTGGAGATATGAACCATACCTTCTTTACCAGGAGCAAACTCAACGAATGCACCGAATTCTTTGATGCTTACAACAGTACCTTCAAAAATCTGTCCTGCTTCGAAATCTGTTGCGATCGTCTTGATCATTTTCTTTGCTTCATCCATACCGTGCTGGTCAACACCGCAGATAGATACTGCTCCTTCATCTGTAATGTCGATCTGTACACCTGTACGCTCGATGATCGCGTTGATGGTCTTTCCTCTCTGACCTACTACATCACCGATCTTCTGAGGATCGATCTGGATCTGAACGATCTTCGGTGCATATTTGTTTACATGATCACGAGGCTCTGCGATACATTTTTCCATAACCTCTGTGAGGATGTACTCTCTTGCTTCTTTTGTTCTGCGGATTGCTTCTTCTACGATCTGTCTTGTCAATCCATGGATCTTGATATCCATCTGAATTGCAGTGATACCGTCATGTGTACCTGCAACCTTAAAGTCCATATCTCCGAAGAAGTCTTCCAGGCCCTGGATATCTGTCAGAACGATGTAATCATCATCTGTAGCACCTGTTACCAGACCACAGGAAATACCTGCAACCGGTTTACGGATCGGTACACCTGCTGCCATAAGGGACATGGTAGATGCACAGATACTTGCCTGAGAAGTAGAACCGTTAGATTCGAATGTCTCAGATACTGTACGGATTGCGTACGGGAATTCCTCTGCTGACGGAAGTACCGGTACGAGAGCTCGCTCAGCCAGTGCTCCATGTCCGATCTCACGACGTCCCGGTCCTCTGGACGGTTTGGTCTCGCCTACAGAGTAGGACGGGAAGTTATAGTGATGCATATATCTCTTGGATGTTTCGAATTCATCCAGGCCGTCGATTCTCTGTGCTTCGGAAAGCGGAGCCAGAGTTGTCATTGTACAGATCTGTGTCTGTCCACGTGTGAACATTGCAGAACCGTGTACTCTCGGAATAATGTCTACTTCTGCTGCCAGAGGACGAATCTGTGTGATCTGGCGACCGTCCGGACGTTTGTGATCTTTGAGGATCATCTTACGTACAGTCTTCTTCTGGTACTGGTATACAGCCTCGCCGAGAACTGCCAGCCATTCTTCATTGTCTGCAAATGCATCCTGAAGTCTTGCTGTGATCTCGCGGATATTTTCTTCTCTTGTCTGTTTGTCGTCTGTGAATACAGCTTCTTCCATTTCTTCGGAAGGTACGATTTTTTTGATTGCCTCGAACAGTTCTTCCGGAACTGCGCAGGAAGCATAAAGATGTTTTTCTTTGCCGCATTCTGCAACGATCTTGTCGATGAAACGAATGATCTCCTGGTTTACATCATGTGCCTTGTAGATTGCTTCAATCATGGTGTCTTCCGGAACTTCGTTTGCACCTGCTTCAATCATGATAACTTTTTCTCTGGTAGAAGCAACTGTAAGCTGAAGGTCAGAAAGTTCTTTCTGCGCAAGTGACGGGTTGATGATGAACTCGCCATCGATCAGACCTACCTGTGTGGTTGCACACGGACCGTCAAACGGAATATCGGAAATGCAGGTCGCGATAGAAGAACCAAGCATAGCCGGAATCTCCGGATTACATTCCGGATCTACAGACATAACCATGTTTACCAGAGTAACATCGTTTCTGTAGTCTTTCGGGAACAGAGGACGCATCGGACGGTCAATAACACGGGATGTCAGGATTGCATGCTCGCTTGCCTTTCCTTCTCTCTTATTGAATCCTCCCGGAATTTTGCCTACTGCATACATTTTTTCTTCGTATTCAACGCTCAAAGGAAAGAAATCGATTCCTTCTCTCGGCTCTTTAGATGCTGTTGCTGTGGAAAGTACAGTTGTGTCACCATAATGCATCAGCGCTGCACCGTTTGCCTGCTTTGCAACACGACCGATATCTACAGTCAGTGTTCTGCCGGCTAATTCCATAGAATAACTTTTGTACATACTTTTTCTCCTTTAAAATCTGTGTTTGACATTGTAAACAGAAGCCCGAAACAACTGAAAAAACCATTGACCGCAATGGACTTTTCAGTAGTCTCGGAAAAAGTTACTGTTCACTCCGTTCACAGCAACTGGAAATAACTTCTGTTATAAATTTTACATGCAAAAATGGGGCGGATGGTTATCCGCCCCGTCCGCATACTAATTATTTTCTTAAACCTAATTTTTCAATCAGTGCACGGTATCTTTCGATGTCTGTTTTCTTCAGGTATGCCAGAAGTCCACGTCTCTGTCCAACCATCTTCAGCAGACCACGTCTGGAATGATGATCTTTGTGATGTGTCTGTAAATGCTCTGTCAGCTCCTGGATTCTTGCTGTAAGAACTGCTACCTGTACTTCCGGTGAACCTGTGTCACCCTCGCATCTTGCATATTCTTTCATGATTGCCTGTTTTTTTTCTTTTGAAATCATTCTGATTTCCTCCTTAAAATAATTTAATAATTAATGAACCGCCACATATTAAGAAACGGTTGGAGATTCCAATCTCTGAATATGGGCTGATTTACACCTCGACTAGTATAGCATAAAACAAATGACGTGTAAATAATTATTTTGATTCAAAGCGCAAAGTTTTTTGCAAAATATTCTCATTCTGAAAATATTCTTTGCCAGACTGAATATCTTTCCGAATCTGCGCCTTGAGTGCTTCAAACGAAGTAAACTTCTGTTCCGGGCGGGTATATTTATAAAAATCCACGGTACATTCCCTGCCATAAAGATCCAGATCACAGTCAAACAGATTCGTCTCCACACCAAGAAAACTCTCTCCGACCGTCGGTTTGTATCCGACATTGGTGATTCCCGGATAATCTCCGTCTTCAAAATGAGACATCGTGACATACACTCCGTTTGGCGGCATCAGCTTCGACTTTGGCGGAATGATATTTGTAGTAGGAAAGAAATCCCTGTGTCCCAGCCCCCGGCCATGTTCAATTCTGCCTGACACGCAAAAAGGTCTTCCGAGAAGATCCTGTATCTTTTCCATGTTGCCTTTTTTTAGTTCTTCACGGATATAGGTACTGCTGACCTTGCGGTTTCCCTCCATCTCTTTCGCAATGACAACAGTCTCGTATTCATATTTTTCACCGAATTTCTGCAAAAGCTCCGGTGTTCCCCTGCGTTCATATCCAAAGCGGAAATCCTCACCAACAACCACGCACTCTGCCTGCAGATCACCTTTTAAGATCTGGCGGATAAAATTTTCGGCTTTCATATGTTTGATCTCATCATTCAGCGGACACTCCAGAAGAACATCAACTCCCATCTTTTCGAGATATGTCTGTCGTTCTTCGGATGTAAGGATCGTCTGTCTGTCAGAGATAAATGCCATCACCACAGCAAGTTCACCATATTCTTTTTTGCGCTCCAGAATCGTCCGGATCAATTTCCTGTGTCCACGATGGATACCATCAAATTTGCCAAGTGTCACTGCACTTCTGCCAAGTTTTGGAAATTGTCCATTCAGTTTTACGTATTCCATATTATGCTATTACTCCTGCCTACAAAAACATCTTCTGGGGCTGATAGCGGTTCTTTGCCTCATCCCACTGATAAATCCCTTTAAATTCGCCCTGACTGTCACACATCCGAATCCATCCTTCTTTGTGGCTGCCTTTTACAAAATATTCCGTAAGAGCATTTCCGTTTTTAAGAAGGCGGTCACCTTCACGTGTACAAAAAATTTCCGGATAATCTTTCAGTACCTGCCCGATACGGATCACCCGGTCTTCAATCGTACCATCTTTGACTGCCTCTTCTACTTCTGCAAGTGTCATGCTGTCTTCCCATGTGAAATTCCCTGATCTGGTACGGATCAGTTCTTCCATACAGCCACCGCATCCAAGCTTCTGCCCGATATCATGACAGAGCGTACGGATGTAAGTTCCCTTACTGCACGTAACAGAAAAACGAACATACGGAAGATTTATTTCTTTTATATCAATTTCATAGAAATGAACTGTCCTTGCCTTACGCTCCACGGTTTTTCCTTCGCGTGCAAGCTCATAGAGCTTTTTGCCATCTACTTTCAGAGCAGAGTACATCGGCGGAATCTGCTTGTATTCTCCGACAAATCCCCGAATCACAGCCTCGACTTCCTCTTCTGACACTTCAACAGTTTTCTCACAGAGAACGGTTCCTGTCATATCCTGTGTATCAGTCTCCAGCCCCAGATGCATAAGCGCCTCATATGTCTTCTGCTTATCAGTCAGAAGATCTACGAGTTTGGTCGCTTTGCCAAGGACTACCGGAAGCACACCCTCTGCTTCCGGATCCAGTGTCCCTGTATGTCCGATTTTTTTCATATGGAGGATTCCGCGCAGTTTCGCAACGACATCAAAAGAAGTAAAACCCTTTTCTTTGCGGATATTCAGTACGCCATCCATTATGCGTTGTCCTCCTCTGTAAGCTGACGTTCAATTTCTGCTGTAATATTATTGATCACATCGTACATAGAACCATGCAGATCACATCCTGCCGCTCTTGTATGTCCGCCGCCGCCAAAGAAAACAGCGACTTTACTTACATCCACTTTGCCATTCGAGCGAAGAGAAACTTTGAATGTCTGTGTCTCTGTCTCATAAATAAAAATTGCAACTTCTACACCTTTTGTAAGGCGGAGCTGGCTTACAATTCCATCCAGATCACTGCCCTCAACACCGTAGAAATCCATATCTCTTCTTCGCAGATAGCCAATAATGCATGTACCGTTCTGGAGAAGGATACTTTCTGCAAGCACACGTCCCATAACCTGATTCTGAAGATATGTTTTCTGATAGAAAGATTCATCAATGATCCTGCTGAACGGAATTCCGGTCTTCATCAGCTCGCCGGCAATGCGCATGGTCTCCGGTGAAGTAGATGAATACTGGAATACACCGGTGTCGTGTACCATTCCTGTATAAATTGCAGTTGCGATCGGAAGTGTTACCTTCTCAGAATCGAGGATTCCGTACAGCACCTCACAACAGGAACTGATATCTCCCTGAACATGGTTGATATCCGCAAATCCCGGATTGCTCACATGATGGTCGATGCAGACAGTCTTCTTTGCTTTTTCAAAAAGAGCACCTGCAAGTGCCAGACGGTCTCTGGCACTGACATCACAGGTAATAAAGAGGTCAAATACGCTGTCATCTGCCTCTGTTTTTATTTCATCGATACATTCAATATGTCCGAAGATCGGCTTCGGATGATCAAGATAAACGGTCACATCAATATCCGGAAAATATGTTCTGATATACAGGTACAGCGCCATACAGGAGCCGACACAGTCGCCATCCGGACGGATATGTCCGCCAATCCCGACAGTTTTTACACCTTCCAGTACTTCTGCTATATTTTTCATGGTCATTCCTCTTATTCTTCCTCAGGCTTGCCCAAAGAAGCATCTCTTTTTGCAACATCGTCAATCAGTTTTGACATATTTACACCATATTCGATCGATTCGTCCAGAATAAAACGAATCTCCGGTGTATTTCGAAGGTTCAGGTTTCTGGCAAGCTGGCGGCGGATATATCCTTCCGCACTGTTCAGTCCCCTGATCGTAGCTTCCTTTGCTTCCTGGTTGCCCAGCACACTGATATATGCCTTGCAGGTTTTTAAGTCCGGAGCCACTTCCACAGCCATGACAGAGGTCATCGGGTGAATCCGCGGATCTTTGATTTCTCCGCGGATGATGGAACTGAGTTCCTTCTGAACCTCCCCATTGATCCTTGTATTCTTAATGCTGTTTTTTCTCATTTATGATCTACTCCTATCTTGGCACTTCTACCATGATATACGCTTCTACTTTATCTTCTTCTTTGACATCGTTGAATCCGTCAAATACAAGACCACATTCGTATCCTGCTTTTACTTCTTTAACGTCATCTTTAAATCGTTTCAGAGATGCAAGCTCGCCTTCAAATACCAGCTCGCCTTCTCTTGTAATACGTACTTTGCAGTTTCTCTGGAAAATACCATCCAGAACATAGCTTCCTGCGATCGTACCGACACCGGATGCCTTGAAGAGCTGACGTACTTCTGCATGACCGATAACTTTTTCTTCAAATACCGGATCAAGCATACCTTTCATTGCTGCTTCCACATCTTCGATTGCCTGATAAATAACTTTGTAAAGACGAAGATCTACGCCTTCCTGATCTGCAAGCTGTTTTGCCATCGCATCCGGACGAACGTTAAATCCGATGATGATCGCATTGGAAGTTGCTGCCAGAGATACATCGGATTCATTAACTGCGCCTACACCGCCGTGGATCACACGAACAACAACCTCTTCATTAGAAAGTTTGATCAGACTCTGTTTCACGGCTTCTACAGAACCCTGTACATCTGCTTTGACGATGATCGGCAGTTCTTTCAGATCACTTGCCTGAATCTGATCAAAGAGATTATCAAGGGAAAGTTTGCCTTTTGTTTCTTCAAGGAGGTGTTTCTTATTCTCGGTAACAAATGCTGCCGCAAAGTTTTTCGCTTCTTTGTCACTCGGGAATGCCATCAGGATCTCACCTGCATTCGGCACATCACCAAGACCAAGAATCTCAACCGGTGTGGACGGTCCTGCTTCTTTGACACGTCTTCCTCTGTCATCCATCATTGCACGTACCTTACCGCTACATGCGCCTGCTGCAATAAAGTCACCTACATGAAGAGTACCCTTCTGTACAAGGATCGTTGCAACAGGACCTTTACCTTTGTCAAGCTGAGCCTCGATAACAAGACCTCTGGCTGCACGGTTCGGGTTTGCTTTCAGTTCAAGTACTTCTGCTGAAAGAAGGATCATCTCAAGCAGTGTATCAATTCCTTCTCCTGTATGTGCAGATACCGGTACGAAGATGGTGCTTCCACCCCAGTCTTCCGGAATCAGTTCATATTCAGAAAGTTCCTGTTTTACTCTTTCGATGTTTGCACTTGGTTTATCAATCTTGTTGATTGCAACAATGATTTCTACACCTGCTGCTTTTGCATGGCTGATAGCCTCAACAGTCTGTGGCATGACACCATCATCAGCCGCAACAACGAGTACTGCAATATCAGTAGAGTTTGCACCACGCATACGCATTGCTGTGAATGCTTCGTGACCCGGTGTATCCAGGAATGTGATGTCCTTGCCCTCATAGCGTACCTGATATGCACCGATATGCTGGGTAATGCCGCCGGCTTCACCTGCGGTAACGTGAGCGTTGCGGATTCTGTCCAGAATGGAAGTCTTACCGTGGTCAACGTGACCCATAACGCAGACAACCGGGCAGCGTTCTTCGGTATCCTCGGCATCGTCGTCCTCGTCGATCAGACGGTCTTCAATGGTCACGATCACTTCGTGCTCTACCTTTGCACCCAGTTCCTCTGCCACCAGAGATGCAGTATCGAAATCGATCTCCTCGTTAATGGTCGCCATAACGCCCAGCATCATCAGCTTCTTGATGACTTCGGTAGCGGTGACTTTCAGACGGGTTGCCAGTTCGCCGACAGTGATTACGTCCGGAATACGGACACGCAGCTGCTGCTTTCTGGCACGTTCCAGTTCCAGACGACGCAGCTTATCCTGTTCGGTTTCCCGCTTGCTGGAATACCGCTGCTTATTCCGCTGTGCAGACTTCTGGTTGATCTTCTGCTTCTTGGTGGAATATCTGTCGTTGGTATACTTGCTTGCCGGAGCGATCTGCTCATACCGCTGGTTGTACTTATCCAGATCGACATAAGAGCCTCTGGTGTCTACCGTGCGGCGTTTTTCGGTGGTAATGCTGTCCGCAGATGCCATTTCCACTTCAACGTGCAGACGCTCGCCGTGCTTCTGTGCCTTTGCCTGCTGCTTCTTGGGCTTTTCGTGCTTCTGAGCCTGCGGAGCTGCGGGCTTCTTTTCTTCCGCTTTCTTTTCCGGCTGAGGCTTCTTGTCAGCAGGCTTTTTGTCTGCTGCCTTTTTCTCTGCCGGCTTTTTGTCGCTGTTTTTCTTGTCTGCCGGTTTCTTATCCGCCGGCTTCTTGTCACCGGACTTCTTTTCCTGCTTCGACTTCGGCTTATCCTTGGAAGCAAAGTAAGCGTCCAGACTGTCTACCTGTGTTTTCTGGGAATAATACTCCAGTGCCAGATTGATCTCCTCCGGTGTCAGACCGGTCACACCCTTTTTCGTATTTCCCTTTTCGTCGCGTTCCTGATAAAATCCGATCAGTTCCTGTGTCGGGATCTGCAGATCCCGTGCAACGTCGCTCAATTTTACTTTCTTCGTCATAGGCGAAAATCCTCCTTTTCTCCAAGGAATGTCCGGCGTAGGCTGTTCCTCCGCCGCGGCACTCCACTCCTGCGAATGTATCTCCACAGCACAGGCGGACCGCAGCTGTCTGCGGCACCGCATGTGATGATGAAAGTCTGTTACGCTTCTCCGCGTGGTTCCTGTTTTTCCTGTTCCGCCAGCAGCTGCATTTTCCGGAAAAAGCCGTCGTCACAGATCGCCAGCACACCGCTGCCTCTGCCGATCATCTGGGCAAAGTCCGCTTTGGTAAATGCCAGTTCCAGACAGGGCACCTGTGCCTGCCCGCAGTAAAACGCCGCTTCTTTCCGCGTCTTGGCAGATGCGTCTGATGCCACCAGCACGCCGGACACTGTCCCGCGGTACATGGCATCTTTGGTGGGCTCCAGTCCCATTGCCAGCTTTCCGGCTTTACGACAGATGCTCAGAATTCCTTGCCAGTTCTGTCTGTAATGCATGTTCCATCTCCTCATAGACTTCTTCCGAAACACGGCAGCCGAAAGAACGCTCAATGCGGTGCCCCTTCTTGGCTGCTGCGAAGCAGTCCATATTCTTACATAAATATGCACCGCGTCCGGATTGTTTTCCTGTGAAATCCAGCTTGATTTCCCCTTCTGCATTTTTCAGCACCCGAATCAGGTCTTTTTTCGGCTGCATGGTGCCGCAGCCCACACAAAGCCGCATAGGAACTTTTTTACTCTTCAACGCTGTTCGCCTCCGGTGCACTTGCTTCTGTTTCTGCTGTTTCCGCCGGAGTCTCTGCTGCGGCTTCTGCCGGCTGTTCTGCCTGCGGTGCTTCCGGCTGTTCTGCCGGTGTTGCATCGTGCTCGTGCTTAGTCAGCACATCGAATTCCGGCTTGATGTCGATCTTATAGCCAGTCAGCTTGGCAGCCAGCTTGGCATTCTGTCCCTTGTTGCCGATCGCCAGTGAAAGCTGGTTGTTCGGTACCTTTACGGTGCAGGTGCGTTCTTCTTCGCTCAGGATCTGCACATCCAGAACCGTTGCCGGTGCCAGTGCCTTGGCAATGAATTCCTCCGGCTTTTCGCTGTAGGGAATGATGTCGATCTTTTCGCCGTTCAGTTCAGCCACAATTGCAGAAATACGGGAACGCTTCGGACCGATGCAGGCACCGATAGCATCCACGTTTTCGTCCTTGGACCAGACAGCCACCTTGGTGCGGGAGCCGGCTTCACGGGAGATGGACTTGATCTCCACAGTGCCGTCATAAATTTCCGGAATCTCCAGTTCAAACAGACGCTTGACCAGTTCCTTGCGGACACGGGAGATCTTGATGATCGGCTTCTTCTGCTTGTTGGCGATCGTGGTGATGTAGACCTTGACACGCTGTCCTTCCCGCAGTGTTTCGCCCGGAATCTGCTCATTGGGGAACAGATACAGCTCTGTCTTATGGTACAGCAGCGTTGCAGTGCCGTTGGTTTCCACCCGAGAAACTTCACAGGTGATGCAGTCGTTTTCCAGCGACTCGAACTCGCCCAGAATCCGTTCCCGATTGATCTCCCGCAGGTCACCCTTAATAGACTGCTTTGCGGACTGTGCAGCGGCTCTGCCGAACTTGGCGATGTCCAGCCGTCTGTCAATGGTGCCGCCTACATAGGCGTTGGGATCTACGGTACGTGCCACGTCGATATTGACTTCGTTGGCATCGATCGGCTCATCGTCTACGACAGTCTGCCGCACATACATTTCAAATTTCTTGGTTGCCGGATCGATTTCGACGGTGATGTTGTCCTCACACTCCGGATATGCCTTTCTGGCTGCTTTCAGCATGGCAGACTTTACTTTTTCCACCAGCTGTGCAATATCTACGTTGTTTTCACTTCCCAGCAGGGAGAGTGCGTCAAAAAAACTGTTATCCATTTTCTTCGTTATGCCTCCGTTGGTTAAAATTCTACTGTTACATACCGCCGCACATAGGATAGGTCTGCCAACGGCAGTGTCACCGGTGCTTCCTGTTCTTCCGGCTGTATGGTAATCTGTTCTGTATCATACGCGGTCAGAATGCCGATCCATTCCTTTTCCCCGTTGATCGGGCGAATGGCACGGGCACGAACCTCCATGCCCAGCGTTTCTGCAAAGTGCTGCGGCTGGTTCAGTTCCCGTTCCAGACCGGCAGAGCCGACTTCCAGCACATATGCCTGCGAGATCGGGTCCGCGGCGTCCACTGCCGCATTTACCGGCCGTGTCATCTTCTCGCAGTCCTCAATGTCGATCCCGTCGGGGTGGTCGATGAAAACCCGCAGGTACCAGTAGGCACCCTCTTTTTCAAAGCTCACGTCCCAGATGGAATATCCCTGTTCATCGGCAATCGGCTTTACGAGGTCATAGACGACCTTTTCCGTTCCGCCGAACTTCTTCATTTTCATGGCATCTGCTCCTTTTTTCCGCGTATTGGACACTTTTTCCGGCAGTGTGTTTTGCCGAAAAAAGTGCCTACATAAACGAAAGACCGGTGGGGTTCCGGTCTTTTGCTGCATGATTACACTTATTATAACACTGCCGGACGAAAAAATCAAGGCTTTTGAAGAAAAAAGTACGTTTTTTTCCAAAAAAATTTACGTTTTTCGCATCATATCCGTCTTTTTTCTGCCCGAAGCCGATACGTGCACAAAAAACCGGTTCACACCACGGTGGGTGCAAACCGGTTTCTTCGAAGCATTACGCCTCATCAGCTGTGCTTTCGTTCTCATCAGAATGTGTCAAATTGATCAGGTTCTTTGTCCAAACGACAATTCCCAGAGTATATGTGACGATTTCCAGTACAGCGAGGATTACCTGTAATGTCTTTTTCATCAGAAACACATTCCTTTCTCTGCAGATTCGTGCAGTGTGTCAGGCTTCTTACGCCTTGTTGACAGAACCAAACAGGTTCATCTTTTCTTCTACCTTTGCCATGATTGCTTCGTAGCCCGGCAGGAGCAGCTTTCTCGGGTCAAAGCCCTTGCCCTTCAGATCCTTGCCTTCTTCGATGTACTTTCTGGTAGCTTCTGCGAATACCAGCTGGCACTCAGTGTTTACATTGATCTTTGCAACGCCCAGAGAGATTGCCTTTGTGATCTGGTCGTCCGGAATACCAGTACCGCCGTGCAGTACCAGCGGCATGTCGCCGACAGCCTTCTTTACAGCTTCCAGAGTTTCGAAGCTCAGACCTTCCCAGTTTGCCGGATATACGCCGTGGATATTACCGATACCAGCAGCCAGAATGTCTACGCCCAGATCAGCGATAGTCTTGCATTCCTGCGGATCTGCACACTCGCCTCTACCGATTACGCCGTCTTCTTCGCCGCCGATTGCACCGACTTCTGCTTCGATAGACAGACCCAGCTTATGAGCAACTGCAACCAGTTCCTTGGTCTTTGCCAGATTTTCTTCGATCGGGAAGTGAGAACCGTCGAACATGATAGAAGTAAAGCCAGCCTTGATGCAGTCATAGCACTGATCGTAGGTGCCGTGATCCAGATGCAGAGCAACCGGAACGGTGATACCCAGAGATTCGTCCATAGCCTTTACCATATCTGCAACAACCTTGAAACCGGTCATGTACTTGCCGGCACCGCCGGAAACGCCCAGAATTACCGGAGAATTCAGCTTCTGTGCAGTGTTCAGGATTGCCTTTGTCCATTCCAGATTGTTGATGTTGAACTGACCGACTGCATACTTGCCGTCTCTAGCCTTCTCCATCATATCCTTTGCCGATACTAACATAAATAAGTGCCTCCTAAAAAAATTGGTGCAACAGTTGTTCCCCGTATCCACAGATTCGTACAGCCTAACTACAGCCGCCTCTGTCAGAAACGGTCATCTGTTCCGGCAACCCCGCACAAGTCCGTGTATCGGCTTTGCACGGTGTTGTCCTGTTTTTATTATACCGCATTTTCCGTTCGATTGCAATGGTTTTCCGAAATTTTTTTCGGTTTTTCTCAAAAAGTGCAGTTCCGGCAAACACTATATGTACATTTGTCTATAATACAACACTATATGCAGATTTGGTGCTTGCAATGCAGTATGTAGATTTAGTATAATAATACTAGATTTCGATGCACTTTGAGAAAAAAATTACAACGGAACGGCAAACCTTATGCAATTTCAATGGATATATCAATCGAAGGAGTGAACCAACCTTATGGATATTCATCAGTTTTTTCTGGGCAACGCTTTCGATGCCCACACGTATTTCGGGGCACACGTGACAGAACAGGGCGTTGTATTCCGCACCCTTGCTCCCAATGCGGCAGCCGTAGACCTGATCTGGGGGGGGGGCGACTGGGAGCCGATACCCATGCAGCGGATCCACGACGGCGGCGTGTACGAGCTCACTGTACCGGAAGCCGTCGCCGGACAGATGTACAAGTACCGCATCACCCCGCAGAATCCCGACGGCGACATCATCGACCACTGCGACCCCTATGGCTTCGGCATGGAGCTGCGTCCGAACAACGCTTCGATTATCCGCGACCTGTCCAGCTACACGTTCCACGACAAGAAATGGCTGGGAATGACGCCGCGTGGCTCAAGCGCCGCGCCGGCCACAACCACATGTCGCAGCCGCTCAACATCTACGAGGTGCATCTGGGTTCGTGGCGAACCAATCCGAACGACCCCAACGGCTGGTACACCTATGAGGAGATCGCCCCGAAGCTGGTGGACTACGTCAAAAAGGCAGGCTATAACTATATCGAGTTCATGCCCCTGAGCGAGCACCCTGCGGACTGCTCCTGGGGATACCAGAACACCGGCTTTTTCAGCCCCACTTCCCGCTATGGCACAGCACATCAGCTGATGCAGCTGGTCGACACCTGTCATCAGGCGGGAATCGGTGTGATTCTGGACTTTGTACCGGTGCATTTCGCAGTGGACGGCTACGCCCTGAACCACTATGACGGTACAACATTATATGAGTATCCGGAGAAAGAGGACAACTACAGCGAATGGGGCAGCTGCAACTTTATCCACGCCCGCGGCGAAGTGTGCAGTTTTCTCCAGTCCTGTGCCAACTACTGGCTGTCTGTTTTCCACTTTGACGGGCTGCGTATGGACGCAGTCAGCCGGCTGATCTACTGGGGCGGCGATGCCAGCCGCGGCATCAATCCCGCCAGCATCACGTTCCTGAAACGCATGAATCAGGGATTGCACCAGCTGCACCCGGACAGCATGCTGATCGCAGAAGACTCCACCAACTATGAGGGCGTGACCTGTCCGGTAGAATACGGCGGACTGGGCTTTGATTATAAGTGGGACATGGGCTGGATGAACGACACGCTGGACTACTTCCGGCAGTATCCGTGGGTACGGCGGGGGGGCGGGCCCCACCCCAAACAGTTCAGAATGT
>OGPG01001267.1_pt1 | contig 18744 bp, 17 predicted proteins | sample 1552851 | NCBI WGS metagenome assembly OGPG01 (sample SAMEA2579909, study PRJEB22360) | human gut metagenome | biome: human gut; feature: human-associated habitat; material: faeces | place: Denmark | collected 2008/2010 | reverse complement strand
GCAGCTTAGTAAACCAATGTCTATCTGTCCGTGATTAAAGATAAGTGTTCCTGTATGGCTATATTTTAGGACTTGATTTCCGATGACGCGAGTTCTTCCACATATTGCTAAATCACAATTGTTTTTTTTCATTAAGTTGTATAGTGATTCATACATATTGTGAGCAATGTAGTCATCAGAGTCAATAAAGCCAATATAGTCTCCTTTAGCTCTGGATAACCCCAGATTTCTGGCGGAACAGACTCCTTTGTTGGTTTGACTGATATATAAGATACGATTATCTTTTCGAGCCCATTCAAGGCAAATTGATTCACTCTGATCCGTTGAACCATCATTTATTAAAAGAATTTCTAGATTGTGATACGTCTGCTGGACTATTGAAGATATACACCTATTCAGATATGCTGATGTATTGTATATAGGAACGATTATACTAATCAATTCTTGAGTTTTCATTTGTAAGTTGCGTGTTGGATTATTGCTCTCTTAAAGGGAACAGAATTGCTTTTGAGACATAGGTAACTATAGAATACCATAAAAAAGAGTGCTGGATTCATAATATTAGGCTGTCCTAATCCCATATTAATTATAAGCAGTATTCTGATAAGGATATCCCATCTGCTTTGGCTTTTATGGTATATACACCAAAAACTGAAACCAAATAGAATACTAAATGGAAAGATACCTATGGCTATAAAGAGGCTTAAAATGCCTGCACATCCTTCTAAATTTAGGCTTTTCATTCTATCATATCCCAGTCCAGCCAGGGAAAAAGGCTCTTTTTCTATTAGTTCGATGACTTCTGTTATGCTTTTGGTCCTGGCTCCTCCTGTTCCTTGTGTGAAGTCAATGTTATGCTTTTCTGTATTAAATATCTTATCATAAACAGCTTTCTCTATAAAATTGTGTCCTAATGGAGTGACTGTCAAAAATAAAATGACACCGCAAAGTCCTGTTAGGAAATATCTTTTTATCTTTTTATTTTTATAATTTTGGGGATGTAACAGATAACAACCTATAATGAAGATGAACGCGATGTATCCGCTGGTTGAAAGTGTTGTTAATAGAGCAATGGTAAGAATCGCTATATATTTTTTTTGTCTGTTTTTCGCTATCAATCTGGAATGAAATAAAGAAAAATATAGAGCGACAGTTAACATACATTGGAATTGGCCAGGTTCACCGAATGGGCCACAATTTCTATCTGAGTGGAGAAATACAAAATTATACACTGGGCTGGTATAGCTATAAAGCATGCCTTCCGAGTATGAAGGTAACAAATAGGGAAAAAGAGGACTGACAACATTGAATCCCCATATATATGTAAGAAAAAATAGAATGATGCTGATGGCTGCTAATAGATAGGCTATTTGTAAGAAACGCTGTAATACATGTCTTTTATCAATGTGAATAGTTGTATAGATAAGTAATAGTATACAAATGATTCTGAGTGAGGTTCCTAAACTAAGGTCAGAGAAAAGTATTGGCAGTAATAAGGAGATCGAAAGCGCTCCTATGAAGTATGAAAAAGTTGTTCCTATGAATTCTTCTTTTTTGATAAAAAACAGATAGATAGAGCAACTAATCAGTATGGATACCAAAAATAGGTCTGCTCCTATATATATGGGTAATGCCATTCCACCCAAAGAGAGTGCACAGTATATCAAAATATACTGTACTGTAGCAAGGAGTGTGGAACTTTGGGGAGAAGTAGATCGTATGCGTATCAAAATTGTAAACTATTTAATTGTTTGGTGTCAAAAGAACCGTCATTCTCTACTAAAATCCAATCTGGGGATAAAGGATATCCGTGCCAAAAGATGCGTGGACAAATCTTAATCCCATTATTTAATAAGGCTGGCTTATACGAAAAAGAACTTTTGCTGGTTATTAATAAGTCTGCATATACCATATGTAGAAAGGATTCTTGAGCTCCCATGTGCAAACACCAATGTAAATTGGAATATTTGAAAAATTCTGTATAATCTTCGGGCTTTCCTTGAGAGAAAAAATAAATGTGGATAGGGCGATCCGTATATAAGTTATCCACTGTTTGTTTTAATACTTTGTCAAAATAATCATTACTCAAGAATCTCATGTTTAAGTTGGGATTGTCTACGTCTGATAGGATATCTCCTCGACGTACATGAATGGCAATGTTGAAATTCTCTCTCTGATAAATAAGTTGGTCTTTCTTACGGGCCGGGGCCGAATAAAATTTTTTCTTCAGTACTGGCATGATCCCATATTGTTCCATGTAGAATTGATCTTGTTCGGCAACGAATACTACTTTCTTGTTTTGATAAGATTGTATTATTTTTTTGTTTAAATTGACTTCCGTGACCTTTTCACTGTTGAACAGAGGAAGCTTACGGACTTGATATCCTTTACGTTTTAAATCTTGTATAGAAGGTTCTCCTTCACCAAATCCCAAAAACTCTTCCCAAATAGGATTGCTGAAGGGCAGATGTGCGAAATTTAGGTTGAATTGCTGAGCGTACCAATAACCCGCTATCCAGTTAGCCATTTGATGACCGATTCCTGCATCTGGGTTGGGCCTTGCCGTGTAATATGATTTATCATTGGGAAGACACTCTGTTTGGTGTCTTGGATGAAATAGATAATGCCAATAGGAACGGTAAATATATGGATAGATATTGTGGCTTTTAGCTTGCCGCATGATTTGATTCCAGATATGCTTCTTGGTTTTTCGTATGAACTCTTTGGCTGTCATTTTTTATATAGTTATAAATCTTTGATCCCAATTCACTCCTTCCCGAATTTGTCTTGTTGGTGATCCTGCATTTAAAGTGTTTGATTTTATATTTTTTGTAACTAAAGAATTGAAGCCTATGATTGCGTTATTACCTATGTTAACTCCTTTGGTTACTCTACTATCTTTTCCGATCCATACGTGGTTACCTATAATTATAGGGCGAGATGGATTTATAATTTCGCCTTGATCGTTATAAATGGGGTGTGAATCAGTATTCCAAAGTTCAACATGATCGGCGAGCATACAATCTTCACCGATTGATATGGAGTTTAACTTACCCATGCAGATTAGTTTCAAATAATTGCCGAATCCACTGTTGTTTCCAATTGAGATACTGCATTCTTCTCCTCGGATAATAATTTCTGATAGAGTGATTCCATTGATTTTCTGTATGTTAATTTGGTTGTTGTTGCCGATGACTTTAATTTTTGTCGCTGAAAATGGACCTTGGAGATTTATTTTGTTGTTATTACCGTTGACTTCTATACTTGTCCTTTTTAGGATGGAGTGTCGTATATCAATTTGATTACTTGCTGAGCTATTGGAGAAATGTCCGAAGATTATTACACTGTCATGTATATGAATACCTTTTAATTTGGACCAGTATTTGACTGTTATAAAAGACAGTACTTGAATAAGTATTTTTTTCATAATGTTTTTTTTACCAATAGCATGCGTCTTCCACTTGGTTCGCATTTAGTGGAATGTCATTTTTCTTAGGACGTATCCAGTGTTCATTCATTAAAGATAAGTAACTTCCGTATGGGATATTCCAGGCTTTTACTCCATAGTCTGGGTTTTCCCAACGCTTTCCTCGGATACCGAAAAGTAGTTGAAGTGCGCCACCTAAATGAACGGCTTTTTTCCCTTTCGACTTAACATAAGCAGCAAGTGGAAAACCGTATGCTCCACATCCTAATAAACAAATATCGAAGTTGATGTGGTCTATCTGTTTTTGCATGTGAGCCAATGCTTCGAACCAGCTGTTGAATCCTGGGGCTTGTCCTCCTATACTTTGAACTGCTTCGATAGTTGATAATTCAAATAAAGGTAGTATATCCGGATTATCAAAAAGGAGGTTGCGCTGTTCGTTATATTGTTTTTCAATGGAACGTGCAAAGGGGTGTACTACCAGCACTTTTTTCCCTTCCAAGGCCTTAGTCCAGGGAGATGCGTTCCAAAAGGGCTCTAACAGCATCAATTTGACTCTTTTCATATCGGGAGCGAAGTTGATAAATTGTTCATTATCTTGCCAACTCCCGAGTATATCTACTTGCGCTGCACTTTTTAGCATAAGTTCGCAAAATCTTTCAATTTCAGTCAAGGTCAATGGGAAGAATCCGGCATTATTGTTTAGATACTGCCATGTTTTCGTATTCCACCATAGATCAGGTGTTTTTCCTCTAATGTATGAAATAATGTCCTTTCGTTTACTCTTAACTCCTATATAATTTGCTGTTACACTTAACTCGAATCCACCGAATCGCGCAATCATGCAAGGGCGATCATCCGATAAAAGATTATATATCATTTGAGAAGATCTTTTAGGGGATGTCTCTATATAACAGGTATTTATTGGAGCGGCTGGATATAACATGGTATATGTTTTGCGCAAAGCCTTTAATAAGTATTCAAAAGGGATATGCATCTTTTTTTTAATTGTTGTGTGTAATTCTGTTCTTTATTATTGATATCAACTCTTGGGTGGTTTTTTTTTCTTCGTTGTTGAGAACAAGACACCATAAAGTGACCAAACTGAATAAGATCGTTGTAATTAGGGTGATTCCCAATCTAACGATTCCTTCTGTCAGGAAATAACTGGGCAATATTCCTGAACCCACAATGATAACTGTGAATAATAGGCAGGGCAATAGTACTTCGCGTGTGTAAGTTGCGTAGTTGGCATTACATTTCTTATGGAAAAAATAAATAGAAAAAAGACCTCCTATGATGCCATTGCAAAGTATCCAAGCTATATACATATAATAAGGTGGATAATGAAAATGAAATAATAGGGCAGAAAGTATAATCGGCAGTAACCCTAATATGCTTCTTACCAGTGAATAGCCCTTAATTTCTCCTTGTGCTGCAATGCTACTTCCCAACGTTATGGTTAGTTGTTCTATCAAGCTTCTTAACAGTTGAAGGCGACAGAATACAATTGTCCATTCAGGTGTTGATTTCAGCCAAATTTTTAGAATATAAGGAGTTTCTATGATGAAAGGAATAGCGAATACTGCTAAAATAATGTAAGCAAACTTGCTGCCTGTCATGCTTGCTTTGAGCATCAGGGCTCTGTTTCCACTTCCTTCACTCTTAGCGATAACTGGGTTCAAGGCTTTTAGCATTGTATTAGAGAATACCATTAATTGTCCGGAGATTTGGTTGGCGATGCCTTGGGCTGTGTTTAAAAGTGCCCCCCAGAAATTGTTTAGTACAATACCTAATCCATATTGAGAAATCATGCTGCTGGTTACCCCTATCAAGTTCCATCCGGCGAAAGCAGTCATACTTTTCATTAGTGAGGGGCTAAAGTACTTTCGAGGAGTGAATGCACATTCCGTGTATTTATGATGGCAATAAGTCTGCATGATGATCAACATAAAAACAGAAACCCCTGTGGTCAGCAGGGCGTAGACAATTAGTTTATCTTGTAGTGTGTAAATGATGATGATGGCGATAAGAAGTTTTAGTAATGAGCCGATAATACTGATTATGGCATAGTATTTCATGTTTTCGTGTGCATTTATCACCGCATCATAAGGTACGGTGATTATAGTAAAAAACGTGCTGGCTATTAGACTGCCGTATACAACTTGAGCGGCTGAAATGCGGTCGGTCGGAATGTTTAAAATGCCATTAAAAAAAAAGTACCCCCCAATTATCAATAGAACGGATGCTATAGTGGCTATTATTAAATGTAAAATTAAACTGGTATTGAAGATTTTCTTTTTAATTTTTGTATCTCCACTACCTTCTGAATAAGACATGAAGCGTTGTGTGGCGCTGGCCATAGCTGCATTCAGAAAACCAAGCATACTTATTGCACCTCCGATTATGTTGAATATTCCAAAGTCAATGGCTCCCAATGCATTGAGTATTACGCGAGTGGTGTATAGCGAGATAAACATGGTAATACCCATCTGAGCATAAAGGAATCCTGTGTTTTTTACGACACGGTTGGCGGTAGAACTCATAGATCGTTTTATGGTGTGGCTTATTGTATCTTATCGTTTCTTTTATCTATTCATATCCTTCATCTCACCGCCTCCATCTTTCCCACTCTCTCCACGAACCCCACCGGCATATCCACATGGGCGCAGCCCAGCATATCCAGCCTTACCGCCACCTTGCTTTTGCCGTCGATGGTCACCAGCTCGCCTTCCAGTCCGGCGAGGGGGCCTTTGATGACTCGCACCTGTTCGCCGGGGGCGAGGGGGGAGGAGCACACTTCGATGGCTTCTTCGGAGTAGTCGAGCATGAAGCGGAAGCGCTCCATCTGCTCGTCGGGGATGACGGCGGGGGTGCTTTGTCCGCGCAACACCATGTAGCGGCTGACGGACGAAAGGGTCAACACTTCGGCACGTTCTGCCGGGTCGACGTGTACGAAGATCATCATCGGGATGACTACGCGCTCGATCTTTTTGCGGCGGTCGCTCCATTGATGGATTTCTTCCTGCACGGGGAGGAAACTTTCGATGCCCATTGCCGTCAGGCGGTCACGGGTTTTCTTTTCGTGATAGAGACGGACATAGGCGGCAAGCCAGGATTTCATGTCTGATTGGGAGTATGGTTTGAGAAAGGGGAGGGAGGGTCGGTCCCGGATACGCGACGCGGTTACCTGTCACAGTTGCCTGCTGGGGTAAACCGAATCTTACGTTTGATTTTGCTGCAAAGATAGATATAATTTTACTAAATACAACAAATTGTTTATGAAAATAGAAAAAATAATGAATTTTTAATCTTTAGGTGTTACTTTTGTAAGTTTTAATAATTAACATATCTTTTAATTTTAATGATTATGGAAAAAAAACGACAAGTTTAAGAGTCCGAACGAATTGCTTAAAGAGTTGTCCGGACAGGTGTTTGCCCTGGTGCGTGAGCTTCCCAAACCGCTTTCGAGAGAAGAGATGCGGGAGTTGAAACGGTTGTGCCGCTTCCTGAACAATACGGTGAAGGATCAGGAGCGGAAACAGGAGGTGAGAAAATAAATCCGGGTGTTAAAAAGAACCGGGAGACGGATGGCGAAAGTGGGGTGCGGGTGGGTGTGGAGGCTTTCCGAAGGGACTTTTACGGCGGTTTTAACATTCGGAAGTGTAAAAAGTTTGTTGTTCTTTTGCATCATGGTTCATTGCAGAGGATGCGCAGTGGCAAGGGTTTTGCTTTGTGCGCTTGGCGGCGGATCGGGATTAAAAACATTAAAATTTAATACTCAATGAAAAAGAGAGAGTTTAAAATTTCCTTTTTCCTCCATGTGTGGGAAAAGAAAGCGGAAGAGATTTCGCTGGAAGAGTTTCATAATGACCTCAGGGGAGCACGCTGGAAGGTGCTTGCCGAGTCGTACCGGCGGTGGATGCGGACGGGCATGACCGAGGAGGGCAAAAGGCTGAAAGGGGCGCTGAATGCGGTGGTAGTGGCCGGCAAGTGCCGGGGCGGACATGCGGCGAACCAGGTGACCGAGCTGAACGGACTGGCGCTGTTCGACTTTGATCATTGCCTCGAGATGCTGGCCGGGATGAAGGAGAAGGCCGGGGCGCTGCCTTATGTGGTGGGGGCTTTTGTCAGTATCTCGGGTGAAGGGCTGAAGCTGATTGTGCGCATCGATGCCGAGAATGCCGGGCAATATGCGGTGGCTTATCCTGTCGTTGCCCGTGAGTTGGAACGGGTGCTGGGGCATCCTTGCGATATGTCGTGCCGCGATCTGGGACGGGCGTGCTACGCTTCGTATGATCCGGAGGCGTACTATAATCCCGGTGCCGGGGTGTTTCCGTGGCGGGAGCAGGTGGACGGGCTGTTGTAGGCGGAAGGGGAGTGTTCCGCGCAGTCGGTGGGCAAGGCTTGTCCGGCGGGCGTTGCTTCCGAAGCGGGGGATGGCTTTATGCAGGTTTTCCTGAATGATTTTGATGCCCGGAATCCGTTTGTGGCGGGAGGGCGCCATGCGTTTGTGCTGAAGCTGGGACGTGTTGCCCGGTATAAAGGTTTTTCGCCGGAAGAAATGCGGCTGTTGCAAAAAGCAGTGGTTGAGAAATACGCGCAGGCTGATTTCGGGAGCGGAGAAATAGAGAAAACATTATCGTCTGGTTATCAGTATGTTTCTGCCAGGAGGGCGGACGCTGTCATGGCGAGTCAGGGGCCAAAAGTCCAAGGGCCACTCTATGCGCCAGAGGAGGGGGAGAGTGAAGAGGATATGGAGGATGTGTTGTTCGGAAAAAGTGAAGAATTTCGTCGGGTGGCTCCTTACTTTCCCGAAGAGGTGTTTGAGCATTTGCCTGATCTGCTTGCGCAGGGGGTGAAGGCGGCCGGCAATTATCGGGAACGCGATATGTTGCTGATGGCGATGATCACCAATATCAGCGCCTGTCTGCCCGAGGTGCGTGTATTGTACGATCAGGTGTATTACTCGCCGCATCTGTATTACATGGTGATAGCCCATGCGGGAGGCGGAAAGGGGGTGGTGTCTCTGGCCGGCTTGTTGCCCGGAGAGATTCACCGCTATTATGAGAAGCAGAACGAGGAGATGCGCCTGGTGTATGATAAGGCCTTTTTTGAGTGGGAGCTGGAGTTGAAAAAGGCGCAGGCGGAAAAGCGTTCGCCGGACTTTTCGCTGCGTCCCAAAGAGCCTGTCCGTAAGCTGTTGACGCTTTCGCCCAATGTGTCGAAGAGTATGCTGATCAGTGCATTGGAGGAGAGCGGCAAGCTGGGGTGCTGCATCAATGCTACGGAGCTGGACATGGTGTCGGGAGCTATCCGGAATGATTACGGAAAGCACGATGATGTGTTTCGGGCGGCTTTTCAACACGAAGTGGTTTCGGCCGATTTCAAGGTGAACGGCCGTCAGGTGGTGGCCCATAATCCGCATTTGGCGTTGTGCCTTGCCGGCACTCCCAACCAGCTGGTGCGTTTCATTCCTTCGTTGGAGAACGGTTTGTACAGCCGTTTCCTGGTGTATACGGGCCAGAGCGATTGGTGTTGGCGTTCGGCTGCCCCGCGGGAGGGAGGTGAAGATCATCGGGCGATGTTTGCCCGCCTGAGCGGCCGGTTGTTGGAGTTGCACCAGTTCTTGCTTCAGTCTCCCACGGAGGTTACGTTTACGGCTGCACAATGGGAGGAACATACGTCTCGTTTCTCCTCACACTTGTCCGAGGTGGTGAACGAGCGGGATGATTCGCCGGGAGCGATCGTGCTTCGTCACGGGCTGATGGCGAGCCGGATAGCAGGGGTGCTCACTGCCCTTCGCAAGGGAGAGTGCGCTTGGGCGATGCCGCAGTATGTATGTTCGGACGAGGATTTCCATACCGCTATGTTGATGACGGATGTGTTGTTGGAGCATAGCTTGCTGCTGTCCACCAGTGTGCGGAAGAGCGAGAGTAAGTCCGGCCCCCTGAAGCCTTATTTCAGGTTGCGTCCGGTGTTACAGACTTTTTCAGGAACTTTTACTTATAAGGATGCGATGGATCGGGCGGTAGAGATGGGGATTCCGGTAACCACTTTTAAACGGCTATTCAGGAAGACGATAGAGCTTAAAATTATTGATAAAGAGGGAGATATGTATATCAGAACGCGGCGGGGCTGGCGGGAGACTGACGCATAGAGTGGCCCTTGGACTTTTGGCCCTCGGAAAACACCGGAGCAAACGAATGAATGTATGAAAAAACTCTTAAGCCTTTTCCGAAAAGACTTAAGAGTTTAGAGGAAAAGACTTGGATGTTTCGAGGGAAACGTCTAAGTCTTTTTCGTGTTTTTCACCACAGAGGACACAGAGTCTCACAGAGAATCTATATTTTCATTGGATATGCTTTTAGAAAAAAAACTCTGTGAGACTCTGTGTCCCTCTGTGGTGAATTCCCCTCTGTGGTGAATTCAAGGTTCTCCCAGGTAATACACGATCAGCCGGACTTCCCGTTTAAGGAAGCTGTGGCGGTATTTGTTGTAATTGACATCGGACAGTGCCTGTGTCAGGGCGGTGTTTTTACGCATCCAGCGGTAGAGTTTCTGCAGGGCGAGCACGGGGTCGAGTCCCGGGCAGTAAAGCTGTGCAAGTTCGGCTTTGGTGTACGAGCGGATGATGAAATCGGCTTCGGTTGTGTCTTCTTCTTTTCTTTGGTTCATGGCTTTGATTATCTGATTGTTACATACTGTAAATGTACGGAAAAATATCCGGAATGCAGTGTGTTTTTATATTCTTTTTTCCTCAAACTTTGTCATCGGTCCTCTTTCTTTGTCATTGGCGCATCGGGGGTGTCGTATCTTTGAAATGTGATTGAAAAACAGATGTTTAACTCTAAAAAGAAAGTACGATTATGAGTAAAGAAGTTACGTATTCGGTAGTGGCGCGCAAGAACATGCTGAAGAAGGATGATCCCGCCAAGTATTATGCCCAGGCACAGGCCAGCGGCGATGTGGGGCTGGACGAGATCTCGACCCGGGTGGAAAAGGCCTGTACGGTACATTCGGCGGATGTCGTGGCAGTGCTGAAGGCGCTGGAGGATGAAATGGTGGATGGCCTGTCGAGGGGGGAGATTGTCAGGCTGGGGAATATCGGCACCTTCCAGGTGGGCCTGCGAAGCAGGGGAGCGGAGAAGGCGGAGGATTTCAAAGCGGCGAATATCAGCAAGGCGAGAGTGAACTTCCGTCCGGGGCCTGTGCTGGCGGATGCGATGAAGACGCTCAATTTCAGTAAGGTGAGTACGCGGGCGGCGCAGAAAGGCGATGGCGGCGGGGATGGGGATATTGTGGATGACCCGACAGCATGACCCGACCACAGAGTGACACAGAGTCTCACAGAGGAGGAATTTCAACGACCTTTCTGTAAATCCGGAAATTAAGATTCTCTATACTATAGTCCCGGGGATTAAGATTCTATATCAGCTTGAAAATAAAGACTCTGTGTTGCTCTGTGTCCTCTGTGGTGTAAACGTAAAACAACTTAATATAGCAAAACAACGATGAAGAAGTTACAAAGAATCTTGGAATGGGTGATTGCATTCCTGATGTTTCTCAGTGGGAGGAATGTCGAAAAATGAAGGGGGAAGTATGAGGAAAATCGATTTGATTGTGATTCATTGCTCGGCAACGAGAGAAGACCGGTGTTTTACGGAGTTCGATCTGGATGTCTGCCATCGCAGGCGGGGATTCAACGGGCCGGGATACCACTTCTATATCCGTAAGGACGGGCGGATTGTGTCTACCCGTCCGGTGGAGAAGATCGGGGCGCATGCCAAGGGGCACAATGCGACGAGTATCGGTATCTGTTATGAAGGCGGGCTGGATGCGAGGGGCCGTCCCAAGGATACCCGGACGGAGTGGCAGGTACATTCGATGCGGGTGTTGGTGAAAACGTTATTGAAACAGTATCCCGGCAGCCGTGTGTGTGGCCACCGGGATCTGAGTCCGGACCTGAACGCCAATGGGGAGATCGAGCCCGAGGAATGGATAAAGCAGTGTCCGTGTTTTAATGTGATTGAAGATAAAAAATTACATTGATGTTTTAGAATTGATTATGAATCGCCAAAAGGGTTAATTAAATTAACTCTTTTGGCGGTTTGCTTTTCATGGAATAAGTGTAACAAATAATTAATTCATTATATTTTATAAAATCATAGAGATGCTTTTCTAATTATGCTTTTGTCCGTAGCCGTAGCCATAACCGTACTTCTTTCCGTATCCGTAATAGCGGCCGTATTTTCCGTATCCATAGTAATAGCCGTATTTCCGCTTTTTCATGTCCAAGCCGTTGATTACGGTACACAGGTTGGGGAGCTTGTTGCCCAGGCGGAGATCTTCGAGCAGGGTATAGTCGGCTTTGTGGGTATAGTCGGCGCGGCAGACATAAACCGAGAGGTCGGCCACCCGTGCGATGATCTGTGTGTCGGTCACCATTCCGATGGGAGCGGTGTCGAGCACGATATAGTCGAAGTGCTTTTTCAGGATATCGATGGCTTCCACCAATGCCTGGCGTGCCAGCAGTTCGGTCGGGTTGGGCGGTACGGTTCCGCCGGGGAGGATGCTCAGGGTGCGGGATATCCCGGAGGGCTGCACCATAGACATCAGGTCGGTGGTCTGCGGGCCGGCCAGGAACTGGGTGATTCCTTTTTCTTTCTGCGAGAGGTTGAAGACCTTGTTGAGTCCCGGCTTGCGGATGTCGAGCCCTACGATGACTACTTTTTTGCCTAGCAGCGAGAGGCTGATGGCGAGGTTGGTGGCTACAAATGTTTTTCCTTCGCCGCTGATGGTAGAGGTGACCAGGATGACTTTATTCTCTTCGCCCAGCATAAACTGCAGGTTGGTGCGGATGCCCCGGAAGGTTTCCGCCATCAGGCTGTTTTCGTTTTCGCGGACAGCGATGCCTCCCGCTTTCCCGTTACCCTCTTCGGCCAGGGGGATGTCTCCGATGATGGGGGCGGAGGTCAGCTTTTCCACATCGGCCCGTCCTTCTATCCGGAACTGGAGCAGCCCCATGACGTAGATGATGGCTACGGGGATGCCCATCCCCATGACGAGGGCTATCATATAGATCGTTTTGGTCTTGGGAGAAACGGGACCGTTGTCCGCCATGGCCTCGTCTACGATCTTGGCGTTGTTGGCAGTGGCGGCCAGTGCGATGGAGTTTTCTTCCCGTTTCTGCAACAGCATCAGGTAGAGTCCGGCTTTGATCTCCTGCTGCCGGGAGATGCTGACGAACTGGCGTTCCTGCGCGGGCGCATTGCTGATGCGGCGGTTGAACTTGCTGGCCTGACGGTCGAGGTCGGCCTTGGTGATCAGCAATCCTTTCTGAACGCTGTGGATGGTGGTCAGGATGTTTTCGCGCATGGCACGGATGCCGCTATCCAGGTTCACGATCACCGGGTTGCTTTCCGAGGAGTTGCGTAGCAGGCGGTTGCGCTGAAGCACCATTTCGTTGTATTGCCCGATCAGGGAGGAGAGTGACTGGTCGGTCAGGCCGACGTTGACGGGCAGCACGGCGTTGATCTTGTCCGGGGCGGAGATATATTCGGCGAGGTAGCGTACGAGGTTGAGCTGGGTGCCGTTCTCGACCCGTTGTTTCTCGTAGGCGGAATTTTCGCTCACAGCCAGTTGGGCGTCGCTGGCAAGGTCCGTCAGTCCGGCATCCCGTTTGAAGGTTTCCAGCTCCTTCTCGGTACTGAACAATTCGTCGTTGATGATGCGGATACGTCCGGCGATGAACTCTTCCGTTTTCTCCGCCACTTCGTTTTTGTCGTTGTTGGTGTTCCGGTTGTAGACTTCGATCAGCCGGTTGATGAAGTCCTCGCCCCGACGCTTGTTGGTGTTTTTGAGCGAGACGATGACGATGGAGGTGGTTTTGGAGGTAGGCTCTACGCTGAGCGCCGCCGCATACCTCTTTGCCGTCTGCATGGGGTTGCTTACAACGGCGGTGAGTGTCTGCGGTTCACTTACTCCGGCGGAGTCGCCGGCAAGGGTGAAGGTGAACGTTCCGGCCGGAGTGACGAGCAGGCCCGGCAGTTTGGAGAATTTTTTGTTGTAGGAGGTTTCCCCGACGGTGGCTTTCACGTCGAGCCGGTTGCCGGGCGACAGGGTGAGTTCGAATACGGCCGGACCCGGCAGCCTGTCTGCTTCTTGCGGGGTGAGGCCCACCAGTACCGGCGAACTTTTATAAAGCTCTACTTCGTTGAAACTGCCTTTGACGGAGTAGGTGGTGTAGAGGTTCAGCTCGCTGACCACATGCTTGACCAGCGTTTTGGAACGTAGTATTTCAATCTCGTTGTCGATGTTCGATACCGAGTTGACCAGCCCCAGGCCCTCGAGCGCGGCGAGATTTCCGCCACTGTTGCCCCCTTTCTTATCGTCCTTGATGATGACCGAGGCCGAGATGTTGTAGACCGGAGTGGTCTGCCGGAGGTGTAGCCATGCTCCTGCCAGGCAGATGATGACCGAGGCTACAAACCAGGGCCACCGGATGACGTAGCGGAACAGGAGGGCATGGAAGTCTATTTTTTCTTCTTTCTCTTCGTATAGATCGTCGTATAAGTCTTCTTTCATTGTCGGGGTTTCTTTATTTGGCGATGGTGATAATTAAACTGGCAAGCGACACGAGCGTGCCTACCACGGAGAACCAGATGGTGGTGCTGGCGCTGATGTCGGCTGTCTTTGCCTTGGTCTTATTGGGGGTGACATAGAGGATGTCGTTCTGTTGCAGATAGTAGTAGGGCGATTGGATGATGTCTGCCCGGTTCATGTTCAGCGTGATGATGTGCTGGTGTCCGTCGGCGTCCTCGCGGATCAGGCGGACATTGTCGCGCAGTCCGTACACGGTCATGTCGCCTGCCATGGCAAGGGCTTCGAAGAGGTTGACCTTTTCGTTGCTGATGGTAAACGTGCCCGGCCTGTTCACTTCGCCGATGACGGAAATTTTATAATTGGCCATGCGAACCGTCACAATGGTGTTTTCTTTGATGTATCCTTTCAGCTTTTCCCTGATCAGACTTTCCGCTTCGCCTTTGGTCAGTCCGCCGATATGGAGGGTGCCCAACACGGGAAAGTCGATGTTGCCCCGGTTGTCGACCAGATATTGTTGAAGGGCCGGTTGGCTGGTCAGGCTTTTTTGTGTATTGCTGACAGGGGTGGATACGGTCAGGTTGAACGGTTCTGCCAATTCCGGATCGCTGCACGATACAACGATGGTGAGCAGATCCTTCGGCAGGATGCGGGCATCATAGAGCTTGGCCTCCGCAACGGCACGTTGCGCCTCTCCCGGGTCTTGCAAGTAGGGTACTTTCTTGTAGGACTGGCAGGAAGCCAGCAAAATACAGGTTAACGTGAAAAAAAGTAGTCTTTTTGTCATTTATCTTAATTTTAGAATATTACTATGGGGTGGCTCACCACAGAGTACACAGAGTTTCACAGGGTTTTCATCTTTTGTGTGATGGGGGAAAAAAAATTCTCTGTGAAACTCTGTGTTCCTCTGTGGTGTAATCTCTTTTATTCATTTTCTTTATTTTAATAAGCTTCTTTTTCTCCTTCCAGCGCATTTCTTACGGTTTTATATATAATATATAGATCGAGCATGAAGGTCCAGTGTTCGATGTACCAGATGTCGCGTTGCACACGTCCTTCCATTTGCCATAGTTCGTGAGTCTCTCCGCGGAAGCCGGTGACTTGCGCCCAGCCGGTGACACCCGGTTTCACGAAATGGCGGACCATGTATTTGTTGATCAGTTGTGAGTATTGTTCCGTGTGTTTCAGCATGTGGGGGCGGGGGCCTACTACCGACATGTCGCCCATCAGTACGTTGATGAACTGCGGGAGTTCGTCGATGCTGCTTTTACGCAGGAAGTTGCCGAAGCGCGTTTTGCGGGGATCGTGCAAGGTGGCCTGCAGGGTGTCGCTCTGCGTGTTCACCTTCATGGAGCGGAACTTGTAGCACCAGAATTCCCGTCCGTCTTCTCCACTGCGCTTTTGCTTGAAGAAGATGGGACCCGGCGAGGTGATTTTGATGGTCAGCCCGACAATGACATAGATAATGGGGAAGAGGGTGCAAAGAAACAAGAGCGAGAAAGCGATGTCGAACACACGCTTCCTGAATCGGTTTTCGGCAAAACTGAGCGGCTCCTGGCGGATGCAGAGTACGGGCACGTTGCCCAGGAGCTCGAAGTACATGCGCCGCTTCAGATAGCTGCGCACGTTGGGGACACTGAAAAAGCGTATCAGGTGATTTTCGCAATAGTCGATGATGGGGAGAATCTCTTCGCTGCGGGCCGAAGGCAGGCAACAATAAACCTGCTCGACTCCTCCCTGCTTCAGGCGGTCCACAATCTTACCGGGTTTTCCCAGATAGTTCACCTTTTCGGGGAAGCGGCTGCCGGGCTGGGCGTCAAAGGAGCCGATGACAACGAAAGGGACACGCCGATGCCACGGAATCCGGAAGTGACGTCGTCCGTCATTTGGTGGTAGAGTTCGATTATATTGCTATTGCTTCCCACCAGAATGATGCTGCGGGAGTTGCCTCCATGCTTACGATAGGACTTCAGGATCTTGCGGAACAATAACCGGTAACAAACCAACAGCAGAGTGAACGCAATGTAGAACAGTAAGAAAAAGCGGGCGGAAAGGATGCCGAAGTTTCCAAAGGTGAGCGCGCAGGAAAAAAACAAGGCGTGTCCCGCACTGTTGCGTAAGGCACGCCATACGATTTGCTCGGGACGTACTACACGGCGGTGCAATATGATACCTGAAGACATGTTGCTAACCAGGTAGCATAAGTTGAGCAATACCAGTACTTGGGGAAGTGAGTGAATGAATGGATCTGCAAAAAATTTGCTCCCCAATAGGGTGTACAAGGACAGAAAGGTGCCATTCAAGAGAATGAGATCTCCGGTGAATACAATCCTTTTAATGACTTTATTGAACCGCAATACCTGTTTCATACTGTACTTTTAGAAATGTTTGCGATAGTTGTCGTTAATGTTTGAATAACTACCATCTTGCTGTGTGCATTGCAATTTGTTCCCTTACTTATTAGGTAATAGAACAAAGTGATCCCTTACTTATTAGGTAATAGAATGCGGAATAGCGAAAAGATATGAAATATAACTTTTAGAGGTTAACTAAACATAAAACAGGGGCTGGATTATATAATTCTGATGTCAAATTATTGCAAATTGTAAACTCCTGTTTGAGTAATTACATCAAACAGGAATTATGACTAATATTTCTATTAAGTGAATAAATTATTTCAAACTGATACTTCAACTGGTTATAATCCACTTTTATAGAAAAGAAATTATCATTTTGTTTGTGGAGTTTCAATTATTATCTCTATTTTTGCAGCGATAAAACAAATGAATCTGTTCTATTACCTAATAAGTAAGAGAACAGTTATTATCACTCCTCCTCTTCTTTCTTAAATCTCACGGCGGCAATCACTTTTTTATTTGCGTTACTGAGCGTTTTGTTATCAAAAGATGCCAGATAAATGTATGTCACCTTCTCTGAAGCATGCCCCATTCCCGCACTGATCACCGAAACCGGAACCCCTTTCTGCAGGGCCGTGGTCGCCCAACTGTGGCGTGCCACATAAGAGGTCAGCGGAGTCTTCAATTTCAGTATTCCGGATATCTGGTTGAGGCGTTTGTTGTATACCCTCAATGCACTTCGGTACTGCTTGTGCCCCTCCTCTCCGGCTGCGCTGATGACGGGCAGCAGATAGACGGATTCTTTGCAAAGCGAGGCATACTTACGCAAGATCACTTTGGCGCAGTTTTCTATGATTACCGTAAGTTGCTGTCCCGTTTTCTGGCGGAAATAAACGAGCATGTTTCCCTGCACATCGGTCTTGCGGAGATGTACCAGGTCGACAAACGGGATTCCCCTCAGGTAGAAGCTTAGCAAGAAGAGGTCGCGGGCAAAATCGAGCCGGCTGTTCTTGCTGAAATCTGCTTCGAGCAGGCGGGAAATGAGGACGGGTGAGATGGCCCGCTTGGCAGTGGGCTCGTTGCCGATAAAAACATTCTCAAACAGCTCGCGGGTGTTGAGCGAAGCTATGTTCTGCTCCGATGCCTGATTGCAGATGGAACGCAACATGCGCATGTAGAGCGAGATCGTGTTGTACCGTTTCCCGTTGAGGATTAAGTATTGCTCGTACTCCTTGATACTCTCGGGAGTGATCTCTTCAAAAGTCAGTGAGGCTTTTCCCGCAAACTTCTGAAAACTGTGCAAAGTGTAGAGGTAGGTATTGGCTGTGCTGTAACGCCCGCCTAACTTCGCTTTTCTTGCTAAAGATTTAATGAATTTTTCTATTTCCATTTTCTTGTTCTTTTTAGTGTGTTCAAGAACACGGTTTATAATAAAAAAGATTTTGAGTGACAGATTGGAAAATATGCTGGAAATTAGTAAAAAATCAATAGCATAAATGTATAGACGAATGAAAGTTTCAGAAATACCCAAGTGGCATGAGAAAAAAGGAACGTAAAAAAGTGTCCCGTATTTGAATGAATAGCCGTTTTTTCGTGGTGTATTAATCATTTAAAAACATGAATTATGGTAATAGCTTATTTGAGAGTAAGTACGGAAAAACAGTTTTTGGCTAATCAGAAGGAAGAGATTATGCGATTTGCAGAGAAGAATGGGTTGTCGATTGACAAGTGGTACACAGAGACCGTAAGCGGAAGCGTGAGCACAAAAGACAGAAAGTTATCAGAGTTATTGAAGAGAATGCATCCCGGGGATACACTGATTGTAACGGAGATTTCGAGATTGAGCCGTACACTGCTCGAGATTATGACTATCCTGAATTTTTGTATTAAGAAGCAGGTAGTGCTCTATAGCACCAAAGAGGGCTATGTGTTTCAGGACGACATCAACAGCAAGGTGCTGGGATTCGCGTTCGGACTGATGGCGGAAATAGAAAGGAACCTGATTTCGATGCGTACCAAAGAAGCTCTCGCACGCAGAAAGCAGGAAGGAATGACTCTAGGCCGAAAGAAAGGGGATACTCCTAAAATAAAATTGCTGCATGCCAATAAGCGCGTACTTACCAAAGAACTTGACAAAGGAACTACTTACTCGGAATTGGCGGAGAAGATGGGGGTATCCAGAACAACCCTGTTCCGGTTTATGAAAACGATGTATTAGTAACGGTTAGGGGAGTCATAATTCACCACAGATTACACGGATTCTCACAGATTAATAATTTATTTTACTGAGAGTTTAATTAAAATATCTGTGTTAATCTGTGTAATCTGTGGTGAATTCAGGTCGTTTATAAATTCTTT
>OGPG01001261.1_pt1 | contig 18850 bp, 12 predicted proteins | sample 1552851 | NCBI WGS metagenome assembly OGPG01 (sample SAMEA2579909, study PRJEB22360) | human gut metagenome | biome: human gut; feature: human-associated habitat; material: faeces | place: Denmark | collected 2008/2010 | reverse complement strand
TGCGCTGATGGCATTTGTCCTTTTTAACATCAGCGATGAGATTGTGAACCGTGAGAATGAAGGAATTGTTTATCAGGAGGGAAACAACCGTGTATGCGTGCTTTTTCAGGAAAAATGGAGCCGCAATTTTAACGGAAGAATCAAGGAAATCTGCCATGAGATTCAGACAGAGATCAGAAAGGTCATGGGAACAGAAGTATCCATGGCAATCGGCAAATGGGTAAAGACTCTGGAAGAACTCAGCGGTTCTCATGATGTGGCGGTACAGGCCCTGCAGTATCGGTATCTTCTGGGGGGAAGCCTTCTGATCGATATGGAGGAAATACATCCGGTACAGGATATCGATCTTCGAAAATCTCTGGACAGACTGAAAGAATTTCTCAAATCCGGCAAAAAAGAAGAAATGGAAGCAGAATTTCAGTCCATCGAAGAACAGGTGAAACAGTCATTTGCAGAGAAGAGCCGCGCCTGCATGTATCTTCAGCAGGTGATCCGTGTCGTGGATGTGGCAGGAGAGGAAGTTTCTTCCGATATCTCCAGAATCCGCGACGAAAGAAAAGATCTGCTCTGTCAGGTAACGGCGCAGAAATCTTTTGAACAGGCATGCAAAATCGTAAAAGAATATATTTTACAGGTTTATGATGCCCTGACAGAACTGAATACATCCAGCGGTGAGCGCCAGGCAAGAATGGCACTGGATTATATTCAGAAAAATTATATGGATCCGAACCTGAGTCTGAATGATATCTGTTCTTATCTTAATATCAGCACCAGTTATTTCAGCACCATATTCAAAGAAGTGACGGGAGAAACTTTTACAGAGGTTCTGATCCGCACCAGAATGGAGAAGGCAAAGGAACTTCTGGAAAATACGACCATGAAAAACTATGAGATCGCAGAGAGAGTCGGATTTGCCGATGCACATTATTTCGGAATCTCATTCAAAAAGATGACAGGATGCACGCCGACAGAATATGCAAGGGAGAAGCGTAAATGAACAAAAAAGGACTTGCAACTGTAGTCGTAGGAAAGTTCAAAAGCATTCAGAGCGTTATTTTTGCAACGGTTGCTTTTCTGGTTCTCTGTGCGGTTGTGATTGTGACCGGTGTTTCCATGCGATTTACCAATACGTCTATTTTTGAGAATTCTTCGGAATATACGCACACGATCATCAAACAGATGAACCAGAACATTGATTCCTACATAGACTACATGGAAAATATCGCATATCTGATCTCCAGCAGTCAGGATGTACAGGATTATCTTTTTGATGATGAGATCGACAATGAGGCGAGATACCGTATTCTGAATCAGTTTGAGACGATCCTGGACAGCCGGAGTGACATCCGAAACGTCGGGATCATCAGCAAAAACGGCAGGATGCTGATCAATAATGGAAGAAAATCAGTGAACAGAGATCTGGATCTGAACACGCAGGAATGGTATACACAGGCACTTGACAGTCCGGAAGGACCGATGCTCACCTCTTCTCATGTGCAGCATATCATCAGCGGAGAGCGGCCGTGGGTGATCACTCTGAGCCGTGGAATCCGTGACCGTGGAGGCAGTGGTGAGAAAGAAGGCGTCTTTTTTATTGATCTGAACTACAGCGCGATCAGCGGACTGTGTGATCAGAGTACAGTGGGAACCAAGGGATATGCATTTATTCTGGATGCCAGAGGAAATATTGTCTATCATCCACAGCAGCAGCAGCTTTACAATGAACTGCAGACAGAAAATATCAATCTGATCATGGACACAGAAGATGATACAGTTCTGACAGGAACCGGCAAGGATGGAAAGCTGTACTCCATTTCCAGATCAGACAAGACCGGATGGACGGTCGTGGACTGTACCAGTGTCCGGGAACTTCTGAGCAAGAGCCGGCAGGCCCAGAGTATTTATGTGCTTATGGCAGTGCTGCTGGTGATTGTCTCTCTTCTTTTTTCCAGATTTATGGCAAGAAGTATCACACTTCCAATTCAGAAACTGCGTGATTCCATGAAAAAAGTTCAGGAAGGAGATTTCAGCGTTTCTGACGTTGTTGTGGATTCCAGAAATGAAATCGGCAGTCTGACAAAATCATTTGATGTGATGACACACCGTATTCAGGAACTGATGGAGCAGAATGTACATGAGCAGGAGCAGAAGCGAAAAAGCGAGCTGAAAGCACTTCAGTCTCAGATCAACCCACATTTCCTTTACAACACGCTGGATTCTATCATCTGGATGGCAGAAGGAAAGAAAAATGAGGAGGTTGTCCTGATGACGGCTTCACTTGCAAGGCTTCTTCGCCAGAGTATCAGTAATGAGGATGAGGTTGTTCCGATTGCCAATGAAGTGGAATATGCACGTGGCTATCTGACAATCCAGAAAATGCGTTACAAAGATAAACTGGAATTCCAGATTGATGTAGATCCTTCCATATTACATATCCCACTGATCAAATTGGTGCTTCAGCCGATTATTGAGAATGCGATTTACCATGGTCTGAAGTACAAAGAGAGCAAAGGACTTCTTATTATAAAGGGATTTCCGAAAGACGGAAATGCTGTTCTTCAGGTCATTGACGATGGTGTCGGAATGGATGAAGAAACGCTGGCTCATATTTATGACCGCCACAAAGTAAATTATCATTCAAACGGAGTTGGCGTATATAATGTACAGAAGCGGCTGAAACTTTATTACGGTGAAGATTACGGCATTACTTACGAGAGTGTGGTGGGCAAAGGCACGACAGCAACGATCACGATTCCGGGCAGACAGGAGGGACAGAAATGATAAAAAAGAAAAAATGGCTGAGTATCTGCCTGGTTGTCTGTCTGATCGGAGGAATCGGAGGCGCTGCGTGGTATCGCCAGAGAAAGCTTGAAGAAAGAAGAATGTCCCTTGTTTATATTCCGAAAGTTGAGGACAGCACGAATGATTTCTGGAAAGCACTGATCCTCGGAACCAAAATGGCAGCCAAAGAATATAATGCCGATATTGAGATCAAAGCACCGGCAGAGGAAAATGATATTGAGCGGCAGAATGAACTTCTGAAAGAAGCTATTTCTGAAGAACCGGATGCAATCCTTTTTTCACCATCCAGTTTTACAGAATCCAATGATCTTCTGAAAGAGGCAAAAGAAAAAGGTATCCGCATCAGCTTTATCGATTCTTATACCGAGGAGAAAGTACAGGATCTGACGGTAGCGACAGATAACCTCGAGGCAGGAGAAAAACTGGGGAAATTTGCGGCAACACTTCTTGGTCCGGATGATCAGATTGCGATCGTTGCCCATGTCAAAGGAGTATCAACTGCAGTCGAGCGTGAAGAAGGCTTCCGCAAAGGACTCGGAAATCTGGCAAAAAATATTGTTGAAGTAGTTTACTGCGATTCCCAGTATGAGAAATCACGTAAACTTACGCAGGAGCTTATGGAAAAATATCCAAATCTCAAGATGTTTGCCGGAATGAATGAGTATTCGTCTGTCGGAGCGGCGCGGGCAGTAAAAGCGGCCGGAGCCAAAGACAGAATCCAGGTAGTCGGCGTTGACAGTTCACAGGAGGCTGTTCAGCTTATGGAAAACGGAGTATTTAAAGGCCTTGTTGTACAGAAAGCTTTTAAGATGGGTTATATTGGTGTAAAAGAGACCATTTTGATGCTCCGCGGTAAGAGCTATGAGAAAGATGTAAATTCCGGGTGCGAACTTGTGACACCGGATAATATGTATGACAGTGAAATCGAAAAACTGCTGTTTCCGTTCAATACATTGAAGCTTTCCTAGTAAAATAGTAAAAAAAATATAAAAAGGGTTAAATATTTATGGACGAACCGTAAATATTTAACCTTTTTTTGTAAGATTTTCCATTACAATTGTGCAGTATTCACGGTATTATATAGAAAACGCAAGATGTGTGTCTAAAACTTTTAAGGAGGGCGAAAAATTGGAAAAGCTGAAACAAAATCCAATCGTGAAAAAACTCGGCCTGAACAGGATCTTACTTGTCTGCATCCTGATTCTGATGTTCGTAGTTTTCAAGGTGGTTCTCGGAAGTAAGTTCCCTGTTGGAGACAGTATCAAGTCCACACTGAACTATGTATATTTCCTTGGCTTCCTGTCACTTGGTGTCACATTCGTAATCGCAACAGGAGGAATCGATTTCTCCATCGGACCGGTAATGTTCTGCTGTGCACTCGTTTCCGGTTACTGCATGACAAGCTACAAGGTTCCATGCGCAGCAGCAATGGTAATCTGTGTACTGATCGGTCTTGCATTTGGTATCTTTAACGGATGGCTGGTATCTTACTTATCAGTTCCGGCATTCATTGTATCCATGGCTTCCATGAATATTGCAAAAGGTATCGCATCTGTATTCACAAAGACACAGTCCGTAAGCTGGCCGCTGGCAAGTGACCCGGCAAACGGCTGGTTCCGTAACATCGTATCTTATAAAGGATTTCCGGTAGGTCTGGTAATCTTCCTCGGAGCAGCAATTATCTGTGGAATCATTCTTTACAATACCAAACCTGGACGTTACATCCTCTGCCTCGGATCCAACACAGAAGCCGTAAGACTTTCTGGTGTAGATACAAAGAAATGGAACATGCTTTCTTATGTAATCTGCGGTGTTTTAGTTGGAATTGGAGCACTGTTTTTCGTAGCTACATATACAACCGTTCAGCCTGGTTATGGCGATCAGTACAACAACGAAGCAATCGCTGGTTGTGTAATGGGTGGTACATCCATGGTTGGTGGACTTGCTTCCATCGGCGGTACTGTAATCGGTGTATTTATTATCTCTCTTCTGCAGCAGGGAATCATGGCATTTGGTCTTGGTAAAGGACAGCAGATGATTATCACAGGTATCATCGTAATCGTAGCTGTATATGCCGACGTTTCTGCAAGACGTAGAAAGAACTGATCGAAAGGGAGGATGAAACAATGGGTGACGTTATTTTAACAATGAAGGATATTGATAAGTCCTTTCCTGGTGTTCATGCCCTGGATCACGTTAATTTCGAAGTAAGACGCGGCGAAGTACATGCACTTATGGGAGAGAACGGTGCCGGTAAATCAACACTGATGAAAGTTCTTACCGGTATTTATCAGAAGGATTCCGGTTCTATTACATACAAAGGTCAGGAAGTGGCTTTCCACAATACACGTGAGGCACAGGACAATGGTATCGTAATCGTACATCAGGAATTAAATATGGTCGGTGACCTGACTGTTGCACAGAACATCTTTATCGGACGTGAGCCGAAAAAGGGTATCCGTGTAGACGATAAGAAGATGATCGAAGATTCAAAGAAATTGTTCAAGGATCTGAACATCGAGATCGACCCAAGAGAAAAGATGAGCAACTTAACAGTTGGTAAACAGCAGATGTGTGAGATCGCAAAAGCTATTTCCCACAAAGCAGAAGTTATCATCTTCGATGAGCCGTCAGCAGCTCTTACAGAAAAAGAAATCGCTGACCTGTTCGTAATCATCAGAGATCTTCGTGAGAAGAACCTCGGTATCGTATATATCTCACATCGTATGGATGAGATCAAAGTCATCACAGACCGTGTAACAGTCATGCGAGATGGTGGATATGTAGGAACTCTGATTACAAAAGACAGTACAAAAGAAGACATCATCAACATGATGGTTGGTCGTGTTATTTATGAAGATCCTAAGGAACACAGCATGGTAGCACCGGATGCACCGGTAGTTCTTAAAGTAGAACACCTGAATGCCGGTAAGATGGTTCAGGACGTAAGCTTCGAACTGAGAAAAGGTGAGATCCTTGGTTTCTCCGGTCTGATGGGTGCAGGACGTACCGAAACTGCAAGAGCACTGTTTGGAGCCGATCCGAAACAGAGCGGAAAGATTTCCATTATGGACAAACAGAGCGGACAGCTCAAAGAAGTAACTATCCGCACCCCACAGGATGCTGTTAAATGTGGTATCGGTTATCTGTCTGAGGACAGAAGAAGATATGGTGTTGTTGTTCAGAAATCTGTAAATGAAAATACAACACTGGCAACGATGGAGCAGTTCACAAGTGGAATCTTAATCAATAAAGCAAAAGAAAAAGAAGTTTCTGAGAAATACATCAAAGAACTTGCTACAAAGACACCGAGCGGAGACCAGTTGGTTGTTAACCTTTCCGGTGGTAACCAGCAGAAAGTCGTTATTGCGAAGTGGCTTACCCGCGACAGTGATATCCTGATCTTCGATGAGCCGACAAGAGGTATCGATGTCGGTGCGAAGAACGAAATTTACAAGTTAATGAGTAAACTGGCAGCAGAAGGAAAATCTATTATCATGATTTCTTCTGAAATGACAGAGATTCTCCGTATGAGTGACCGTATCATTGTAATGTGTGAAGGTAAAGTGACAGGAAATATTGATATTTCTGAGGCAACACAGGAACACATCATGGATAAGGCAACAAGAAATATCAATTAAGGGGAGGACAGTCATGACTAAGAAGAAAAAAAGTATTATAAGTGATCAGAGATTTATTGTTTTACTTGTTATCATTGCACTGTCTGCAATCTTCTCTATTATGAGTAAGGAGTTCAGACAGTATACAACAATTTTAAGTATGTTGGACTTTTCTTACTATGATCTTCTGATGGCAATCGGTGTTACATTCCCTCTTATCACTGGTGGTGTAGACCTGTCAATCGGAACCGGCATGGTGTGTTACGCACTGATCGCCGGAACAATGGTAAGAAGCCACGGATGGCCGGTAGCAGCAGCTATGGTACTTTGCCTGGTACTGGGAATTGCGATCGGAGCACTGAATGGTGTCCTGATCGGAATCATGAACCTGCCGCCATTCCTTGCAACTCTTTGTACCTGTATGATCACCCGTGGTGCAGGTTCTCTCTGCAGCGCAACACCGTGGCCGGCACTTACCCAGGACGGTGGATGGTTCCATACAATCTTCAAGATTACTGTTGGTACAGGAAGAAGTGCTTCTCGTTATCCAATTGGTTTCCTGTGGATGGTACTTCTGGTTATCCTGATGGAATTCGTTCTGAACCATACAAAATTCGGACGTTATACTATCGCGATCGGATCTAACAAAGAAGCAGCAGCTCTTTCAGGAATCAACGTTAAATTTTACCATGTAATGGTATATGTAGTATGTGGTCTGTTTGTAGGTCTTGCAGCTATCGCTTATGCAGCAGTTACACCTACTGTACAGCCTGGTACCGGTGCCGGACTTGAAATGGATGCGATCGGCGGTGTATTCGTCGGTGGTGTTGCAGCAACCGGTGGTTACGGTTCCGTAATCGGTACATTTGTTGGTATCTTTGTCATCATGCTTCTGAAAACAGGTCTTCCATATGTCGGCCTGCAGGCAAACTGGCAGCAGATCATCACAGGTCTTGTACTTATCATCGCCGTCCTGATCGATATCGTCAAAGAAAAGAAAAAAGCTGCTATGTAAGCAGTATAAAATCAAAGTGGATTACTGATATCCGATTTGACAACCAAAATTTCATAAGGATGTGGGGCGTCAGAAATTTCCTACTGACGTATCATCATAATAAAAAACTATATAATTTATAAGGAGGAAGTAAATTATGAATTTCAAAAAAGTAGTAGCATTAAGCATCTGTGCAGCAATGGTAGCAGGTATGTCTGCATCAACAGTTATGGCCGCTGATCTTCCGGATCAGTTCAAAGATCTCAAAGCAAACGAAGCTTATGAGTTCCCGATGATGGTTAAATCTTTCCAGTCCACATACTGGGATGCAGCTCAGGAAGGTATGAAGAAAGCTGCTGAAGAACTTGGTGTTACTTACACACCACAGGGACCGAACAGTGAGTCCGATATCGCTGACCAGGTTAACATGGTTAACACAGCAATCGCTTCCAGCCCGGCTGGATTAGGTCTGGCAGCTTGTGATACATCTTCTGTACTTGACGCTCTTCAGGATTGCGCTGACAAAGGAATCCCGGTTGTAACATTTGATACAGGTATCGCAGATGCTCCGGAAGGATCTGTAGTATGTGAAGTCTGCACAGACAACGCACAGGCTGGTGCAGAAGCAGCAACTCATATGTACGATGCGATCAAAGACGTAGTAGCTAATGCAGACGGACAGGTTGTTATCGGTGAAGTTAACCAGGATGCTACAGCTCAGAACATTCAGCAGCGTGGTGGCGGATTCATCGACAAAATGATCGAACTGCTTCAGGCTGATGGCAAAACAGTAGCAGTTGCAGGTAACGAATTCTATGTAAACGCAGCTAAAGGTGCAGATGCAAAAGAAGCAGACGCAGACGTTGTTATCCAGGTTGCAGTTCCGGCACAGACAACTGTAGAGCTTTGCTCCAATGAAGCTCAGGCTATCCTTTCCAAAGAAAACTGCATCGCTATCTTCGGTTCCAACCAGACAGCAGCAGAAGGTGTTCTTGCAGCTAACGCAAACCTGAACGTTCTTGGTTCTGATGCAGCTAACGGCGACGTTATCGGTGTTGGTTTCGATGCTGGTTCTATTATCAAAGCAGCAGTTCAGGATGGAACATTCCTTGGTGCAGTTACACAGTCTCCTCTGATGATGGGCTACTATGCAATCTACGCTCTGACAGCAGCAGCTAACGGACAGGAACTTGAAGATGTTCCTACAGATGGTTACTGGTATGATTCCACAAACATGGACGACGAGACAATCGCTCCAAACCTGTACGACTAAAACGAACGCAATTTCTGAAAGGAAATGCGTAGACTGCTTGCAGTCGTAAGTATTTCCTTAAGAAATTATGTGAGCGCAGCGAACATCGAAAAAACCGAAGGTTTTGAGATGGCGTTCGGAAAGTAATCGAGCGAAGCGAACATCGAAAAACCGCAGGTTTTGAGATGGGCATTCGGTAGACAGTAAAGGTTGTTTACCCCCCAGGGCAGTGCCCTGGGGGCTTTTTAAGTACAGAATGAAATGCAGTTTGATTATGCGATACTGAACGCGGCAAATAAAGACACTTTTTTTCACAAACAAGGTTCTTAACATCTGTATTTTTTTAGGATAATATGTTATTATCAAATATGAAAGAACCCGTTTTGTTACAGCGTTTTGCACAAAGCAGACGACTGTACATATCTTACATATTCAGGAGGATTTTACAATGGCAACTTATTATGCAGCAGTAGATATGGGTGCATCCAGCGGACGTCTGATCCTTGGTCATATGGAAAACGGAAAGATCGAACTCGAAGAAATCCATCGTTTTGAAAACGGAATGGTTAAGAAAGACGGCGAGCTCTGCTGGGAATTTGACCGTATCTTCAAAGAAATCGTAACAGGTCTTAAGAAATGCAAAGAGATCGGCAAGATCCCGGTAAGCATGGGCGTAGATACCTGGGGTGTTGACTTTGTCCTTCTCGACAAAGACGAAAAAGTAATCGGAAATACAGTAGGATATCGTGACCATCGTACAGACGGTATGGACGAAGAAGTTTACAAGACTATTTCTCTCGAAGAACTGTATGCAAGAACCGGTATCCAGAAAGCCATCTTCAATACTGTGTATCAGTTAATGGCAGTTAAGAAAAAACATCCGGAATATCTTGAGCAGGCTGAAGCACTGCTTCATGTACCGGATTACTTCCACTATCTGCTGACAGGCCAGAAGACATGCGAATATACAGAAGCTACTACCGGTCAGCTTGTAAATGCAGAAACAAAAGACTGGGATTATGAAATTATCGACAGACTCGGATATCCGAGAAGAATTTTCCAGAAACTGATCATGCCTGGAACAAGCATTGGACATCTTAAAGAAGAACTTCAGAAAGAAGTCGGATTTGATGTAGAAGTAGTTGCACCGGCAACTCACGACACAGGATCTGCTGTACTTGCAGTACCGGCAAATGATGATGACTTTATCTACATCAGCTCCGGTACATGGTCTCTGATGGGTATCGAAAGAAAGACTCCGGACTGCTCACCGAAGAGCTGTGAACTGAACTTCACAAACGAAGGTGGATATGCAGGACGTTTCCGTTACCTCAAGAACATCATGGGTCTCTGGATGATCCAGTCTGTACGTCATGAAGTAAATGATAAATATAGTTTTGCAGAGATCTGCGCAATGGCAGAAGAAGCAAAGGATTTCCCGTCCAGAGTAGATGCAAATGACGAGTGTTTCCTTTCTCCTGAGAACATGACAGAAGAAGTCAAAGACTACTGCCGCAGAACAGGACAGAAAGTTCCGGAAACAATGGGTGAGATCGCAACTGTTATCTACACCAGTCTTGCAGAATGCTATGCAAAGACAGCAAAAGAACTGGAAGAAAGCACAGGAAGAACCTATAGCCGTATTCATGTAGTAGGCGGTGGTTCCAACGCAGGATACCTCAACGAACTGACAGCAAAAGCAACAGGCAAAGAAGTTCATGCAGGTCCTGGCGAAGCAACTGCAATCGGTAACATTACCGCACAGATGCTTAAAGCCGGAGAGTTTAAATCCGTAGAGGAAGCTCGTACAACAATCCACGAGTCCTTTGGAATTAAAATCTATAAATAAGCAAACCAATATTTTATTTAACAATCAATAGGAGGTTTTACTATGTTAGTAAACACAAAAGCAAAAGTCGGTGTATTCTCTATTGCTTTAGGCGCATACCTGCCTCAGTTCCCGTCACTGGTACCTGAGTTTGAAGCACAGTATGAAGCCTTCAAAAAAACAATTCCGAATACAGTAGAAATCATTGACGGAGGAATGGTTACAACAAAAGAGCAGTCAATGGAAGCCGGAGATAAATTCCGTGCAGCAGACGTTGACCTCGTATTCCTTCAGATGCTGACTTATGCGACATCTTACAATATGCTTCCTGCAATCCGCGATCTGGATGTACCGGTTGTTCTGGTAAACGTTCAGAAACTGAAAGCACTGGATTATGATCACACAGATATCGCTGCATGGCTTGGTGAAGGATATGCCTGCGGTGCTGTAGGTGAAGCAGTTGCCGATCTGGAAAGAGCAGGCAAGAGACATGCTGTTATCACCGGTGTTGTAGAAGGCGGAGATCCGGCTGTTCAGGCAGAGATCGAAGACTGGTGTAAAGCAGCTCAGGTAAGAAGAAGATTCCGTGATACTAACATTGCTCAGATTGGAAGACCATATCCGGGTATGATGGATCTTTACATTGATGAGACAAACCTGTACAACAGAATGTTCCTGTACACCAAACAGTTTGACTGGGAAAAAATGTGGGCAATCGCTGATGATATTACAGATGAAGAAGCAATCCGTGCAAAAGCACAGGATATTCTTGATACTTTCGACATCGAAGGCGGCGGCACAATCGAAAAAGTATGGGATATGGCAAAATACGTTGTTGCATTTGAGAAATGGGTAAAAGACGAGCATCTTAGCATGGTTGCTTCCCATTACGACGGATTTGCACAGGGTAAAGCAGGTGTCCTTGACAGTATGCTGATCCCGGCATTCTCCATGCTGATCAAACAGGGTACAGCATGCGCCGTTGAAGGTGATATGAAAGTTGCTATGGCAATGAGTATCCTCAAGACAATTTCCGGTACAGGCCAGCTTTCTGAAATGTACTCCATCGACTTCAATGATGATATCTGCATCATCGGACATTCCGGAAGTGGAGATGCTGATATTTCTGATAAGAAACCTACCATGAAGATCGTACCGGTATTCCACGGCAAAACAGGCGGCGGATACCTGACACAGTTCTATCCATATACAGGTCCGGTTACCTATCTTGCAATCACACAGGATGGCGACGGACACTTCAAATTTGTTGTTGCAGAAGGTGTAAACGAAGATGGACCGATCCTTTCCTTCGGTGATACCAACATGAGAACACGTTTCACATGCGGTGCAAGAGAATTCGTAAATCGCTGGAGCGAAGCTGGCCCGACACATCACATGGCAGCTGCAACAGGAAGACATATTGACACAATTCTGAAGGTTGCCAAGATCTTCAACGTACCGGTTGATATCGTTACAAGATAAGAGTTGCCTACCATTTTATTACACATATTCATATTCAAAAAGGAGATCGCTTTTTAAGCGGTCTCCTTTTTTGCAGGTATTCGTATTTCGACTTCTGTGCCGCGGCCGGGCTCGCTGGAATAAGTAAGTCCGTAGTCTGGTCCGTACAGAATCTGAAGACGACGGTGCGTATTGTAAATTGCAATGTTTGTTCCTCCGGAAGTACTGTTCCCGCTGCCGGACAAAATAGTCGGGAGTTTTTCCGGAGTAATTCCGACACCATCATCGGAAATAAGAAGAACAATGTCGTTGCCTTCCATCCAGCCGGTGAGGACAATGGTTCCTGATTTATCATCTGTTTCAAGGATTCCGTGAAGAACAGAGTTTTCGATGATCGGCTGAAGTGTCAGTTTCGGAATGCTGTATTCCAGAAGTTCATCCGGAATATCCGAAATAAAGGAAATGCTGTCATGGTAACGCATGTTCTGAATCAACAGATAGATTGAGACATGTTCCGTTTCTTTGGCAATGGTACTCATGCTTTGCTTGCGGCTGAGTGTCAGCTTATAAAAACGTGACAGGCTCTGAACCGCATTGGAAACTTCGTCGGTGCGCCCCTGCTGTGCGAGCCAGTTGATCATATCCATTGTATTGTAAAGAAAATGTGGATTGATCTGAGCCTGCAGTGAGTGAAACTCTGCAATACGAAGCTCCTCGGCAGATTTTGCCTGTTCTTCCATCAGCTGATCCATTTTTCGTGTCATATAGTTGTATGTATCAATCAGATCACCGATTTCATCATGATAGACGGGGCTTGCCATCGGACTTAACGTGCCTTTTCGTACTTTGCTCATTTGATGGATGACGGAAGAAATACGGTTTGTGATCGATCGCGCCATAAAATGGGCCAGGAACAGGGCACAGATCAGAAATCCGAGATACATAAGTACATACTGGACCATAAGCCCATTACTCTGTGCGATCAGCGGACCGGACGGAAGAACTGTCACCATAAACCATCCTGGCTGTTTGATATTGTAAAATCCGGCATAAACCTTTGTGTCAAGAATATCACGCTCGATAAAATTGTTGGAAGACATAAAAGAGTCTTCGATTGTCTCGTAGTTCAGCAGATAAATTCCGGAAAGGGATTCATCAGAAGAAGCAACAACCGCATTTCGTTCATTGATGATATAGGAAACACTTCCATCAATCGGGAGGTTGTCTTTCAGCATATTGCGCAGGTGGCTGGACGAAGTGTATAAGGCTATGTATGCCTGCCGCGCTTCTCCCTGATAATAAAAAGTTGTGGAAGTGATATATGCCATATCTCCGTAATTTTCCTTCTCGCGTTCGCCCAGATAAAATTCCGGACAGAAAAGCGAACCCTGCTGGGTACCCTGAAAGATACCGTACCAGTAAGTGCCGCGGGCTTTGCTCATCGGAGAAAAATAATCTTTTGTCAGATCATCGGTGAAAAGTCGTACGGACTGCGGCGGAAAGTCCATATAGATCTGGATTCCGGTGATAAGATCAGAAGAAACGAGATCTTTGGCATATTCCTGAAAGTCTTTGGCGGAATCTGTTTCAAGAAACATCTGAAACGGGGAATTGACCGGCTGATGGAACAATGTCTGGAAAAATTTCTGCTCCGCAATTCCATCATGTGCATCGATAACTTTCTGTACAATCTCTTCCACATAAGGTGCGGTCTGGGCACTGGTGTCCTGTTCCTGTTGGATCGTATAAGAGACAACCATGTCGTATAGTCTGCCGTAAAAGAAACCTGCCATCATAATGACCGGGATTGTGGCGGTAATCATCAGAACCAGTGTGAATTTGGAGCTGAGCTTCATGTCACCATAAGCCAGCCGGAGTCTTTGTAAAAATTTCATTGTGTATTCCGCTCCCTGTATTCAGAAGGTGAAAATCCGCTGTATTTCTTGAAACTTTTGCCGAAATAGTTGCCGTCACTGTAGCCGACCCGGGAAGAGATATCAGAGATCTTGAACCGGGCATCTTTGAGAAGCTGCTTTGCTTTTTCCATGCGGTATTCCGTCAGATACTGGTTCAGAGTCTGACCAGTCTCACTCTTAAAAAAGGTACATACATAAGAAGTAGACAGGAAGACGTGTTCGCTGATATCTTTGACGGAAAGCGTCTCATGCATATAATTCTGACTGATATAATCTTTGATCAGAAAGATGGTTGGATTTTCCTGTGAGGAAGATTCTGCCTTGCGGAAAAACTCAGAAGTTTTATCCACGAGTGTCTGATGCAATTCAGGGAAAGTGAAACAGTCGTCAATTGTTTCAGCAATGCTTTCCACATTACCGGAACCTGCAATTTTTTGCTGATGACGTGCATCTTCCAGACAGAGAAAAAGTTTATAATACATATCTTTGACCGGATTCTGCAGAAAACGGTGATTTTTAAAAAAGTTCTGATACAGCGTATCCAGAAACTTTTTGGCGCCATCAGCATCCTGACGTGAAAGAATATCCGCAAAGGAACCGGCAGGAGTATCTGCAAACACATTGGTCTGTACATCCGGGATATTTTCCAGAGATTCCGATGTCAGGAGGGAATTTTCCGGGAAGAAATATCCGCTCTGCAAAAGGATAACTGCGGAAGTATAAGTCTGGTAGGCTTTTGGCAGTCCATACACGGTATCGCCGACAGCAATAGTATAGCGGCCGTATTTTTCAAAATGGCTGCACAGGGATTTTCCGGCTGCATGAATCTGGTGGGAAGACGGAGCTTCCTGCGAAAAAAGAAAATAGACCAGATACTGCATTTTCTTTTCGAGATAGATACATTTCGTACGGAATGATGCAAGGAAGTCAAGAAAATCCTGACAGAAGTCAGCCATCGATGGTACATTGGCTTCCAGAAAAAGATCAGTCTTTACAATGAAAGCTGTGAAATAAGTACTGTTGTTCATTGTGATGCCAAGTTCAGAAGTCAGGCCTGCGATGATCTGGCTGTTTGCTCCGTATGGAAGTGTGAGCTGCAGGGCAAGCCGGGAGGCTGTCTCCATGGAGTGCAGCGTTTCTCCGCGGCGGGAATGGACTTTCTGTTGATAAAGCTCCCGGGCATCTCTGATCGCGTCTTCTATTTCGGAAAGACTGAATGGTTTTTCGATGTAGTTGACTGCTTTGAGTTTAATAGCAGCTTTGAGATATTCTTTGTCAGAGTAGCCGCTCATAAAAATGGCAACACTGTCCGGAAGAAGCTTTTCCAGACGTTCCAGCATGGTGATGCCGTCCATGCGGGGCATGCGGACATCACACAGGATGATCTCAGGTTTGTAAAGTCTGGCAGTTTCCAGTCCGTGTACACCATCATCGGCCTGAATCACCTCATCGATTCCGAGAGATGACCAGTCCAGAGAGGAGATCACACCGGTGCGGGTGAGCTCTTCATCATCTACGATCAGTAATTTCATGGTTTTCTCCTTGATAGTGAAAAAGCTGTTACTGTTGGATCTTTTTTAATATCTGCTCACAGATCTGTGCACAACATGGTTCATGAATCTCATTAAAAAGCAGATTGACGCGGTCGCGTTCGGTTTTCCAGTGAGAATCCTCTGTGAGAAGGGCATCCAGAAAACTCTGGAAAGTATCTGGTTTTGGGCCGGGAGTGACTTCGTCATAATCGAAATTCATACCACGTCCGTTCAGATATTCTTTCCGGTCATATGGAAGAAAGATCATTGATTTGTCAGTCAGAAGATAATCAATATAAATGCTTGAATAATCCGTGATCAGGCAGTCAAAAATATTGAGGATTCCGGTGACATCCTCTGCCTGTTCGTTCCCGAGGAAACGGATTCTTTTTCCGAGATATGGCGTAGCAGATCCCTGTTCGGCAATGTGTGTACGGATAAAAAGAAGCATCTTATGTTCTTCGAGAAATGCCTCCATCCGGTTCAGGTCAAAATCATCGAACGGGAAAAGCCGTACCTGGCCGTAGTCGCGGAAGGTCGGTGCATAAAGAACCGTTCGCTCAAATTCCGGGAGATCCGGATAAATCCCGGAGAGGATCAAGGCAGGATCATTTGGCTGAAACATACCGTCGTTTCGCGGCTGGCCCCATACTTTGATAAGATCTTCGGAAATATCAAAACTCTTTGCCATAAGTGGCACGAGTGCATGGGAAGTCGTGAGAACATACGTATAGTTTTCGGAAAAAATCTTCCGAAAATAGATACGCGACATCTTTTTGAGGTTCGGATCGAGCAGTGCGATTTTTTTCAGCGGTACGCCGTGCCAGAGATTGACGATCAGTCTGTTTTTGCCGAGGCCGCTCGCATAGGCAGGGAGTCCGGCAGAAGTAAACCACACACCGGCATTCAGAACATATCGGATCCCGGATGCGCTTTCAGTCTCGATAAAGTACTGGCTGCCGTATTCGGCGGAGAGCTCCGCGCGAAGCTTCGGATCATTGATGACAAATCGCGGTGTGATTTCCGGCAGATTATCTTTTACATATTCAAAAAGATAACGGGAGTTGTAGTTATAATGCCGGTTATCCGTTGAGGAAAAAATCCAGATATGCGGATCCGGTTTTTTGTCTGCAAAGTGCTTCAAAAATTCTGCAAGCACGAGGCTTTTAATTTTACTCATGTCAATGCGCCCTTTCTGAATGTGAAATGTGTATGCAGTCTTTGATCAGAGCTTCGGTTTGAGCGGCTGAAGCTGCATTAATCTTGTCAAAATCAATTTGGATTGGATGCACTTTGCCCTCGGCAAAAAGCTGCATTCCATGAAGGATTCCCTCTTCGGAATTGTCGGTAAGCGTTCCGTGATATTCTGTCATAAAACCGTGGCAGCCGTTGACATCGCAGGTCATAAGTGGAAGACCAAGGGTAGCGGCTTCCATAAGTACGATCGGGCGCCCTTCATAAAAAGAAGAAAGCAGAAACAGGTCGCAGTTTTTCAGAACCGGCATAGGATTCTGCATGGAGTAGATCAAAATAATATGATCAGATGCAGCGAGGCTTTTTGCATGTGCAACAGCATCCTCATAGAGCGTACCAACGCCGCCGATGATGATCAGCCAGGTATCCGGATGTGAAGCCTGGTAGGTGTTGAATGCATTCATCAGACGGACATGGCCTTTTTCCGGAGAATAGCGGCCGATGCTGATAAATTTTGTATCATTGCCTGACAGAACAGTGGAAAGCTGATCGACAGAAACAGTGGATTTCGTTGTTTCCTGAAAAGTAAGCATTTCCTCGCTGCGCTTAATTACACTTTGATAGTCATGACAGTTGTTGACTACGGTAACTTTGGCCGGATCTGCGCCAATGCCATGGATCGTGGAATCGAGAATATCTTCGCTTACAGTAACGATATGGTCATATTTCTGATAAGCTTCTCGAAGAAGATAGATATTCTGGTTTACTTTTGTGCGGATCTCATCGGCCATATCATTGTGAACCCAGATCGTCCGTCCACATGGTGATTCCTCAAAAAGTGAAGTGATGTAAGCTTCGTAACCATTGTAATGGATCACGGCAGAAAAATCAGTACTGCCGAAATGTTTTTTCCATTCGCGTTGGTAAGCAATATGGATCCGTCTGTTGATAGAATTAGTGTTTGCACCGCGCATTTTGCGCATCAGTGAAAAACCGGTAAGTACATCCATATTCATTTCGCTGGATAATGGATAGATACCAATATGATCCGGAATACGATCCATTCTTTCAGGATGATCTTTGACAGAAATCAGACGGAAAGACAAAAAGTAGTTATATTTTGTAAGATCCAGCTCGTGGAGCATCGCGTACAGTGCACTGGTGATACCGTTCTGATCGAGGTCACCACCGTAGAGCAGGATATTTTTCTTACCATTTCCTGTATATTTTTTCTGGCGGCAGCAGTCTTCGTGAAGGAATACCTGTCGGCAGATTTTTTCGGCACCGCGCCCATCTTCATAAGAGGCATATTTCTCCATAAATGCTTCATCCGGGGTACCGCCGTCAGCATGTGCATATGGAATGACTTCGGCAGCATCTTCTGTATAATGGAACGGATAAGTCTCAATGTTTTCATACATTCCGCGGGTGCTTTCGTATTCCGCACGGTCATAGGCAAAGAAGATGACTTTTTTGCCGGTGTTTGCATAATCATAAAAAACACTGGAATAATCCGTGATCAGTACATCACAGAGATTTAAGCCTTCATAGGTATCCCAGTCGGTCGGGAAAGCGCGGATATGACGGTAACCGTCAAAAGCTTCGGAACCATGAAGGAAAGGATGCAATTTAATAAGAAGAATCTCGTCATCCTTTAACTGGCTGTCCCAGAGAGCGAGATTGGCAGAAAGTGTTTCCATGTATTCCTGACGTTCTACCTGATTAAAAATACCGCGGTAGGTCGGAAAGTAAGTAAGCAGTGTCTTACCGGCGAAACCGGCGCGCTCTTTCATAGAAAGATCAGGTTTCTGACGGAAAATATCGTTGCGCGGATAGCCTTCGCGAAGTACGGTACCTCTGTACAGACTGTCGAGCATGTAGGCTCCGGACATTTTTTCTTCCATGAAGCGGTTCGGAAAGACAATATAGTCGGAATCCAGAAGGTTACGGAGAACATTTCCCATCGTCACCATCTCCGGACGGTTGTCACGGCCCATTTTTTTTAGAGGGGTACCATGCCAGGTGTTCAGATAGATCTGGCCTTCTTTTTTGACAAATCTGCCGGGAAAAGAGGAATCGTTGACCAGATAACCGGCGCGGCTTAAGGCACGGTAATAGGAGACAGATCCTGTATGCACAAAAGAAACTCCCTGAATGGAGTTTTTACGCAGCTTTTCTTTGATTTCGGATTCGGCATTTTTACGTACCGAAAGTACGAGGTTGAAATTTTTGTATGGTTCTCTGGATAACT
>OGPG01001254.1_pt1 | contig 18905 bp, 10 predicted proteins | sample 1552851 | NCBI WGS metagenome assembly OGPG01 (sample SAMEA2579909, study PRJEB22360) | human gut metagenome | biome: human gut; feature: human-associated habitat; material: faeces | place: Denmark | collected 2008/2010 | reverse complement strand
AGAGTCAGTCCTACCGTTCCTATAGCTGAAGCTGCCTCATAAAAACAGGTCAGCACAGGTAATCCTTCATAAGCACTGATTATGATTCCGCCTCCAAAGAACAGCATCAGGTACAGCATAGCAATTGTTGCCGCATTTTTTATCACCTGAACATCAAATCTTCTTCCAAAAGCACCTGCATCTTCACGGCTTCTGAATGTAGCAAATGCATTCAGGATCAGTACTGCAAAAGTTGTTGTCTTCATACCTCCCGCTGTGGAACTTGGTGATCCTCCGATCAGCATCAGCAATATCATAACCGCCTTTCCTGCTTCTGTCATCAACGGGAGATCTGCAGTATTAAACCCGGCTGTTCTCGTTGTAACTGACTGAAATATTGAATACAGCAGACGTTTTTTAAACAGAAACTCTCCAAAATCATTGGCAAAAAATAAAATTGCCGGCAATATAATAAGAAGAACAGTTGTTATCAGAATCACCTTACTCTGCATACGATAACGTCTGAAATTTAATTTATTTTCATAAAAGTCTTCCCAGGTAAGAAATCCGATACCTCCGATTATAATCAAAAGCATGATCACCATATTCAGCCATATATTATCGCCATATCCTGAAAGAGATACAAACCTGTGCCCTTCTGTTCCCAGTATGTCAAACCCGGCATTGCAAAATGCAGATACTGAATGAAATACGGACATCCAGATTCCCCTCCGCCCAAAATCATGGCAAAATACCGGGAGAAGTAAAATTGCTCCAATCGCCTCAACCAAAAAAGTTCCTCTCAGTATGAATTTTGTCAACCGGACAATTCCGCCTACCTGCGGTGCCGATATTGCGCTCTGCATAGTGCTGCGCTGCATAAGAGATATTTTTCTTCCGGAAAGCATAAATGCAGCGACAGCAACTGTCACTACTCCCAGCCCACCTGTCTGTATAAGTATAAGAATAACTGTCTGACCAAATCCGGACCAGTAGCTGCCTGTGTCCTGTACAACAAGTCCCGTCACACAAACTGCAGAAGTTGAAGTAAAAAGTGCTTCGTCAAATGGAGTTACGATTCCATCTGCAGACGAGACCGGAAGCATCAGAAGAAGCGTTCCCAAAAGAATCACTCCTGCAAACCCTAATATGATCATCTGAAATGACGTCAGATGTTTTTTTCTGTGAAAATTCTCCGGCATAAATGTATGGCTCCTTTTTTAATATTTTGCACATGCAGATTTTAATTTTTTTATTCCAGTCTTATTATACATATAACTCCTCAAAGATTGTATAAAATTATCGGAATCAGTATTAAGATTTTATAAAGAAAATAAATAGACGACATTGTGAAACGACAAAACTGACCTGTACCAAAAAGGAGAAGTCTGAAAGATATTTTCAGGCTTCTCCCTTTATAATTATGTCTTAAAAGATTATACCAATAAAGAAAACAGCATCACAACTATTCTTCCGGCAGCCACCTTACGGAACGCAGAACGGTTTCGACAATCTGATCGTTCCCTCTGTTTTCTCCTGCAAAGATCACCATGTCAATCTGTGTCGCATCTTTCTGGTCAATAAACACGATTCCGTAAAGGCTGTCTGTCGAGCAGAATACGCATGGAATTCCATTGATCTCTGCTTCTTTTTCCAGTTTGAATCCCTGCTCGTCGATCTGTTCTTTCAACACATCCATCATTGTCATGTTATTATCAGCAAGCTCCTGCTCAATCTCTTTCCTTGTCTCTTCATTGTCAGGCTCCGTTGCCATCGCCATACAGATATAGGCTTTGTCTTCAGATACAGAAATATATTTCACACCACCTGCAATGTCTTCTTCGTCCGGCTGGCAGGCATCCCATTCTGTCGGAAGATACAGTTCAAACAAATCTTCTACCTTTGTCCATATACCATCGTATCCGGCTTTCGTTTCATCAAAAGAACTTACTTCATCTGTCGGCTCCGCATGACGCATGCATACATGATCTTTTACATAATCAATTTCCGAGAAAAGCTGCTGATATTCCTCGCTGATGCTGCTGTCATCCATGTAGCCCTGCACATCTGTCGGAAATGTCAGGAAATAATTCATCACCGACTCCTCGCCGAATCCTACATAATAATAGGACGGCAGCTCTGTGAAATCACTGTTTACGGAATAAGATAAGGAAAAAAGTTTCCCGCCAACTGTCCCATAATTTTCCTGCCATTTTTCTTTGCTCGCCTTATGATAAAAAGTAACACTGGTGTCCTGTGCCTGCACCGCAACCTTTCCCTTCCAGTCTGCCGGGAGTGTCACAGCAACCTCTTCAAAATAGTAGATCTGCGAGCCGTCATCCATTGTATCATTTACAAAAGTCAGCAGATTCTGCGTATCGACCGCCGCAAAAGCCGTCACCGGAGTCAGAGAAGTGGTCATCAGCATCATCCCCAAGCCAGCTGCTGCCAGTATTTTTTTCCAGTTCTTTTTCATTATTTCTTTCCTCCTTTTCATCCCTCATTATCAATCATGTCTTATTCGATCTCGTCATCACGAATCGGTAATACCATATTTTCCAGTGCATACCGAAGTTTTGGATGATGAATCACAAAATGGATCGCCGGAGCCCGGTTCTTCGATATCATGCACCACTTTCCTTCAAAACACGTGATCTGGATATTGTGAAAACCTTTTATCTTTGTCAGATTGAACTGATAGTTTTCGTTTGCTTTCGCATAGTTCTCTGCCGCACCTATGCATGCATGATATTCCTCATAAGTCAGACGGATATCTTTTTCCAGAAAGCACTCTGCAAGCGGAAGCACCAGTGGATATTTTTCATACTCCGCTTCAGAAAGCACTGATACTTCATCCTCCACTACACTGTGCTTCAGAATTATCTCCAGGCATGTTGCGGATCTTTTATAGCTTTCCAAAATCACTGTTTTCTCATTCAACACAACATGATTGCGTTCCAGAATTTCTTCCAGCAGTTTTTTCGGCAGGACTCCCAGATCCGGAACCGCCAGTACACGCCTCCGCCGGCCTTCTTTCCCGGCATTTTCAAGCAGAGACGCATGCAGTTCTTTTTTGCGCTCTTCCCTGTAAATATCCATCAGTGGATGTGCTTTTTTCAAAAGAAATTCCATATTTTTCTGACTGATCGATACTTCCTCTTTGCGACTGGTCAGATAATAATGTGCCAGATCATGATGCCCGCTGATACAGTCTCCTGTCATCGCCACCTGCCCGGAACAATAATGCAGATGAGAATAGACACGATTCTGTACACCTTTCAGATAATATGGTGAAATCTGCCCGGTCATATAAAGTGGGACCCAGTTTTCCAGACCGAGCATCATATCTTTCATCGGACGTTCCACATCGTGGATGATATGGATATGCAACCCCTTTTTGAGAACCATCGCAAGACCGAACATGTATTTTTTTGCAAAATCCTCGTCTGCAGCCATATCTTCTACCGGCATGTCACTGCATATATACAAGGGCTTCATTGATTTTGAAAGCACAGTATGCTTCAGAAAATCCAGTTCCCCCTCGCGCATTTCTTTCAGCCCGTAATAATGCCTTGAAACAGGAAGCTGAAACGGTACTTTCGGCACTTTAAAGCTGTCAAAGTGAATGGCTCTTATATAATCGTCCAGATTAAAAGAATCCACTTTACGCAGAAAAGCGGATACATAATCAACCCCGTCAGGCATCGAGGAATTGAGCCACTCCCGCAGTTTCCTTCGATATGAAGAACTGTCTACAAGTTCATCCTCATTGCATTGAATAAGATACACCACCTTTTTCCGATCCTGCTCATCCTTATAATTAGCTATCACATATTCACAGACTTTTTCGACAAATTGCTGCTGATGTGCCGGATTGCGTCTGCCGGTCCTTATCTTTGACAGGTAGGACGGATCATAATGCAAAAATGCCGCAATTCTGGAAATATTGATATCCAGTTCTCTTAGCAGAATGTCGAGTTTCTGGCTGTTAAATACCGGCTCGTCCCGGTCATCCTCCAGACTTTCACGCAGTGTCTGAAACACCTTATCCCCCTGAAAATCCCGGATACCTTTTTCTACGGCAGTCTTTATGATTCCGTCGGATAATTTCTTTAAATATTCACTGTCAGCGTAAGGTGTACGCTCCCCTTTGCGGTATCGGCTGATAACCGTTTCGGATATTTCACTGTTACGCGCCAGCTCTTTTCCATTGCATCGGATCTGTATGATATAGTTGTTCAGACATTCCTGAAAATTCATCTTTTCATCCCCTTCCTGCTCATACCCATATTTCCTGCTTACAGTATAAAGGATTTTCTGCAAATACACAAAAAATTACCACCTTTGTCTATGACAGATATGGCAATACTTTTGAGTGACAGCAGAAACTTTGTTATACTTATTTTACCAATATTCAGAAGGAGGTTACAGCGATGAAACAATTAAAGAAAACAATAGTAAGTCTTGTTATGGCACTCCTGTTAGCAGTCACACTTATTCCTTCAACAAATGTGACGGTTCAGGCCGCTTCCGTTGGAAAAGTGACAGGAATAAAGGCAGTCTACACAAAAGGAAAAACAAAACTTACATGGAAAAAAGCATCCAGAGCCAAAAAATATGAAATCTACCGCTCAACCAACGGTAAGAAATTTAAAAAAGTAAAAACAGTCAAAGGACTTTCCTGGCAGGACACAAAAAAGGGAGAACTCTGGTATAAGGTACGTGCCGTTAATGGTAGGAAAAAAGGAAAATTCAGCAGTGCAGTGTCGGTTTATACAATCGGAGGGCGTATTTCACTCCGACAGACAGGAAATTCTTTCCTGAGCGCCGGAACCAGCGTATTTGCTCTGGAAATCTGGAATTATGCATCGAAAAAACCAGCTTTCATAGGATGCAGCAATAATGGCAGAAAAATGACCGATTTTCCGATATATGTTTACAACAAGAATACTCGCAGATATGAAAAGTCGTTAACAAATGAAGCTTACTATCATGGAGCACTTTCATCTGCCGCAGGCGAGACAGACCTGAAAACCAGTATTCTGCACAAGGGAAAGGGAAACTATATTATTTATGTTGCCGGTCTTGGAATGATTTATCCATACGTAAATGCATATGACAATTCTAATATCTATACATATTATATCAATACATATTTTAAGATTGGTTCAAGAAAATATCGCCTCCGGGTAAGCTCTAATTCTTCATATTATAAAGACTATCAGGTACAGCGTATAAGATAAAGTTTAGCTGAAATTAAGGAGAAGTCCGCAAAGACTTCTCCTTTTAGTTTGTTATTCTTTTTCATACAGGAATTCTTCCGGCAGGCTTACCTTGAAATCTTTTGCCAGTGCACGGAAATTATCCGGCTGGATCGTCTGCAGTTTATGTGGTGTCATGGAGAGAATCTTTACAAGGATCTCGGCTGATTTCTCAACAGTGTGGAGCAGTCCGAATGTCAGGTCAAAATCCTCTCCGGAACAGAACATTCCATGATGCGCCCAGATTACAACATCATATTTTTTCATAAGTTCTGCTGTCTTTACGGCAATTTCTCTTCCGCCCGGAACCATCCAGCCGACAACTCCGACACCGTCCGGAAATACGACCGGACACTCGGTTGCGGATTCCCAGAGTTCTCTGGTAAACACTTTGTCATCCAGCGGGAGTACAAATGTCAGTGCAATCGTATTTGTGGTATGTGCATGATAAATAACACGATGCTTTCCATTGGTAAGTTTTTTCTTTACTTCATGATTCATCAGATGTGTCGGCAGCTCACTTGTCGGTCTTCCGCCCTCGACCAGTCCCCAACGAATACGGTAATTGCATCCGGTTTCATCCAATTCAATAATTGCAAGACATACTTCCGGGTCAACAATGATATTTCTGAAATACTTACCGCTTCCTGTCACAAGGAAAAATTCGCCTGCCAGTCCCGGTACTTCGGTTCCGATCGGTGTCCATTCTCCCGGTGCATTCAGACGCGGACGGATCATTTCGACTTCCTCTGCCTTCAGACGGTAGCTTAAGTTACCACCGTTTCTCTCATGCCATCCCTGCAGATAACCGTCGTTCGCCATCTTGATAAAACCCTGTACAAATTTTGACTCTAAGATCCTCATAATAAAATCCCTCCGATTTCGTCCATAAATGGGCAGTTTTGTTGTGTTGTGGTTTTGTGTTGTTTATTTTTTCATTTTATGTTGTTTCTCTTTGTTTTCATTTGCATTATATATGGTTTTTTGTGGTTTGTAAAGACCTTTTTTGAAAAAATATTCAAAAAACCACATTTAAATCTCGGCCTTTTTCACTATTTAGTACTTTGACAATCATATAACGGGTTTACACATCACTTAAATACCGTTACAATGAAAGACGTAAAAATGAAAAGGAGAACCACGAAATGGAATTACAGAATGGAAGACCGGAAAATGTAAATGACCGTCTGGACAAGGAGATCCGTGTCTATGACTTTTTAGATAAACTCAGCGTTACTTACCAGCGTGTTGACCACGAGGCAGCCATGACCATGGAAGCCTGTGAGGAAATTGACCGCACACTCGGTGATGATACCGCTATCTGCAAGAACCTTTTTCTGTGCAACCGTCAGGAAACAAACTTTTATCTGCTCCTAATGCCGGGCGACAAACCCTTTAAGACAAAGGATCTTTCCGCTCAGATCGGTTCTGCACGTTTATCTTTCGCCAAACCGGAATATATGGAAAAATATCTCGATATCACCCCGGGGTCTGTCAGCGTCCTTGGCCTGATGAACGACCACGAAAAGAAAGTTCAGCTTCTGATCGATGAAGATGTTCTGAAGGATCCGTATTTCGGCTGCCACCCATGCATCAATACATCCAGTCTGAAATTTACTACAAAGGATTTTACAGAAAAGATCATTCCGGCACTTGAACATGAGCCGGTCATTGTGAATCTGCCCGTCCCTGAAGTATAATTTTCGGACAGATAATCGCAGAAATATATCAAATTAAAACTGAATCTGGAGATTTTTTCGATGAAAAAAGAATTGAATTTTGCAAAATTGCTTTTAGAAGTGCTCATTTTGACCGGTGCTGTGGCAATCATTGCTGCTGCCGTTTATTTTTTCCTCGTACCGAGCCATGCTTCTGTCAGCAGTATTTCCGGTCTTGGAATTGTTCTTTCTAATTTTGTTCCACTTCCGCTGTCAGCAATCACCATGATCCTGAATGTTGTTCTTCTGATCATTGGCTTTATCACTTGCGGAAAAGAATTTGGAGTAAAGACCGTTTACACAAGTATCATGCTTCCTGTCTTTCTCGGAATTTTTGAAAAAGTTTTTCCGAATTTTACTTCCATGACCGACAGTCAGGAGCTGGACGTGCTGTGCTATGTCCTTGTTGTCAGCATTGGTCTGAGTATTCTTTTTAACAGAAATGCTTCGTCAGGCGGACTTGATATCGTAGCAAAGATTATGAATAAATATCTGCATATGGAACTCGGCAGGGCGATGTCCCTCTCAGGTATGTGCGTCGCACTGTCTGCCGCACTTGTTTATGACAAAAAAACAGTTGTTCTCAGTATTCTCGGTACGTATTTCAATGGAATCGTGCTGGATCACTTTATTTTTGACCACAACATCAAACGGCGTGTCTGCATCATTACAAAAAAAGAAGAAGAACTGCGAAATTTCATTATTCACGATCTGCACAGCGGAGCCACCGTTTATGAAGCATACGGCGCCTATAATATGCAGAAACGAAATGAGATCATTACGATCGTAGACAAAACAGAATATCTGAAGCTGATGAATTATATCAATCATGAAGACCCACAGGCATTCATCACTGTGTATAATGTATCTAATATGAGATATCAGCCTAAAGTATAAATCAGTGGACGCGCCACTGACGCCTCCGCGATATGCAATGCAAAACTCCGCCAGAACAGGTAGTTATGTACCTGAACTGGCGGAGTTTTCGTTAGTCATTATTTTTTGCGACGTTTGAGGTAAATTCCTCCACCAATCACTACGATTGCAGCAATAAGAAGAATTACAAAAATTCCAATCGGTGTGTTATCACCTGTTTTTACTGCTTTTGTGGATGTTGCGTTAGATGAGGTTGTGGTCGTTTTATCTTTGTCCTTGTCTTTATCCTTATCTTTGTCTTCATCCTGTTCCTGATTAGTGATGGTTACTTCTGCAGAAGTATTATTCTCATCGAATGTAACTTCTCCGTTCTCCACTGATACATCATATTTGAAAGTTTCTTCATTGATCGGTTTTCCATCCTTATCAACCTCTGTCACATAGAAAGTCTTGGATGTTCCCTGTGCAATGGATACTTTAATCTGTGCTGTCACACTGGAGCTGCCATTCAGATTCAGTGGAATAATATTCTGAGCCACATTCTCTGAAAGTTTTGTACATTCTTCATCATCAAAAATACCTGCATAGAATGTCTCGTCGCTGTTCTTTGCCTTACCGGCTTTGTCTTTAAACAGTTTGGTAATACTCAGAACACCTTCTTTGTAGAATCCATCCGGGAATTTCATAAAGCGGTTATCAAAGTAAACTGCTTTACTTCCGTTTGGAGTTTCTACTGTAACACTGTTTCCATCTGTAAACTGTGCTACATATTTTGTTCCTGCAACAACGCCGCTCAGATAGCGCACGCCGTCTTTTGTACATTCACCTACATAATAAGTCTTGTTCGGCTCCACACCTTCAAATGTAACTGTTTCGGAAGTGGAGTTTTTGAATGTAAGTGCTTTGATCTCAGATGCAAGTTTCGTGCAGTTCTCATCTTCATAAAGTGCTACGTAGAATGTCTGATCAACTGCATAAATGTTCTCGCCTGCAACTGTCTTCAGATTCTTAGTTACTGAAATGGATGCGGATGTGTCTTTCTTCTCATCCTTCATTGTAACCTTGTTGCCTGTAACTGCATCTTTTGTGTCGCTTGTTACTTTTCCTTCTTTGTCAATCGTGAACTTGATGCTCTCAGCAATCTTGTATCCGTCCGGAGCTGCTGTCTCAGACAGAGTGTATGTTCCGGCTGTAAGTTTCACTGTATGTGTCTTGACTGTTCCGTTTTCATTCTTTCCATCATCACCGGATGTCCACTTGATAGGGATAATTTCTTTTCCATCAATGTCTGTTCCGGTGATCTGGAGGGATGCTCCTTCAAGTTCAGTGTTGTTGGTAAGGTCGACTTTGCTGATCTCGATGTCGCGTTCTGTCAGCTCATCCACCATTATGATTTTCTCTACTTCATCTTCACCAACTTTGACATTTCCATCCTTGTCTACTGTAAAGTTGATAGGATCTGCTATGTCATATCCTTTCGGGGCATTTGTCTCGGTCAGGGTGTAGCTTCCCGGTTTTAAGCTTACTTTCTGACTTGTTGCTCCTGATATCAGGCTGATTGGCTCGATGTCTTCTTCACTTCCAGTCTCTTTTCCGGTGATCTCAAGCTCTGCGCCTTCAAGCTCATTTCCAGTGATGTCTGTCTTGTTGATTTCAATCTCGTGTACATCGTATTCATCAACCATCGTAAGCTTATCAACCTCAGATTCTCCGACTTTTACATTTCCGGCTGCATCCACTGTGAAGCTGATCGGGGCTGCCTTTACATATCCAGCCGGTACCTCTTTCTCAGTCAGGATGTAACTTCCCGGTTTCAGGCTTACTGTCTTTTCCTCTCCGGATATCCACTGGATCGGATCGATGCCATCTGTACTTCCGTCCGCTTTTCCGGTGATCTCAAGTTTCGCTCCTGCAAGCTCATTTCCTAAGATGTCCTGCTTACTGATCTGAATCTCACGGCTGTATACATTTGTAAATGCCACTGTTGTTGTCTGGTTTTTATTTACAGTTACATTTGCTTCACTTCCGCTTTCTGAAGTTCTATCATCTATTGTGTAGCTTACACTGCTCAGCTTTACTCCGTTCACATCGCTTGCTGTCTCGGTTACTGTATAACCTCCTGCTGTTTTGTCAAGTTCCAGTTTCCATACACCATTTGCATCTTGAGTAAAATCATTCAGTGTATAAGTCTCTTTGTTATTTGTAGCATTATTCTTTACAGTGAAGCTCAGGCTGGCTTTTACCTCATCTGTAACCCTATTTCCGGTAATTGTTTTTGTAATAACCAGATGTCCTTCATTTTTTTCTTCATTAGCTACGTAAATCGTATCACCACTGTAATATTCATTAGAAGCTGATGGAGAATCTACAAATTTAAATTCTATTGGTGTGGAATCAAGCTGATATCCTTCCGGTGCAGTTATCTCAACTAAATAATATGTTCTGTCCTTTACAAATGCCCAGCCATTTTTATCCATATCAGTTTGCAGTTCTGCATTTCCATCGTCATTTGTTGTACAGGTAACAATGTTATCGTTTTTATCTGTGACCGGTACTCCGTTGCCATTATCATCCCGCTTATAAAGCTGGAATACTGCACCTGCTAATTTGCTGGACTGATCACCTGCTTTATATTTACGGATCTTGATTCCCAGCCGTGAACCGCCACCACCGGCACTTCCATTTAAAGTTACCGTTTTGGAAATATTGATGCCATCTCCACAGCCGGTCAGTTCTGCTCTGTTGGAGTAAGTAACCTGACCACTGCCAAGTACTCGTGCATCATAAGTGATCTCAATGACTTTTTCATCCGGTATACCTGTGATTGTAAGCGTACCGTTATTTTCATTAGGAATAACCTTCTGTGTGATATCTTCTCCGCCAGCCTTCACTACAAGACTGCTTGCATCATAGCGCAGTGTCGTAGACATGGTATCTGTCAGAGTTAGTGACTCTCCTCCGTTTAATTTCAGTCCTGCTTCATTTGCTTTGATAGTAAAATGTACTTTATTTGTGCTGTACTCAAAAGCATCCGATTTAGTTAATGGTTTGCATGTGTAATCAACATCTACCTGACTGTCTGCACCACCCCAGCTTGCCTCATTATGAAGCTTGTAGGTATGATTAGGAGCTACAAGTGCAAGCTTCTGCAACTCTTTAAGTGCATTCTCATCTTTTGGAATCAGTGTATATTTTAATTGGTAATACTTATAATATTCATTATCCGCATCCTTTGGATAACTGTCAATTTTAAAGCCTGTAGATATAGCTGAAACATTTCCTCCTTTTGTCTCACCCTGATACCATTGATTATTACTACCGGCAATCTGAGGGTTTTCATACACTTTAAAGTATTCTGTTGGGAACGTATCTGTAATTACATCCCCATCTTTTACGTCGCCCTTGAACGTTAACGTAAAATCAAATTTAGGATAATCAATATTGCCAATCTTTACTGTTCCATTGCACTGTCCAGATTTTGAAAGGGATGTTTTTGTAACATGAACTGTATCACTTGCTGTTATATTTGGTCCTGTCAACTTTGCAGTATTGGTATGACCATATCTCCATGCCTCATCTGTTTGTGCCCATTCGGAATCCACATTAGTACTATAGGTAATTTCTAATGTTCTCTTTTCACCGGTGCCTTTCAGACCTTTCTTTATGGTACCATCGGTGTCTCTATAACTAAATGCAATTGTTATTGTCTTTCCGTCCTGAGACAGTGTGTCCGTATGAGTCTCATCTGCATCCAGATATTTCACAGTAATACCTTCACCATCATATGCATCCAGATAAGGATCACTACATGGCAGACTGTCTACAAGCGTTGCATTCGGAATTCCGTTTACCGGTACGGTTACAGTGATGGTCCATGTAATTTTTTTGTGATCTGCACTCAGCTTTCCTTGTTTAGCAATAGCAGCTCCTTTATTTCCCTCATTCGGTCCAACTGGTGCTGTCGCACTTCCACTGCCACCGCCATCTACAGATGCATTGTTTTTCAGATCAGTTTTATCATAGAAGCTGGAGTTATCAGCCGCAGTTGCATAGCTGATCTCATAAGAGACATTTCCATCACTCTCCGGTGCGGTATATGACCAACTGATAATATTTCCATTACTGTCTTTGGCTAAATTAAGATTTGACCACGGAATAGTTCTGACCTCACCAGTAGATACCTGAATCGTAATTCCACTGCCTGTATAATGCATGTATGCCTGTGAATTGCTATCGATCGTGTCGGTAATATTCTTCCCGGACATAGATGCTCGCTTTGATTCATTTACTACAAGCTTCCAGGGTATATTACTCGGATCTGTTACCACACCATTTTCTGTAGCGCCTGTCATTGATTTGGAAATAGAGATTTTGTTATTAATATCCTTATCATATGTATCTGTTTTCTCTTCTTTTTTCTCTCCATCAACAATAACACTTGCTGTGTTTTTCTTATTGTCTACAGACACAGTACCATTTGCCGGTATCTTACTGTAATCTACTTCTGCAGTATATGTGATGGTAACAACCTCATCATGAACCATATCTCCTACTGCATACTGAAAACCGTTTCCTGAAGGAGTAACATCCTGACTGAGATTATCTCTTTTATTTGATGTAATTGATTTGATTTCCTTGAATTTGAGGATTTCTCCCGAAAGCGCATCAGTTACCTGCACCTTCTGGTTTGCGCCCTTCGATGTTACTTCAACAGTATATGTAAGTTCATTTTTATTGGAATCATAATCAGAATGAGTTTTATTTATAGACACACTACTGCTATTATCTATATGAAGTGTCTTGTTTGTACTGGCTCCGAATTTGATTTCCTGTCCATTTTTATTTGCATCAAATTTCGCACCAATTTTTATCCAGAAATGAACATCTCCAGAACCTGTCAGATTTGGATCATTATTGTTCAGCTTTACAATTAACGTCCTTCCATCTTTGGACAGACGTGCTTTATTACCCGTTACCGTATGTCCATCGATATTCAAATCAAATTCCTGTGCTGAAGCAAGCCATGAGTTTAATAGTGCATCAGGTAAAGTATATTCCAGTTCTCCTGCAGTATTAAACTGCATTCCTTCCGGATTCTCCTTAAACGTTAATTCGATTTCGTAATCTGTATCTGGCAAAATTGTAGTGTTATCGTTCCATTCCGCCCCATTCAAAGTTACTGATGTAACGAAATTAGATAAATCTGCGGAGCTTTCCGCTGGCTCCACCGCATCCCCACTCACTGCCTTCACAAATACAAACGGAGAGAATCCCTCTGTGACAACATTCGCTGCAACTACTGCGCCGTTGCCGTCCTGTGATGCGCTTCCTGCTGCAACTGCCTGTCCGTTTACGATATGAAGTACATATATATTAGAAGGAACTCCTGCGTCTCCGGTCATGGTAAGGATCGGGCTATTGAATGACAGGCTGACATTTGCAGACTGATTGACTGCGATTTCCTGTCCGTCTTCTTCAAAATGCATATCATATGCGGTTGCATCGAGAACGGTAAGTCCGTTGTTTATTACCCACTGTGATACGGCTGCTTCTGCATTATTTACAAAATAATCGGAATCTACGCTGTACTGCTTTGCTACGAAAACAGCTTTGTCAGAAATAGGCTGTGACAGGGTAACGTTTGCAGTTGCATTATCAACTGCGCCACTGAACTGAGCCTTTGTAGCTGTCTCTGCCGGTGCCTCTGTAACAGCCGGAGCTTCTGTTGCCTGTGGTGTCTCCGTAACTGCTGCATTCTCCTGCGGAGCCTCTGTCTGCTCTGCTTCCTGTGCAGGTGCTTCTGTCGGTGCAGCTTCCTGTGCCGGAGCTTCTGTTGCCTGCGGAGCTTCTGTCACTTCTGCAGTCTCCTGCTCTGCCGGTGCCGCCGGTTCCTCTGCTGCCGGTTGCTGCTCCTGTGCCTTATCTGAATCGGGAACAGATGCCTCCGGTTCACTCGCCTCCGATACTTCAGCTACTGCCTCCGTATCCTGATTCTGTGCTTCCTGGGTGTATTCCGCCAGCTCCTCAGCCAGTGTAGTTACACTGCTCTGCTGTACGACCATCAGAGCAACAAGAAGAAATGTTAAAAATCGTTTACCTTTTTCAAATTTTTTCATCTCTTCATTCCATCCTTTCCTTATTGTAATTGAATTTATAATAATAAATATTCATATTTCGCAAAGCCTTCCCGTTCGCATTGACAGACTATGCATATGATATTTAAATATGATTATACAAAATATATTATAATTTCTTACGTATCGACAAGCACGACTATTTTTACGCATATTTTCCCTTTTTTGCGCATTTTCAACATTGTATACACAAAAAAACAATTTTTTATATGAAAATTGCCTATAAATTTGTGATATACTGCACGACCAACAACTGTCCTTCCGGACGGAATTTCAGTAGTGCACCACTTTTACGTGCATAGTTACTCACACTGACAAGTCCGTATCCATGACCGTCAACTTTATCTGTTACCGGAAGTCCCGTCTCCCTTGAAATGTCCAGTTTTCCAAAATAATTATTTCTGATTTCGATGATGAGCTGTTCTTTTTTGGGTTCGATTCTGACAGATACTTTTCTTTCCTGCGAATCCGGAACTTTGCATACCGCTATAAATGCATTTTCAAGAAGATTGCTGAGCATAGTCGCAAAGCCGAAATCTTTTGCCTGCTCAAACTCTGCCGGAACATCTATCTTGTAGGTAAAGTCAATTTGCGCTCTTTCAGCTTTCGCATGATAGATTCCGATAATGCCATTGACAATGGAATTTTCGCAGTACCGGATTTCTTTCAGGGATTCAAGCTGCTGTCCTGACTTTTCCAGTAATTGGTATATCTCATCATACTGTCCTTCATCCAGAAGGCTTTTGATCAGCGCATACTGATGACGGAGGTCGTGTCTTTGAATAGCCAGTAGTTTCTGGTGATTCCGCACGGTCCTTGCCTCATGCAGGATACCCTCCGTATATTTCTCCATAAGGGCCGATGCGTTGATTTTCTCTGCCTCATTTCTGGATTGTGCAATACCGATGATCAGTGACACATAATAAAAACCCATCAGAAGAAACACACATATAAGTGCTCCACAGATATTCGGCACCTCTGCAATAGAAACCGGCCACACAGTCATTCCATAAACCGTTATATAAAACAAAATCGGCATCAGACAGATACGGTTCCATTTCCTGTTCGCCATTTCCAACTCCATAAGATAATTTTTTCTAACGGTACGTACAAGCAGATAGAGCAACGTTGCATGAATCAATATCTGACTTGTCAATGCCCGTGCCATGCCCCCACAAAAAACAAGAACCACTTCTGCAACTACATTTCCAATCATCACATAGTTTGATGAACAAAGTACTGTGAAAACTGCCCGCCAGTCTGAATATCTGCAAAGGAACAGAGCCGCTGCCTGCACAATAACAACCCACAGCAACACGTTAAGCAGCCTGTTCATATGCACCGTCGGGTCAAAATTCATATAATCCACAATACTCGTCAGGATAAATGCCGTTGCCGTTCCCATTATCACTTTCCATTTTTGTTTCGTCAGCGGAAGAAACAGAAGCAAAAAAGCAAGCTGAAAAATCATAGATGATCGATAGATTAAAAATTCATTCATATGATTTCATCTCCAAACGTATAGGCCATATATTTGTTCTGCAGCTCCGTCTTACGGCGCTTCGCGACCGGAATTTCTGTCCCGTTATCAAGCAGAACATAATTTTCTCTTATGCTCTTTATGTATTTCAGATTCACAAAAAATGATTTATGTGTCTGCACAAATTCCTTTTCATCTGCAAGGGGTGCAACCACCTCCTCAAAAGTTCCGTTACGTCTGCCTGCTTCGATCTCCCGTCCGCTTCGAAGGTTATATCTTACATTTCTTCCTATATTTTCTACATAAGTAATGTCCATGATCGGAACCTTCTGCGGACCTTCTTCACTCATGATATGCATATATTTCTGTGGTCTTGCATCATATAAAGTCTTGGTCATATCGAGTGTTTTTTTCAATTCTGCGTACTCGACCGGCTTTAGTAGATATCCCAGTGCATGAATTCCAAAAGCATCCATTGCATATTCTGTGGTGGACGAAGTATATATGACCATTGTCTCGTCGCCTTTTTTGCGAATTTCGCGTGCCAGACTGATTCCGTCCCGCTCCGGCATCACAATATCCAATATCCACAAATGATACATATCTTCTGTATGACTTTCCAGCAGATCATTCGGATTGTGAAACGCATCCACCACAATCTCACTGTCGGAATTATCATCTTTCCATTTATTTACCATATCCAAATTTAAACGTAAATCTCTTTCACTGTCATCGCATATTGCTATTCTGAACATAGACAATATTCCTCCTCCGGTATCCGGACTTATATAGTTTCAGTCCCTTTAACCTTGTATCATCATTTTATCAAAAAAAGAACACCTTGTGTGAAAGAATAAACGAAAAATCTACGAAACTCTCTTTCAACAAGATGTTCTTCTATATTTATATCTGTTTTACATGGAAATCCATCCAAATGCGTTCGCCACGGAACTCAAAAGAATGATTACCGCAAAGATCGGGCAGAGATACCGGATCATAAAATTAAAGACTTTCTTTCTCTTAAATGTGCCTTCGCCATGCAGAACTTCTTCCTCGATCTTCTTCACACCGATCACTCTGGAGATCAGAAGACAGGTCGCAAATGCCGCGATCGGCATCATCACAGAGTTTGTCAGGAAGTCAAAGAAATCAAGGAACTGCATTCCGATGATCTTTACACAGGCAAGCGGTCCATATCCCAGGGAAGAAAGACTTCCGAGAACAAGCATGATCGCACCGACTACCAGTGTGGACTTCTGTCTGCACCATTTCAACTCATCCTGAAAGGTCGATACAGCACTTTCGGTCAGAGCAATCGAACTTGTCAGTGCCGCACAGAGTACCAGCACAAAGAATAAAATTCCGATCGGAGTTCCCAGTCCCATGCTTGCAAAGACTTTCGGAATCGTGATAAACATCAGGGACGGTCCTGCCTGCAGTGTATCCGGATCTCCGCCTGAGAATGCAAAGACTGCCGGAATGATCATCAGACCTGCCATCATTGCAATCGCCGTGTCAAAGATTTCTACATTTGTTGTAGAGCCTTCGATAGACACGTCTTTCTTCATATAAGAACCGAATGTTACCAGGATACCCATTGCAATTGACAGAGAATAGAACATCTGTCCCATCGCTGCAACAACTGTCATCCAGGAAAAGTTCTTAATGTTCGGTACAAGGAAGTACTTCACGCCTTCCAGTGCGCCTGGTCTTGTCACAGAATAAATTACGATAATGACTGACAAAAAGACCAGGATCGGCATCATAAACTTGGAAACTCGTTCCACACCGTTCTGCACGCCTGCATAAATGATCATCAGGGTAAGCAGGGTAAAAAACAGAAAACAGACTTCTGTGGAAACTCCATCAGATATAAATGTAGAAAAGTAATCGTCTGTAGCAAGTCCCTGACTGTTTCCTTTGATATACTCCACCAGATATTTGATCACCCATCCACCGATCACAGAATAATACGGTACGATCAGAACCGGAATGATCGCATTGATCCATCCACCAAATGACAGCCATTTGGATTTACCAAATTTTGCAAAAGCTCCTACAGGGCTTTTCTTTGTCATACGTCCGAGTGCTGTCTCCGCTACGATCATCGTGTAACCAAACGTCAGTGCCAGGATGATGTAAACCAGTAAAAAAATGCCGCCGCCATACTTCGCTGCAAGGTATGGAAATCTCCATATATTTCCAAGACCTACCGAAGCACCGGCCGCAGACAGTACAAACCCGATCTTGCCCGAGAATGTACTTCTCTCATGCTTATGCTTGTCCATAATTTTTCCTCTCCCAATTTTCTTAATCTACACTCTTCTGATAATATCACGCTTTTGCATCATAAGCAAATGATATATCGTAAAAAGGGATGCAGAAGCTATTTTTATGCTTCTGCATCCCGATTTTTGTAAAAATCCGTAAGTTTTCTTTATTTAACTCTCTTTAATTCATATTCTCTGGTTCCAAGTCCGACCTTTTCTGCCTGATCCAGAGTTGCCTTCCATTCGATGTTTGGATTGGAATCTTTGAAATGATCGTGATGACAATGCCATCCAGGTTCTGCCAGATGTTCTCCGAGCTGGCTGTTCTCGATCGGTGTTGCTTTGAGGCAGGCATCTGCACATGCCTGATCCAGAGCGACCGGATCAAAGCTTGCAAACATTCCGATATCCGGAAGGATCGGTGCATCGTTCTCTCCATGACAGTCACAGTTCGGGCTGATATCCTGAACCAGCGCGATATGGAAATGTGGGCGTCCGTGACAGACTGCCTGTGCATATTCTGCCATCTTGCGGTCAAGAAGTTCATTTGCACTGCTGTTCGGATTGTATACAGCATCAAAACTGCAGGCTCCGATACAGCGTCCACAGCCCTTGCATTTATCATAATCGATCACGGCTTTTTTGTTTACATAAGTAATTGCGTCACTTCCGCATTCTTTTGCACAGCGGCGGCAGCCACGACAGACGTCTTCATTGATTGCCGGTTTTCCACTTGCATGCTGCTGCATTTTTCCCGCGCGGCTTCCACAGCCCATGCCAATATTCTTGAGTGCACCGCCAAATCCAGTTGCCTCATGACCTTTGAAATGGCTCAGACTGATAAAAATATCTGCATCCATGATCGCATGTCCGATAAATGCAGTCTTGCAGTACTCTCCGTTTACAACCGGAACTTCTACTTCATCTGTTCCACGCAGTCCATCTCCAATGATGATCTGACAGCCTGTTGTGATCGTGTTAAAACCATTCAGATTTGCACAATCCAGATGTTCCAGGGCATTCTTTCTGCTTCCCGGATACAGTGTATTACAGTCCGTCAGAAACGGCATACCACCCTGCTCCTTACACAAATCTGCAACTACTTTTGCATAATTTGGACGAAGAAAAGCCATGTTTCCCAATTCACCAAAATGCATTTTGATCGCTACAAATTTTCCATCCATATC
>OGPG01001245.1_pt1 | contig 18971 bp, 15 predicted proteins | sample 1552851 | NCBI WGS metagenome assembly OGPG01 (sample SAMEA2579909, study PRJEB22360) | human gut metagenome | biome: human gut; feature: human-associated habitat; material: faeces | place: Denmark | collected 2008/2010 | reverse complement strand
TACAAAGTGCAGAAAGATCAGTGTTGAGAGTATCAGCTGATAACCCCCTTGCTTCTCGTACATCAATGTACTCCTGTATATATTTTTCAGCCTCGAACATTGTTAGGTGACTTGTCTGAAATTTTGCAGCAAGATATTTACAAAATCGTTTTATTACTTTAAGATATCTATTAAAGCTGCTTTCTGTAAATATTCTCCATTTATAGACAACTATTTCATCTAAAAACTTTTCAATTTCTTCATCGGAGAAACCTTTGTGTTTTAAATTCTTAGTATTGGCTCTCCTGATACTATTTTTGATTTTTAGTTTATGTTTCTTTGTACCCAAAAAACGCATTCCTGTTAATCTTTTTGTAAGAACATACTGCAACGTATTATGACCGATTTCTATTTCGATAATTTTACCTTCAATTATTCTCTCTACTCTTTTGAATTTATTCATCGTAATACTCCTTTTTATGGTTCTTGATTTGTGTGTGAGTGGGGGCAAGTGCGGTTGATACTAACAGTATAAAGGTGTTATTTAGCAGCACCAAAGGCCAGTGAATCGGATAATAGTCCGACCACCAAATGAAGACGCATGTCTTTCGAAAGACATGCTCAGTGGACACCTTTATAGTGTTAGTGGCTCTCTTACGCCGAACCTCGCGCTACTGGTCAGGTAGACTAATTGATCTAAAAAACAATTAGTGGAACCATTTTGGGAGTATTATATTTTTTTATTAATAAATTTGTAAAATGCCAAAAGCTTCTACAAACCGTATGATTTATAATGCAAACTATAACAAAGTGGGTCAGTGCATTTATAATAAAGATCTATGGGATGGACCTTTATTAGATTTTGAATGGAATAGGTTTCATATATGCCAATATTTTAAAAAACGATCATATATGCTATACAAAACGTTATTAGTCTTAACTGTTTATTCAACTACATATTTTTTATAAAACTGTTTTTTGCGTTTCCGAAAATCAGGAATGCAATGTTGGACTTTTTTAAACAAGTATTACCTGTTGGAATTGCTGAGGTGATTTTTTTGCCACATTTAGCAAAAACCACAAAAAAGCAAAAAGAGAGCCCACATTCTTTTTTTAACGAATGTGAGCTCTCTATTTTTTGATACAAAAAAAAGAGCATCTAAATGACTTAGATACACTAAACTTATACTTCTTTTAACAATTCAATTTTATCATATTTTTATTCAAAAGTCAATGCATTTTATCAATAAAATAAAAATTTATCTGAAGTTTATGCGTTTTCAACAAGGAATAACAAGCGTATTCGGATATAATGTACAAACTGATTGGCGGAAAATATCAACTATCTAAGTTGAACACTCATTATATAATAAGAAAGACAGTGAATTTCACGATTGATAGTATCTTTGTTATAAGCTTGAATAAGTAAAGATACCGAGTAACTTATTATTCTATTTTATTATGAGCAGTATAAGAAAAGAGATAGATATAACATATAAGTCAATTACATCTTTTTTTATCTTGCAGCTAATTATAGGTGCTTTGTCAATAAAAAACTGAGTCACCTCGCTAATAAAAAAGTGAGCCAGTTGTGATAAAAAAATTTTGAGCCACTAATCGTGATTCAAGGTTGAGTCGATGCGGTAAGACGAGCTGCAGTTCATGTTCAGAACAAAGGATCGGAAGGTGACCCTGTCTATGAGTGCAGCAAGCAGCATTTCATTTTCAAAAAGCTGTGTCCATTGTGAAAATTCAAGATTTGTACTTATGATAACACTGGCTCTTTCTGAACGTTCTGATATGATCTGAAAAAGCATCTCTGACTGATACCTGTTAAAAGTCAGGTAACTGAGTTCATCGATGATCAGAAGATCTATCTTACTGAGACTCTTTTCAAGTTTGGAAAGCCTGTTCATCTGAACTGCTTCTGCAAGCTCAGCAGCAAGATTGACAGCCGTATAGAATTTTACCCGATACCCCGCCTCACAGGCGTTCATGCCAAGTGCAATCGAAAGATGTGTCTTTCCACTCCCGGGATTTCCGATCATGACAATGTTTTGACGCTGCTTTATGAAATCACAGGAAGCGAGCTGCTGTATGGTGCTTTTACTGACGTTTTCAAGTCTTGCCATATCAAACGCATCCAGCGTTTTCAGTGTTGGGAATTTTGCAGTTTTTATCCTGCGTTTCTGACCCGCTGCTGAACGTTCTGCAAGCTCCTGTTTCATCAGCTCTATCAGAAATTGTGCATAACCATCGTCAGCAGAAAGCTGTCGTATGACTTTTTCATAGTTATTGAAAGTCGGCAGTCTGAGTTGTTTTGCATAGAGCCTGATCATTTCTTTCTGTACGCTGTTCATACCGCATCACCGCCTTTCAGAAGCGAATCATATCGTTTGAGATCCGGCGGTACGATCCCGATGGAGGATTCTATCTGTATTTTTCTTACCGGACTTCCGATCACTCCTGCATACAGCGTGTTGTAGGAATCTGCATAAGGCAAGTGTTTCAATACCGCATTTCCGGTATCCAGGTACAGCCGCAGCACCTTGACAATTTCTTTGGGGCTGCTCAGTTTCATCAAAAACTGATAAAGTTCAGTCGGAACAGTTTTCTTGATCGGTGCAGCATTGTAAACACTTCTCGGACGCTTTTCGATCAATCCGATGTAATGCTCTAAACGATAATGGGTCTGGTTATGACGGTAATCACGATCATATTTTGCAATGATCTTACCGCGGAACAGCATTATGACCTGATTGCCGCTTCCTTTGACCGTTATCATTTTGGAACTGTACTGATACGGCACTGCGTATTTGTTGTGATCAAATCTCACAAGTGAGAAATCATCCGCTTTGATCTGAAGTGTATTTGATGTATCATAGCGGTACGGCGGTAAATGGATCCAGTGATCCTTACAGTTTTCAGCCATTTCACCTACCGTCAGATCTTTTCCGGGTATCTTATGATTTCTGTACACAGCACAATATTCCAAAAGCTTTTCATTCAGTTCATCTATGGTCGATATGTTAGGGACAGGCACGAAGAAATTTCTTCTGACAAGTCCTACCAGACCTTCTACAAGCCCCTTTTCATGACCCTGTGCCGGATTGCAGAATACTGGTTTGAAGGAATAATGTGCCGACAGGGAAAGATATTTGTCTGTTGCTTTTGCATGACATCCAAATCCTTCTTTTACAGCAACACGAGCATTATCAAAAATGATTTTCTGCGGCGTTCCGCCAAAATGTTCAAGTCCTTTTATGATCCCTTCCAGAAAGCTTTCTTCATTCTGCCGGTAAAAAGCGGAAACAAAGATATCCCCGCTGTGGCATTCACGCATACACCATATTTGGATTTTCTGCTTGATCCCGCCAAGTATTACAGTTGCCTCACCCCAATCCACCTGAACGGCTTCGGCTGGGTCATAGGACAATGGTACAAACATATTGCTCACCTTGCCTTTGAGTTCTGCCACCGTCCGTCTTACAGAAGCTTCACAGCCATCAAAACCACATTCGGCAATCAGGCGTGTGTATATCTTATGTGCTGTATGCTGCTGCTTCCGCGGCGCTTTCTGATCAGAATCCAGGCACTTCATGATAAATGCTTTGACTTCATCGGTGATGATGTCATTTTTTCTGCCGCTGCCAGGTTTGCGTTCCCATGGAACTGTTCGTCCTTCCTAGTATTTCTTTACTGTGTTTCGTGAGATCCCCAGTATCTTTGCTACATTACGCTAGCTGAAGTCTGTATGCTCTCGATAATATCTGATCTTTTCATAGATCTCCATTGCTATTGCCACTCCTTATCCCTCCTGTATACAAGTTCTTTCTCTTATGATACAGGATTTTCATTATTTGTGGTTCACTTTTTTATTATCGTTTTTCCCTCAGCTGGCTCAGTTTTATTTTAGCAGATATAGGCTTAAAAAGAACTAAGATGAAATAGCCACTATTTTATCAATAGATTCTAGCACTTCCCCTAAATTGCGGAGCAGCTTCGGTTGCTCCGTATTTTTATATCAGGCAAAGATAATCCGGTGATTTGCACAAATTCGCCCTTGCATTTCACGTGGAAGTATGGTATACTAAAAGTGATAGAAAGGACGTGATTCCAATGGCAACTGAACAGGAAAAGAACCGGCGAGTGGCGGAGCAATTGCGGCTAATTGATGATGACTTCTTACGGCTCTATTTCAACGATAATCCGGAAGGCGTGGAGTATATCTTGAACATTTTGCTGGAGCGGCAAGACTTGAAGGTGCTGCACAGTGAAACACAATGTGAATACCGCAGCTTGTCTGGACGCTCCATTTCACTGGATATTTATGCGGAAGATACCAATGGAAAAAGATACAACATAGAAATTCAAAGAGCGGATTCCGGAGCAACACCAAAGCGTGCTAGATTCCACAGCAGTATGTTGGATACCAAACTGCTCCAAAAGAAAGAACCGTTCCGCAATTTGGCGGAAACTTTTGTGATTATGCTGACGGAACATGACATTATGAAGCACGGCTTGCCACTATATCATTATGATAGAATTTGTCGTGAAACCGGTGCGTATTTGGAAGACGATTCGCATATCATATACGTAAACGGAGCTTATCAGAATCCGAACGACAGCATTGGCAGACTGATGCACGACTTCCAGTGTGTGAATGCGAAGGATATGTACGCTGAAGAATTATCAGAACGTTTTCGATATTTCAAGGAAACCGAAGGAGGTATGGGCGAAATGTGTAAAGTTGTAGAAGAACGGGCGAAGGAATATGCAGCAGATGCATTGCAAAAAGAGAAGGTTGCGGATATCAGACGGATGTTAGACAAGCAGAAATACTCGCATGAGGAAATTGCAGAAAACTTGAATGTATCACTAGAACTCGTGGATGAGGTTGCAAGTGGCAAGGTTGCTTGAAATACTGCTTTAGAAATTAAAGTATAGGATGCTAATTCAAGCATCAGCCAAACAGTTAAACTTAATTTTTGAAACCGATTTTCAAATAGCAAACGATAACCCAAAATCGAGTGCCTCGCAAACGATAGCTCAATCCATGTACAAACAATGTCTGAAAACAGCCTCTAAAAACCAAACGATACCTTTGCTTATCGTTTGCGATTTGGCTCTCAATTTTCGCTTTTCTAGGCGATAGCAATCTCCTTGATTTTCAGCCGAAAAACAAAAAACCTCGCAGAATTGCGGGATTTTTGGGATTATTTTGTATCAAAATGAGAGCCCTTAGGCAGTTGCGACGACCGGATTTAAACCATAAAAGCTTGAAAACTTATATTTGAGTTTTCAAGCTTTTTCTTTCACACTGCTTGCAATTTCAGTTTTTTTGTGGTATAATTTCAATAACAAGTAAATCACGATGCGAAAGGGTGATGACTATGGAGAGAATTTTTAATATTACGGGTTCCTGCAATCCGCAGCAGCATTATATGGTCAATCTGGATTCTAGACTTGCGGAGATCAAAAAAATGATCGACCGTGGGGATTATTTTACAATCAATCGAGGAAGATAGTATGGGAAGACGACGATAATTCGTGCGTTAGCTTCCTATTTAAGCGAGGATTATTTTGTCATCAGCATGGATTTTCAGTTTGTTAGTCATTCTGATTTTGTCAGCGAAAGTGCGTTTGTTCGGGGATTCGCACGAGAATTATGGTGTCAAAGAGAAATGCGTGAAATGATAATTCCTGAGATTCAATCACAAATCAAATCATTGAAACAAATTGGCGTAGAATATACATTCACACTCGACTTCTTCCCAAGAACGGGAAAATCGCTGATTTGTTCCCAAAGACGTATCTCCGTGGAAACAAGTCAGCGTATGTTATCAATTCAAGGGTATCGAGGCACGTTGAGTGCGTAGTATTGATGTCAAGGGATAAGGCTTAAAAGTGCCGATTTTACGGCTTTTTTCGGCTTTCGCCTCAAATAGCAGTGTCAGCCATAATGCCATTTTTACTGTATTCGGAAAGACATCCACGGTCTAAAAAGAGCTGATAACCAATCTGCATAGTGAGATTACTGTGTGGTTTGGATAACAAAGAGGTCGGTACACTGTCATTTGGTTGTCATTCGTCAAAATGAACAAAGTGGGAACATATCCGATGGTTGCAATGGTGAAAGGCATGAATATAGTTTACAGATTAACACACCGAGAGAATATTACAAATATTATAAATGATAAACATATTTTTATGATACATTGTTGTATAGTGAGGTTAGTGTGTCAAAACAATAACCGATGTTTGAAAATATGAGAAAATATTACTAGATATAGAAACAGCTATACTTTGTTCAATATATAATTACAAACTTATTTTATGGGGTAATAATAAAATGAAAAAAGAATATTTTAAACAAGAATCCATCATTTCATGGATAACGGAGACATTAGGTTCAGAGATCATGGTTCCGGTTTCTGGAAAATATGTGGCAGACGGATTTGATGTTTGTATTCAAAGCCATCTTCTTCCTGAGTCTAAGATAGAAAGGGAAATGTCAAATGATACCTATAATGCACATAACTTATATCCTTGCGTAAATTCAGGTGGCGATTGGGAAAATGGAAATTATGCATACTTAAGATATGGCAATTATGATGAATTTGAACCGCTGGTAATAAATAGAGAATTTTATGGTGTAGCCCCAGATTCAACTGAAATAGCAGAAGAATTCAGATTACTGTTTAATTTATTTTATGATGAGACAAAAAAAGAGTATATTGACCCTGCTGATGGAACTTGTATCACTGTAGTAAAAATAGATGATGTTGGCTTTGTTACTGTACACAAAAAATATCTAAAAACCTATTTAACCTTAAAAGAAAAAGTGCTACTAATACATGTTGATAGTCGATGTACTGATCTTGATAATAGTACCAGTTTTGATTATTTTCAAAACACTGTAAAAGCAGATGACAATTCTTATTTATATTCTCTTACTCTTGGGCAAACTGATAGATTAACACGCTATGAGAATTTTTCTATGGTTTACGCAAAAAAAGTGATATTTGGGTGTAGTCTAGCAAGTTGTAATGTATGGCCTTTTAACGAATCAAAAAATTTCGTTGATTTTCTTATTGGCGTTGACGATGATGGTAGCGAAGTATCTTTCACTTGTAATCCAGACAAATTAAGCAGTTATTTTGGTACGAATCAAGGTGCACCCCATTATCTCACGCCAGTTTTCTTTGCCCCGGCAGTTCTTGAAAAATATATAGCAAAGCCTGAATTATATACGGTGACTGAGTCCATTCTAAGGTGCGGAAACTTATGGGCACTATATATTGATAGAAATGACGCAGGTTATGTTTCAGTTTACTTGGGAGATTTAGGTCGTAATCTACCAAGTGAAGCAGAGCAACATTATTGGCGAGGGTTTAACAGAATAACAGACAGTAATATTAGTTTAGCACGTTTCAAAAGAGATTTTATGTGCATTGATGCAAGTTCTGATTCTGAAGATTCTGTTTTCAAAAGAAACTATGTAAGAGTGAATAGTCTTGTTGAAGAGAAATTAGGATGGCCTCTCTTCCTTCAACTCGATGATCAAGATAGATATAATTTTGATGGCTTGAGAATTCCCATTCATAACTCAATACCAGAATTTGATATGCTGGTATTGTCTCTCGTAAAAACACTCATCGATTCATTAAATGAAAAAAATATAGTTAAAGTGCTCACTGGAAGCTACACAGAATTGAAAGGTAGCATTGCGAGGATTGAAACATGGTTTAAGGAAAAGACCGTTCCTAATTATGAAGACCACATCAAATTCTTGAGAAATTTACAGGAATTACGCTCTTGCGGAACAGGTCACCGCAAAGGAAAAGGTTATAAGAAGATTACATCAGCTTTAGGGATTAGTGAGAATAACTATGTCGAGGCATTTAAGCAATTATTAGAAAAAGCATCCGCATTTCTTTGCTTTATCGAAAATAATATCGAATTATTGAAAAAATAAAAATATCCCTCACCAAACAGAAGAGAGTTTATTTCTGCTTTCTACTTGATGGGGGATTGCTTTTATCTATTTACTTTTCAATGCTGATCGTCACACCTGACTTAAACCGAAACTCCAAGTATTCATCATGAACGGTTATTTTCTCCAGTAGTTTTTTGACCAGCGTTTCATCAAATTCTGTAATTTCACTTGACTGAGAACAAATAAATGTTTGCAGCTCCCGGATACGCTTTGTGTGTTCCAGTTGAGTTGCATCATCCATGCCTTTCTGCTCCTGTAACTCACGCAGATGCAGGATTTCTTCTGTCACATCGTCATAATTTTCTCGCTGCTTTGCTCTGTTGATCAGCTCCTGTTGTAGTTCAGCCATTCTTGCTGAGAGAGCCTCTGCTGTCATAGGATTTGCTGCATTCAATGCCAATTCAAGATTTTCTTTTAATCGGTTCAAATAGATATCGCTGTCGCCGATCATTTCATTGAGTGCGTTCAGGAAAGCTGCTTTTAAAGTTTCCTCATTGACAGTTCTTGCACGGCATTTGTTTTTCTCTTTCAGTCTTGTGATGCAACGCCATACAATGGATTTTTTGCCTCGATTGTTCCAGTGGATTCTGCGAAATTGTTCTCCACAGTTCGCACAAAACACAATCTGTGAGAAAGCATGATTGGCACTGAATCCAGTTTTTCTTCCAAACCAATCCTGCAAGGTAGCTCTCCGAGCAATTTCTTCTTGCACCATCAGAAACAGTTCCTTTGGAATGATGGGTTCATGATCTCCCTCGATGTAGTACTGGGGGACGATACCAGTGTTTTTCACCCGCTTTTTCTGAAGATAATCTATGGTATAGGTCTTTTGCAGGAGGGCATCCCCCATGTACTTTTCGTTTTCAAGAATCAGACGTATGCTTGTATCATACCATTTGGTTTTGCCTCGTGATGTCAGAATCCCATCACGTTCCAACCCCTGTGCAATCTTCTTACAGCTTTTTCCTTCAAGATATTCTCGGAAGATACGCTTGACAACCTCTGCTTGTTCCGGATTGATAATCAGATGCCCATTTTCATCTTTGTCATAGCCAAGAAAGCATCTGGTATTGACCATTACTTTTCCTTGCTGAAAACGATACTGTACACCAATTTTTACGTTCTGGCTGAGAGATTCAGATTCCTGTTGTGCCAATGATGCCATAATGGTAAGTAGAACTTCACCTTTGGAATCCATTGTATTGATAGACTCCTTCTCGAAAAATACGGGAATGTTCATATCTTTAAGCATTCGGATGTAATTCAGGCAATCTACCGTATTTCTGGCAAATCGGCTGATGGATTTTGTAAAGATCATGTCAATTTTTCCAGCCTTACAGTCTTCAATCATAGCATGAAATTGTTCTCTGCCTTTGGTTGAAGTCGCACTGATGCCATCATCTGCGTATACGTCGACCAATTCCCATTCCGGATTTTTGTTGATAAATTCAGTATAATGTGCAATCTGAGCCTCATAACTGGTAGCTTGCTCCTCATTGTCCGTAGAAACACGGCAATAGGCGGCTACACGTAACTTTTTGACTTCCACCTTTGCAGAATTGCTGCCTTTTTGCGGTTTTGCGGGTATTTTTATGATGTTCATTCTATCACCTCAATCAGACTGTAGATATATTCGGCTTGGACAGCTGGATCGTCATAATGTTTTTCCGGAGCAGTGATCTTAAATTGTGTATAGACCGGTGGAGTTCGCAGACGCTTTTTACCAACACGTTTTTCTGACCTGCGTATCAATTCTGCATTTGCCCTTGAAAAAGTCTGACGACTGATAATGGCAGGGTAGAAGTCATCGCCAACATAACAAAAATTGCAGATGATACGTTTTACTGTACTGTGAACCATTGCTTTTCCTGCATTTACTGCGGCATCTCGCAAGCTCATGCCAGAAAGATAACCATTAAAGATTTTGATGATAATTGCAGCTTCTTGTTCGTCTACAGTTGCTTTCCCATTTATTATTTTGTACCCGTACATATTTCCTCCTTTAACGTTAATCCACATTTTAGCTGAAATCTGATGCAGGTTCTTGTGTATACATATATTCTGTTAACAAATTCAGTGAACAGATCATCGCTGAATCCTGTGAGCATTTCTGCTGTTTCTGTGAAATGTAAAAGTTTTTTCGTTTCTTTTATGTCGCTGTTTTCTGCGGTTCTGTCAAGGCACTTTAATTTTGAACGGATCTCCTCATTTTCTTGTTCTATCCGCTGCAACTCCTGATTGTACATTACAGCATCAAGAAACTTCTTTACACGTAGTTTTCGCAAATCATTTTTGCGTTCGCTGTTTCTCTGCAATTGATTCTTCAAAGCCAGAATTGCTTGTAAATTTTCATCTGTGTCTGCAAGACAGAGCGTATCGTAGTATGGTTTCAGAACTTGTCTGTATCCAAAGATCAGTTTGTTCATCATTGTTACAAATGCAGCTTTTATCGCCTCATCTTTGATAAACATCATAGAACAAGCTTCCTTATGATACAGGTGTGTTGTACAAGCCCATGCAATCCCTGAACTCTGTGTCTGTCTTTTGAATCTGTTACCACATTCTCCACAGATGATTTTGCTGGAGAATGCATACTTGTTATGGTATTTTTCAATGTCTCTTACAATTCCATGTTCTTCACCATGCTTTTGAAGCATAAGTTGCACCTGATCGAAAATATCTTTACTGATAATCGCCTCGTGATGATCTTCTGCTAAGAAACGATCCAGTTCACCATGATTGATGTGCCGTTTGAAGTTGCTGTCGGTATATGTTTTTTGGAAAACGGCAGCACCATAATACTTTTCGTTTATGAGAATTCCCTTAACTGTAGATCCTGACCATTTACCTCTCTTGCGGGTAGGAATTTTCTTTTTGTCAAGAATCTGAGCAATTTTATATGTTCCCATGCCATTCAGAACAGATGTGAAAATCATCCGAACAATTTCAGCTTCCGCAGGTTCAATGACCAGGTTCCCATTTTCATCTTTTGTATAGCCATAGGGCGGACATCCGAAAATAAATGTGCCGGACTCCATCTTTTTTCGTACTGTCCATTTTACATTTTTAGAAATGGATTCTGATTCATTCTGTGCCATACTGCTGAGAATCGAAAGGATCAGCTCACTTTCCATACTTCCGGTATCGATATTTTCCTTTTCAAAATAGATCGGAATATTCATATCAAGCAGTTCACGAACCAATGATAAGCAGTCAGATGTGTTCCTGGAAAAACGGCTGATTGATTTTGTCAGCACATAATTGACACGCCCTATTCGGCATTCATATAAAAGTGTCTGTAAACCGTCACGGGAATCTGTTGTTGTTCCGCTGACTCCAAAGTCATAAAATACACCTGCAAATTCCCAGTCATCATGCAGTTTGATCCATGATTCATAATGTTCACGCTGTGCATTCAGACTTTCTTTTTGGTCATCATTTTCGGTACTGACACGGCAGTAGGCAGCTACACGCAGTTTTTTTATTTCAGTTGGATGTGTCACAATTTTTTTGATGTGCAATGATTTTCCCTCCTTTGTCAGTATGCTATATTAACTCTAAACCGATGATTTTTCAAGTGTTTTTGGAAATAAGTCGGCGAATAAAGGAGAGAAAGTCTGGCGGTTAAGCTCCGTTAATTTGTCATATTCGACAAAGGAAATCAGGTTCTGCTGATAGAGCAGATCTGTTATAGACTGTGCTTTAAAGTAATTAATTTCATCAATGATTTTTTGTTGTTCCATAATGCACCTCTTGTTTATCTGATACAGAGGGGGATGATGACAGTTTTCTCCCTCTATTATCTATCTGAAAAGTCAACCCCCTTAAACAGGCAGACAGGAGAGTGCCATTCAAAAACAAAAAAAGGCTGCCCCAGAGAAAAATCTCCGGGACAGCCCTCCATCATAAAATCGAATTCACTTTTTTCTGCACTTCATTGTAGTCATAACCTGCATCAGTCAGACGTTTTTTTCGTTCCGCACCGTTGCCCCATTTACCCTGAATGACTTCACGGGCAACTTCATCAACGGACTTCTTTGCAGGATATACCTGCTTGCCATTGCTGTCAAAAACAGCATATCCCGCCTTGCAGGCTTTCTTTGCATTTTCAAGAGAAGAAAAAGCCCCGATCTGCGATTTGGCATCAGACCAGGACTTTCTTACCCTGTAAAGCTGTTTTGCTGCAGGTGCAGAGGGCGTTGATGACGTTGCAGAACCAGCGTTCATATATCCCTGTACCTTTTTCTTAAACTGTGACCAGTGAGGCAGAATGTAAAGCGGACACATCTTGTAGGAGTTTTTCGCCGTATTGAGATGATCCACACTGCCCGACTTGCCATCTCTGACATTGAGCCAGTGGGTATGTGTGTAAAGATGGTCGATGCCGAGATTATACTTCTTCAGCAAAGCTGCCGCCAATCTTGCACAATTGTCCTCAGACTTCTTATCTGTCGCATTATACGCAGATGACATGATGCACTCGATCGCAATTGTTCTACGATTGCCATTACCACTGCCATCAGCGGCGTGCCAGCCGCTCAGACTGTGGGGTAGATTCTGCCATGCACAGGTATTGTCCACATAATAATGCACTCTGACATCGTTCATATTGCCATTGACGGTTGCTCTTGTGTACTGCTCCGCAGGTGTTGTTCCTGCGGCAGTTGTGATCCACGCTGTATTATGCACCGTCACACCAATAATTTTGCCCTCCATTGAAACGGAGGGCATAGCGATGCGGTTAGGATTATGTTTTGTGAGTAAATACTCGTTGACGGTTACACCGTCAAATGTTGTTTTGTTATCAGGTTTCAGAATTGCCATTGTCATTTTCCTCCTTTGTTTCATCTGTTCTGCCCACCTTATTTTGCAGAACATCAATTGCTTTTTTGAATGCCGGTGGGAAAGGAATTCCCATTAAAGTTGTATTCTCGATAATAGAGAGCAGTTCGTTCAGACAAAAACTGATACAAACGGCATCACGGATGTAATTTGTGCCGATGAGAATATCGATTCTCACGCCCACGACCACCATAAGCAGAATACAGAATTTCTTTGCAAGACCAACCCAGCCTGCCGTGCTGTTGAGTGTACCGCTTTCGCTGTGTTTGGACTTGCCCATCGCCGCAGTTACAATTCCTGTCACGAAGTCAATGCCCATAAAAACAACGAGTGTTGCAAGAGCAGAATCCTAGCCACCAAGCAGCGTTGCGATAAATCCGCCGACAACGCCTGCAATCAGGCAAATGGTATCTTTCATAAAATCACTCCTTCATAAATTTAATAGACTTCACCATCGGATGTGAATTATCCGATGTGCCTTTGAAAGCAAGGTAGTATTCTCCATCCGATACGTTTTCCAACGACTGCATCACAGAAATGAAAGTATCGGAATAAAGCCATTTAAATAATAATTTCAAAGCATTTTCAGCTTTGATTTCCTCATAAATATACTGAGCAAGTTCAGAACCCGTTTTTTCAGTCTTTTTTACAAGATAAAATTCAGCGTCCTGTGATACACCGACCGAATAGCTTAAGAGCAGCTTCATTTTTGAAGTAATTGCGACAGGTGTCAGAAACATCACAAAAACACTTCCTGCCCAACTGAAATCGTTCTGATTGAAATACAGGGCATAATCATTTTCAGCAGAGCAGAAATGCGGATAACTCTCCGCAAAACCTGCAAGAGAACGATAACCATCGTTGTAATAAGTGTAAACGCTGTTGCCGTATTTCTGCAAAGCATCAGAACCGCTTTCAAATACAGAAATATAACTGATGCCGGAGATGCTTTTAATTTGTTTTTGCAGGTCTGCAATATCTGTTTTTGTTGCATAGCTTGACATATCAGGTGTTATTCCGTCTTTGCCATCTACACCATTTTTACCGTCTTTTCCAGGCAAGCCATCTTTACCGTCAGCCCCTCTGAGGCTTTCAAGCCATTCAACCTCTGTGCCTACAAATCCGTGTTCTACAGCAATTTCATAGGCTGATTTGCCGTCTTTGCCTTTTTCAGAAATCTTCTGCAAAAGCTGCTGATACAAATCAGGAGTAGGCGGTATCGGTGTTTCACTTTCGCCCTCAAATCCCGATGGTCTGACATTGAGTGACTTAATGACGGTAGTTGCTCTTACCGTTTCTTTTGATGCTGTATCATATCCGAATATTGACATCTTAACTGAACCGGGTGTGATTTCTGACGGAAGAAGGCAACTTGTTCCATCATATCCGATAAGTCTGTTGTAAGTGAATGCTCCCTGTGTGAACTGCACCACCTTATGCAGCGGTTTCCAGTTATTATCGAACACAAAATGTATCTTTACAAAAGAAACCTGATCTGCTGCAATGATTTCATGCTCCAAAGTTTCAATGTTCTGACCTTTTACAAGAAATTTTATCATGACTTCACTTCCTTCCAAGTTTTTGTACCTGTAACATATTCCATATATCCGTCAAGGCACTGGATCTTTGCAAGCGGAGATTCGATATCAACTGCATGGCTGTCCCAGTTTGTATTTTTCTTCACAGCGTTCCAGTCTGCAAGAGAGCCCTCATAAGTAATCGCGTTCAAAGATTCACAGTAATTGAAACAGCCGCCCACAATTTCCTTGACATTTCGGGTAAGCGTGAGGTTTTTCAGTTTTGTGCATCGTACAAACATTCTGTCACTAATGACTTTTCCGCCATATTTCACAGTTTCAAGATACTGACATTCACTGAATACCATTGCACCGACCGTTGTAACAGAGGATGGAACAGTTACGGATTTGATTGCCGTTCCTGCAAAAGCATTCACACCCAGTTCCGCAACACGTTCCGGAATCCGGAGTTCTGTCAAGCCGTTTAGGCTCTGATGACAAATGTAACCGTCAATATGCGGCAGAAATGCAGCCTTTTTGATTGCTGTAAGCGTTGTCGGAAGTGATACTGTTTTCAGATTGTCGCAATACTGAAAAAGTCGTTCTCCAATGCCTGTCACACTCTCTGAAACAATGACTGTCTTGATATTGTTATTATCCAAAAATGGGGAAGGATTACTGTCAGAATTGTAGTCATAGGTTGCCCCTGTGCCTTTGAGGAGCAGTCTGCCGTCTGAATAAAGCACAAAATTTACATTCTGACCGCACTTGCCAATAGAAACCACATCGCCCGTCATCTCATCAATTTTCAGCGTTAACTCGTTTATTTTTGTCGTTAACTGACTAACTGTAATGTTGTAATCTTTTATCTGCGTCTGAATTTCAGAAAGCTGTGAAAGCATATCTGTGACCTTGCATTTGCCTAAAATACAGCGGACATATCCACAGAAATTATTGTTTTCTCTGTAGTCTGTAATGCTGAGTTTTGATGTGCCTGCATCAAGTCTGATAATGCAAAGGGTAAGATATTTCTTGTAATCTGTGTTCTGAAATCTTGGTATTGCAGGATTTGTGGCAGGTGTTCCTGCGAGGATTTCAAAGCTGACATTACGGACGTTTTCAAAGGTGTTGCAGCAAATTCCAACCGCCATATATCTCGGCAGGGATTCGTCTACATAGCGTGACAAATCATAAGTGTATGCAGTATCCGAAATGAAGTAATGCCCCTGAATCCATGCCTTTCCGCTGCCGATCGTCAGTTTCAACTTATTTGCAGTCAGTTTGAAACACTGCCCGAAGTTATCCTGAATCCCGTCACAGATAATACTGCCGAGATAGTCGTTGAAGTTCTCCGCAGTATACGTTCTGTCAAGATTTTTAGAATTGAAAAATCCGAATGAAAATGCCATAAATCATTCCTCCTTGAATGTTGGTGTTAAATTTCTGCCGTTGCGGTCAAAGCTCTCAATCATTCCGACAAGCTGTATTTTATTCTGTCTGATGCCGAATCTCTGGTGCTCTACGGTGACGAAATCGCCAACAAAATAGTCCACGCCGTATTGAAACTGCGTGGACTGCACTGCGATCTGGGATTCGGATTTTGTTTTTGTGGGAATGAGATTCTGATTGCCTTTTTCTCGCAGAAGTTCGATGTATTCAGCATCAGAAATCGGCTTTGTTTCGCCGTTTTTCTGTTCTTCGTCTGAGATGTCTTTTGCATCGACATACACCTCATATCTGTCAAGCAAGGCAGGTTCAGAATTTGTAAAACAAGTGGTTCTTTTACGCTGTTCACCCTCGCCCTTTCCAAGAACATAGGCAAAATTTCTCTTGACGGAAGTGTCTGTAAAGTAGGTGAAAGACAGCAGATTGTTGTAGCTGTCGGAGAACACAATATGCGGATTTTCCTTCTGCAATATGCTTCTGTCTTCGCCCTGCAACAGGTCAAAAATCATTTCATACTGTTCATTATTGGTTTTACTCAAACGTATATTTGCGGTTCCGCCAATTTTTTCGCAAATGGTGTACACCCATTTCATCAGATTATCATAACTGACCTGCAATTTGGTTTTAGTATTCCAGCAAGTGCCTGACGAACAACCGACAACAAGTCCCGGAATTTTTCTGATACCCGATGTACAAGCGTTATACTGCACCACATCCATTACAATTTGAGAATATGAAACAAATTTTGTAAAGTTGAATGTGGGATAGATAATTCTGCGTTCAAGTAAGCACATTAAAAATCTGCCTTTGATGATGAGATAGTCACCATCTTCGGCATCGGTTTCAAGTTCCACAGATTCAATCAGTCCGAAATGTTCCTTGTCATCATCACGTCCTACAATTCTGCCAGTCTGAAAAATCTCGATATTTCGGGGAGATGCAGCAATGTACACCTCAAAAGCACCGCATTTGTAATATTCAATATCCCATAAAAGCGAAGAAAAGCTGTCGCAGACAGCCTCAAGTGATATGGAGATATTTTCGCCAACAGGAATCATATTGTAAATTTCAATCTGCATTTCTCACACTCCTAAGTACGCATTGCGGTGTATCAGGCGAACTTTGATGTTGTTCAGCCCATCTGATGCACGGACATAGAATTTATTTTCGCCTGCTTTCAGATTTAGCCATGTTGAGCCTGAAACAAGCCGATTGATGATGTTTGTCACAACGCCCTCACGCTCCAGAAGAACGGTTTTGTTGCCTGTTTTCGTAGTTATGGTGATAACATCGCCCTTTTGAATATCGCCTGAAATCTGCATATATTCGTCCGTCAGAGCGTTGTAAATGGTCGGATTTCTCGAAGGTCCTCCGCTGATTTCAAGGGTAAATCCGACCTCATCACCGCTGTTGTTGATGGTCATCATATCCTGTGTGTTATAGACACCGATTGGAAAAGGGTCGTCATTGTCAGGACAGACAAAATGAAATGCACCCTTGACACGGGAATATTCTGCAATTTGCGTTTCTGTAGAATACCAGTAAATATCAGGACAGAGAATGGAAATCTGCCCATTGGCCAGCTTTTCAAAGTTCTCAACTTCACAGGTTTCCACAATACCCTCAGCATACACAGAAATATTTTTTGTGGAGTAGTATATCTTGATATATCTGGATGGCTTGACTACTCTGTACAGTTCGTGCCTGCGGAGTTCCACATCAAATCCACGCATTTCAAAAGGAATGACCACGTTTCGCTTTTCAATGAAGGCGTTGTTCAGATATGAGCCATTCATTCCTGCATAATTTGAAGTACTGACTGTTCCTATTGGAGGGTCAAGTCCCTTGATTTTGGAGAACATGAACCTGTTTGCTGTTTTGGAAAGGTCAATTTTCTGACCTGTTTCATTTTCAAGGATTAAAGTGTAGAACAAAATTTCACCTGCTTTTCATTGACTTTGCGTATGTGGGTATGGTATAATATATGAAAATGATTGTAGGGCATCAGCCTTACAAATCGGAATTTACAGGAAGTGTGACAAGAAAGCCAAAACGGTATACTGGGAAAAAAAGATTAAGAAAAGAATAAAGAGCTGGTTTTAATTGTAAAATTTATGGGGAACTAACATCAGCTTATTGACATAAATTTAAAAATAAGTATAATAATAGTTGAGTAATTGTTCAACTATTATTATTTGGAGGTGAACATATGTCAAAAACGTCTTATATTTGTAATTGCGATGTAATTCATGAGGATATTGTGAATGATGTGAAATCCAAGATGCAGCCAAAAGATGATTATATCCAGTTGGCTTCTTTGTTTAAGCTATTTGGAGATGGAACTAGAGTACAAATCTTACACGCTCTAGAACAGAGTGAGATGTGTGTATGTGATCTTGCAGTGCTACTGGGGGTAACAAAATCTGCAATTTCGCATCAGTTAAAGGCATTACGCCTAGCGAATCTGGTAAAATTCCGTAAAGAAGCACAGATAGTTTACTACTCGCTGGCAGATGATCATGTGAAAGAGATTATTGACAAGGGATTTGAGCATCTTTGGCAGAAATAATATTTTTTAATATTATAGTTGAGTAATTGAACAATTAAACAAATTATAGAGTAGGGATGCGCTGATTGCTGCAGGTTATGATCCGTGTAAAAAATGCAATCCGTAAAAATGTGTCAGTTATTTAAAAAATATGGAAGAGGAAGGTTGTAGTTCTATATTGCAATACTTCTTCTTTGCGCATATTGGATATGTTGTTGAGGGCGACTGTTGCACGCAGAAGATAAGTTGCGCCGGTCTGCGATAATGTGCTGTTTGTATAAGGAAAAGGACAAGGAGTTATGATGAATTTTAGTGGTATATTGATTGGTGTGCTTACCTTTTTTCTGATTGGATTGTTCCATCCGATTGTTATATATGCGGAGTATTACTTTGGAAGCCGCTGTTGGCCGGTATTTTTGCTGGTGGGCATTTTGTGTATGATTCTATCCGTAAGAATGCAGGAAATACTTTGGTCGGTTTCTCTGGGTGTTTTGGGCGTCAGTTGCTTTTGGAGCATTAAGGAACTGAAAGAACAGGAAAAGACGCTTGCCTACCTCGACAGCATGTTGCAGGAAAAGCAGGAAGCCGTAGACGCCATTAAAGGCAACTATGCCTTCGAGAAAGACGCCGAGTACCAGAG
>OGPG01001241.1_pt1 | contig 18985 bp, 18 predicted proteins | sample 1552851 | NCBI WGS metagenome assembly OGPG01 (sample SAMEA2579909, study PRJEB22360) | human gut metagenome | biome: human gut; feature: human-associated habitat; material: faeces | place: Denmark | collected 2008/2010 | reverse complement strand
CTGCGAATTGCAGAACCTTTGGGGAAAATATGCTGACATACTGTGAAAGTCTAACGGTCATCACATATGAGGGAACGATTGCTCAGTGGAACGCCATCACCAAACCGGTCAACTGGATGTCCTCCGGAGAACATTCCTACAACAATTATCTGAAAAAGATCCAGTGTGTAGATGGCTATCTGGAATATGATACGGAAACCCATACATGGAACGAGGTGAAAAACGGATGATGAAATTTTGCATCTATGGGCAGAAAATGGAACTGATAAACCGGCAGACGATCGCCGATCAGCAGATCTGTTTCGTGGATATGTGCTTTCTGTTCTCTCCGGACTGGGAACAGCTGGACAAAACGGCACAGTTTGCACAGGGCGAAAAGACCTATAACGTGCATCTAGGCACGGGCAACGTCTGCCGCTGCCTGCTCCCGGCGGAGCTGCAAACCGGATGTGTCAGCGTTAGCGTGTTCGGCTATGCGGCGGACAGCTCAGTCCGTGCGACGACCGTTCCCATCGGCATCGTCATCAGGCGTTCCGGTTTCCGGGGCGACGGCGAAACACCGATCCCGCCCACGCCGGACTTGTATGCACAGCTGATCGCAGAGATTGATAAAAAAATTGCAGATGTCCATGACGGAAAAGACGGAGCCGACGGCAAATCTGCCTATCAGATCGCCGTGGACAACGGGTATCCCGGTACGGAGCAGGCGTGGCTGGCATCCCTCAAAGGGGACAAGGGCGACACCGGCGAACCGGGAGCAGCCGGCGAAAAGGGCGAGCCCGGCGAAAAAGGTGACACCGGAGCTGCCGGAAAAGACGGCAGGGACGGCACAGACGGTGCGGCAGGACGTGACGGAGAAAACGGTGCGTCTGCCTATGAGATCGCCGTACAGCACGGCTACAGCGGCTCAGAAACGGCATGGCTGGAATCCTTGAACGGTGCGGACGGAGCAAAGGGCGATACCGGAGCAGCTGGTGCCAAAGGTGAAAAAGGTGACACCGGAGCAACCGGTGCCAAAGGCGAGAAAGGGGATAAAGGCGACCCCGGAGCAACCGGTGTTGCTGGTAAAGACGGAGCCGCCGGCAAGTCCGCTTATCAGATCGCAGTCGCCAGCGGCTTTGACGGCACGGAGCAGGCGTGGCTTGCATCTCTCAAAGGCGAAAAGGGAGATAAAGGTGACACAGGAGCAGCTGGTGCCAAAGGCGAAAAAGGCGACCCCGGGAAAGACGGTACAGATGTAGACCTCACGCCGTATGCTAAAAAGACTGACTTGATATCGTACTTGCCAAAATCTGGCGGCATGATGTCGGGCGATATTGATATGCAGACCAGCAAAAAAGAAGTGTTAATTGGTACGCAGAAAGCGAATTCGTCTGACGGAACGGCGGTTGCGGGAGGAATTATTGAAAAACGTACAAAAATGACGAGTGCCCTTCCTGAGATGAGATCGTTCATCGGATCTTTCCATAACACGGACATTGATAGATTTTACAGCTTAATATCTGTTAGACATCGAAACGGTCATAACGATGGAAGCGTATATGGAATGTACATTTTCAGCGATCTGATAAGTGCTGATGGAAATTTGAAATGGGGAAAACAAACGGCGTCAGGAAAATGGACAGATGATTTTGTGCTGCTGGATAGTAGAAATTACGGAAGCTATGCCCTACCCAAAGACGGAACGGCGAAAAAAGCCGAAACGCTGACAGATAGCGGCTGGATTATCCCGACATTTCCCAGTGGCATCAAAAGAAGCTCTATCCGATACCGCAAGCAGGGCAAGATCGTGTCTGTAAGCGGATACGTGACTTTTTCCGAAGCCGCGTCCGCAAAAGTAGTGCTTACACTCCCAGAGGGATACAGACCGCCGGCAAAAGTGAAGCAATTTTGTGCAGTTGACAGCTCCTCACAAGCATCTTTTTTGACCACGATAGACACAGACGGCAAGGTCAGCTTTGTGGGCAAAACGCAAGGATTTTTTACTACAGAAATTGAGTACTATATGCACTGCACGTTTTTTGTAGATTAACACTTAACTCAGCCCTTTTGTGTTTTATTGACTGACTAGGAGGAAAATCACATGAAAGAAACCATCTGCACCATCGTCGGCATTGTCGGAAGTTTTATTGCCGGGCTGTTCGGCGGCTGGGATGCGTCCATGGTCACGCTGCTGCTGTTCATGGGCGTGGATTACATCACAGGGATTGCGGTGGCAGCCTGCGGCAAGTCCCCGAAATCAGACACCGGCAGACTGTCCAGCAAGATCGGCTGGCGCGGTCTGGCAAAGAAATGCGTCTCCCTGCTGCTGGTTCTGGTGGCGGTACGCCTGGATATTACACTGGGCACATCGTACATCCGGGACGCGGTGTGCATCGCGTTTACCGTCAACGAGCTGATTTCCATCACGGAAAATGCGGGGCTGCTGGGCGTGCCGCTGCCGGGAATTTTGACGAAAGCAATCGAACTGTTACAGAACAAAGGAAAGGATGAATGATTATGTCAATCTTAACACCTGACAAAACAACTACGCTCGGCGGTGTGAACGTCAAGGAGTATCTGCTGACAGGGCACAATCCCAACCACATTGATATGCCATCTGTTTCCATGGCAGGAAAAATCATCGGGGTGACCGTTCACAACACAGACTGGATCACCGTAGCAAGAGGCACGACACCTGCGGAACAGTATACAAGAGCAACCGTTAATGGCAATATGAAGGACGTGCGTGTTCATTACTATGTAGACAATACTTGTGCATGGCAGAATCTGCCCCGCAACCTGAGCGGCTGGCACGCCGCTGATGGCTCTGGAAACGGCAACAGAAGAACCATTGCCATTGAGTGCATTATGTCCTCTGCGTATAATTCTACGGATAAGAAGTCGGAAGACAACTGTGCGAAACTTGCCGCAGCGTTATTAAAACAGTATGGATTGGACATCAACCATCTCTACACGCATACCCACTGGCTCAATGTTCGTGACGGACGAAACGGAACGATTGACCAGCTAAACACCATGTACAATCGATACAAGATGTGCCCTGCGTACATTTTACCTCATTGGGCGGAGTTTAAGAAAAAGGTACAGTCTTATTTGAATGCTGGAACTCCCACTATTTCTGCACCTTCTACAAAGCAGCTTTACCGTGTGAGAAAGTCTTGGGCAGATGCGAAGTCGCAGCTGGGGGCGTATTCTTCTTTGGAGAATGCGAAGAAAGCCTGCAAGGTCGGATATTCTGTATTTGATGCCAATGGAAATGTAGTCTACACCAATGGCGGCAAGTTCACCAAGGGGCAGAAGGTTGCCATTCGTGCCAATACACCTCTGTTCGCCAGTGCAGAAACTACATCTGTAACCAGAAGAATCAGTGGCACTTACTATCTCTATGACGGAATTGTCTGCAAGAATGGTCGTTATCGTATCACCACAAAGCCGGAGTTCTGCGGAAAAGCACCGGTGGGACGATTTGTGACTGGTTATGTTTCTTGGGATAATTTCAATCAGTGAGGATTCTTTTATGGAACAACAAAAATTGATGGATGAACTGAATTACCACCGTGCTCAAAAGCTGACTGATGCGTTATATCATTCCGGTTTGATTTCTTTTGAGGAATATGACAAATTAACGCTCAAAAATCGGCATTCTTTCTCTCCGATTTACGTGGACTTATTGCCGAAAACGCTTGCAATTCCGCCGAAAAAGAGGTAATATGGACACGTCAAAAGGAGGTGCAGAAGCATGAAAACTATTACCAAAATTGAGGCAAATCGCTCCGCAGCTGTTCATCGAAAATGTCGTGTAGCGGCTTATTGCCGTGTTTCCACAGAGCATGATGACCAGATAGAAAGTTTGGAAACACAGAAGGCACATTATGAATCCTGGATCAAACTGCATACAGAGTGGGAATCCGCCGGCATCTTTTATGATGCTGGCATTACTGGAACAAAAGCAGAAATTCGTCCTGGACTGCAAGACCTTTTACAGGCTTGCCGCATGGGCAGGGTAGACCGCATTCTGGTGAAATCCATCAGTCGGTTTTCCAGAAATACGGCGGAGTGCCTCGCTTTTGTTCGGGAACTATCAGGAATTGGGGTTTCCGTTTTCTTTGAAAAAGAAAACATAGACACCGGCAGTATGGAAAGCGAATTGTTTCTGACGATACTCAGCAGCATGGCAGAGGAAGAATCTTTATCCATATCCAGAAATGAGAAGTGGTCGGTACAGCACCGGTTTCAAAACGGTACCTATGTGTCATCGTCTTTCCCTTACGGGCATTGCAGAAATGACAGGGGAGAGATGGGGCTCGAACCCGAGGAGGCAGAAATTGTGAAATACATTTTTTCTGCCTTGTTATCCGGAAAAAGTTCTTGTCAGATTGCAGATCTGTTGGAACAGCAGGGGATTCCTTTCAAGAATGGACGTCATTGGTGTGATGCTGCGATTCGTGGAATTGCTGCGAATGAAAAATATGTGGGAGATGTTTTGCTGCAGAAAACGTATACCGATGCACATTTTCATCGGCACAAAAATCATGGAGAAGTGGAATGTTATCTTCTTTCAGATCACCACATACCAATTGTTAGTCGGGAAACTTTTGCAAAAGCAAATGCAGTCATTCGACAGCGAGCTGCCGAAAAAGGCATTGTGTGTGGTACAGGAAAGTATCAAAAGCGATATGCTTTTTCCGGAAAGGTGATTTGCGGCAAATGCGGCAGCACTTGCAAACGCAGGATCCACAGCGGCAATGAAATTGCATGGACGTGTGCTGCTCATATTGAAAGTGCTCAAAAATGTCCTATGAAATATGTGCGGGAGGAGGTATTGAAAGCCACTTTTGTTACGATGTTGAACAAACTGATTTTCAGCAGAAAGCACATTTTGAAACCATTGTTAGAACAGCTGAAAACGAACAGCAATGATGAAAATGTCCGGCGAATGCAGGAACTGCAAAAGCAGCTGGAATCTCATGCTGAAAAGAAAAACACACTGCACCGTTTGTATGCACAAAAGGTCGTAGATCCTGTTTTATTCCGGCAGGAAATGAATGCTTTGCAGAAGCAAGCGGAGTCCTGCCGTATGGAAATTGCACAGTTGGAACAGGAAATACATGGAGAAACTGAGATAATTGCAGAATTAAAGCTGCTGCTGCAATTTACAGAGCAGCATTCTGCAATGTTGACAGAATTTCAGGAGACATGGTTTTCTGCATTTGCAGAACAAATAATTCTGTATGATCGGAATCATATTGGATTTCGGCTCAAATGCGGTCTGCTGTTAAAGGAGGAGATTTGATGGGACAGATTCCTTACGGCTACCGAATTGAAAACGGTGCTGCTGTGATTATACCGGCAGAGGCAGCACAGATTCGCCTTATTTTTCAAAATTATATTGCTGGTATGAGTTTACAGTCGGCAGCAAGAGCAGCAGGTCATCCCATGGCACATAGCACTGTTCGTCGAATGCTACAGCGAAAATGCTACCTTGGAGATGCTTTTTATCCGGCAATTCTGGACAAAGAAACATATGCTCGGGCAAATGCAGAGTGGCAGCATCGTGCAGATGTAATGCAGCGACTTGGAAAAACGAGGAGAAAGCCCGTATGTCCACAGACAAAATTTTTGTTGGAACTGCCGCAGCAAATACCAGAATTAGATGGAAATACGCCATTTCAGCAGGCAGAATATCTTTATCATTTGATACAAAACAAGGAGTAATGCAACAATGCCAAAGGTCACTACAATTCCACCCCGAAAGCAAAGAAATCATGCTGTAGCGTCACAGGAAACTCGAAAGATTCGTGTGGCAGCCTATTGCCGTGTTTCCACGGATACAGAGGAACAGGCAACCAGCTATCAGGCACAAATTGCACATTATGAGGAAGTCATTCACAGGAATCCGGAATGGGTCTTTGCTGGGATCTATGCCGATGACGGCATCAGTGCAACCTCCACAAAACATCGGGAACAGTTTCATCAGATGATTCAGGACTGCATGGACGGAAAGATTGATATGCTCATTACCAAATCCATCAGCCGATTCGCCAGAAACACAGTAGATTGCCTGAATTATATCCGACAGCTGAAAGCACAAAATATTCCAATCTATTTTGAAAAAGAGTCCATCAACACAATGGATGCGAAAGGGGAAGTGCTGATTACCATTATGGCATCTCTGGCACAACAGGAATCAGAATCTCTGAGTCAGAATGTCAAACTGGGAATGCAGTATCGGTTTCAACAGGGAAAGGTGATGGTCAATGCCAGCTGTTTTCTTGGCTATGATAAGGACGAAAACGGAGATCTTGTGATCAATCCGGAACAAGCGGAAACGGTAAAACGAATCTATCGGGAGTATCTGGAGGGAGCAAGCTGTCAGCAGATTGCAAGGAGACTGGAACGGGACAGCATTCGAACAGCAAGAGGCAATATCCGATGGCATGACAGTTCGATTCGGTTAATTCTGGAAAATGAAAAGTATATGGGAGATGCCCTTCTGCAAAAAACATATACTGTGGATTTTCTCAAGAAAAAACGCATTAAAAATAACGGTGAAATGCCGCAGTATTATGTGGAGGACGATCATGAGGCGATTATTCCCAGGGCATTGTTCTTACAGGTGCAGGAGGAAATTGCAAGGCGCGGTTCACAGGTGGACTGTATGGGCAGACGGCGTGGATTTAGTGCAAACCACTGTTTTACTGGTTTGCTTTACTGTGCTGAATGCGGGGAACAATTCCGCAGAATCCATTGGAATAACCGAGGCTGCAAATCTGTGGTGTGGCGATGTATGACCAGATTGGAGAAAAAAGGAGTGTGTCATGCACGAACAGTCTATGAGGAATCTTTGAAACAAGCCTTTGTGGATGCTTTGAATCAACTGACAGGAGGCAGTGAAACATACCTTTCTATCTTACAGGAAAATATGGCTGAAGTGATTGAAATGGAACAATCCAATCTGCCCGAGGAAATACAGAGAAAATTAGATGTTCTTCAGAAAAAGTTGATCGAATGTGCAGAACGGCATGAGGATTATGAGGAGATAGCACAGGAGATCTTTCGGCTGCGAGAGCAAAAGGAACAGGCTTTAAGGGAAAATGTTTCTCAACAGGAGCAGAAAGACCGTATGCGGGAACTGCAGGAATTTTTGGTTGCTCAGCCGCATCACATTACCGAATTTGATGAAACACTGGTTCGGCATTTACTTGCAAAAGTAACGGTTTCTTTCGATCGACTGGATTTTACATTTCAATCAGGTGTCGCGGTTTCCATTGAAAAGTGAATCACTTCAAAAATCCTCCTTTGCAAAATATAAAAGCAGAGGAGGATTTTTTAGATTTTATGAAGGCGTTGCTGTCTTGATTTCTTCTCAAATTTATGGTATACTAAGAAAAAACGGAGGTACTGCATCATGGGAATCTATCTGAACCCAGGAAATGATTTGTTTTACTCTACAGTTACTTATTCTGAAATTTATGTGGATAAGACCATGTTGATTTCTTTCACCAATAAATGTTTGTTTGGAGAAAACAAGGAGATCTGCGTCAGCCGTCCCAGAAGATTCGGAAAGTCGATGGCAGAGAATATGCTGACGGCTTATTACAGCAAGGGCTGCGATTCGAGAGAATTGTTTTCCAAGTTTCAGATCGCACAGACACCGGATTTTGAAAAGCACTTGAACCGGTATAATGTGATTCACATCGATATGCAGAAATTCCTTGGCAGAACCAAAAATGTCCATGAAATGCTGGACTTCTTGCAGAAACGTGTGCTAAAAGAGATGAAACAGACATTCTCCGGGATAGAGCCGGAAGAAACCAGTTTGATTATTGCGTTGGAAGATCTGTACGGTCAATGTGAAGAAAAGTTTATCTTTATCATTGATGAGTGGGATTCCATTTTCCGGGTGCATCGGGACAATGCAGCAGCTCAGAAGGAGTACTTGGATTTTCTTCGGGATCTGCTGAAAGGACAGCCCTATGTGGCACTTGCCTATATGACTGGGATTCTTCCGATCAAGAAATACGGTCAACATTCTGCACTGAATATGTTTGACGAATACGCTATGACCAATCAAAAGCGATTGGCAGCATTTACGGGCTTTACAGAAGAGGAAGTTCAGCAGCTCTGTGAGCGTTATCATATGTCTTTCGAGCAGACAAAAGATTGGTATGACGGCTACAATGTCAATGGTGTATCCATTTATAATCCAAGATCTGTAACATCAGCGATGATGAACGGCATCTTTGACAGTTGCTGGACACAGACTGAAACCTATGAGGCTTTGAAAATGTATATCGTTCGCAATGAGAACGGCTTGCGGGATAAGATCATTCGGATGATTGCCGGAGAACACATTTCTATTAACACGAAAACATTCCAGAACGATATGTGTACCTTTGAAACAGCAGATGATATTCTGACCTTACTGGTGCATCTGGGATATCTGACATACGACTTCGATACAAAAACTGCCTGGATTCCCAACAAGGAAGTGCAGCAGGAATTTCTCAATTCCATCCAGGGACAAGAATTTCAGAACGTCAACAATGCCATCCATCGTTCCGACAAACTGCTGCAATTGACGCTGGCACAGAATGCGGAAAAAGTGGCGGAAATGCTTCAGGAAGTTCACAGCGACAACTGTTCTGTGATTCAATACAACGATGAAAATTCGCTGGCTTGTGTGCTGAGTCTGGCATACTATTCTGCACAAGACAGCTATGCGATTTATCGGGAATTGCAAGGCGGAGAAGGCTTTGCGGATCTGGTATTTGTACCGAGAACCGGAAACCATAATCCGGCAATGATCGTGGAACTGAAATGGAATCAAACCACTGGTATTGCATTGGAACAAATCAAAGACCGGAATTATATTCGCTGTTTGAAGGATTATCATGGAAAAGTGCTGTTTGTTGGCGTGAACTATGATAAGAAGAGTAAAAAACATACTTGTCAGTTTGAGATGATGGAAATTTAAGAATCTTTCTGATGGTGAAAAATGAATATTGTATTAGATCGATAGTGAGTGATGTATATGTCTAAAATTCTAATTATTACATGTTCTTACGATAAAACTATAGACTACATTATAGAAAAGAATAAATACAGAGCTAATTTTTTTAGATTTAATGTTGACTTGTTTGCAGATTATGGAATTACAATATCTAACTCCTACTGGGAAATATCGTATAGAAATAATACAATTAATAGTAATACAACTCTAAGTATATACTATCGTAAACCTACTTTCCCAGATACAAGTGATTTTGCTCCTGAATACAGGCGAATCATTAATAGTGATATTCTTGCTATTATAGATGGACTGGCAAATAGCTTTAGTGGTGTTGTGCTCACAAAACCTTATTTATTAAGGCAGGCTGAAAACAAAATATTTCAATTGATATATGCAAAAAGCCACTCCATTTTAATGCCTAAATCATTTATTGGAAATAATGATCACTGGAAATGTATTAATGATCAAAGAATCATTAAGCCAATTTCTGTAGGGAAAATTGAGACTTCATCTGGAATAGCTATAATTCAAACAAATCTAATGCATGAGAATGACAGCTATGATAGTCCAGAATTAACCCCAGTATATATTCAGGAATATATTAAAAAAAGTTTTGAAGTAAGGATTACTGTAGTTGATGATGATTTTTTTGCTGTAAAGATTGTATCAGATAATATGATTGATTGGCGAGCTGGAAATAATAATCAATATGAAATTATCGACATTCCGATAGAAATAAAAAAATGTATTAAAATGATGATGAAAGATTTTCAGTTAAGATTTGGTGCTATAGACTACATAGTGGATGTTGATGGGAAATGGTATTTCCTTGAAATCAACCCAAATGGACAATGGCAATGGCTCGAATGTATCTTAGGTCTTTCTATTTCTGATAGTATTATGAACATGCTACTTGGGGGATAAAAATGAGAGTGAAGATAATTAATTTAATACTTTTAATTGCTTCTTGGCTTCCTGTTTTTTCGTTAACAGAAGATGAGAAATATGGAGAGTTAAAAATTGATAACAGTATTGCTGTTAGGTCACAATTAAGAACATGGCGGCTAAGTCTTTTTCAAATTATGCTCGGTGCTTATAAATTCTACATATTAACACTTAGTAGAACTTATGATAATAACACTAATAAAGTTTTGTATCATCCAAAACTTTTCAAACTAATATCATTAAAGAAGATTTTCGATAAAAATGACCATCATATAGAGCAGATATATAATGACTACTATATGCGTTTGAATAATTCAAAGATGACGGAAGATCGCTTGGAAAAAGAAAAAGAGAGTTTATGTTATCATATAGAAGTAGAAAATAGTAGGCTCGAAAAAAGCGACAATAAAATGAATATTTATACTACTGTATTACTAACAGCATTACCAATACTTTTAGGCATAAGTTTTGATTCAATATTATTATTGTTTAAAACCAATATGATCTACAAAGCTTTTTTTATCATCTCGGCATATTTTGTCATGAATATAGTATTATATCTCTTTCAATACATTAAAGTTGGAAAGTACAATATGAGCAGATTTTCAACATTAAAAGAGGAACAAGATGAGAATTTGACTCAAAGGTTAGTTTCACAGTATTATTATGATTATCAATCCTTAAAAAATAAGGCAAATTTTTTTGTGAGTTATGTATTAAATATCCAAAAATGGATGGAAGCATCATTAACCCTATTTATTATAGCTTTTTCTTATCATCAGATTTATATGCATTTCTCAAATGCACCAAAAAGAGTTGACACTTCAAATAGTATTATTTATAATATGGATGTAGCTACTTTAAATGATCCTTACTCAAAGGATTCCATACAGTTAACGAATATAAAAAAGTGCGTACAGATGCAGGATGCAGATATGATGATTGTTATCTATAATGATCAATCAGATATTGGTATTATTAAGAGTGAATTTCTTATATTTGATTCGTCATTTGAAATACAATATGTTAATGACAACCAATTAGAACCTGATGATATTAAAATATTAGTATATAAAAAGGAGTATTCGTAATGAAAAAGCATATTCTGTCGAATTATTTAAAGCAAGTAAAAAAGTTAGTAATTCCTTCTAAGGATGATACTATTGTTACAGAATCGATGGAAACGAGTGATATAGATGAATTTAGATATGATAGAGGAGAGTATGTTCATGATTCTGATGGGACTCTGACTCATTCTATTGAAACGTCAGATCCAGACGAATTTAAATTAGATATAACAGGCGAAACAAGATCAATTGAAACATCGGATCCAGATAATTTCTTTATTCTTGACAACTCCTACTATGATAACACGCAAACAACATTTAGTGTAGAGCAAGGAGATATGGATGAATTTGCTTTGCTGTAAGAAATACGATTAGGGCATAGAATTTTTGATCAGTAGAAAAGTGTCAAAATTGCTCATTTTACCCAGTTGACGCACTAATATGGTTGTCATAGTGACATCAATATCAGGCTTTCAAGGCACGTTGAGTGCGTGGTATTGATGTCAAGAATTACGCAAAAATAACTGAGAAAATGCCTATTTTGCGTGGTTTTTGCAATATCATCAAATCTACGCACTCGGAACATATGCTGTAAGTCAGTTCACGGAAACATATCTGACAGCAAATCTAAGCACTATCAAAATACAGCACTCGCAGGTTGAGTGCTTGAAAATGTTGGATTTCGGGTAGGGTTGTATGCTTGGATTTGTTGTCAGAAAATTGAATGATATAAATAACAAAACACCCTCGCCGCTATGGAATTTCTCCGATAGCAGCGAGGGTGTTCGCTTATTTCTACTGAATATATCTTTAAAAAATCTTCCAAACCACTTGACAAAATCCGAAATCGGATATATAATAGATGTTGTCCGAAATCTGATTTATGGAGGTGCATTATGGACTTTATCAGAGAGAAATTCAATCAAATCTCACGTTGGGATAACGAAATTGACGAATACTATCACCGCATAGCTGTGAATATCGGAATTTCCGATACGGCATTCCGGATCCTTTACGCAATCAGCGAAACCGATGAAAAGCTCACGCAAATCACACTTGGCGAGCGTCTTTGTCTGCCGAAACAGACAATAAATTCCGCAATAATAAAGCTGCAAAAGGACGGATATATCGACCTTGAACAGCTTAAAACTGCACGGAACATTAAATCTGTCAGTCTGACGGAAAAGGGTCAGGATTTTTGCAAAAAGCACATTATTCCCGTTCTTCAAATGGAGGAAAGAGCCTACTCAGTCTTTACAGATGACGAGCTACAGCAGTTTATTTCGCTTTACGAAAAGCAATTTCACATACTCAAAATGGTGATGACCGCCTATCTCAAGGAGGAATCACAATGAGCAAAGCACCCATTCAGCTTTCAGACCATTTCACTTGCGGACGGCTTTTGCGATTCACTCTGCCGTCCATTATCATGATGATTTTCACCTCGGGTTACAGCGTTGTGGACGGATTTTTCGTGTCAAATTATGTTGGCAAGACCTCGTTTGCAGCCGTCAATTTCATCATGCCTGTGCTGATGATTTTGGGTACTCTCGGATTTATGTTCGGTACAGGAGGCTCGGCTCTCGTTGCGAAAACTCTCGGTGAGGGCAATAAAGAAAAGGCTAACAGGATTTTTTCGTTTCTCGTCTATTTTGCATCGGGCTGCGGAATTGTACTGATGTTCTTGGGATTTTTTCTGATTCGTCCGCTTTGTGCAATTATGGGTGCAGAGGGAGAAATGCTGTCGGACTGCGTGACATACGGACGAATAATTCTCATTGCACTTCCTGCATTTATTCTGCAAATGGAGTTTCAAAGCTTTTTCGTAGCTGCCGAAAAGCCTGATTTAGGGCTATATGTGAGCATTATCTGCGGTGTTACGAATATGGTGCTTGATGCACTTCTTGTGGCGGTCTTCAGCCTCGGACTACAGGGTGCAGCTTGGGCAACGGCAATCAGCGAAATTCTCGGCGGTGTTATTCCGTTCATCTATTTCAGCCGAAAGAACAAAAGTCTGCTGAGGCTCGGCAAAGCTAAATTCGACAAATTTGCCCTGATTCGCACCTGCACCAACGGCTCGTCGGAGCTTATGAGCAACATTTCCTCGTCGATTGTTGGAATGCTCTATAATATGCAGCTGATGAAGTATGCAGGCGAGGACGGAGTGGCGGCTTATGGCGTTCTGATGTATGTCAGCTTTACGTTCTGTGCGGCATTTATGGGCTATTCTATGGGAACTGCACCGATTATCAGCTATCATTTCGGAGCGGTAAATCGTGATGAATTAAAGGGACTTCTCCGCCGAAGTCTGAAAATCATTTCCGTGTTTGCGATTGTGATGTTTGGTGCATCGCTTCTCCTTGCAAAGCCTTTGTCAATGCTTTTTGTCGGCTATGATAAAGAACTTGTAAAGTTGACCTGTCACGCATTTTACATTTTCTCGTTCTCATTTCTGATGTCGGGATTTTCCATTTTCGCATCGGGATTTTTCACCGCACTTAATGACGGTCTGACCTCGGCACTCATTTCATTCCTGCGAACACTCGTATTCCAGATAGCAAGTGTTCTGCTTCTGCCGATGATTTGGGGTACTGAGGGAATATGGGCTTCTATCCTCGTTGCAGAATTTATGTCTGTTGTGATTTCGGCATTTTTCCTTGTGAATAAAAAGAGTAAGTATGGTTCTATAAATGAGCATGCCAACACCGTTTTCGTGAAAATGCACAAAAGTGGTTAAGCAATATTCTCCAAAAGGGCAGACTTATCCCCACCGTTTTGAGCATAGTCAAAAATGAAAGAGATCTGCTCTCTTCGAATCGTTTGGGACAGCAAATGATATCCTTCCGAGAAATTGTACCGTTTTGATTCGAAGCAAGCGATCATGTAAGCAAGAGAATGATATAAATAACAAAACACCCTCGCTGCTATCAATTTCTCCGATAGCAGCGAGGGTGTTCGCATATTTTCACATATTCACTTCTACACTGACACCTGAATGGAAGTCAAACACGATCCTGTCCTCGTAGACCGTTGCTCTTTTCAGCATACGCTTTACCAATGATTCCTCAAAGTTGTTTATTTTTGTCGGCTGCTCATCAATGAAAGATTCAAGTTCCTCAATCCGTTTTAGATAGTCATTTCTCGCATTTTCGCTCATCGTAAGCTTATCTCTCTGCTTGCGGAGAGCATAAATCTCGCTTGCTATGTCGGTGTAGTCCTCATGCTCCTCGGCTTTTGCGACAAGCTGGCGTTCAAGATCTGCAAGTTTTGCATCAATTTCTGCCGTACTTTCGGAATTACCGCCTGTCAGAACGCTCTCGATGTTCCTTTTTAGCTGAAGAAGATACTCTTGCTTTTCTGCAATAATTCTGTTTAGTGCTTCCACAAATGCAGCTTTCAGACCCTCTTCGTTTATTGTCCGTGCGTGGCATCCGTTCTTATCACGCAGACGTGTCGCACATCGCCACACAATGGATTTTTTACCACGGTTATTCCAGTGAATTCGGTTGAACTGATCTCCACATTCACCGCAGACAATCAGCCTTGTAAAGCAGTGATTCGCTGAAAAACTGCGCTTTCTGCCCTTGCAGTCCTCGACTGAGCCACGCCTTGCCATTTCCTCCTGCACCGCAAGAAACAGCTCTTTCGGAATGATTGCGGGGTGATTGTCGTCAACATAATACTGCGGCATGATGCCCGTATTCTTCACTCGCTTTTTCTGCAAAAAGTCCGTGGTATATGTCTTTTGCAGCAATGCGTCACCCATGTATTTTTCATTTTCCAATATCTTTTTGACTGTGCTGTCATACCAGCGTGTCTTTCCCCTGCCCGTCAGAATGCCGTCACGCTCCAAGCCCTTGGCAATTTTGATACAGCTTGCACCCTCAAGATATTCACGAAAGATTCGCTTGACCGTTTCTGCCTGTTCAGGATTTATAACCAGCTTTCCGTCAGCGTCTTTATCATAGCCCAGAAAACAGGCGCAATTCACCATAACCTTCCCTTGCTGAAAGCGATATTGCATTCCAATTTTTACATTTTGACTAAGCGATTCCGACTCCTGTTGTGCAAGCGACGCCAAAATTGTCAGCATAATTTCACCGCGCTGGTCGGTGGATTCAATGCCCTCTTTCTCGAAAAACACAGGGATATTCTTGTCCTTCAGCTTGCGGACAAAATTCAAGCAATCCACGGTATTTCGGGCAAAACGTGATATGCTTTTTGTGACAACATAGTCAATTTTGCCGTCCATACAATCCTGAATCATTTTGTTGAACTGCTCACGGTATTTGGTCGAAACTGCTGATATACCGTCATCGGCATATATGCCTGCAAATTCCCATGCAGGGTGATTCGTGATGTAGTCATAATAATGCTCATACTGTGCCTCGAAACTGGTCTGCTGTTCCTCGTTTTCCGTAGAAACTCTGACATAGGCGGCAACACGCAGTTTTTTGACCGTTTCTGTATGCCGTGCGGCGTTGTTGCCGATCTGCGGTTTTGGTGGGATTGTTCTAACCATTTATTTCACTCCTATCAGACTGTATAAATATTCTGCCTGCTTTGTAAAATTTTCTTGCGGTTCTCTTTCATCAGAAAGCACAAAATTTGTGCGTATTACCGGCACTTTTCGTCTTGTCTTTCCCGTAGATTTCTGACGTTTTTGCAGTTCTATCTGAACTCGACGGAATAAATTTTCATCCACGATTTTCGGATAGAAACTGTTACCAATGTAACATTTTCTCTGTAAAAGCTGCTTTACCATACTGTGGGTAATTGGATGTCCGGCTGTTTTTGCGGATTCCGTCAAACTCATACCCGATACATAATTCTGAAAAATCAGGCGTACCTTATCAGTGGCTTCTTCTACAATAAAAATTTTTCCGTCTTTTACTTCGTAGCCGTAGGGAATGTGGCTCATAGCAGTGCCTCCTTTAACGTCAGTCCGCATTTCAGCTGAATGCCGATGCTGTGGCGATCATATACGATTATTTTCTCAATAAAATCCGTTGCAAAAAAGTCCTTAAACTCCGTCTGCATTTCTGCACTGTCAAGGAAATGCAAGAGTTTCTCGGTTTCTGCAACCATTTCGGAATTTCCGGTATCAATCTGACTCAACTGCGTGATCTGCCTGCGAAGCTCCTCTGAACGCTTGTTACTTGCGTTCTGATCCTGAATGAAAATTGCAGGCTTGATGATTTTATCTGCCAAGAGATGCCTTAGAACGTCAATTTTCTCGGCTTCTTTGATGAGTTCTGCCTTTAAAAGTTTGATTTCTTCCGAATTGGCATTGCATCTTTTCAGCTCTGCCAGATAAGGAAAAAGTATTATTTTTCTGCCAAAAATCAGCTTGTTGATCATGGTCGTAACAGCCGCTTTCAATGCATCATCACGGATATATTTCATAGAGCATTTTGAAATATTCTCAATATGCGTGGTACAAGCCCATGCTATTTCCGAGCCGTGGTCGTGGATTCTTCGCTTAAAAGTTCCGCCGCATTCTCCGCAGACGATAATTCCCGAAAAAGCATATCGGGCTTGATACTTTCCTTGCCCTTTGAGGATGCCTTTTTCAGCAGCTCGCTGCTCTAAAAGTCGGTTTGCAGTTTCAAAAATCTCACGGCTTATTATAGCCTCGTGATGATTCTCAATGAAGATTTGTTTTGACGAATTTTTGGTTTCATGTCTGCGGAAACTGCCGTCTGTGTAGGTTTTCTGAAAAAGAGCGTCACCCGTGTACTTCTCATTTTTCAGCATATCACGAACGGTGGAAGAACTCCATTTTCCGCCCTTTCTTGTAGGCACGTTTCTTTCACGGAGCAGCTTGCAAATGGAATGTGTGCTGTGTCCGTTTATGGCGAGATCGAATATCCAGCGGACAATTTCAGCTTCCTGTTTATCGGGTATCATTTCACCATTTTCGTTTTTCACATATCCATAGGGTAAATAGGATTGCTTGTATGTACCGTCCTGAAAACGCTTTCGGATAGCCCATTTTTCATTTTCGGAAATCGAAATAGACTCCTCCGCCGCAAAACTGCTGAAAATGGAAAGCATCAACTCGCTGTCCATATTTCCTGTGTCTATATGCTCTTTCTCGAAGTAAATGAAAATGCCTTTGTCTTTCAAATTACGTGCGATTTGCAGACAATCCACGGTATTTCGGGCAAAACGACTGACTGATTTCGTCAAAATATAATTGATTTTTCCTGCATTGCAATCACGGAGCATATTCTGCAAACCGTTTCTCGTTTCAGATTTTGTTCCGGAAACGCCTTCGTCAAAGTAAAGTCCCGCAAACTCCCAAGTTGAATGGGCTTTGATGTACATTTCATAATGCTTTTTCTGTGCGTCAAGGCTCTCTTTCTGGTCAAGATTATCGGTCGATACTCTTGCGTAGGCAGCCACTTTTTTCTTAGGCGTTTTCGGCTGCGGTCTTGCGTCAATTTTTGTAACAGCCATTGACTTTCCCTCCTTTCGGTATGAACATATTAAACTAAATTTGGCGATATATCAAGTCTTTTCGGCAATAAGTCGGCGTAAAGGGGTGAGAAGGTCTGGCGGTTTAATGCGGTTAATTTGTCATATTCGTCAAAGGAAATCAGTCCTTTTTCAAGCATTTTTTCGGTGAGAGTCTGCACCATAAAATAGCCGAGTTCATCATGATTTTCTTTCATTAAAATGCCCCCATTCATACTTCGGAAAAAAATCAGTTCTTGTGATAAAAATTATCCCGGAGCAGTTTTAACAACTCCGGGATAGAAAAAATTTTGAGATAATCAGATGTCAGATTTATTTACCCAACCAGTCACATACTTGCCAATGGGTGTATTGCCGCAAAACTCCGGCTTAGTTGTCACACGCATTCTGCCGTTGACAACGATGCCGTCGTAAAGATAATATGTGCCGGAACGCTTCACACCTGTTTTTGCAGCTGCGGATGCGTAAAGTGCGGTATTTTTGAGTGTTACCTTTGCACCTTTTGCATAGGACTTTCCATTGCTGAAAACAACATTCCCATTTGCATCAAAGACAGAATGTCCCGTCTTGCAGGCTTTTTTCGCATTTTCCAATGAGGAATATGCCCCAATCTGCGACTTAGCATCAGCCCATGTTTTTCTTACTCGATAAAGCTGTTTTGCAGGTGTAGGAGTTGCCGGTGTAGAACCAGAATTAAGATAAGATTGTACCTTAGCTTTAAAAGCTACCCAATGAGGCAGAATGTACGCAGGACACATCTTGTAAGGATTTCTTGCAGTATTGAGATAATCCACAGTACCCGATTTTCCGTCCCTGACATTGAGCCAGTGCGTGTGGGTAAAGAGGTGGTTAATATCAAGATTGTATTTCTTCAGCAAAGCTGCCGCCAATCTTGCACAATTGCCCTCAGACTTCTTATCTGTCACATTATACGCAGATGACATAATGCACTCGATCGCAATTGTTCTACGATTGCCATTGCCACTACCATCAGCGGCGTGCCAGCCGCTCAGACTGTGGGGCAGATTCTGCCATGCACAGGTATTATCAACGTAATAATGCACCCTGACATCTTTCATATTGCCATTAACAGTTGCTCTTGTATACTGCTCCGCAGGTGTCGTTCCGCTTGCCACAGAAATCCAGTCGGTATTGTGAACTGTTACACCGATAACTTTGCCTTCCATTGAAACAGAGGGCATATCGATTCTGTTGGGATTATGTTTTGTGAGTAAATACTCGTTGATTTTTACTCCGTTCAGAGTCGTTGTTGCATCTGGTCTTAAAATAGTCATATTACTTGTCCTCCTTGTCGGTCGTTTCTTCGGTTCTGCCGACTTTCGTCTGCAAAACATCGATTGCCTTTTTGATTGCAGGCGGGTAGGGAATCCCCATTAAGCTTGTATTTTCAATGATGGATAACAGTTCGTTCAGGCAAAAGCTGATGCAAACAGCATCCCGGATGTAGTTGGTATTC
>OGPG01001228.1_pt1 | contig 19168 bp, 30 predicted proteins | sample 1552851 | NCBI WGS metagenome assembly OGPG01 (sample SAMEA2579909, study PRJEB22360) | human gut metagenome | biome: human gut; feature: human-associated habitat; material: faeces | place: Denmark | collected 2008/2010 | reverse complement strand
CGTGGCACAAGCCCCCCCCCTCTTCCCCAGCCATAATATCGCCAGCCGTGGCCGTAGCGTCGGCTGTCATCTCCGCAAGCGTGGGGCACTTCTTCGAAGGTTGCCCGGCTTGGACTAATCCCAATCTTCCTAAACTCATGGCTTACCGCATTTTATTGATGTTAAGCTGCAAATCTTCATCTCCGACACTAATAGTCGTTCCAGCAGGGAAATAGAAACTGATAATCGTTCCGGTAGCCAAAACTAACCGGCTGTCTGTGCCGTCCGGGTAATCGATTTGTATGACTTTTCCGCTTTCAACGCTCAACATATACACACCGGCTTCGGGCAATTCTACCGAATCCCCGCTTCCTTCAATGTAATATTGCTTTCCGGGCTGCAAAACCCCGATAGGGTTCCTATTTATGTCTAAGGGTTGATATTCGTTCATAACAGAAATGTTTTTAATCTTTATAATATCCGCGAATAACGGCTAAGTTGTTCTCTAATCCGGGAACCGATGTGTCGAATGTCACCGTAAAGCTGTTTTCTATCACGATTCCGGGATCGTTTTTCAACTGCCACGATTCACCGGGGAATATCTTCACGTTTCCCAATACATAGGCAATCGATGTGCCTTGATTGCGGAATATGATAATCGAGGGGGAGTTTGGACCCTCGTTCTCGATCGTCCCGTTCGATGTTCGGATCGTATTCTTATATATGATTTTTAGAGGCTTAATCATCGTTATCTCGTTTAAAAATGTACCACAATATTATACCGGCGCAAATGATGGAGCCAGCAATGACAAATACGTTGAATCCGCTTTCTAACCCCATACTTTTTTTTTTAGATCGATCCACCTTTTAAATTCTCCTACGGTGATCCGGTCGTCATGATTCAAATCTATACCGGGATTTGCATCGGCTATCACCTTCGCCGGGAGTGTCGATGTTTGCAACACATAACCGTCCGGCTTGCCGAGAGCCGCAGGGAAGAAGGTAACGAGGTAAAGATCATACAAAGAGCTCATCTTGCCCCGATACGGATAAAAATACTTATACACGTAGTCGAGTTGGGCGACATTCGACATCTTCCGCAGTGCTTCGGTCGTCGTGCCTAACCCTTTCGCGGTGTCCGGCATGAACTGGATAAGGCCCGACGCTCCGCCATTCGGATTATAAGCCGCCGGATTCAACCCGCTTTCCGAGTTCATGACGAACATAAGCCAATCGGGCTCTATACCCAGTTTCGCGCAGATTAGTCGTACCTTCTGCAAGAATGCTTCCTTATTGCTTGTTACTTTATTTTCGAACCACATGATACATAGTTATTTATATTGTTATTCTTCCTGAATGACTAAAAACCAAACGAGGGCTACCGCTCCGATCGCAACGGCCCACTTCTTCCAGCGCAAATCCTGACCGGTGACTACCACGTCATCGAATCCTCCACCGTCAAGGGCGCCATCGTCCGAGGTTTCCGGGGATTGAAGCACGGTATTATTCCGGGACGGCATGATGATTCTTTTTTTTCTGTCTTTCCGTACCATATCGCTACATATTATTTTTCAACAACAACAGACCGAGAGCCAATACACCGGCTCCGGCCAATACGTTTTTCTCGACGACTTCCGTAGAGGGGTTATGGTCCGAAGTACCGTTCTCGATATCCATATTGGCTTTGATTTCGTCGGCCCAATCCTCCATAAAATCGGGGTCGCCTCCATTTTGGTAGGCGTTGACACGATTACGGGGGTTATCTTCATTGAAAAGAGCTATATAACTATCATTTTTCAAATGCTTCAAATCATAAGCCGGTAACAAATTGTATAGATAAGAATAACCTTTATCTTCGTTCTCGTAATATTCAAATTCATATTCATAATATCCCGGATATTGATGTCCCGGATAAAGTTCTCGAAAAAAATCTAATCGTTCCCGATAAGATAGTAATTCATAGGGGTTTCCTGTTACTATCTTAAATATTTCTTGTGCCCAATCTCCACGAGTACGGGATTGTTTTCTTACCAGATAAGCCGGTTCCCCAGCTGGTTTCCAATATCCCGGATAGTGAGAGAACGTGGCAGCCAATGATTGTCTTTGAGATTTGATATTTTCTCGATCGGATTTTGGAAGTAGAGATAATGCCAGATCATCTATGTTAAGGATCTCAGCCCCATATTCGTCATAGGTTATTTCTATTGCATCCTTTCTTTCCCAATATGGATAATCCTTATATAAATAATCAATCCAGTTACCGGCATCTTCCAACACGGAAGAATCGACAAATTGGCTTAAATATTCACTATCGAAGAATTCGGGATAAATAAGTTTTCCGATAAGATCTTCCCGGACGAAAGCGAATTTAAATCCGACAGAAGAATTTTTTTCTGCTTCTAACTCGTCCTCCGTAGGCTCCCTGTCTGCGAAGTCTTTAAAATTTTCAATATATTCTTCTTCTACAAATTCCTGTTTAAGGAATCTCCATGAAAACAGAGAGGTATTAAGCCGTAACTCATCTTTGATAAATACATAATGCCAACGGCCGTCCGGCATATCAACAAATTGACCGGTTAGCTGTATTTGATAAGGTACGTCCCATTCCGATGCAAATCCTTTTTGATGGTTGTACATGTGCGAAATCATTTGATTCGCATGTATGGTATATATAGATATAGATTCAGCCGTAGGACGAGCCCGGAGATTCAAGTAAGAACAGAGTCGTGTTACCTCTTTCCCGACAAGCTCTTTCGAAAATCCTTTTGCTGCATTTTTATAGGAAGATTCGATATATTTCCAAAACGGGGTACTGTCCGGCCATTCATGACCTAAATTGTCAGCTGTCAAACGGGGGACGTTTTCCGCTGTATAATTCCAAGTATTTATATTAAAGTTCTGATTGGTTAACTTAGGCGAATTAGCAGAAGTTAATAGAGCTTGTAATTCTTTCTCGTTGAAAAAATCACACCAAACAGAATTATATATTTCATCGGAATAGAACATATCAAAAATTGTTTTTAATCCACTTGACCACCCAAATAGCACCTACGGCAATGGCTCCATATTTCAGTATAGAAAACCATGTTATATTGGTAGCACTTTTCCAATACCCAGTTGTAAAAGCTCCTTTCATCTGTCGGTTTATATCGTCTTCCAATATTTGAATTTGTTCTTCGGTCAGACTGGAATAAACCTTTTTGACAACTTTATCCGATGCCTTGTAGGACACATTCGAATTGGAAGCAAGAGTCTTAGTCTTGTCATAGACATAATACGCTGCACCCAATGAAAGCGAAACTATGGCAGCAATAACAAGTACGGGAACCCACGCTATACCTACCGCATTTTGTGTCACGATATTCCGAAGGTCAGAAGCGAATTTATCTAAAACAGGCTCACCGTAAACCTTATCGTCCAAGTTGGGCATTGACGCGATTATGTTATTCCGGTTAACGATGTCGATATACAGATTGCGAATCTCATTTTTTATAGAAGATACATTTCTACCGGAACTTTCAAGCATAGAACAACCACGAGAGGCTACTAATAGATTGATCATGCTATTTTTATCGTTCTCTATAATAAGATTTAATTGAGATTGCGCCGCTTCGTTATTGATAGGGTCTACCGTCTTTAACTCTACATAATCCTCACGTACCCAACCCCACACATTTTTTCCATCGATAGAGCCGAGCCTGTACCAATTCCAGCCGTCCACATTTTCATAATTTCCGTCTGTCATTCCGGCAAAACCTTTTATTTCGTACAGGACATCTGAACTATACGAAGGTTTTGCATACACCGTCACACTGGTAAATCGGGGGAATACCCCTTTATTGAATAGGTTAGGATTGTATTTCATATCAAGCGAATTGTTTAATCATGCCCAAGAGAGCGGGGTTATCTTCCAATTTGTCACACAGTTTTTCCAACAGATTCAGATAATCGGGTTCGATGGCTGCCAGCCGTTCGGCGATCCGCAATATCCGGGAGTTGTCGTCGGTATTCGGTTCCGGTGCGGGAACCCGGATAGGCTGCGAAGTTCCGGCAACTCCTACCTGCATGCCCGGACGTCCGAAAAACCTTTCGAGGATAGCCGGAAGATAAGGGGCTACACGGCCGATAGCTGACTGCAAAGGGCTTTCCCGTTCCTCTAATTCTTCCTCATACTCTTTTACCTTCGATTCGAGCTCGGCGATACGGAACTCTTTCTTTTGAGCGTCAAGTGCCGCGGCGATTCTCCGGTCCACTTCATCGGAAGGAACACCGCCGATATTCGCCGCTCCCGGCTGGAAAGAAACAGCCGATGCATCATCTTCCAGCACGAAGTAATCCCGATACCAGTTTCTCCGGGAGTTTCCGTCGGACATCTCGATGTAATATTTTCCCGGCTCCAAATATTCGAGGGTTCGGGATAGTCGATCTTCCATCGTCTTTTTATTCTCGCCTTCCTCGCTTTGGAACTGGAAAGCGTCAGCGCCGGGAGAGGTGCGAATCTGTATCTGTTTCACGTTCGGCGTCGATTTCACCCATTCGATTAGATTTTCTTTTCCGCGTATCATAGTCAGTCAGTTTTAATCTTCATACTCAAAGTTCAAGAAAACGACCTTATCCCCTACCGTCTGGGCGATATTTTGGGAGAGCTCTATATAGGAGCTCGGTAAGTCGGCTTGCAGATTATCCATATTCAGTCTAAAAGGAAAATTCCATTGTGAAAGATATAACACAGGGAAGCGGTATAATATGATATCCGATCGCAGAATAAGAGTTAAAAACGAATTATCCGGCGCTACGATTTCCTTTACAGAGGGGGTCGTCGTGTTTACAAAAACCGACGTAGAATAGATATTTCTAAATTTTTTATCTACAAGAACCCGATTATCCGGTAAGTAATATCTATTCGCCGAATTGGAATATACGGGAATGTTCATCGATTGGATTCTCAGTTTTCTAACCGGAGAAAGCACATTATTCTCAACCTTCGATGTATAGAAGAAGGTAAGCATGATATGATTTGCCGGGCTTGCAGCATAATTATTCGTAATATAGCAGTTCGGCAGTACGAGGTAGCGATTTACGGGTATCTGACGACCTCCGAAGGAAAAATAAACCAGAGGAACATTCGATATAAAATCGTCATTCTCCAAATCGACCAGAGTAAGATTCATATAGTAAAGCCTGTTTCCGTCTATAAGATTTCCGTCTGGGTCCTGTATATTACCATCATACGACCAAAAGGCAAAAACGCCGGTAATAAACTTATCGGACAAAACAGGTGTGTCCGGTAAATACACGCGCTCACCGGGTTTGGCTTGGCTCATATCCACAACAATGGAATAAGCTCCGGTAAAGGGAAGATATGATAAACCGATATTATTCATAATAGAAAGATAAATTTAGGGTTTGTATAGTTTCGTCCGTGGATCGTATCAAAATTTTGCTTCGGTTGAAATCGATCTCTACCGGAGCTATGAATTTTCGTTGCAAAGAAATCGGTGTATAGTTTTCATAAATCGAAGTAAAAGACATTCCATATATAAATTGTAACGGAATGTAATTGATATATCTGGTTTTATCTTTCGGAACCAAATACAGATATCCGTTTATGAATCCAAATACTTGATCCGGCTTACCTGTCGGAGACCCGACCATCGCATATACACCGGTTATTTTTTCTTCTTTCAACGCCTGAACCTTTCGGAAAAGAGATATTTCCATCGTTCCGGCAACAGAAGGAAGGGTTAGATTGTATAAGTTCTTTTGAGATGGGACAGGAAGATTTTCCGATCCGATATATACCGAAAAGAACAAGACAGAGGTTTGTTCGACTGAAACAGGGACCGAAATAAACGATCTTTCCCAATCTATCTCACTGTCTATTCTCGGTAAGTCATTTCCTGTTAAAGTTGAGAAATAGTTGATAAAGAGGGTATCAATAATTAAATTCCCGGAAGTATCATACAGCGTTACAAATAAACTATCGGGCGATAAAATGGGATATCGGCCGGAAAGGTCCAAGCCCTTATCCGGAGTAAGGACTTCCAAATATAAAACCTTCTTTCCCTGCAAATGGGTAGACACGGGAAAATAAACCCGATCCTCGCCCGGATTTACAGTTAATTGTATAAAGTCTACATTCTGTATAACGTATTCCCTCATTTCTTTTCTTTTTAAGATTTCCCGGAGATAGAGGACACTCCGGGAAATCGATGGTCTGACACTATTATGGAATCATCACGCGGGGGCGAGGAAGTCGTTCACATCGCCCTTGTAGTTTTCGAGCAACAGCGCTCCGTTCTTCACGAGGAAGCCGAGCATAACGAGACTCAACCCTACGGAGCCTTTCGGAGAGCTTGCCGGCTGGAATACCGACGTGTTGGCACACGGGAATTTCAGGCTGAAAGTCTGTTCTTTCGTTCCGGCGAAAGCAATCATTTCCGGGGTATAGAAAATCTCGTCGAGTACGGAACTGTCGAGCGATACGACTGCTGCCTCGGTTGTTCCGCTGTTGGCTGCTTGGTGCGATACGTTGAAGATGGAGGTTTCCAACGCCTCGAAAGTTACAGTCGTTCCGGTTTGCAAACGAAGCGAACCTCCATAAACGCATTGAACATCTACGGGGATCGTGTCGGTCGAACCCATTACCTTCGCTTTGGCAACGAGATCGGATAACGAAGTGGCGAATACGGCGGCTCCCGGATTGGCTGTCATCTCGTAAATCAGGAACAACCCCATGCCATAGGCAAGGAACAAGTCGTTACGGTTCAACAACTGCCCGTATGTGCCCTGCTGTCCGTTCTGGCGCATGGGATCGAAAACATAGTTTCCTACTCCGTTTACCAAAGTCTGGTCAATACGGAGATAGGAAGATTGGGGGAAAAGTTCGGGACTCAGCGTCTGCACTTTTTTTCTTGCGTCCTCCCAACGTTTGCGAAGGTAAGGCGCTATAAATTGATTATTCATAATTTACCTTGTTTTAAAATAAGACATTTTTAAACGGCGTGCCTTTTACATTAGGACGCTGTTTTGATTTTTTTTTTGACCCTTGCCAATAATGCTTTGGCGATAAGCCGCATTCGCACCGTACAGGGCATTATTGAATCTGCTGAACGGAGTACCGGCCAACGAGGGGACCGAGCTTGCGATCACGCCTGCGACTCCCGCACCTATCATGCCCGCGCCCAATTCGCCGATACCGTCCATCTTCACGAGGGAGGGAGCGATAGCACCGATGGCGATTGCGGCCAAATCGGTATATAAAGTTTTCTTTCCCTTCATGATGGTTCCTTTCACCACCTGAGTGATGGCGCCGCCTGCGGCTCCACCGAGGACAGTTTTAACAATTCTGTCCGTTTTCGTTTTCTTTTTCATAAAACAATCTTTTTTACCTGTTAATTACTTACTTCATTTTACGCACTTTGTCGATGATGCGTTTCTTCTCCGCTTCCCTCCGTTTGAGGTCGTTGTTGTAGCGATCTACTTCACGACAACGTTCTTCGTAGCGTTTCCAAACCTCTACCGAGCTTTTCATCTTCGGTTGTTTGGGGTACTTTTTTAATTTTGCCATTTTCTTTATTTTTTAGGGGTTTATAAAAGTTATTTTTTCTTCTTTTTCTTGTCGCCGCTTCCGCCGAATATCAAAGCCATCAATACGCCGCCTACCAGTAGAATACCGAGAAGATTCGAGCTGGCGACTGTTCCGGTCGGCTTGCTGAAATCTAATAGGGGATTGTCGGTGCTTCCGCTTCCTGTATCTGGAACGATGATGTCGTCTGGATTTTGAACGATACCGGCAAAACCATCGGACGACTCCATCTTATTTTTGTCGAATAGTTCATTTGTTTCCTTTTCGTCCGTACCGAAAATTTTTTCGAAGAATTTTGCTATCGCACTTAAAACGCCCAAAATTGAGGAAACGATAGCCAACCAGCCAATAACAGGGATCTCTCCGGTCTTAACTTTATACAAGAATTGCGTCCCGGATATACCTCTATATCTTGCGGCGATAGCATTGTTGATAATACGCAAACAATTGGCTTCGGACATAGCCCCCGAATCCTTTATATCCTTATACACCGATTTATAATAAGCTCGCTTCTCTCCGACAATAGCAGGGTATTCTCCTATCTTCGATTCCGGGATAAATGAATACATAAAGTATTCCGCCGATTCATCAAGTGTTTTTTGAACATTATTTATTTCTGCCTGTGTTGGTTTTGATCCCGAAAGGGATGCAGCTCTCATCTGTCGGTATGAAGCCCTCCCGACAGCCACATCACTACCGAGGAACTCCGAAGCATCGAAACCCGGCGTACTGATACCGGTAGCTTCGAGCAGGTAATCTATATCGTCCTCGTTAGCCGTGACAGAAGGCGATTGTTGGATAACCGCTCCGAGGATAATGTTCATCACTTGCGAGCGTTGATCGTTGGTCGTGCCGACAGGCTGGTTAAAGGCCCCTTCGTCGTACATCACCCGGAGACAGGAGATGCCTTTCTCGACATCGCCGAATCCGTTTTCCGCATTCTCGTACAACATGATAGCCACCGTTGCCACGTCCATAAGGTTCTCTATACGGTTGGCAAATGCTTCGTCTTTCGCCGCGACGGCTCCCTTATACAAGGTATTCAACGCATTCAGGTTAATTAAAAAGTCTTGCTCCACACGGGGCAAATATTCCTTGCCCTGTATCTCGATCATTTCGGTTTCGGTAAAATAACCGATGCCGGGACCGGATAACCGGCTTATTTCTGTGGTTCCTTTCATATCTATTTTTTTTGTATATGGACATTCTTTGTTAAAGACGGCTTTTCCGTTTTCGTCCCGATAAACGGGATCGACGATGATCTCTTTTCCGCTTTCGTCGATGGCTACCGCATAGACGTGCGTAGGATCGCTGTTCCCTTCATAGGCGGCGAACCGGAACAAGTGAGGAATACCCATGCACCGGAGGCACGAGCAAATGAAGATCGAAAAGCTCTTGCAATCCCCCTCGCCATCGCTCCATAACCTCGCCGGGGTTCTGATCCATTGCTTTTGCAAAGGATCAATCTGATATTTGATATTTTTATCGACGAAATCGAAAACAGCCCGGCAACGGGAAAGGGTATCATTTCCCGGAAGGTTATCGGCCAGCTCCTGAACTTGGGAATAGTCGGAGTTGTAGCAATCGACGACTGCCTGCATGATATCCTTCGTCTTGCCCTGACGATTGATTATCGTATCTTTATGTTCTGCTTGTGCGATCATTCCGTAGTAGAGGTTATTTCGGTTACTTCCGCGTCTTTGTCATGGGCGACATCTGTAACTTTGTCGCCACTCGAAAACAGGTTCTTTATCATTTCCACAAGGGAAACCAGCGAAGGAATACGCACGTAGAAAGAAGGGGTAAACTGGTAACTGGTTCCGTTGGCTCCGAGCCGTCCGTTTATCGATACATCGATGTGGTATTTGCTGGCGTTCGTGGCTAAATAAGCATTCAGGAGGCTAAGCAGTTTAGAGGTTTTCAGGCTTACCCGCGCCCGTACCTTCACAGTCTGGTAAGATTCCAAAACTACGTTATTGAGGCTTTGGCTCGACGATCCGACGAACGTACCGTTCAAATACAGGCTGAACTGTATGCCGTTCAGTACTACCCTGTTCTGCGAAAGGTTTTGCAGTTGGAAATCTATATCTACCGTGGTATAATCCCACTTGATAGAAAAGAAACGGAATCCCACGACTTCGATGTTCGTTTTCATCAATGCCGTTGCCGTGGAAAACTTGTTATATAAATAAAGAAGGGCAGCGCCTCCGATAAGCCATTTTAGAGCACTCATTATTCGTTCGTCATTATCATGCGGAACGAATATAGGTATCTTCTTACCGGAGGCTGCAAGAATTGCAATTTATGAAATTTTTGCCCGTCTTTTAACTCGGTTTAACTTCCAAACCGAGAAAATCGCAGAACTTTACCCATTCGACAGGCGAATATTTGGGCAAAGAATGCGCATCGCGATACAGCCGTACCAACCGGCACGCTTTGCTCTCGCTGATCTTCAACCGACGCGCTATCTCTTTGTTCGTCACAATATCGATTTGCATGTCTATTTGTTTTTTTAATGTTTTATTTATGTCCGAAAATGGTTGCAAAAATCAACTTAATTTTTAAATAGCTAATAATAAAGCTATTACGATTTTTCAAATTTAATGAATTTATTGAGAAAAACAATGTAATCTATTGAAAATCTTTTGTGTTTTTATCGTTATATTCTCTTTTTGTCCGAAAAAAAATCCTGTGACTTGCGAGAAAATCCTGTTACATTTGTTACATGATGGGGTAAATCTTTCAAAAAGCCGATGTGTAAAGCGTTTCACGGTGTAACAAACTTTTTTACAAGAGATGTTCTCGTAAAAAAAATTTGTTACAATTCGGGAACGCAAAAATCGATTTGTTACAATTTCCGATTTTGTTACAAGATTTGTTACAACTTTTTTATTATATAATATCTTTATTATCATATTATTATCTCTATTTTGTAACAAATGTAACAAATGTAACAAGTTTTCAATCAAAAATTTTTTTTATCCTTTTCTCGGACTTATCCGAATTAGCAAAATGACAAGAAAAAGAACGATTATCAATCCGATTGCTTCTATGATCTTTTTAAATACGTTGTTTTCTTTTTCCTCCACATATTTGTTTTCTACGGTAGTCGAGGCGGTGACGACGGGGATATTCTTCTCCTGTGTCCGTGTTTCTACTTTCAGCGTGTCGCCGCTGATGGAGACAGAGGTCTCGATCCCCGGTGTTTGTTTCTGGTCTATTTCGGTAAATACAATTCCGGTTCCGGGTATATACGACAAAGTACCGGTAAGCGTGGATCGCTCGGCCGGTACTTGTATCGTGTCGATGGTCTGTTTCTCGATAAACTCGGACTTGACTAACTTCTGTTTGCTCTTACAGCCTGCCACTGCCACCAGCAGCGCGAGGCAAAAAAATACATGTTTCATCTTTTCTAATTTATTATGGGTTAGAATAATTGATTTTATGTGTTTTATATTGATTATATTTGCATTTCGAAAAACTGACATTATTAGTTGTATTTTATGGGAGACCTTGAACTGATTCAAAGCAAGATATACGAGATAAGAGGGCAACGTGTGATGCTTGACTTCGACCTTGCGGAAATGTATGGTACAGAGACTAAAAGATTGAAACAAGCTGTCAGACGTAATTTAAAGCGATTTGAGGGACAGGATTTCATGTTTGAACTAACCCGGGAAGAACTTTCAAGGACACAAATTGTGACCTTGAACAAAGGAAGAGGAAATAATTTCAAATACATGCCTTTTGCCTTTACTGAATTAGGAGTAGCGATGCTTAGTAGCGTCCTCAATTCTGATACAGCCATTGAAATAAATCGGGGAATCATGCGTGCCTTTGTCGCTATTCGTCAAATGTTATCAACACCGATTTCAAGTCCGGTAGAAAAACTCCAACAAGAAGTAAAAGAACTCAAAGAATATATCGAGGAAGTATTTGCCGACTACAACGATGTTAATGAAGATACCCGCATGCAGCTTGAACTCATTAACGAAACTCTCGCCGAACTGCAATCCAATAAAAGCAAGGAGCGTGAGAAATCCCGTGCGAGAATCGGGTTCTACACTCCACCGGAAGAATGAGTCAGGCAATTAAAACAGTTTTAACCGATTTGAAATCACAATTTGTGATATCAAATCGGTTTTTTTTGAGGTCATGATTTGCGACCTCAAAAGATTAGAATAATTGTGTTTGTCGTTTATGAAATTCTTTGTCCTCCCATTCTTTGATTAACCGGTCTACTTCTTTCTCAGCCTGTCGTCGATCATCTTGAAACCGGTAATCATTTCTTTTACCGGCGGCTTTCTTCTGGTAGTTCCGCATCCTGCGTACCGCTTCCATGATTTCGTTTACTTCCATATCTCAATTTTTTACGTGTTAAGTAATAGGGTAATAAGTGTGCGAGTCTTCTAAGAACTTCTCTTTCTACTTTGTTGTCGAATTTTTTACAGGTTCGTTCATGTAGACCGGTTGCTATTTTTCCACAAACGCAAAATATAGGTTGAGTCTCGGACAAATCATCGAACACTTTTCCGTACATACTGGCGAACTCAGAAAAACAATGTGATTTCAACCAGTCGATTTTTTCCTTTTCTTTCATGGCTTATTTCCTTTATTACATTTATACTCATTATATGCTTCTCTAATTTTTAGATATATCTCATATTGGGATTTGGTAAAGGGTCTGAACGAATGATTTAACCATCTTATGATATATTGGACTTTATCGTCTGTATAATCTTTGTTATCGTTTGTAATTATCCAATCGTTATTCTCATATTTTTTTGCTCGAATAAATGCATCGATGAGCCCCGGCATCTTAATAAGATAATAAGCGTTCGATTTAATATTTGCTTTCGGACAAACCAAGCATCCTACCCTTTTACTATGTTTATATTCTGGGTTAATGGGCAATTTATATTTTCTCATATAATCCCAAACATCATTATCCGTCCAGTCAATAATAGGCTTTAATTGTATTATGTTGCTTGCTCCTGTCGACTGGCAATGTTCCTCAAAATAACTATCGATTAACTCTTTATTTTTCTTCAAAAGTGTCTTGTTTTTGATTTCGAATGTAGTTCTTGCTCTGCGTCTAAAACTTTCTGCTTTACGAACTCCGACGATAGAACATTTATCTACATATTTAGCATTGTGTTTGTATTCGGTACAACAATATGCAGCTTCTACCGTAGGCAAAAAACCATGATGGTTTACATATATGTTTTCTATAAATCCAAATTTATAGTCTCTACGCCTTATTACTTCGGGATAATTTTCCCGGATAAACTTTCTTGTTACATGGCTTTCGAAGGCATGATTATAATAGGCTTTGAAATTGATGCCTGCTCTTTTACAGAGATCGAAACAAACTTGGCTGTCTTTCCCTCCTGAAAATCCTAAACAGATATCAAATCCCATTACTTCCGCTATTTTTGCGAATTTTTGAATGCGGTTAATGGCTTGTTGTTCTATTTCGTTTTGAAAGAGATTCATCTTTTATTCCTCCTTTATAAAATCTTTCCGTTCGAATTTATAGGGCCTTCCGGTCTTGGTTCCACCCTTTTCCGGGCTTATCGTCCCTGTATTGGGATCCGCTTTCATCACATAGTAGTCATACCGCATCATGGGTTCCGGCTTGATGTTCAAATCGTATTTCAGAAAATCTATGATCGTCGATTTCGATATGGTGAATCCTCCCACTTGGTTGATTTCTATCGCAAGATCTTTCGGAGAATAATATAATTCAACGGTTTCGTAATCGATGAAGCTCTGCCGGATAAAGTCCTTTATCTCTTTAACGGCTTTGTTTTCCGTGCGCTCCTGTACTCGGATCAAACTTTCCGTCATATATACTTCCGGCTTGAATCCCATTCTCGACTTTTTATAATTATAATAATATTTCCTGTTTGAAAGGTAGTACAGGAATGCCCCGATTTCCTTTCTCATCTTCTCCATGATTTCCGGATCGTCTTTTTCAAGAGGGCTTACTTTCAGGACGGCATAGCGATTCTCGCCTTCGTCTATCTGCATGAAGTTCGTTTCGTTGTTCGAGCATACGATGATGTGCATGTAGTTTTCTATCTCGCTGGCGTCTTTCCCTTTCTGCTCCGTCAACATCTTGGGATTGGTCGCCCAATTCTTTATCTTTTCCTTGATATCCGTTCTTTTTTCGCCTACAAAGGCTTCTTCTACACCGACTATCAATTTGCCGGCGTACGAACTGGTGAACTGGCTGTTCAGGCGGTCGGAATCAACGACGATAACATTCTCTTGGAAGATTTCCCGCATGAAGTACAAGAAGGTAGATTTGCCCGTATTTCTTTCCTTAGATACAAAGCAGAGAACCGGCATCTTTTTCTTAGGCTCGAAAAAGGTGTGTTGTATGTAGTCTAATCCGAACTCATACATCGTTTCCCCCTCTAAATTGGTATCGGAAAAGATATGCCGCAAAAAGGATTCTATCGTTTTCCAGCTACCCGGTCTTATACTGTGGAATACCGGATTATAGAGGTTGTACCTTGTCGTCTCTATGCCTTCGTATGTGTCCGTTTTTATACGCTTGTACCCGCTGGTGTTGTCGGGATCGTTGTAAAACATCTGGTAACGGGGTATAAGTGATATGTCCTTTACCTCTTGTTTCACAGCCCCTTCGTTATATCTGATCAATTTTGTGATGGGGCGTTTTCTCTCTTCGTCCCTGTCTTCATCGAAAATGATGCACTTTCTATAATACTGGTCGGCCACCTTGATAAACATCTTGGCTTTGGAGAGGTTGTCCCTTATCACTTTTTCTCCGTTGAAGTAATAAGAGGCTCCTTTCCACTTGAATATCCTATCCTCCAATATGGCTTTATAATTCTCGTAGAAATTCGCCACGTTGTCGAGGAAGAAGTATTTTTCGAGCTTGTATTTGATACCGGGAGAAAGTGCCATGCAGTTTATAAAATCTTTCCTGCCGGTAATCAAGTCGTTCAGTTCCTCGACCAATTTTTCTTTCTTCTTGGGTTTCAGCGTGGCGATCAAATCGTCCAAACCTTTTGCCGATTCGCTGTATTTGGTGGCTATATGGGAGAAATACAAATCGACATCGAAAGGCTTCATGTACTCCATAAAGTTTATGACGGCGGAGCAAAAGTTTTGCAGCCGGGTAGCCAGATCTTTATCCTCTGAATATTTCACATCGAGCAGGTCGGCATCGAAAAGCAATGCCACGTTGTCGGGCTTACAACGATCGATAATCATTCGTATATAGTCATCGATCGTGTTGTTCTCCTTATCCTTGATGTTTTGAATACCGCCGATCCCTATCATGGGGAGCCCCAGCACATCGCCGGAAAGGGCTTTGATTTCGCCCTCGACGATAAACAGTGTCTTTATTTTCTCAGCTAACCGGTATCTCCTGACTATGCCGGGCGTCATGTAGGTATATACACCGGTTTTCGGCGGCTGGCTGTACCGCATCGTCTTTTTCTTCCCGTCTTTATCCTCGTACTCCTGCGGTTCCATGTACCGGAGCCGCTCGAAGGGAATTTGTCGGCCTTCGTATTCATAAGTGGCGACTTCTCCGTTCGGATCGCAATAGGGCAATGTAATGGCCTGCTTGCGCTCGTTCAGCCCGATAATAGGTACTTCTTTCGGTTGACCGGAGTAGTATAGAGTTCGTTTGTTTTCAGCGGCAGAGAGCCCGATATTAGCCAAACGGGTATTGAGATATTCTTCTAATCGTGTCATAACAGAATGGTATCGTTTTTAACGACAATTTCGGTAGTGTCTATGGTGATGTTCATTCCCGGACGTTCGTTGTCCGGCAAAGGCGGTTCTTCCGGTATTTCCTTCGGTATGCAGGAGGCGAGGAAAAGAAGGATAAATAGTGCTTTAATTCGATTCATCGGTTGCTTTTGCCTGTTTCTCTTTCTCCAATACGAACAATGCAACTTTCAATGTATGTTTGATTGATGGAACCACTTTACAAAGTTCGTATAACGATTCGGATATGCTTGTTCCCCTCCCTTTTACTTGTATAATCCGATCATATTTTGTTTCTATCAAAACAAGAGCCGATTTAACGTCCTTATCTTTTTTTATTGTATTTACAAAAGATTCTAATATATCGCTTATATTTTGTTCATTCTTCGTTTCCATAATTTTCAGTAGTTTATCTGTCTCTAAAACCTCGTATATTGCACTGAATATCACTATGATGTAAATCACTATTAATATTAGAAAGAAAATAGCTCCTATTATAGATAATACCGTCAAGACTTGTTCATTTTCCATCTTTGGATAGCTTTAATCGTGTATGTTTCCATAATTTCAGTTATTTATTTATCCTTTAAAATTTTGTATATCAATATAGATAGTGCTATGATGAGTAGCAATACATATATTAGCATAGATCCTAATAGGATCAATTCCATTATAGCTTGTGCCTTTTCCATTTTTAAGAACTTTAATCGTGAATGTTTCCGGTGATGATCATTCGCTTCAAGTCATAGCCGGATATCTGGTAAGTGGGGTTGTCGATTCCTTTGCCGACATATCCGGCCCCGTCTTTGTCGTACTCGACTACGAATTTATATCCCTTGTATTCGAAGGTATCGCCGGTATAGATGGGGGTTCCTGTTTTATCCTCTACATCGATGGCTTTGCCTACGGTGGCGACGTCTACCTGTACGTATTTCTTTTCTATGCCGTAAATCCATTGTTCGACGAAATATCCGTAATGCCAGATTCCCGAGGCATCTCTCCCTCTGTATAATTTCGATGGTTCCATAATAATAGTGTCAGACAATTAAGGGGTTAATAATCTATATCTTCTTCGTCAAAGTCATCTTTAAATCGGTCGTAGATATCCGGGTAAATATCCGATAGTTTTTCAAAGTTTTCTGCGGTAACATGAAGGACTTCAAAACTTTTATCTCCTATATCGGATATACTATATTCCTCTTTGTCTTTGCTTATATACCCTTCTCTCTTAAATAGATCTTCTGCCGTTTTCGCTCGATCTATGGATTTTATTAGGTCGCTATCATTGTGATTATATGCGTAATCGTCGACTTGCGCCATTACCAAATCCAACATATCCTCTTTATTCCCTGAATAATCGAGCATACTATTCGTGCGCCTTGCATTGTTTTTTTCAATAGCTACCCACCAATCTATATCGTCACGACCTCTCAACCGGGGAGATCTTTTTGATTTGCGAGCCTGTCCGACTTGGCTCTCCGGTTTAAATCCGAATTGATCCAGCCATCGATTCAACTTGGTTTTTGTCATGTAGAGTTCTTCTACATGCCCGTTATCCTCTCTCAATTCTACTCGGAAAAGGTCTCTGCCGTATTCATCTTGTCCACCCGGATAGACTTCTGCACGGCTATTGCGATCCTTCGATCTGTACTGTGTTCCTCCGATCGAATGTTTACCTCTCACTTCTTTGTACCCGTAGCTTTCCAAGAACTTTTGAGCACCCCGCAAGGATTTGAATTTTTTGCTTGTGCTCGCTGTGACCGCTATATACTGGTCTTTCCCGTTAACGAGGATGCCGCCTTCGTCATTTCCTCTTTTGTAGTCAATAATTTTCATACGTTTAATAATTTATTGGTTAGTAATTTGGTTAGTATTCGAATATTTTTTTACCGGCGATATGCTCTATCTTCTGCATGGCGAGATAGGGAATTTTCGTGCGTCCGCTCAGCCAATAAGAGAGCACATAGCGAGATATTCCGCAATCCCGCATGATCTGTTCCCTGATTCCCGGGAATATGCCGACCGGGATTGTCGAAAGCCACGCTAACAGCCTGTCGTTGTTCGTTGTGTCTGTCGTCTTTTTCATATCTTTTTTTGTTTGTTTTGTGTCGTTTTACTTATTTTGTGTAGGATTACACATGGCAAAGATAGATATATCTACTAATTTAATAGATACATCTATGTTAAACATTGTTTATTCTCCTATTTAAATTTATAATCATATGGATTTCAATTTATTAAAAGAGTTTATAAAAAAGAGCGACTACACATTTAGAAGTTGTGCTGAAAAAGCAGAAATGTCAGAAACTGGATTTCGCCAGTCATTAGATAGAGGTACTATTTCTGTTATTGCATTGGAAAAAGTTTGCTCTTTATTGGGTATTTCTCCGTCTCTATTCTTTAATGATTCTATCCCTGTTTCCGTATCTGGAAACAAGAATCATATCGGAGGTATAGGTAATGGGAACCACATTATTTTTACATCTCCCGAAGTAAAGGCCCTAAAACAACGTATAAAAGACCTTGAAAAAATTATTGATTCACAAGAAAAAATGATTGAATTACTAACCAACAAAAAATAACCGTTATGAAAAAACTATTATTATTTTTCGGAGCTTCGATTTTACTATCTTTTTTCGCTTGTGATAAAGCGGATAAAACAGATCTCCATTTCATAGAGTATAATCTAAAAAATGAAACCGATTACTATGTACAAGTAAATACATCTTTTCTCACAAGCGCAGGATTTTATTCTCCTTCTTATTCAGGTTATAGAGGACTCGATATAAATTATTATGATAAAGAATTTTTTATAAATGATTCCGTGATATGTGGAGATGGCTTACAGGCTGTTTTTATTCCTCAACCTTTGGAATATGATACATATTCACAAAAAATCGATACCATATATCCTAAAAAAACAGTGACAATCAAAATACCTATTTGGGATAATCACTATCGGGAACTTCCCCCCTATGACTCTTTGGAAAATGTTACTGTCATAGAAAAACAGTACAATAAAGTTGTATATTCCGGGAAAGGCTATTATTGTAACTCAATCGATAATTCAAGAATTGCAAACAAGATAGATATTAGATTTATAGGTAAATTCTGTACAGGAGAATACAACAATAACAAATTAGTGTTAAACCAAACAGATAAACCAAATTTTGAAAAAACTATAACAGAAACAGTAGATGCCGATTATTCAAAAAATATAATTTTTAAATAATCAATTTATTTATAGTCCATTACATATTATTCTACCGGGAGAAATACGGGAGAAACACCCCGTGTTTCTCTTAAATCTTTTATTGAAAATCAATCATTTATATAACTATCTTCCCTTGAATAAGGTCTTGTCACCCCGACTGATTTATAAAAACACTGATAATTAATTATCAGTGTTTTTCTTTTTATATCCAGTCTTAAAAATATGGACCTAATAGGCAAATGGTAGGCCGGTAATCGCATTAATAGACATTCATACAGGTTTTGATTCCGAAAAAAATAGACACTGCTAATCGTCAAGTCATTGATTTTGCCAATATAAAAGCAAAATAGAATTTCTATAAATTTACTTTGCATAATAGTATCTCATGGAGACAAAAACGGTCACAATATCATCATGAACCGTGTAGATAATACGATGTTCGGAATTGATGCGACGAGACCAATACCCGATGAACTCATATCTCAGAAGTTCATCACTGTTTTTTAATTATTTATGTACATTTGCAAAAACTATTCAGAGATGGAACAAAAGAGTGAAATCGTATTATATCAACCAGAAGGTTCTGTAAGTCTGGAAGTCCGTTTAGAAAATGAGACCGTATGGCTGACACAACAACA
>OGPG01001225.1_pt1 | contig 19217 bp, 17 predicted proteins | sample 1552851 | NCBI WGS metagenome assembly OGPG01 (sample SAMEA2579909, study PRJEB22360) | human gut metagenome | biome: human gut; feature: human-associated habitat; material: faeces | place: Denmark | collected 2008/2010 | reverse complement strand
AGTATTCGCCACGGGCAGCCATGCGCCCCGCACCGGAGGAGGTAGCCGACACCTTCCTGCTGCCCCTTCGGGAGTTGAAGGCGCATCCGCCGGAGGTCTACCTGTACCGGCAGCCAGTGGAGGCCCCGGATTTCCCCTATGCGGACGCCGGCGTCCCTGCGGACTACCCCTGGCGTCCCTGGCGGCTGGAGGTCCCGGTGTATCACGGCCTGCCTTACCACCTGTGGGGAATCACCGCCCGCATTACTATGGATCTGCTCGCACATCTGTAAAAAGATCCCCCGGCGATATACATCGCCGGGGGATCTTTTTACAGCACGCCAAAATGCTCCAGAATGATCTTCACACCTATCAGAATCAGGATAGTGCCTCCCACGAATTCAGCCTTATTCTTGTACTTTGCGCCGAACACATTGCCCACATACACACCGCCCAGGGATATCAGAAACGTGATGCAGCCGATCAGTGCCACCGCCAGCCAGATGGACACGGACAGCTCCACCATGGAGAACGTGACGCCCACGGCCAGGGCGTCAATGCTGGTGGCCACGGCCAGCACCAGCAGCTCTTTGTGCTTCACCTGCCCGTCGGAGGGCTGCTCGTCCTCCTCTTCCTCAGCGCGGCTCTCCCGAATCATGTTGCCGCCGATCCATGCCAGAAGCACGAAGGCGATCCAGGGCGCGAACCGCGTCACATAGTGGGCAAACTGTGAGCCCAGCAGCCAGCCCAGCGCGGGCATGACCGCCTGAAATACGCCGAAATACAGGGCGATGAGAAACGCGCTCCTCTTATGCACCTTGTCCGGCATGGCCAGTCCCTTGCATATCGCCACGGCAAAGGCATCCATACTCAAACCGATGCCGATCAGGAATATCTCCAGCAATGTCATACGGACACTCTCCTCACAAAACCACCGGCACAGGGTGATCGATATACATGGCGTCCGGCGCAACACGGCAGCTGTAAGCGGCAATGCTGACCCCCGCCTCGCGCGCCTGCCGCAGGGCCGCGCCGAATGCGGGATGTGTATCATCGTTGGGCGCAAAATCAACGACCTCCGCCATCTGGATGACGAAGAAGGCCGTAGCCCGGCAGCCCTGCTCCACAGCGCGTATCAATTCATGCACGTGCTTCACACCCCGCTCCGTAGGTGCATCCGGGAAGTGGGCGTGGCCGCCCTGCTCCAGCGTGACCCCCTTGACCTCCACCAGGTGCAGCCCATCGGGCCGCGTCAAGCAGAAATCAAGCCGCGACTCGCCAAAGCGAAACTCCGGCCGGATGCTCTCGGCCTGCGGGTCGAAGGTCCGTGCAAACTCCGCAAACGCCCGGTTGGGTGCCTGGGCGTCCATATTGATCAGCCTGCCGCCCTTATCCACAGCGATCAGGTCATAAGGTGTCCTACGCCCCGGCGTGACACCCGGCACCAGATACACCTCAGCCCCCGGTACCAGCAGTTCACGACAGCGTCCGGTGTTCTTCACATGGCAGACCGTCTCGGCGCCGTCCAGCTCCACCAGCGCAATGAAGCGATTGGGGCGCGAGAGAAAGCGGCCCTGCACCACATTTTCGTACCGCATAGCCGCGCCTCCCCTGCTTTCGGAATAGAAACACAGTATAGCACAGACAATAGCGGATGGAAAGTATTTTCTTCCAAGGAAAGGTCGTTTCCCTGTGGTTTGTGTATTCCGTCAATGAACCAAAAAATTTTTTAGGACTTCTCACAATTTTGCAGTTTTCGCCGTTTTCGGATTGCATTACTACCAAATGTTTGGTACAATGTGGGTAATCTATATTAGTATGGGAGGAGATCCAAACCATGCCTGAATATTCCAACCTGTTCGTCGTGCTGATGGGCCTGGGAACGGTGTTTGCCGGGCTGCTGTGCATCATCCTGCTGGTCACACTGATGAGCTGGGTATGTGCCCGCACCTCCGCGCCCAAGACCGTGCCCCAGATGCCGGCGGCTCCCATGCCCGCACCTGGCGCCGTCACCCCCGCGATGATGGCCGCCGTAGCCGCTGCCATCGCCGAGGACATGGGGACCGATGTCTCCGCCATCCGTATCGTATCCATGAAGAAAGTGTAATGTGTGAGGAGGATTTCACCATGAAAAAGTACAGAGTCAATGTCAACGGTACCGTGTATGAAGTCGAGCTGGAGGAGATCACCGGCGCAGCTCCCGCTGCCTCCGTGGCCGCCCCTGCGGCTGCGCCCCCCCCCCCCGCCGGCCCCGCCGCCATCATCACCGGCCTGCCGGATGCCTACGGCCGCGGCCGCATCATCGGCGATTACCGCCGCGTTCCGCTCTACGGCGTAAACCGTTTGATTCTCCAAAAGCAGAAAGATAAAGCCGATCTCGGCAAAAATCCCCTCACGGCCGATACCATTCGCCTTTCCGAAGAAGTCACCGACCAGATCACCGCGCTCAAGGACATGGTGAAAATGGCCGCCATGTACGGTTACGACATCACCCGCCCGGCAGAAAACGCCCGCGAGGCTGTGCAGTGGCTCTATTTCGCATATCTCGCCGCCATCAAAGAGCAGAACGGTGCCGCCATGAGCCTCGGCCGCACCTCCACATTCCTTGACATTTATTTTGAACGTGACCTCAAAGAAGGCGTACTCGATGAATCCGGCGCACAGGAGATCATGGACGATTTCGTCTTAAAGCTCCGCATGGCGCGCCACCTGCGCACACCTGAATACAACGAGCTTTTCGGCGGCGACCCCATGTGGATCACCGAGTCCCTCGGCGGCACCGGCGAGGACGGCCGCACGCTCGTCACCAAAAACTCTTACCGCATGCTCCATACGCTCTATAACCTCCACCCGTCCCCGGAGCCGAACCTCACCGTGCTGTGGTCGAAGCACCTGCCGGAAAACTGGAAGCGCTTCGTCGCGAAGGTCTCCTGCGATACCGATGCCATCCAGTACGAGAGCGACACCGTTATGCGCCCCGCATTCGGTGATGATTACGCCATTGCCTGCTGTGTCTCCGCCATGCGCGTCGGCAAAGATATGCAGTTCTTCGGTGCGCGCGCAAACCTTGCAAAGCTCGTCCTGCTCGCCATCAACGGCGGCATGGACGAAGTGAAAAAGACCCGCGTCGCGCCTGAAATGCCTGTCTGGCCGGACGAATACGTCGATTTCGACGGCCTCCTCAACCGCCTCGATTTCTACCGCGATTGGCTCGCAAAAACTTACGTCGATGCCATGAACACCATCCACTACATGCACGACAAATACGCCTACGAAAAGAGCCAGATGGCGCTGCACGATACGAACGTCCGCCGTTTGATGGCGTTCGGCATCGCCGGCATGAGCTGCATGGCAGACTCCCTTTCCGCCATTAAATACGCCAAGGTGCGCTGCATCCGCGACCCCGAGACCGGCCTCGTCACCGACTTCGAGACCGAGGGTGAGTTCCCGTGCTTTGGCAATGACGACCCGCGTGTCGATTCCATCGCCTGCGAGCAGGTGCGCCGCTTCTACGATGCCCTGCGCGAATACCCGCTCTATCGCGGCGCACAGCACACGCTGTCCATTTTGACCATCACCTCCAACGTTATGTACGGCAAAAAGACCGGCAACACGCCGGATGGCCGCAAACTCGGCGAGCCGCTCGCCCCGGGCGCAAACCCCATGAGCGGCCGTGATAAATCCGGCGCGCTCGCAGAGCTCAACTCCGTCGCAAAGCTTTCTTATGATTATTGCCGTGACGGCATCTCGAACACGTTCTCCATCATTCCGGAAGCCCTCGGCAAAACGGAGGAAGACCGCATCACAAACCTCGTCCAGCTCCTTTCTGGCTACTTCATTCAGGGTGCGCATCACCTCAACGTCAACGTCATGAACCGCGAAACGCTCATCGATGCCTACCATAACCCGGAAAAATACCCCAACCTCACCATCCGCGTTTCCGGCTATGCGGTCAACTTCCACCGTCTCTCCAAAGAGCAGCAGCGCGAAGTCATCTCCCGCACATTCCATGAGGCAATCTAATGGAAGGCCGCGTCAGCTCCGTACAGTCCATGGGCGCGGTAGACGGCCCCGGCCTGCGCTACGTCGTCTTTCTGCAAGGCTGCCCGCTGCGCTGTGCCTACTGCCATAACCCCGAAACGTGGGACTTAACCGGCGGTACGCCCTACACAGCAGAGGATCTCTGCAAAACAATCCTCCGTTACCGCCCCTACTTCGGCGAAAATGGAGGTGTCACCGTCTCGGGCGGCGAACCGCTTTTGCAGCCCGAGTTCGTCGCGGAATTATTCCGGCGCCTGCATGAGCACAACATCCACACCGCGCTCGATACCGCCGGCGCCGGCGACCTTTCCCGTGCCAAGCAGGTTCTCAAGCACACAGACCTCGTCCTTTGCGACATCAAGTTCCCCACGGAAGCGCAGTACAAATCCCACTGCGGCGGCTCCTTGCAGCACACGATCGATTTCATGCGCCTTACGGAATCGATGCATATTCCCCTCTGGGTGCGCCACGTCGTCGCGCCCGGTCTTTCCGATACGGTTGAGAGCCTCCGCGCCGTCAAAGCTCTCGCGGAGTCGTTCTCCAATTTGGAGAAAATCGAGTGGCTGCCGTTTAAAAACATCTGCGCCGCCAAATACAAGGCGCTTCATATCCCGTTCCCCATGGGCGACAAACCCTCGTTCTCACAAAGCCACGTCGAAGCGCTCCTTTCAAAGCTATAATTTCATCCAAAAAGGCTGTCCCGCACTTTGCCGGGCAGCCTTTTCGTTTTCATCTCTATTTCCGTTTTGGTTTAGATTTATACATTTTTTGAAAAATTCACAATTTTAATCGTCACAGACACGCGTTTTTATGCTATAATAAAAGTGATTTTCGTTCAACCACCCCACAACACATAAGAAAGGTCGTGAGGCATCGATTGAAGCTAAGACAAATCCTCTCTGAAAAATGGAAGGAAGCGCTTCAGGCTGTCCTTCCCATCATCACCATCGTGCTGGCGCTCTCGTTCACCATTGCGCCGCTCTCGCCAAGCGTTCTGCTGTGCTTTTTAATGGGCGCAGTGCTCATTTTGGTCGGCATGATGTTCTTCACCACCGGCGCAGAGACCGCCATGACCCCCATGGGCGAGCGCATCGGTACCGCCATGACAAAAACGAAAAAGCTCGGTGCCGTTATCACGCTTTCGTTTTTGCTCGGCTTTATCATCACGGTCTCGGAGCCGGACTTACAGGTGCTCGCATCGCAGGTGCCGTCCGTGCCGAATTTAATTCTCATTCTATCCGTCGCATGCGGTGTCGGCGTGTTCCTCGTCGTGTCGCTTCTGCGCATGCTGTTTTCCATCGCGCTGCCGCCGCTGCTTGTCGGATGCTACGCCGTCGTGTTTCTTCTGGCGTTCTTTGTCCCGCCGGAATTTCTCGCCGTCGCGTTCGATTCCGGCGGCGTGACGACCGGCCCCATGACCGTGCCGTTCATCATGGCGCTCGGCGTCGGCATCTCGGCCATCCGCAGCGACCGCCATGCGGCAGACGACAGCTTCGGTCTCGTTGCGCTCTCGTCCATCGGCCCCATTTTGGCCGTCATGATCCTCGGCATCATCTATAATCCGAATGAAAGCACCTACACGCCGCCCATCCTGCCCGAAATGCAGGATTCCTCGGAGCTTTTCGAGCTGTTCCGCACCGGTATCCCGACCTACCTCATCGAGATTGCCGTCTCTCTCCTGCCGATCATTCTCTTTTTCCTCGCGGCGCAGTTTCTTGTTCTGCGGCTTTCTAAGCGCAAATTATTCCAGATCGGCATGGGCCTCGTTTATACATACATCGGCCTTGTGCTGTTTCTTACCGGTGCAAATGTCGGCTTCATGCCCGCCGGTCATTACCTCGGGCAGCAGTTAGCTTCCTATAAATATTCCGCTGTCATCATTCCCGTCGCTATGGTCATGGGCTATTTCATTGTTCGCGCAGAGCCCGCCGTGTACGTTCTCAATCGTCAGGTCGAGGAGATCACAGACGGCGCCATCTCCGCCAAGGCCATGGGCATCGGGCTTTCCGTCGGCGTGTCCATCTCGCTCGGGCTCGCCATGATCCGCGTCCTCACCGGCATTTCGATTTTGTGGTTCCTCATCCCGGGCTACGCGCTCGCGCTCATCATCTCGTTTTTTGTCCCGAAGATCTACACCGCCATCGCGTTTGACTCCGGCGGCGTCGCTTCCGGCCCCATGACTGCGGCATTTCTGCTCCCCCTCGCACAGGGCGCGTGCACGGCCGTCGGCGGCAACATGGTCACAGATGCCTTCGGTGTCGTTGCCATGGTCGCCATGACGCCGCTCATCACCATTCAGGTCATGGGCCTCGCGGCAAAGCTCATGCAGCGCCGTAAAACGGAGACCGCCGCACCCGCCGCATTCGCCGATATGGACGAAAACGCAATCATCGAACTGTAAAGGAGGGCGTTTATGGGCGACAATTTATACTGGATGATTACCATTACAGACCGCAACCAAAGCCAGAAATTTCTGTCATTTTATAAAACCTATGGGATCGAGGTCGTGCTCAGCACGCTCGGCAAAGGCACCGCCGCGTCCGAAATTCTAAACGATTTCGGACTTGAAGCCACGCAAAAAGCCGTGCTGCTTTCCGTTGTCACCGGCAAGGTCTGGAGTGCCGTGCAAAAGGGACTGCAGACCATCATGCTCATCGATATTCCCGGCACCGGCATCGCGTTCACCATGCCGCTCAGCAGTATCGGCGGCAAACGTCAGCTGGAGTTTTTAACGAACGGTCAGCCGTTTCAGAAAGGAGAGGAAAGCGTCTTGAAAGATACCAAATACGAGCTTCTGGTCGTCATCGCAAACCAGGGCTATACCGAGCAGATTATGGCCGCAGCGCGCCGCGAAAACGCAGGCGGCGGCACCGTCATCCACGCAAAGGGCACCGGCATGGAGGGAGCGGAAAAGTTCCTCGGCGTTTCCCTCGCCAGTGAAAAAGAGCTTGTGCTCATCGTCGTAAAGCACGCGGATAAAAACAACGTCATGACTGCCATTATGCAGGAAGCCGGGCTTGAGACCAAAGCGAAAGCCATCGTCTTTTCCCTGCCCGTCACCGGCACTGCCGGCCTTAGATTACAGGACTTAAACGAAGAAAACACATAAAACAACGACCGTAACAAAATATCTGCACATAACAAAATCACCCTCGCCGGAGGAAATCCGCGAAGGTGATTTTTGTCATTCTATTATTATGTTGGCAAAGAGAATATCTGATTGATCAAATCAGCCCTTAACAGCGCCGATCGTGATGCCCTTGACGAAGTACTTCTGGAAGAACGGATAAACAACGAGCACCGGCAGAACACCGACAACGGCGATTGCCATCTTGATGCCCGTGCTCGGCATGTTCGCCGTAATCTCAGCTGCAGCCGCAGCGTCCATACCGCTCTTCAGCGCCTGCACGTCTCGCAGCATGTCATTCAAAAGAACCTGTATACTGTAAAGGCTCTTGTTCTGCTGGAGATAGTAAAGACCGTTTTTCCAATCGTTCCAGTAGGAAAGACCGATAAGCAGTGTCATCGTTGCAACCATCGGAACGCTCATCGGCAGAACGATCGTCAACAGGATTCTGAACTCGCCCGCACCGTCAATGCGCGCCGCTTCAATAACAGCTTCCGGGATGTTCGTGGAGAAGTACGTGCGCATCATGATCACGTAGAATGCGTTGACCACGAGGGACGGAATGATGAGCGCCCAAATCGTGTTGCTCACCTTGATGTAACGGGTGTACATGATGTACGTCGGCACAAGACCGCCGGAGAACAGCATCGTGAAGAACACGTAGAACGCAAGACCGTTGCGGCCCGGCAGGTCGCGGCGGGAAAGCGGGTAAGCCATGAGGATTGTCATGGAAAGACCGCACACCGTACCCACAACTGTGGAGAGGATTGTGATGCCGTACGCGGAGATAATCTTGTTGCTGCTCTTAAACATGTACTGGTAAGCATTCAGACTGAGTGCCTTCGGGAACAGCGTGTAGCCGTTGCGGATCAATTCCTGCTCGTCCGTAATGGAGGACACGATGAGCAGAAGGAACGGGAAGATGCAGCACAGGGAAAGGATGACCATCACAATGTGTGCGCCGACCTGAAACCCTTTGTTTTTTTCGACCATGGTGTTTCTCTCTCCCTTCCTTAGAACAGTGCGTTCTCTTCGCCGCCGATTTTCTTAACGGCAAGGTTCGCGCACAGGACCAGTATAAAGCCGACAACGCTCTGGTAAACGCCTGCTGCGGAAGATCTGCCGTAATCGTTCAGCGTGATGAGTGCGCGGTAAACGTACGTATCAATCGTGCTCGTAATGTCGAGCAGCGGGCCGGAATCCATCGGCACCTGATAGAACAGACCGAAATCGGAATAGAAAATCTTGCCGATAGACATCAGTGTCAGCGTGATGATGGTGGGCAGAAGGCTCGGCAGCGTAACGTGAAGGATCTGCTGCCAGCGGTTTGCGCCGTCGATGACCGCCGCCTCATAGTAGCCGTGGTCAATGCCGACGAGCGTTGCATAATAGAGAATGCAGTCGTAGCCGAACACCTTCCAGATATGTACGATGACCAAAATGAACGGCCAGTACTTCGGCTCTGTATACCAGGAAATCGGATTAATGCCAAGTGCCTTAAAGATCGTGTTGTTGATAAAGCCGGATTCAGAACTCAGCATTGCGAACACCAGATAGCTGACCACAACGATGGAGATCAGGTACGGCATCAGGATGATGGTCTGGTACACCTGCTTGAAGAGCTTGCTCGTAATCTCGTTTAAGAGAATCGCGATTGTAATGGCAATCACGGTGCCCAGCACGATAAAGCACAGGTTATAAAGCAGTGTGTTGCGCGTAATGTTGAAAGCGTCCTTCGTTTTAAAAAGGTAGGTGAAGTTGCTGAAACCCACCCAGTCACTTGCAAGGATGCCCTTACGCCAGTTGACCTTCTTGAAGGCGATGATCAGACCGCTCATCGGGATATACTTATCCATGAGCAGATACAGGGCGCCCGGAAGGAACATCAGATACAGCGGGATGCAGCGGTAAAAGCGCAGCCACTTATTCGGTTTTGCCGAGCGCACTTTCATTTCTTTTTCCAGTGCGGCAGATTTATTCGGCATAATTAGAAACCCCTTTCAATCTGTTTTCGTCCTGCTCCGTTGAAATTTTCCAAAAGAACATGGGCATGTACAGAAGGGTCATCTCTCTGTACACGCCCATGCCCTTTTCCCTTTCGGGAAAAAGACACGGATTTTCACAAGGAAGCTGAAACGAATCTCGCTCCAGCTTCTTTAAGTCTAATTGTGAAGTAAATTACTTCTGCTCAGCCAGCCAAGCGTCGAGCTGTGCCTGCTTCTCTTCGATGATCGTATCGATGCCGGCATCCTTCAGCTCAGAGTTGAACTGCGGGAGAGTCGTCTCCGGGTCAAGAGCGCCGCAAACGAGTGCCTTGTGGTACTTGTTAACAACGTTCGTGCAAGCGGTGATCTCATTCGCAACCTGCGTTGCGTCGAAGGAGAAGCCGAATGCTGCGGACTTCTGAGACTCTTCGTTGAAGGTCTTCGTTGCATCCCAGTAATCAGCCGGGAGATCGGTGCCCCAGATGTCGCCGATGAACTGGTTCGGCATCAGCCAAGTACCGGACTTTCTGTATGTGGTGGTCGTTGCATCAACGCCGTCCGGATAGTTGATTCTGTCCTGACCGTTCGTGACAGCGCCTTCCTCGATTACTTCGTAGTGAACGCCCTCAATACCGTACATGTAGAGGTTGCTCAGCTCCGGGTTGCTGTAAAGCTCGTTCAGAGTCTTCATAGCAGCTTCCGGATGCTCGCAGCTGCCTGCGATGGACCACAGAGCCATGGTAACACGGTCGGTGGAAGCCAGTGCCGGAATCAGCTCAACCGTGCCGATCGGGTTCTGGAGGTTCGCGTTGTTCTCTTCTGCATAGTACGGCTTCAGGTTAACGAAGCTGCCGAATGCAGTGCCTGCGTCCTGCAGAGTGGTTGCAGTCTCGGTGGTGTTCACGGCGTCAGCCTGAATGAGGCCTTCCTGCATCCAGTTGTACATTGTGGTAACGAGGTTCTTGTACTGCTCGGTCTCGTAGAGGTTCACAACGGTGGTGTCCGTAGCCATGTCGGAGAGAACACCGAGGTTAACCATCTCGTCGCCCAGAGAGTCCCAACCCCAGTTACGGATGTTTTCGCCGGCGGAAACAGCTACCGGCCAGCAGTTCTCTTCGTTTTCCTTAATGGTAACGAGAACATCGTGGAGGTCTTCGAGAGTCTTAACGGAATCCATGTCGAGGTTGTACTTCTCAGCAAGGTCCAGTCTGTACTCAAAGCCCTGGGAAGCTGCAAGGTCACGGCCCTGCGTGAGGCCGAACAGCTCGCCGCCTACGCGACCGCAGTTGATGTTGTCCCAACCGAGCTGCTCAATGATGCCCTGGCCATACTTCTCGATGAGGTCGTCCATCGGATAGAGCTGACCGGAATCAGCGCAAGCCGTGTAGTTGACCATGTAAACCGGGAGAAGGTCAACGCCTTCGCCGGAGGAAAGCATCAGGGAGATCTGGTCAGCATAGCTGCTGTACGGGAGGAAGGAAAGCTTAACGTTCACGTTGAACTTCTCTTCGAGGATCTTGTCCATTGCTTCCTCAACCTGTGCGATACCGGATTCTTCTTTACCGGATGACATCGTCACGATATTGAGCGTTACGAGTTCGGATTCTTTCAGATCTTCTGCTTCGGAAGAGGCATCGCTGCTATCAGCTGCAGCGCTGTCAGAAGCGGAAGATTCGGAAGATGTGCTGGAGTCTGCGGTGGAGCTGGAAGAACCGCCGTTGCCGCAAGCTGCCAGGGAGAGGGTCAGCGCTGCTGCCATGAGCATTGCTACAAGTCTCTTTGCCATTTTCTTACTTCCTTTCATACTTTTCGACCTGCGATAAATTTATTCTTAGCCTTCGCGGTCAAATTACACACATATAGTAACAGAAAATCCGCATCTTTTCTGCAAATTTCGTGACATCTCCTATTCAAAATGTGACATGTTTGTGAAGACTTTGCAGGATGCTTTTTACAATCCTGCATATCGATACTCTATATCGATAAAAAAAGAGGAAAACCCATATGGGTATCCCTCTCTCAAATGCAAGATGTATTTTCTGTCTTTCACCCGTTTACACGGATTTTACATTTTGTGACAGTTTTACAACAGTTTACCGAAAGAAAACGTGCTTTACAGCTTAGACCGCCGCTTTGCCGCACGGTATTCCACCGGCGACATGCCCGTGTATTTCTTAAAAACCTGCGAAAAATACGAGAAATTCGAGTACCCCACCTTCGTCGCAATGAGGCTCACCGGGATGTTTGTGTCACTCAGCAAAGACTGTGCCGCGCGCATCTTCTCCGTCACAATATAATCATTTAAAGAGGCGCCCGTTTCCTTTTTAAATAAGCGGGAAAGATATTCCGGGTTCAAATAGATTGCGTCCGCAATCTCCGCGCGGCTTAAATCCTTGTCGATGTTTCGCCGGATATACGTCATCGCGCGCTGTATCGGTGTCTGCTCCGTCTTGTCCGGCTCTTTCTCCGCACTTTCGTCCTCGCCACGGTACTTCGCATAAGCATTGTACCGCCTTTGGTTTTCCGCTTCGCGCACTTTTCCGGCCGCGCGCTCCACCGCCGCCTCAATCTCCGCATACGGCGCAGGCTGCAAAATGTAGTCAAAGCTGCCAAGCTTCACGGCCTCCTGCGCATATTCAAATTCCGCGTGTGCAGAAAGGAAAATGCACACCACGCCGGAAAACCGCTCCTGCGCCCAGCGCAGCAAAGCAAAGCCGTTCGTCGGCGGCATTTCAATGTCACACAGCAGCACATCTATGCGCTCGCGTTCAAAAACGCTTTGCGCTTCCTTCACGCTGTACGCCGTAAACACCTGCTCCACGGGTATTTCTTTCCAGTTTACACCGGTCACCATGCTCTCCACAACTTCCGGCTGGTCATCTACGATCAATACGTTCATCCGTTGAAAGCCTCCTCTCCGTCCGGCTCGTCCTCTGCCGCATGCAGCATTGCGAGGTCTATCGGAATCAAAATTTCAGATACACTGCCCATGCGTTCGCCCATATCCCGATTAAAGAACGCATATAAAGCGCGGTCACCGTAAATCAGCTGCAAGCGCTTTTTCACATTGTTGATGCCCACGTGGTTCTGCGCGTACAGCGGGCTGTCCGGTTCGTTGATCTCCGCAATCACGTCCTCGGGGAAGCCGCCGCCGTTATCCGTCACCGTCAGGTCGGCAAACGTGTCCGTGCCACTGCGCAGCACCGCTGCCTTCACCTCAATTTTCAAAACGTAATCCGGCGAGTACACATGCTTCACGCAGTTTTCCACAAAGCTCTGCAAAGAAAGCGGCGGGATCGGCAAGTCCCGTAAACGCGGGTCAATGTCAAACCGGCACACCGGCGGGTACTGCGAAGACCCCCGCTGCATCTCGATGTAATTTTCAATGTGGTCTAATTCGCGCGAAAGCGGCACAAGCTCCATGCTGTCCGTAAAAATATACCGTATGTGCTTCGAGATCTCCAAAATCATTTTTTGAATGCGGTCATATTTGCCTGCTTCCGCCAACGCATATAAGCTTTTAAGGCAATTTAAGAAGAAATGCGGGCGGATCTGCAGCTGCATGTAGCGCAGCTCCGCCTTCTGCGTCTCAATCTCGTGCTCGTATGATTCGATCTTGAGGTCTTTAATCTGCGTCATCATCGTGTTGAACGTCTCGTTCACCTCGTTGAATTCGCGTATGTTCGTCTTGCCCTCAGCCTTCGCCTCCAGATTGCCGGCACGGATATGCTCCATAACACTGCGCAGCCCCTCCACCGGCTTCGAGATGGAGTTCGTCAGCCGCCACTGAATGACCGGAATCAGCACCAGCGCCAGTAAAGAGAGTACCAGCAGCGCCGCCTGCAAGCCATCGAGCGAGATTGCCGCCCCCCCCAGAAACCAAGCGGGGGAGCCGAAATACCCGCTTTCGTTTACGGCAAGGATCGCCCTGCAATCCGTACCCGCCAAATCACGGCCCACGATCATATACCGCTGCTTTCCGCCCGAAATAAAGTAGCTCTCATAGTCGCCGTTCAAATCGATCCCGTTATCCTCCACAAAATCGACAGAGGTCAGCGGCTCGTTATTTTTATCGGAAAACAACATCACCGCGTCGGTGTCAATCTGCGTGTAGCGCACGTCCGCCAGCGCCGCCAACGGCACCATCGCCACAAGGTACGTGCCGCGCCCGCCGTAAAAACGGAATAAATATGCCTTGCCGCCGATTTCCGCGTGCCGCCACTGCATATTGTACGAATACGTGTTGTTCTCCGCCGCGTCACGCACAAAAGCGCGCAGCCGCTCCTTTTGCGCATAGGGGATAGAATCGTCAAAAATATCGCGCTCGGCATCGCTCGGCACGCTGTAAATGAAAAACGCGCCCACATCACCGTATGCCGGCAGCGCCGTTTTCAACTGCGTAATGAGCGTATAGCTTGCAAGATACGCCTTTAAGGGGTTTTTCTCACCGCCCGAAAGCGTGCGGTAATCGTCGCTCACCGTCAGCCCGGTGAGAAAATCGTTCACAGAATCAAGCTGCTCCTCCATGCGCCCTACCCGGTAATCCATCGTGCGCATGTTGGAATCCGCAATTTTCCTGTTAAATGCCTGCGTGGAATACAGGTTACTGAATAAAAGCAGCGCGATCAGCGGCAGCGTGACGCTCAATACAGCCGTCATCAGTTTTCGCCTGAACGAGACTTCTTTCTTCGAACTTTTCATGCCGCGCGATCCTTTCATCTATAATATAGTATAGAATGATGATACAATATCATAGCAGATTTTAAAGCATTTCGCAAGTCAAAATCCAAAAGAACCGTGTACGCGCAAGATTGAAATAAGCGCCCTTTCGTGGTATACTGAAGCTATATCAACGGAAAAGACGGGAAACAAGCACGTTTTCCGCAGAAAGGTCGTTCAGATGACGGAACATAACGCCACTTCTCTCAGCGCCAGCCTTGTGAACCGTAAGGTCTACACCGTGTGCTACACCGGGCTCGATACGCTGTCTTCGTTTCACGATGCTCTTTATGAAGCGCGCCGCAGCTATTTCGGCTCCGGCAAAACCGTACATATCCGCGCCCGCGGCATTTTCGACGGGCTTTCCGGCGAGGTGCACGGCAAGCTCTCCCGCCGCACTATAAAATGGAAAAAACGCGCAGGCAAAAATACGCTCGAAGCCGCATTCACAAACGGCGGTCAGCGCGGCATCGCGTTTTATAACGCCTACGGCGCATTGCGCGCCCGCGTGTACTACGACGGTGAAATGCAGTGGATGCGCACGGAGTATTTCTCTCCCGATGATGACCGCCGCGCGCGCATTACCTTTAAGCCGGACGACCACCGCGACGCCGTCATCCGCTTCGATTATAACGATTCTACCGGCAAAACGAAAGAAACCGTGCTGTTCCCCGTGCCGTATGCATTCCAAACCGCCGAGCAGAGTTTGCAAAACGCCCAGTTCGGCGACCGCCTTCTGCTCGTCGCCGATGAGCGCGGCGAATACGCCTACTGCCCGCGTGAAGAGCAGCAGCGCCGCATCAAATTTCTGAAGCAGAATAAAAACGCCTCCGTCATGCTCTCCATGGGTTGGGAGATCAAGGACGGCGACGTGCCCGAAACGACCGAGCCGGAGCCCGAGCTGCCCGTTTTCGAAAACCTCACCGAACCCGCACTTGTCGATTTCCTGAGCGACCCCGCCGAAAAAGCCGCAGAACCTACCGAAGAGGAACCCGTTCTCGAAGAAGCTGCTTCCGAAGCACCCGAAGCCGAGCCGCAGCCCGAAACAGAACCCGAGACGAAAGAAGTCGAAGAATCCCTCATTGAGGACACTCCCGCAGAAGAACCCGAAGAAGCCCCGGAAGAACCTGCTCCCGAAGAAACGCCAAATACAGACCGCGCCCCCGACATCACGCCGGAAGAGCTCCGGCAGGCACGTACTTTGCTTGATAAGCTCCTGCCTGCAAAGGAAGCTGAAAAAGAGGACGACCCCGAAACCGGCATCACGCTCATCAGAGGCGGCGCGCCGCTCCGTTACACAGGCGACCTTTCCGAAGACGGCAAACGCGAGGGCTTCGGCCGCACCGTGAACAACAACGGCATCACGCTCTATGAAGGCGAGTACAAAAACGACCTGCGCGAGGGGTTCGGCGTGCACCACTACCGCAGCGGCGCCGTCTCCTACATCGGCGACTTCAAAGACGATCAGCGCGAAGGCTTCGGCGTTTCGTTCCGCGAAAGCGACCACGCGCTGCACATTTCCCACTGGCAAAACGGTAAGCCGCAAGGCATGGCAACGATTTTCAATAAAAACGGAGATTTAATTTACAACGGCCAAATCATCGACGGCCAAAAGCAGGGCGCAGGTGTCTCCGTCGACCCCGAAACGCACTGCGTGTTCGTCGAAAAATATGAAAACAACGAAAAAGCGGGTCAAGCTACCCTGTTCGATGCAGACGGCAATTTAATTTATTCCGGTGGCTGGCAGAACGGTAAACGGCAGGGTCACGGCACAGCGTTCGACAAAAACGGCAATGTCGTCTACACCGGCGAGTGGAAAGATGACCGCTATGAAAACGGCATTTTGTACCGCCACGTGCAGAACGAGGACAAAGCGTAATGGACCGCGTTGAACTGCACGACGTGGAATACGGCGACTGCACCGTCCTCGTTGGGCAAAACCGGCAGATTTTAATGGTGGATTGCGGCTCCGTCAGCCGCTACGCCCGCCGCGGTGAAGAGGAGATTGACCGCCGTTTTAACGAAATTTTCAGCCGCTATGCGCCCGCCTCCCAGCGCCAGTTTCTGCTCACGCACTACCACCGCGACCACATGAGCGGCTTTTTAAAGCAAGTCAAAAAGGATCCCGGCTACTTTGACCGCGTATACCTCCCCGCCCTCCCGTGTGATAAGCGCGGCGTAAATCCCGTTTTGGAGTTCGCCGTGTTCGCGCATTTTTTCGCCGTTCCGCAAAGTGACTTCGCGCAGGTGAACACCACTTGCCTGCGTATTTTCGACGCGCTCAATGATTCTGTCGGCGCAGACCGCATTTTCACGCTCGGCGGCGGCGACATCTTCACATTTGACGGCGCGTTTTACGAGGTGCTCTCCCCCGCGCGTAACGAGCCCTTCCCGTTCGATGCCATCCTGACGGAAGCCGTCGAAAACCTCAACATCTGCCTCTCTTCCCCGTTTCACACCGGGCGCGAAACGGAGTTTTTGGAGACGAAGGATGCGTTCGTTAGGCTCTACATGCAGTGTCAAACGGCCTTCGCGCCGTCCGACCGCGCCACGCCCGGCAGACGGCGCATCCTGCTTGATTCTCTCCGCGACCTCTTAGGCCGCATGGAGGATATGCGCAGCAACCTCGCCCATTCCCCCGCCGCGCCGGATATTCAGGACATTTTAAATCAATCCGTCGTGCGCAACGTCTACACCGAAACGCAGAACGACCTCTCCCTCGTCTTTCACAACCGCCGAAGCCGCGGCCCGTCGAACCTCGATATTCTAATGACCGGCGACGTGTCCGATGAAGTGCTGCGCCGCATCTCCGGGAAGCTGTTTGACGGCTACTATATCGTCAAAGCGCCGCACCACGGCACAGAAAGCCACTTTTCAAACGTTATCGGCGACCTCGCCGTTGCGCACCTGCTCATCTCCAACGGTGATTACCACGCGGGCGGCGAAATTTCCCAGCGCTACATCGATATGGAGTGCATCAAGCACTGCACAAACGCCGGGGCATGCCGCTGGCGCGACATCGCGGGCGGATGCTGCAACCGGCTGCAACGGTGCTACGAGCAGCCCGCTTCCGGCTCCCTGACGCTCAAATGCGCCGCAGCCGCCGGCGAGCGCCGCACGTCATGCAATATCTATGTATTCGGCCACAGCGGCGTTTTGGGCTGCCACTGCGACCGCGGGTAGTTACTTCAACATGTTCTCTACGCCGTCAATGAGCTGCCCCACCGTGTGCACGGCCTTGGCGGTGCTGCGGCGCATCTCTTTTGTGCGCGCCTTGGCGGATTTCTTCCCGCCGTTCATCATCGCGGACGAAACGGCAGCGCCTGCGGCAATGCCGAGACCCACGCCCTTCACAACGTTCATGCTCTGCTTATACATGGCATCCAACCTCCAGATCCAGATTGCGGCTTTTAAAACATACAAAACAGCCGTCACGTTTAGTTTCCCCCTTTTTACAAAAACATACATCATTCTTCCCGAAAGGACTTTGACAGCAATGATTTTGAATATCGTTATGGTCGAGCCGGAGATCCCCCAAAACGCCGGCAACGTCGCGCGCACCTGCGCCGCCACGGGCGCAAGACTGCACCTTGTGGGCCCCATGGGCTTTAAGATCGACGACAAAAAGCTAAAGCGCGCCGGTCTCGATTACTGGCATTTGCTCGACATCACCTATTATGACTCGCTCGACGAATTTTTTGCAAAAAACAGCGGCGAATTTTTCTTTTTCTCCACAAAATCCGTCCATAAGCACACGGATATACACTATCCCGATAATTGCTACCTCTTCTTCGGCAAAGAGACAGCCGGACTGCCGGAAGATCTGCTTTTCAAAAACAAAGACCGCTGCGTGCGCATCCCCATGATTTCGGAAGCGCGCAGCCTAAACCTCTCCAACAGCATCGCCATCGGCGTTTACGAAGTCCTGCGCCAGTGGGATTTTCCCGCGCTCTCCGAAGCCGGTCGCCTGCGCGGCTACGACTGGGACGCGGCAGACGCGAACGGTGCGAAATAAAAACCCGTACAAAATCGCAAAAATGAAAAATTTGCGCTAAAAAGTGTGCAATTTGCGCGTTATCTCTTGAAATCATCTTCCGTTTGGTATAAAATAAATTCTGTAGGCGGTGTTGTCCGCCAACCAAACGTATAACCGTAACTCAATATATTTCTTAAAGGAGTGTACGAAAATGAACTACCTCAACAAGAAAACCGTAGAAGACATCGACGTTGCCGGTAAGCACGTTCTTGTCCGCTGCGATTTCAACGTCCCCATGAAGGACGGCAAGATCACGGACGAGAACAGGATAATGGGCGCTCTTCCCACCATCAAGTACCTGATGGATCAGGGTGCCAAGGTGATCCTTTGCTCGCACATGGGCAAGCCGCACAGTATTTTCAGCAGCGAAATAAAACTCAACAAGAAGGAGAAAAAGGCCGTCGAAGCGCTCCCCGAAGCAGAGCGCGCCGCAGCGACCGCCGCGTATATCGAAAAAGCGAAGGCGGGCGACGCGAAGAAGCTCACGTTAAAGCCGGTCGCCGACCGCCTGAACGAACTGCTGGGCGGAAAAGTGACGTTTACTAAAGACGTCGTGGGGCCGGATGCGAAGGCAAAGGTCGCCGCGCTCAAAGAGGGCGAATGCGTGCTTCTGGAAAATCTTCGTTTCCACGCCGAAGAGGAGGGGAGAGATCCCGCATTCTGCCGTGAACTGGCGCAGTATGCGGATATCTACGTGAACGACGCGTTCGGCACCGCGCACCGCTCGCACGCTTCCACTGCGGCGATCGCGGAGTACGGTTACGTCAAGACGGCGGTCTGCGGGTTCCTGATCGAAAAAGAGCTCTCCGTCATGGCGGACGCGCTCGAGCATCCCGTTCATCCGTTCGTCGCGATCTTAGGCGGCGCAAAGGTGGCGGATAAGCTGAACGTCATCAGCAATCTTCTCGAAAAGTGCGATACCCTGGTGATCGGCGGCGGCATGGCGTATACGTTTTTGAAGGCAAAGGGATATGAAGTGGGCACCTCGCTGGTGGACGACGAGAAGATCGGCTATTGCAGCGATATGATGGCGAAAGCGGAGAAAGAGGGCAAAAAACTCCTGCTCCCCGTGGACTGCGTGATCACCGACCGTTTCCCCGATCCCATCGACGCAAAAATCGAGGTCCGTCAGGTTCCCGTGGGAGAGATCCCCGCGGATATGCAGTCGCTCGATATCGGCGATCAGACCCGCGCGCTGTATGCGCAGGCGATCAAGGGCGCCAAAACGGTCATCTGGAACGGACCGATGGGCGTATTTGAAAATCCCATTCTTGCCGAAGGTACGAAAGCGGTTGCCAAAGCGCTTGCGGATGTATACGGAAAGGCAACG
>OGPG01001214.1_pt1 | contig 19345 bp, 13 predicted proteins | sample 1552851 | NCBI WGS metagenome assembly OGPG01 (sample SAMEA2579909, study PRJEB22360) | human gut metagenome | biome: human gut; feature: human-associated habitat; material: faeces | place: Denmark | collected 2008/2010 | reverse complement strand
AGTCTTGGTGGGGGAAGATTTAAATCTTGAAAAATCATCGCTTAAGCGATGATTTTATAGGGGGTAAATACCCTGATGTGACTTTTAGTAATTAGTTCGAACATTAGATAAGGCATAATCCTATTTCTTTATTTGTACAAAACTACCTTATGTCCTTAGCTTTTTTTCTTCTCCTTTTTCCTTTTGGAAAAAGTCCTGTTCATACACCAACCGGTTCTGATATTTTCATCCCGGAGTGCAGAATCTAAAAAGTCTTTTTTCCTCTCCGGAGTCTTTAAAGCAAATATTTCATCGACGGAAAGGAGTAGAACAGATGAAGTAGTCATATTCCGGTCTCCTTTCAGAATCTATTTTTTATTTTATTGAATATTAATTAATTATATTCCTTTGCAGTAGGGATGAAGTAGTGCGGAAATCTTGTTTTTTTCTGCATGGTACTCTTGTAGTACCCCTTTTTTTGACTTACATCAATTTACCGTCTAAGTTTGCAGCAGAATTTTAAATCAGTACCAAACGATGAAAAAAAATCTGTTTACCCTATGTATGATGTTGCTGCTCTCCATGCTTTCTTTTGCGCAGGGCAGTCTGACCATCTCGGGTGTTGTTACCGAGAAAAAGACAGGGGAGCCTATCATTGGCGCCAGTATCCTGCTGAAAGGTCAATCGTCCGGAACCATTACGGACTTTAACGGCAACTATTCTATTCCGAATGTTCCTTCGGGCGCCACTCTTGTTTTCAGTTATATCGGCATGAAAACGCAGGAGGTCAAGGTGACTGCCTCCTCGAAGCTGGATATCTCTCTTGAAGAAGATAACCAATTGATAGACGAAGTTGTCGTGATCGGTTATGGTATACAACGTAAGTCCGACCTGACCGGTTCGGTAGGTGCGGTGAAGAGCAAAGACCTCACGAAAGTTGCCACTCCCAACGTGGCGAATGCCCTTCAGGGACGTGTCTCCGGTGTGTATATCTCGGCTAACGGTGCTCCCGGAAGCTCGCCCGAAGTACGTATCCGTGGTATCGGCACAACGAATAACAGCAATCCCCTTTATGTGGTGGACGGCATGTTTATGGACGACATCTCTTTCCTGAGCACACACGACATCGAGTCGATGGAGGTGCTGAAAGATGCATCAGCGACCGCCATGTACGGTTCGCGCGGTGCCAACGGTGTGATTATCGTCACTACCAAGCAGGGAACGGAAGGAAAAGCGGTGGTGAACTTCACCGCCAGCGAAGGATTCCAGTTCAACAACAGCAGCTTCGAGATGGCCAATGCCACCGAATACGCGACACTGCTGAACGAAGCACTGGTCAACACAGGCGGAAAACCCAAGTTTGACGACCCTGCTTCACTGGGCAAAGGAACCAACTGGTTCGACGAAATCTTCTGTGTGGCTTCCGTACGCGACTATCAGCTCAGCGTCAGCGGCGGATCGGAGAAGGTGCGCTACAACCTCAGCGCTGGATATTACCAGCAGGACGGCATCATCACCGGAAACACCTACAACCGCTTCACCCTGCGTGCCAACAATAGCTACAAGATCAGCAAACGGCTGACCCTCGGGCACAATCTGTCGGCCTCTTTCAGTCATAAGAAGAACGAAAACAGCGCGGTGGTGAAAGCTGCCTATACCATCAGTCCCGTGAAGCGTCCCTACAATGAAGACGGGAGTTTTATGGATTCCGAAAGCGCCTCTTCTGCCAATCCCGTCGCCACACTCCATTATACAAACAATGACGACTGGAAAGAACGTATCGTGGGCAGCGCCTTCCTGAACTGGAATATCCTGAACGGGCTTGACTTTAAAACCAGCCTCGGCATCGACTACATCAACGGACGCCGCCGCAACTTCGTGCCGAAATACTACGTTTCGGAAACACAGAAGAACGAAACCAACAGCCTCTCCAAAACCTGGGACCGCGACTTTACCTGGTTGTGGGAGAACCTGCTGACTTATGACTGGAAGATCAATGATAAGAACCGGCTCAACCTCTTGGGAGGTATCACGGCGCAGAAGCGTGTTTACGAGTTGCTGGAAGGCACCGGACGCGATTTCTTCTCCGATAACGAAAACTACTGGTATCTCGACCAGGCTTCGGCCGGCTCCAAGTCGGTGGTCAACAACGGATACCATGAAACAATGATGTCTTACCTCTTCCGTGCCAACTATGCGTTGATGGACCGCTATCTGCTGACTGTCTCGGTCCGTGCCGACGGTTCATCCAAGTTCGGTCCTGACAACCGTTGGGGCTACTTCCCCTCAGTAGCTGCCGGATGGAGAGTCTCCGAAGAAGCGTTCCTGAAAGACCGCGTGCAGTGGCTGAGCAACCTGAAGCTCAGAGGAAGCTGGGGACAGATCGGTAATGATAAAATAGGTAACGACAAATACCGGGCGCTCGCCAATATCTCTCCGTCCTATGATGCCGTGTTTGGCGGCGTGTTCTATCCCGGCGGAACCATCACGTCACTCTCCAACCGGAGCGTCCATTGGGAACGTTCGGAGCAGATGGACCTCGGCTTCGACCTCGGACTGCTGAACAACCGCTTTTCACTTGAACTAGACTACTATCGCAGGGACACGAAAGACATGCTGGTGACGGTGGATGTACCGGCTTCCGTAGGCCTCACCCCGGTAGAAACAAACGTAGGGGCGGTGCGCAATAGTGGTGTGGACTTTACCGTGAAATGGGAAGATTCGCTGAAAGACTTCCGGTACGGTATCCGTCTGACAGGAACGACCATCAAAAACGAAGTCATCAGCCTGGGCGGCAAACGCATCGCCAGCGGTGACATCGGCGCCGGAAAATCCGTACAGATGACCGAAGAGGGAAAGCCGATTAAATATTTCTATGGCTACAACGTGATCGGCATCTTCCAGAACGAGGCACAGATCAAAGACTACAACGAGCGTGCCGCCGCTGCCACCGGAAATGCCGGACAACAGTATCAGAACAACGTAGGTCCCGGCGACCTGATATACGAAGATGTAGACGGTGACGGATACATCACGGCCAACGACCGCAAGGATCTGGGCAGTCCCACTCCCAAGTTCATCGGCGGTCTGGGCATCAGTGCTTCTTGGAAAGGATTCGACCTCTCTATCGACTTCCAAGGCAACTTCGGAAACAAGATATTCAATGCCAAGCAGGTGGAACGTTTCTCCGGTTCGGACAACTGGGACCGCTCCTTCCTCGACCGCTGGACACCCGAAAATCCGAATACCATGACACCGCGAATGACTCTGGAAGGCAATAACTATCAGGTGTCGAGCCGCTACGTAGAGAGCGGTTCGTACGTGAAACTGCAAACGGTGGAACTGGGATATACTTTCCCGAAATCATGGATGCAGAAGGTATCCGTGCAGAATCTGAGAGTCTACTTCTCCGGCAACAACCTGGCCTATTTCACCGGCTATAACGGCTTCACACCCGAAGTGCTGGGCGGCATCGACCGTCAGATCTATCCGGTGACAGCTACCTGCCGCTTCGGCCTGAACGTAACTTTCTAATATTAAATGATATAGACATGAATACGATTTACCACAGAGTAACACAGAGTCTCACAGAGATGATTTTCTTTTAAACATTCTATGAGATTAAACTCTGTAAGACCCTGTGTTACTCTGTGGTGAACCCAAAACCATTACAATGAAAAAGATATATTCAATATTACTGGCTTCGGCACTGACCCTTTCTTCCTGTGCCGATTTCCTCGATGTAGATTCGCAGGGAAAGCTGACCGAAGATGTCTTCTTCGGCGAAGAAGAAGGCGCGTTGATGAGTATTAACGCCATCTATACCCAACTCCGGGCGTGGGACATCATCGGATTCTCATGGTTTGCCATCACCGAGCTACCCGGTGATAACTCCGATACAGGCAGCGAACTGGCGGACGGCAGTGTGGCACGTCTGAACCAGTTCAACGACTTTACTTACGACGCCTCTACCTCCGAGATCAACGGCTGGTGGGAAGGCAATTATAAAGCTATCGCTTCATGCAATGTGGCTCTGGACAATCTGGGTGCGGTGAAGAACGAAGAGCTCCGGGTGAAGTGCGTCGCCCAGGCCCGTTTTTTCCGGGGATTCTTCTACTTCAATCTCGTACGCGCCTTCGGCGGGGTGCCTCTGGTGACCAAGGTGTTGCAGCCCGGCGAATACAATCAGCCCCGTGCAACCGAAGAGGCTGTCTATCAACAGATCATTGAAGACCTGACCTATGCAGCCGAGCATCTGCCTACCCGTCAGGAGTGGGGTGCGAAAGAGTCGGGACGCGCCACCAAGGGAACAGCCGAAGGATTGCTGGCCAAGGTATATCTCTTCCGTCAGGACTATGCCAACGTGAAGAAATACACCGGTCAGGTGATTGCCCGCGGCGAGTATAGCCTGCACCGGGATTATCGCGACCTGTTCAATCCGAACTCTTACTATTCGGACGAAGTGATGCTTGCCGACCAATACCTCTGGGGCGAATCGACCGAACGCAACCTCGAGTCGGAATATGTGAAATGGCAGGGCATTCGCGGTGAGATGGGCTGGGGGATGTTCTCTCCTTCCGAAGCTCTCGACCAAGCCTATGAAGCGGGAGATCCCCGACGCACGGCAACCATTTTCTACGATGGAGAGACATTGGAGGGAAAGGGCGAGATTCATTTCAAGAAAGAAGTGCCGCCCCGTGCCAACAAAAAGACCATCTGGCCTACCGGTTACTGGAACGAGAATTCGTTTGCCAAACAGAATTGTCACCTGATCTTCCTGCGTTATGCCGATGTACTGCTGATGTATGCCGAGGCCTGCAATGAACTGGGCGAAAGCCGGGAAGCACTCGACAAGCTGGAAATGGTGCGCGCCCGTGCCCGCAGAACGGTGCATCCGGCGGATATGACAGTGGGATTGCCCGAGATTACGGAAACCGGTAAAGAGAAGCTCCGCGAGATCATCTGGAACGAACGCCGCATCGAACTGGCTTTGGAGGGACACCGCTTCTTCGACCTGATCCGTGCGGACAAGGTGGTGCCGGGCTATGCGGAGAAGATGATGAAGGCACACGGGAAGACAAACTTCTCGATAGCAAAACATGCAACGTTCTTCATCCCGCAGAAGCAGGTGGATATCTCGCAGGGAGTCCTCAAAAACTGATATGAAACATGTATAACCAGTTCATTAAAATAGAATCATTCCAATAATATCAATTCCATGATTACACACAGCGTCTTTCCGATTGCCCTTTGCGGCAACGGAAGCCGCTATCCCCATTGCACGATGGAATCTCCGTGTCTCTGCCGTGCAGCGACCTGAGGGCGTGTCATTATTCACCAGATATGAGTCTCGACACGCCCTCTCGGGGGATAAAATCTTGAATTAACAACAACAATGAAACATACCCTTTTATTTCTTCTTATGATCTGTGCTTGTACGTTGCAAGCCACCGCTACAGGCAAACAGCCGAGACTGACCGATGATGAGTTGATGACTCTTGTCCAGAAACAAACTTTCCGTTACTTTTGGGATTTTGCCCATCCCGAGTCCGGTCTGGCCCGTGAGCGCAGCAATGACCGCCTCGAGATAGTAACCATCGGTGGTTCGGGCTTTGGGGTAATGGCAATTATAGTCGGTGTGGAACGTGGGTTCATCACCCGTGAGCAAGGCGCTGAGCGGCTGCTCAAAATAGTGGAGTTCCTCAATAAAGCCGATAGCTATCATGGCATCTGGGCACATTGGATGGACGGGGCTACCGGAAAGACCATTCCTTTCAGCAGGAAAGACGATGGAGCTGATTTGGTGGAATCTGCCTTTATGTTCGAAGGACTGCTGGCGGCACACCAGTATTTCACTCACGATAATCCGACAGAGAATCGGATACGAGGGCTGATCAATACCCTGTGGCATCAGGCAGAGTGGGACTGGTTCACCCGTGGAGGTGAAGATGTGCTTTATTGGCATTGGTCACCCAATAACGGATGGGCGATGAACCATCAGCTGAAAGGGCAGAACGAGTGCCATATCACTTATATTCTGGCGGCTTCTTCGCCTACTTATCCGATTCGTGAATCGGTGTATCATAAGGGGTGGGCCAACTCTATTACATTCAAGAACGGAAAAGAATATTACGGCATCCGCTTGCCCCTGGGCACCGACTTTGGCGGCCCTCTCTTCTTTACACATTATTCCTATCTCGGCCTCGATCCGCGCGGACTCAAAGACAGTTATGCCGACTACGGTGAGCAGATGAAAGCACATACCCTGATCAACCGTGCTTATTGCATCGATAATCCGAAGAAGTATAAAGGATACGGCCGCAAATGCTGGGGACTGACAGCGAGCGACAATCATCAGGGTTACTCGGCACATTGCCCGCAGAACGACTTGGGAGTGATTACCCCGACCGCAGCCATCTCTTCCATTCCTTATACTCCGGAACATTCTCTGGAGGCTATGCGTTATTTCTACGAAGAATTGGGCGACCGCCTGTGGGGAGAATATGGCTTTAAGGATGCCTTCAACCTGACAGAAAACTGGTTTGCTTCCTCTTATCTCGCCATCGATCAGGGACCGATTATTGTGATGATTGAAAACTATCGCTCAGGCTTGATATGGAAACTCTTCATGAGTCATCCCGATGTACAGAGAGGATTGAAGAGACTGGGGTTCGGCTCAGAAGAATAAGATATACCATAGATTACAACCATGAAACAACTATTCCTTCTTTTACTCGCTTTGGGGTCTCCCACCCTTGCCCTTGCGCAAGACATGCGGCAAGATACTTATTGCAACCCGCTGAACATAGATTATACCTATATGATCTATAACTCCGACAAGGACATTTCCTACCGCTCGGGTGCCGATCCGGCAGTGGTCAGGTTCCGTGGAGAGTATTATATGTTCGTCACCCGTTCCAATGGATACTGGCACTCTAAAGATCTGCTGGACTGGGATTTTATCGCTCCCAAAGACTGGTATCCGCAGGGGAGCAACGCTCCGGCCGCGCATAACTATAAAGACTCAGTGCTTTATGTCACCGGTGATCCTTCGGGTTCTATGAGTATTCTCTATTCCGACAATCCGAAGAGCGGCGAATGGAAAGCTACACCCGCCATCCTTCATAATCTGCAGGACCCCGATCTTTTTATCGACGACGATGGCAAAGCCTATATGTTCTGGGGTTCGTCCAATGTTTATCCCATCCGGGGTATGGAACTGGATAAGAATCACCGGTTCCTTCCGAAAGGAGAAGTGAAGGAGCTTTTCAATCTCGACATGCCGCGCCACGGCTGGGAACGTTTCGGTGAGAATCATAGCGATACCGTTTTAGGAGGATATATCGAAGGCCCGTGGATGACCAAGCACAACGGGAAGTATTATATGCAGTATGGTGCTCCCGGTACCGAATTCAATGTCTATGCCGACGGTGTTTATGTAGCCGATTATCCGATGGGGCCTTACACCTATCAGAAGCACAATCCCGTGTCATACAAACCGGGGGGATATATGAACGGAGCCGGACACGGCAGTACGGTTCAGGGGCCCGGCGGAGAGTATTGGCATTTTGCTTCGATGGCTCTTTCCATCAACGTCAACTGGGAACGCCGGCTCTGCATGTTTCCTGCCGGATTCGATAAAGACGGTATTATGTACGTGGACACCCGCTTCGGCGATTATCCCCGCTATGCTCCGGCCGTACCCGGCAAGAAGGGGCAGTTCCGTGGATGGATGCTCCTTTCTTATCGCAAACCGGTGACAGCATCTACTGCGAAAGGTGAGTTCGGACCGGATGTATTGACGGATGAAAGAACCAAGTCTTTCTGGCTGGCGGAAGCAAATGATGAACGTCAGTGGGTACTGATCGACCTGGAGAAACCTGCCCGTGTCTGTGCCGTACAGGTGAATTATCACGACTATCGGAGTAATCTATACGGTCGGATTCCCGGATTGCGTCACCGCTATGTGATTGAGGGCTCTTCCGACGGGGAGACCTGGAATACACTGGTCGATCGCCGCAGCAGCTATAAGGATACGCCGAATGACTATGTAGAACTTGAAGTCCCGACTACCGCACGCTATATCCGCTATAAGAATATAGACGTACCTACTCCGAATCTGGCTATTTCTGAACTGCGTGTATTCGGACTTGGGTTCGGCAAGGCTCCCCGGCCACCTCAAAAGCTGGCTCTGGATCGGCACACCGACCGTCGTGATGTTACCGTTCGCTGGGAGCCGGTGAAAGGGGCTCAGGGATACAACGTCCTGTGGGGGATCGCCCCTGATAAGTTATACAGTTCGTGGATGGTGTACGGTGGCAATGAGTTGGAGATGAAATCGCTGACTATCGATCAGGATTATTATTTTGCTGTGGAAGCCTTTAACGAAAATGGTGTATCTTTACCTTCCGAAACTAAATATGTAGAATAATACCGAATAACCATGAAACAGTTTGTCCTTTTCTTTATCAGTCTCTTTCTTTTGGGCGTGGGTGCCCGTTCGCAAGAGATGTATCAAAAGAAAGTTTTTATCTCTTCCCGGGGTGATTCTCTCAATTACCGTCTACTTCGTCCGGAGGTGGAAAAGACGGGACTGCAATATCCTTTGGTACTCTTTCTGCACGGTGCCGGTGAGCGGGGGAGTGATAACGAGAAGCAGTTGACACATGGTGGTCAGATGTTTCTCAATCCGGTGAACCGGGAGAAGTATCCGGCATTTGTCCTTGTACCTCAATGTCCCGAAAAAGACTATTGGGCGTATACCTCCCGTCCCTCTTCCTTTATTCCTTCGGAGATGCCGGTAGGACAAGAGATCACTCCTGTACTGCGTGCAGTAAAAGAGTTGTTGGATACCTATCTTGATTTGCCTCAGGTGGATCGTAACCGTATCTATGTGGTCGGTCTTTCTATGGGAGGCATGGCGACGTACGATCTTGCTGTCCGTTTTCCCGATACGTTTGCTGCTGCCGTTCCCATCTGCGGGACCGTGAATCCGGTGCGTCTGGCCGATGCAGCAAATGTTCGTTTCCGTATTTTTCACGGTGATGCCGACAATGTAGTGCCTGTAGAAGGCTCGCGTGGGGCTTATAAAGCGTTGAAGAACTTGGGAGCGGAAGTGGAATATATTGAGTTTCCCGGTTGTAATCATGGAAGCTGGAATCCGGCTTTCAACTATCCCGGATTCATGGAGTGGGTCTTTGCTCAGCGTAAGAGATAAAGAACTTTATAGTTAAGTATACTATTTAAAGAGGAAGTCAAAATTCGTATTCACCACAGATAACACAGATTTGCACAGATAAATATTATTGATTGTCAGTAGATTAAAAATCGTTTTGTGTAAATCTGTGCGATCTGTGGTGAACTATGATACACTCTCTTTGAGGTAATGGTTATTCATCGTCCGCAAGAACTATTTGTCTTCCTTTTCTTTGGGAGAGGACAGGGAAGAAGTCTTCTCTTCATAGTCCCCGTTTGCTTTAATCAGTTCTATCAGCTTTTCTACGGCTTCTTCTTCCGGAATATTCTTTTCAATGCATTCCTTCTGTTTATAAAGACTGATTTTGCCACGTCCGGCTCCTACATAACCGTAGTCGGCGTCTGCCATTTCGCCCGGTCCGTTGACAATGCATCCCATGATGCCTATCTTGAGCCCCTTCAAGTGCGAGGTGGCTTCTTTGACGCGGGCAATCGTACTTTGCAGGTTGAACAGTGTTCGTCCGCATCCCGGGCAAGAAATATATTCAGTCTTGCTGGTGCGGATACGTCCTGCCTGCAGAATTCCGAAAGCAGTGGCATCAATCACTGCATGGCTCAGTTTGCCTTGGTTGAAGAGATAAATTCCGTCACACAATCCGTCAAAGATCAAGGCTCCCATATCCGCACCGGCTTTGACCTGCAAGTCTTCAGCTGTATCTTCGGCATAGTGTTGGAAGAAGATAACCGGATTCTGTAATCCCTCCACCGCCAGTTGATGTGCCAGGGCACGATGTTCGCCTACACGGTTCGGGTGGTTGCTTTGTGAGACAACGACTGCTTCGGGGTGTTGCTTCAGGCATGCGACAACTTCCCGGGTAAGCGCCATGTAAGGGGTAAAGAGGAATTTCAGTTCGGCTGCGCATGTTTCCATTAACTCCAATTGTGCATAATTGAAGGCAGGCCACGTGTCAGGTTCTCCTTTCCATACGTCGGCATCGAGGATGTATTGAACTCCGGGTTCTGTCTGTTCGGGTAAAGCACGTCCGGCATAAATGTAATCCGGTGTAAATTGCGGATGGGTCTCCATACGTCCGTCCATGCGGTCGGCAAGTACCACGGGCAGATGGTCTCCGCCGATATTGCGTACCGGCCGTGTTTTACGGCGTACCGGAGAAAGGTAGTTGAAATCCGGAGCTTCCATGCCGGGAATGTACGGATGGTTCCGGCGACTTGTAATATAGTCCACCAACTTGCGTGCCACGGGAATCTCAGCTTCCGGTTCTTCACTCAGCGAGACACGGATCGTATCGCCCAGCCCGTCAGCCAACAATGCGCCGATGCCCAAAGCCGATTTGATACGTCCGTCTTCTCCGTCGCCGGCTTCCGTAACACCTAAGTGGAGAGGGAATGACATGCCTTCCTGTTCCATCACTGATACCAACAGGCGTACGGTCTTTACCATTACCACCGTGTTGGATGCTTTGATTGAGATGACGACATCCGTAAACTTCTCGTCTACGCAGATGCGCAGGAATTCCATGCATGACTCTACCATACCTTCCGGCGTGTCACCGTAGCGTGACATGATGCGATCGGACAGTGAGCCGTGGTTCACCCCGATACGGACGGCTGTATGATTCTCTTTACAGATATTCAGGAAGGGGACGAAGCGGTCACGTATCTTTTGCAGTTCGGCGGCATATTCCTCGTCGGTATATTCCAGTTGTTTGAAAGTGCGTCCGGGATCTACGTAGTTGCCGGGATTGATGCGCACTTTCTCGGCATATTGTGCCGCTACATCGGCTACTTTCGGGCTGAAGTGTACATCGGCCACAAGCGGAACCATATAGCCGGTACTGCGCAGGCCGATATTGATGTTCATCAGGTTTTCGGCCTCTTTCACCCCCTGTGTAGTGAGACGGACATATTCTCCGCCGGCATCTACAATGCGCTTTGCCTGGGCCACACAAGCCTCGGTGTCTTGTGTGGGGGTATTTGTCATCGACTGGATACGGATAGGATTGGGGCCGCCCAACGGAACGGCCCCAATATTCACTTCCGAAGTTTCCCGTCGGGAGTAGTTGAATAAATCCATCTTTTTAGTTTGTTTTAAACTCGTACTTAATTTCTTTCAGTTCTTCGTTAGCCTTTACGATTTTCTTTTTCAGTCCTTCTTTATAGGCTATGAATTTTGTTTCGAGTTCTTTATCTTCCAATGAAAGCATTTGTACGGCAAGGATGGCGGCGTTCAGTGCGCCATTGATACCCACAGTCGCTACAGGAATCCCCGGAGGCATCTGTACGATCGCCAGAAGGGCGTCCATTCCGTCAAGAGACGATTTGATGGGTACACCGATGACCGGAAGCGGGGTCGATGCGGCAATCACGCCCGGCAGATGGGCAGCCATACCGGCAGCAGCGATAATTACTTTAATGCCGCGTGAGCGGGCATTCTTGGCAAACTCTTCCACAGCTTCGGGAGTGCGGTGAGCCGAGAGGGCGTTCATTTCGAACGGTACATGGAGATCGTTGAGCAACTGTGCGGCCTTTTCCATGACAGGAAGGTCGGAAGTGCTACCCATGATAATGCTTACGATTGGAGTCATATTTATTCTACTTTTGAGATTGATTGATAACGAGATGGAATGAATCAACTTCACCACAGATTACACAGATTCTCATAGATTAATGATTTACTTTATCGATAATAAGATTAAAAGTTCTGTGAGAATCTGTGTAATCTGTGGTGAGACCATTCAAGACTAAGCAAGTGGTAATGAATGAATCGGGAAAGCCTTTATGCATTTACCACTGCTTTGTATCCTTCGGCATCCAGCAAGTTGTCAAGGTCTGCTGCATTGGCAGGTTTCATTTTGATGAGCCAGCCTTCGCCATACGGATCTTTATTCACTAATTCCGGATTCTCTTCCAGTGCCGGGTTTTGTTCTACCACTTCACCGGCTACGGGCAGGAAGAGGTCAGAGATTGTTTTAACTACTTCGATCGTACCGAACACTTCTCCCGCTTCCAGTGTTTCGCCTTCAGTAGGAATATCGACAAATACGATGTCGCCCAGTTGCTCCTGAGCGTAGTCGGTGATACCTACATAAGCTACATCGCCTTCGAGGCGGATCCATTCGTGTTCGTTAGTGTACTTTACATTCTGTGGGAAGTTCATAATGATTAGTTTTTAGGATTGATACTATGTTTAAAATAAAAATATACGGAACAAAACATTGCTGAGCGGATGGAGCACCAGCAGTGAGCAGACGAAACCGACGGTAAAGCCGGCAAGTACTTCGCCGAGGGTGTGATGTTGCAGGATGATGCGTGCCGAACCCAATATCCCCGCCACGAGGATGAAGAGGCATAGCCACCACACCGGATTATAACTGAACAGCGCGCTGAACGAAACCAGTCCGCCCACGATGCCGCCCATACCTGCCATGTGTTCGCTCAGTTTCCACTTCAGATTGACAATGATGCAGATGACCAGCACCACCAGTGAAGCCAGTATAATGCCCGTCATGTACCAGGGAATGTTCAACTTGTGCATCATCATCAGGCAGAATACGTACGAGATGATGGTAAGCAGGATCGGTACATAGCGTTTCTTACGGTCGCTCAGGTCCTGGCGGGCAAAGCCATTCACTTTGCGGAACAGGAAGATGGTCATGGTGGGCATCAGGATGGTGAAGCAGTAGACAATTCCCAATACGATGAGTTTGTACTGCAACGGCATGATGCGTAGGTAAGAGAACAGGAACAATACCAGAAAAGCCAGGAAGGGGATAGAGAATGGAGTCAGTATTCCCGAAATGATTCTGGCCGTACGGATCAGTGTCCTGTCAGCTATGATATGTTGCTCTATCTTCTCTTCTTCAGCCATTTTGTTTGTTTCTTTTATTATGCTTTTTTATTTTCTCAGTCTTGCCACCGGAATGTTGAGTTGCTGGCGGTACTTGGCCACCGTGCGGCGTGCGATGGGATATCCTTTCTCTTTCAGTATTTCGGCCAGTTCGTCATCGGTCAGCGGTTTCTTTTTGTCCTCGCTGTCGATGCATTCTTTCAGGATCTTCCGTATCTCGCGTACCGACATCTCTTCACCGTCTTCGGTGGTGTATCCGTCGCTGAAGAAGAACTTCAGGGGATAAATGCCGTAATTCGTTTGCACGTATTTGCTGTTGCTGACGCGTGAGATGGTCGAGATGTCCAGCCCGGTGCGTTCCGCCACGTCCTTCAGGATCATCGGGTGGAGCAATGACTCGTCGCCTTCGAGGAAGAAGGGGCGTTGCAGGTCGATGATGGCCTGCATGGTGGTCATCAATGTATTCTGGCGTTGCTTCACGGCGTCGATGAAGCCTTGTGCGGCGTCCATCTTCTGCTTGAGGAACATCATGGCCTCTTTCGATTCTTTCGATTGGTTGGCCTTGTTCTTCGTATGTTCCTCGACCATCTCCGTGAAGTCGCGGCTCATGCGCAGCTCCGGCAGATTGCGGTTGTTGAGGCTGATGTTGATGGTTCCGTCATCGTAGGTGTCTACTATGAAATCGGGAACGATCTGTTGCAGGTTCCGTCCGATGGCTTCACCCAGCGATGCGCCCGGACGGGGGTTGAGCTTGGTGATCTCTTCAAGTGCCTTATAGAAGTGTTCTTCGTCCAGTCCCAGCTTTTTGATGATCTTTTCCCAATGCTTGCGGGTGAACTCTTCGTAACATTCACTGATGATTTCTTCTTCCGTTTCCAGCAGAGGATCTGTGCCATGGGACTGTTTTTTGCGGCGGATCTGTATCAGCAGGCATTCCTGCAGGCTGCGTGCGCCCAGTCCGGGAGGGTCGAAATCTTGTACGATTCTCAGGGCTTCCTCCAGTTCCTCTTCCGTAGCGTTGATACCGGCGTAGATGGCCAGTTCGTCACCGATGCTTTCGAGGGATTTGCGGAGCAGGCCGTCGTCGTCCAGCGAACCGATCAGGTATTCCGCCAGTTCGCGCTGATGTTCGGTCAGGTTGCGTTCGCCGAGCTGTTCTCTCAGGATTTCGTAGAATGACGTTGCGTCCGAAAACGGAATCTCTTCTGCCTGCTCGCCTTTGGAACGGTTGTTTTCCTGAAGTTTATAGTCGGGGATGTCATCTTCGGTCAGATAGTCGCTCAGCGAGTCATAGTCCGTATCGCCTTCCGTCTCTCCTTCGGAGGTTTCGGCAGGGGTGGTCTCGTCGGAGGTGCTTTCTTCTTTGCCTTCTTCAAGGGCGGGATTCTCCAGCAGTTCGGCATGTACACGGTCTTCCAGTTCCACAGCCGGTAGCTCCAGTAGTTTCACTACCAGAATCTGCTGCGGTGAGAGCGTTTGTATCTGCTGCTGCGCCTGCGATTGTATCTGACGGGAACCTTGTGCCATACGTTTAATGCTTTACAGTTTTTGTTTCTCGCTACAAAAGTAATGAATTGTTCGATATAGCGAAATGATTTATCCGATAAAAGGAGTTAAAGGAAAAACCGGAGGGAGCGGGGAAGACATGGAGGGGGTGTTCCGGAAAGATATTCCCGGCCTCTTCCATGGCGGGACGGTTATTGCTCTGCTGTGAATCTTATTTGCTTTATCTCCTTTGTCAATTCATCCTTTGTTCCTATCTTTGCCATCATAACTTTAATATATACCATTATGTTCAGCAAAGAGACATATACGCAGCGCAGAGCCCTGCTGAAAAAAACATTAGGCTCCGGAGTACTGTTGTTTCTGGGAAACGACGAGTGTGGATTGAACTACGAGGACAATACGTTCCGCTATCGTCAGGATTCTACCTTTCTCTACTACTTCGGCCTTTCGTTTGCCGGGCTTTCGGCTATAATCGACATTGATGAAGATAAGGAAATTATATTCGGTGATGAACTGACCATCGATCATATCGTATGGATGGGGACTCAGCCCACACTGAAGGAAAAGAGTGAGCGGGTGGGAGTGGACATCACCATGCCTTCGGCCGACATTGTGAGCTATCTGCACAAGGCGGTACAGAAGGGACAGGCCATCCATTACCTGCCGCCCTACCGTGCAGAGCATAAACTGAAGTTGATGGACTGGCTGGGAGTGCCTCCCGCGCGTCAGGAGGGTTCGGTGCCGTTTATCCGTGCGGTGATCGCGCAGCGTAACTACAAGTCGGCCGAGGAGATTGTCGAAATCGAGAAGGCCTGCGACATTACGGCGGATATGCACATTACGGCCATGAAGATCCTGCGTCCCGGGATGCGCGAGTGGGAAGTATCGGCAGGCATGGGAGCCGGGGCGCGAGCCGCAGGTACATCCATGGAAGCCGTGGCGCATGCCGCAGGGGGTGACCTTTCGTTTGCTACCATCGCTACGGTGAACGGACAGACGCTCCACAACCATTATCATGGCAATATCGTCAAGCCGGGCGATCTGTTCCTGATCGATGCCGGCGCAGAAACGGAGATGGGTTATGCAGGCGATATGTCGTCTACCGTTCCTGCCGATAAAAAGTTTACCCGGCGCCAGCGCGAGGTTTACGAGATACAGAACGCCATGCACCTGGAGTCGGTGAAAGCACTTCGTCCGGGTATTCCTTATATGGATGTATACGACTTGTCGGCACGTGTGATGGTCGAAGGTTTGAAAGGACTCGGGCTGATGAAGGGAAATGCCGAAGACGCCGTGCGCGAGGGTGCACATGCTTTGTTCTATCCTCACGGGCTGGGACACATGATGGGGCTCGACGTGCATGACATGGAGAATCTGGGTGAACTCTGGGTGGGCTATAACGGACAGCCCAAGAGCACGCAGTTCGGCCGTAAGTCGCAGCGTCTGGCCATTCCGTTGGAGCCGGGTTTTGTACATACCGTGGAGCCGGGCATCTACTTTATTCCCGAACTGATAGATCTCTGGAAGGGCCAGAAGAAGTTCACCGACTTTATCAATTACGATAAAGTGGAGACTTACAAAGACTTCGGAGGCATCCGCAATGAGGAGGATTATCTGATAACCGAGACAGGCGCCCGCCGCTTAGGAAAGAAGATTCCGCTGACACCGGACGAGGTGGAAGCGTTAAGATAGTTTTTTTTTTTCATTAGTTGAAGTATTACTAAGATGTGAATCCAGGTAATACATATTAAGTTTTTATTATGTCCGGATAGCGATCCGTTCGATTTATTTTAAATTTTGTTAATATGGGATTGCCCGGATGTGAATCCGGGCAATCTTTTTTTTTATCGATTTTTTTAAATAAAATCAGGAAAGGATTGTTTTTCTGATTTTAATAAGATACTTTTGTTGAAAATCTGAATCGTTTACTGTCTTAGGCGGAATTTAGTCATTGAAACGGATATTTGCCGTTTACGAAATAAGAATGTTACTGATTCTGATAAGACATTATACGGAGATAACTTAACTTTTTTTTTTTCATAGCATTATGATGTCACTTAGATGTGAATCGGGGTGGCAGATCTCTTTTATAATAAGATAATATTAATGAATTTTTCTAATTGACAAAGATTGTTTGGATGTGAATCCGGGCAATCTTTTTTTTGTTGTTTCTTGAAAAAAAGAGAAGAAAGAGTTGTTTTTAAAATTTTAAGGGCATACCTTTGGGAGAATTAAATAATTTTCTAATACTAACCTTTACTAATCCTATAAAAACATGAGTGGATTGTATTATAACTTGGCGTTGCGAAACAGTGATCTGAGAGATAAAGATTCTGAAAAGCTGTATTATTGTGTTTTAAAAAACAGAGGAATGGTGGATCAGGATACGTTTGTCAATTATCTGAGCCAGATCACCGGAATAAAAGAGGCTATATGCCTGGGAGTACTCTCGAAATTGGGAGCGGCTGTCATCAATTATCTGAAAGACGGGCAAAGTGTTGATATTCCGCATTTGGGTACTTTTAATCTGACTGCGAGCAGCACCGGCGTGAAAACGCTTGATGAGGCGAAAGCGTCACAAATAAAGGCTATCAATCTACGCTTTTCTGCTAAGGAAGAGACTGACTTAGTGCTGAGTCGTTGTGCGTTAACCCGAAGCGTCTCATTAACAAATACAAATGATGTGATTAAAGAGAAGGATCCAAGCGGTGAAATCGTGGATGATCCTACTGCATAGTCAGTATAAAATATTTATTTATAACTTTAGATAAGCCGCTGGAAACAGCGGCTTTTTTTATTACAAATAGGCTTTCTCTGAAAAATCTCTCAAAAAGGCCTCCATCTCGAGACTTAAGTCTTGGTGGGGGAAGATTTAAATCTTGAAAAATCATCGCTTAAGCGATGATTTAAAAGGGGCTAAACGCTTGCTTTGTCGGATTGGTAATATATCTTTATTCTTTCTGTTTGGCTATCTTGGTGCTATATTTATACAATATATGAGCTCCGTTTTTTTGCCGGATATTTTCTCTTTCTTTCTCTCTCTACTTCTTCTGATAATTCTTGTTTTTTATGCATCGATACACTACTTTTGTCCGTTACAGACAGAAAAACGATAAAACCATTCACAAATATTCAATTCATAAACTATGCGTAAATTAAAAAATGTCCTCCGGGCATCTTCATGCTGTGCTTTTTCAATCTTAATGTGTCTCCCGGCCGCCGGGCAGAATGCATGGAGCGAAGCTGACTGCGTGACCCTGCTGGATAGTACCTCGGTAACCGTGCAGCCAAACGGCTCCGGAAGTTTTGCCGTGTACAAATCGTTTAAAGTACAGACTCCCAAAGGGGCAGTGAATAACCATGTGATCAAGTATGATTATGATCCGCTGACGGCCTTTGCCCGTTTCAAGCAAGTCACCGTGCAGCGTGCCAACGGCGAAACCATGCAGGTGGACGTGACCAAGACCTGCGATTATGCCGCTCCGGCAAGGGCTATTTATTGGGGAGCCCGTCAGATCATGCTCGAACTCGGACGCCTGGAGCCGGGAGATGTCGTTTCCTACGAAATCAGTAAGAAAGGCTTTACTTATGCTCTGCTGGCAGGAGCTGAAGATGATGACGCGCGTTTCATTCCGCCCATGCGCGGGCAGTTCTACGACATTGTTCCTTTTTGGGTGAATGAACCCACCCGCCGCAAGATATACGTTGTCAGTATGCCGATGGAAAAAGAGCTTCAGTTCCAGTTCTATAACGGTGCCTGTACCTCGTCAATGCGTTATGAGGACGGGCGAAAGGTATATACGTTTGCCGTGGACGAAGTGCTTCCTTTCCGGAAAGAGCCCAATATGGTGGATCTTTTTGACGAAGCCCCGAAGCTGATGATGTCGTCTACCCCGAAATGGGAGGATAAGTCGCTCTGGTTTCACGACTTGAACGAGGCATACGGCAGTTTTGCCGCACTGCCCGAGGCTCAGAAGAAAGTGGACGAACTGATAAAGGGAAAAAAGACCGAAATGGAGAGAATCGCCATATTGACCCATTGGGTAGCCGATAATATCCGTTATGCAGGCATCACCATGGGCGAAGGCGAGGGCTTTACGCTCCATAACACGAAGATGAACTACACCGACCGCTGCGGAGTATGTAAGGACATTGCCGGCACGCTGATCTCTTTCCTGCGTATGGCGGGATTTGAGGCCTATCCGGCCATGACGATGGCGGGAAGCCGCATCGAAAGCATCCCTGCCGATCACTTTAACCACTGTGTGGCAGTGGTGAAGCTGGCGAATGGGACGTATATGCCCCTCGATCCTACCTGGGTTCCTTTCTGCCGCGAGTTGTGGAGCAGTGCCGAGCAGCAGCAGAACTATCTGCCCGGCATTCCGGGAGGTTCCGACTTGTGCCTGACTCCGGTTTCGGCCCCCGAGAATCATTAGGTCCGCATCCCTGCCGATAACAAAATCGATGCAAAGGGCACGCTGAAAGGTTCGTTTACCATCACCGCCGAAGGTCAGTCGGACAGCAGCATCCGCCGCATCTTTACGCAGGGCTGGCAGACCGAATGGCAAAGCACGATGGAAAGCCAGTTGCTCAACGTATCTCCTAAAGCCCGTATGCTCGGAGTGGACTACGGAAAGGCGCCGAAGGATTATCAGACAGGCCCCATTCGCATCACGTTCCGTTACGAGATACCGGACTATGCGCTGGTCGGTGACCGGGAATTATTGTTGAAACCGATGGTGATGAACAACCTCTATGCGAGCGTTCTCTCGTTCCTGCGCATCGATACCGGCTTTG